>OHRM01000027.1_pt1 | contig 153646 bp, 120 predicted proteins | sample 1578361 | NCBI WGS metagenome assembly OHRM01 (sample SAMEA3879590, study PRJEB24766) | human gut metagenome | biome: human-associated habitat; feature: feces | place: USA | collected 1985/1987 | reverse complement strand
AACCCGCGACCCCGACCTTGGCAAGGTCGTGCTCTACCAACTGAGCTATTTTCGCATTGCTGAAATATGATTGCGAATTCCGCCATGCGCAGCCCTTGTCGGCTAAACGATATATCATTAAGTTAATGTACTAACTCTGAGCGAAAAACGGGACTCGAACCCGCGACCCCGACCTTGGCAAGGTCGTGCTCTACCAACTGAGCTATTTTCGCAATTTTCACTTCTTGCAAACCCGTTGGCATCACTCTCGTGCCCCGTTTTTGTCGTTTGCGTTGCAAAGGTAGGCATTATTTTTGAATTGACAAATCTTTTGGCAAAAAAAATCCATTTCGCTCTGAATTTTCCCTGATTTTTTCTCTTTCGCCTCCCTCCACAGCCTCCCCAGCCCCGATTTCACCCCACCTCACCCCAAACCGTCACGCGCCACATGCCATCATCCTTCTCCACTACAACGCGCCCCGCCGGGGCTACCACGCGGACACCCACCCCACCTCCCACGCGCTGCAAAAAATAATTTGCAATTAAATTAATATTCGTATATTTACGCCATGAGCCACACATTAGACATCCAGCATTTTGTATTCGGGACGCGAGGACGAGAACACACTATCAGCCTTGAGAACAGGGAAGCTTTGTACCGCTTTCTTTGGACGAAATTAAAAGAATTAAAATGCCATTTATACCGAATAAATGGCGTTGGAGACCATGTACATATTGTAGTCAACTTACACCCAGATGTCAGCAAGGCAGAATTGATAAAGATTCTGAAAACATCCAGTAGTCAGTGGATGAAAAAATGTGGTTTATTTCCAGAATTCCGCGGTTGGTGCGACGGGTATTTTTCCGAATCAAAGGATCCGTTGTCACTGGAACGTGTAATCAGTTATGTAAAAGCGCAAGAGAAACATCACTTGGGAGAAAATTTTGTAACCGAACTGAGTCGGCTACACCATGAAAACAATTTGACCTGGGACGAAAGAGACCTCAAATAAACCCACTGCAATAGACTCCGCCCTCCTACCACAGACCCGCCCCTCCGGGGCTACATACGATAGGACACCTCCACTCTCCCCACGCGCTGCGCTATCGCTCCGCACGCGGATAGACACAGCCACGCCGCTCCGCGGCTCCATCCCCACCTCCACCATGTGCCCAGCTGCCCCATTGACGCAGTGGCAGCCTACATCCACCTACCCCAAGCCCCGCAGGGGCGAGTCCGTGTTTATCCGCGTGCGGAGCGATAGCGCAGCGCGTGGGAAGTGGGGTGTGGGGTGTAGACGTATGGAAAAGGGGCGCACCGGTTGGTGCGCCCCTTGATATGGGTGGGTCTGGCGGGAATGGCGCCAGGGATTATGTCGGGATGGAGGATTAGCGGATGATGGCTTTGCTTACCTTGCTGCCCTGCTTAACGATGTACAGGCCGGCTGTGGGGTTAGCAACGCGCACGCCCTGCAGGTTGTAGTATTCCACGGGTGCATTTTCGTCGGCAGCTACTACCTCATCTATACCACTGTTTTCATCTTTTACAAGTTCTGTCAGAAGCAACTGAGGGGTAGTGTTAAATACACCTACAATACCAGTGACGGTAAAGGTGCCTGTCAAATCCTCAGGCATTGTTAGATAGAATTGGTTGTAGGCTGCGACCTCGGTACCATCCTTAGCTATCTTGAAATTTCTGTTCTCACCAGTCACAGAGAGACCTTCTATGGTGATATAGTCATATACTTTGTCTGCTGTGACATCTGCCAATGTAGCAACAACGGGAGATACTTTCACTGTTGATGTCGAAGGCGCAAAATCTGCAGGATTCTTCATTTGTGCCATGCCGTTACGAAGCTCATAAACGCCTTTAAATCCACCGGGGATAACATCACCCTGCTTATATTCCCAATTTTCTGCGGCATTATACACACACATCTTGCCACTCTCATCCTCTATATACATGCTTTTGCCATTTACATAGTAAGCAGTGACATCACCTTTGACCACAACGGCATCGGTTGATTTAAGCTCGAGGAATGCTGCGATATTGGCCGCTTCAGGTTTGGGGGTATCATCAGGGGTGTTATCATTATACGTCACCTTTACGACCGCAATGTTGCCGTTGGCTCCTGTTGCGGCACAATCGAATGTAATCCTGTAATACAGGTTCTTGGCAGGAGAGGCGAGCGTGAACTTCATATCGCCGGCCTTGAAATCTTCGGTCGGGATAGATACAGTTCCCGCAATTTCAGCAAAATCTGCAGTAGTGGAAGTCTCCAGCTTTATGGAATTAACCTTGTCAGCTTTAGTGAACGCATCAATATTTGCGACAACAGTATAAATTTCTTCCGGAATCGCGAATTTCGTAGCAATAGAAGCCACAGAGGCGTCACTCTTTCGGCCACATTTAATCACATTCCAGCCATTTTTATTATTGTTGAAGTTCTTAACCTCCCACAAATTATCTCCTACCTTCACTTCCCATGTAGAAGTATAATTTGATATTGACTGTTGATTATAGGTCTCTCCGAACTGGCATGTGTAAAGAGCCTTAGCCTCCGCTCCAAAGCAAAGACCAATGAACAATGTACTTAGTAAAAGTTTTTTCATACAAAACATTATTTAGGGTTAATAGATTATAATCGCATATATACCAGTTAATTGCCTCACGAAGATATATCTGCGTGAGGCAAACGGCACGTGCCGTTTGCTTTTGTTGTGATCTTCACCACAAAGTTATGCATTTTTAAAGCATCAACCTACATTTCCGGTTAATTTTTATTCAACTTGCAGCACTTTGAGAGTATGTTTTTCAACATAAAATTTAGGGCAACTTTTGTTTTGCCGATTCGCGGCGGTTTGTTACCTTTGCCGCAAACCATAAAAACACAACACCTATAAATCTATGGCAACCGTAAAACCTTTCCGCGGCATACGTCCGCCAAAACATCTCATCGAGAAAGTGGCCTCACGCCCCTATGACGTATTGAATTCTGAAGAAGCACGCAAGGAAGCCGAAGGCAACCCCATGTCGCTCTACCACATAATCAAACCGGAAATCGACTTCCCCGCAGGCACCGACGAGCACGACGAATGCGTCTACGGCAAAGCCGTGGAGAATTTCCGCGCGTTCCGCAACAACGGATGGCTCGTGCAGGACGACACTGACCATTATTATATCTACGCGCAGACCATGGACGGCCGCACACAGTACGGCATCGTGGTGGCAGCCAATGTGCACGACTATGTGAACGGCGTGATCAAGAAACACGAGCTTACACGCCGCGACAAGGAGGACGACCGCATGCGCCACGTGCAGGTGAACAACGCCAACATCGAGCCGGTGTTCTTCGCGTTCCCCGACAACGAACGCCTCGAGGAGGTGATCCGCACCGTCACTGCCGGCGAGCCTGACTACGATTTTGTGGCACCCGACGGCTTCGGCCATCACTTCTGGGTGGTGGAAGGAAAAGAACTCACCGACACCATCACCGAGGAATTCGACCGCATGCCCAACCTCTACATAGCCGACGGACACCATCGCTCGGCAGCAGCCGCCCGCGTGGGCCTGGAGAAAGCGGCAGCCGACCCCAACCACACCGGCAAAGAGGAGTACAACTATTTCCTGGCCGTGGCGTTCCCGGCATCGCATCTGCGCATCATCGACTACAACCGCGTGGTACGCGACCTCAACGGCCTCACCCCCGAAAGTTGCCTCAAGGCGCTTGAAAAGGACTTCACCGTGGAGGACAAAGGCACGGAAATCTACCGTCCCGCCCGACTGCACAACTTCTCGCTCTACCTGCAGGGACACTGGTACTCGCTCACTCCGCGCGAAGGGCGCTACAACGACGCCGACCCAATCGGAGTGCTCGACGTCACCATCTCGTCCGACCTCATCCTGCGCGACATTCTCGGCATCACCGACCTGCGCACCGACAAGCGCATCGACTTCGTGGGCGGCATCCGCGGCCTCGGCGAACTGAAACGCCGCGTTGACTCCGGCGAAATGGCCATGGCCCTGGCACTCTACCCCGTGTCGATGAAGCAGCTCATGGATATTGCCGACACCGGCAACATCATGCCCCCTAAAACCACCTGGTTCGAGCCTAAACTGCGCTCCGGACTGGTTATCCACGAACTCAGCTAAAGCAGCTATCTTAGCTATGATAGCTATAATAGCTAAATTAGCTATCGTAGCTGCAAATAACCACAGGGGTGGAGGCGCATTGCGCCTCCACCCCTGTGGTTATTTGCCTGTCGGCCGGATTATTCCTCGGCGGCTTCGATGGCGGCTTCCTCAGCCTCGGTGGAAGCCTTGATGTTGGGAGCCTCGAGGCCATAGTGCTTGCGGGCGTCGAGCGCCTTGAGCCACAGGCCGAAAAGCAGCGCGAACACACCGAGCGACGCGAACACGAGCATCGGTGTGGTGTAGTTGTACTGCAACGGATCGGTCACGCCGGGGTTGCTCTTCGAGAGCACACTGCCGATAATCATCGGGAACGCATATAGGCCGATGTTCTGGATCCAGAAAATCACAGCGTAGGCCGAGCCGAGCAACTTGCCGTCGACAAGCTTGGGCACTGAGGGCCACAGCGAAGCCGGCACAAGCGAGAACGAGATGCCGAGCAGGATGATGGCCGCATAGGCAATGATGGCCGATTTGGTTGCGGGAAGAACAAAGGCGAATGTCAGGTGGCACACAATCATGAGCATGGCGCCGATTATCAGCATCGTGGCACCTTTACCATGACGGTCGAGGAAATTGCCGAGCAGAGGGGTTACGGCTGCGGCACCGAGCGGGAACACGAAGAACACAAAGCCGGCCTGCTCAGCCGAAATCTGCAGGTTGCACTGCAGCATGTTGATGGCAAATTTCTGGAAGGGGAAGATGGCGGAATAATAGAGCACGCAGAGAAGCGCCACAATCCAGAACACCTTCGACGAGAAGATGCGGCCGAGGTCGGAAACCTTGAAGGGATCATCCTTCTCCTCGGTGTTGCCGGCCTGACGCTCGAGCGCCTTGTCCATGAAGGCATAGACGATGAACGCAATCAGACCGATAAGCATCAGCAGCACGGCAAAGCCTACGGGACGCGACACGCTGATCTGACCGCGCAATGTGGCAAGTGCGGGCGAGCCAAGCACAACCACAGCCACTCCCAGGCGCGCAATGGCCATCTCGATACCCATGGCCAGAGCCATCTCTTTCCCCTGGAACCACTTAACGATACCGCGGGAAACGGTGATGCCGGCCATTTCCACTCCGCAGCCGAAAAGCATGAAGCCCAGAGCCGAGCACTTGGCCGAAGCAGGCATCCCCTTATAGAACGGGGTGATGTTCCACCATGCGTCGGGCAGATTCAGGAAGCCATCCATAAACGTGCTCAGGCCGCTCTGCGCAAAGCTGTCGGTAAGGGCGTAATAGTTGATGCATCCGCCAAGCAGCATCACCGAACCGGAAAGAATGGCGGTGAAACGCACCCCCATCTTGTCCAGGATGATACCGGCGAAAATCAGGAAAAACACAAATACGTTGAGAAATGTCTCCGAACCGGCGAAACGGCCGTAGGCCACTGGATCCCACCCGCGGGTGTTCTGCAGAATCTCCTGCAGCGGCGAAAGCACATCCATGAAGATGTAGCCGAAAAACATGGCCGATGCCAGCAGCACCAGGGCCGTCCAACGCACCCATTTGCGGTCGTTGAGAAGAATTTGATTGGTGTCTTTTGTCATTTTATATTGGTGTATTATTATGATTATGCAGGTTCGGGGGATATGATTGTGCAGACTTGGGGAGCGGCAACATTCACCGGTGCAACCGCACAGATTTCACAAATTTACGTATTTTAGCGAATCTCGGCGCCACATTTTAAGAAAAAGAATAATAATTTGGCTAATTTTGCCGAATGAAACACGAATCACAGCCCTATACTTTCGACCGCGTGGTGCGCCTGCTCATTGCGGTGGCCATCACAGCGGCGGCCGTCTGGCTCATCAATGTGCTGAAAAATGTGCTCCTCCCCTTCCTGGTGGCATGCCTCATAGCCTATCTGTTCGAGCCGTTCGTGCAGTATAACCGCTCGCTTCTGCGGCTGAAGGGGCGCATTGTCGCTATTTTCGTCACCCTCTCCGAGGCCGCACTGCTCACAGGGCTGCTGCTCTATCTGTTCGTGCCATCGATTATTGAAGAGATGCACCATATGGCCGATATGCTGCGTGCCTACGCCTCCACAACCGACATATCCATAAAATATCTCCCTCCGCAGATACACGACATGCTCCGCCGCAACATCGACTTCGAAATGCTTGCGCAGAAACTCATGGACCAGAACCTCGACCGCCTGGCCGACAGCGCCATGGCCCTCATCAACGGCGGGCTGCATGTGGTGCTTGCCATTGTGGGGTGGCTGATAGTGTTCCTCTACGTGATTTTCATCATGCTCGACTACGACCGCCTCATGGAGGGATTCCGCCTGATGGTGCCTCCGCGCCTGCGCAAGGTGGCCTACAAACTCGGCGGCGACATCAAGGACTCGATGAACCACTATTTCCGCGGACAGGCGCTGATTTCATGCTGCGTGGCCGTGATCTACTGCGGTGGCTTCGCCCTGTGCGGACTTCCGCTGGCCATCATCCTCGGACTTGGCACAGCAGTTCTGTTCATGATTCCATACTGCCAGTACCTCAGCATCATCCCCGTGACGCTGCTGTGCCTTGTCGACTCGGTGGACGGGGGCGGCAATTTCTGGACCATGTGGTGGGAATGCATGGGGGTGTTCGCCCTCGTTCAGGTGGTTGGCGACCTCATCCTCACCCCGCGCATCATGGGGAAAGCCATGGGACTCAACCCCGCCATCATCCTGCTCTCACTCTCCATCTGGGGTACGCTGCTGGGATTCATCGGCCTCATCATAGCCCTGCCGCTCACCACCCTGCTCCTTTCCTACTATGAGCAGTACATCATAATGCGCAACAACAACGAGACGCCCGGACAACGGCGCAAAGAGGTGGAAGCCATCAAAGAGATGGCCGAAACGCCCTTCGGAAAAGATTCGGAGGGATAACTGGAAAAATTCAGGGGGGAATATTAAGAGAAATATAAAATGGAAGCGGCGCTACCACCGTTTAGGCAGATGTCATAACGAAATCAGTGCAGCTCGATTTTGCGCCAGCGCTCAATTAGTGCCGTCATGTCGGGAGGCACCGGGCATGTGAAGAACATCTCCTCGCCGGTGTGCGGATGCACGAACCCGAGCGTGCGGGCATGCAGCGCCTGCCTCGGACATGTAGCGAAACAGTTGCCCACAAACTGGCGATACTTGGCCGCGGTGGTTCCGCGCAGAATCATGTCGCCGCCGTAACGCGCATCGTTGAAAAGCGGATGGCCTATGCTCTGCATATGCACGCGGATCTGATGCGTACGGCCCGTTTCAAGCACGCATTTCACCACCGACACATACCCCAGGTTCTCAATCACTTCATAATGAGTCACGGCATGTTTGCCGATCTCCGAATCCGGCGGGAACACAGCCATCTGAAGCCTGTCCTTGGGATTGCGGGCAATGTTGCCCACTATTGTACCCCGCTCAGGCTGCGGCACACCCCACACCACCGCCACATATTCGCGCTTGGTGGTCTTGTTGAAGAACTGCCGCCCGAGATTTGTCTTGGCATCGGGTGTCTTGGCCACCACAAGCAGCCCTGAGGTGTCCTTGTCGATGCGGTGCACAAGGCCCAGACGGGGATCGTTCACATCATAGTCGGGGGTATCGCGGAAATGCCAGGCCAGGGCATTGACCAGCGTACCGGTGTAATTGCCGTGACCCGGATGCACCACCAGTCCGGCAGGTTTGTTCACCACCAGCACATGGCGGTCCTCATATACAATGTCAAGCGGAATGTCCTCAGCCACAATCTCGAACTCATAGCGAGGCCGATCCATCACTATAGAAATGACATCGCCGGGCTTCACCCTGTAGTTCGACTTCACGGCCTTTCCGTTGGCGAGGATGCAGCCGGCCTCGGCCGCCTGCTGGATGCGGTTGCGCGACGCTTTCTGCATGTGGTCCACCAGAAACTTGTCGACACGGAGCAACTGCTGCCCCTTGTCGGCCAAAAAGCGGAAATGCTCGAACATCTCGCCGGTGGAATCGCCCGAAACCGCGGCACCCAATTCGGGAGTGTCAAGTTCGTCAAGCTCGTCGAAATCGTCGTCAAATTCGGCCATGGATGGATAATGTGTAGCTCTTTAACAACAGTCCGCAATGCGGGTTTATTCTATATTCAGTTCGTCAATGGCATTGTCGATGGCCAGGGTGTCAACGTCGGCTCCGGTATCGAGCGTGTCGTCGAATCCTGAACCCACCTGAAGCGTCACCACAGCCGACAGCGGGATGCGTGCGCCCGGCTGGAGGGTCACGCCGTTGAACATGGCGCCGAGCACCAGCCCCTTGTAGTCCGACACCACCGGCACTTCGCGGATATCCTTGATGCCGATACCTTCGAACATAGAGCGGGCCTGCCGCACGGAAACATTGTAGAATTCAGGCACGGTGACAAGCTTGGGCGAAAACGCCACAATGGTAAGATAGACGGTTCCGCCGTTCTTGATGCGCGCGCCGGGCACAGGAGTCTGCTCGGTCACGGTGCCGGGACGGGCATAATTGTCGAACACCGAATCGGCCACAACCGCCTTCAGGCCGGAGAGGTCGACATTGCCGATGGCCGTCTGGCACGACTGTCCTTTCACATCAGGCACCACGCGCTCCTGCCCGTGGAATGTCCAGTAGTCCAGGAACCACATCATCATCCACAGCAGCAGGAAAGCCGCGCCTATGGCGCATAGAAGGTGGACAAGCACCGGATGGCGCCTGCGGAAACTCGGTTTTTCATTCATAGGCATTTCCGGCTCTTCATCGTAATAATCGGAACGACGCTGCGGAGTGCGCTGCGCAGGCTGGCGCCTTGGTGCGGCTGCACGGTCATCGTCATAGTCGCGCGGAAGGCGGCCGCCCGAGCGGGTGGCCAGATCGTCGGCCCAGTCGCTGTCGCGACGTCCGTAGGTGTCTGGCTGCGTGGAGCCTCCGAACTCATCGTCATCAAATTCTATCTGGCGGCCACGGCGCGCTCCGTAGCGGCCACGGCTGTAATCATCGCTGTCGTGATTCATCTTAAGTCAAAAATCATGCGACTGCATCGTGCAACCGCATTCTCCGGCAAAATTAGCGATATTAATCAACTTTACCAAACCCTCGCACGCATTGCTCCATTCCGAGTCATCTCCCGTGGCGCAAGCAGGCCGCTCACGGCTTTCTCACTGCAATCCAATCTCTTTTTAACACATTTTTTTAAAGGGCTGCAAGGCAGAATTTGACGTTTCGGCCAAAAATATGTAACTTTGTCGGTTGAAACTACATAGCAATATGCCCAACCGACTGATACTCCGGATTTTGACTGTGCTCACAGGCGTTCTGCTGCTCTCATCGTGCAGCGAATACCAGCGTGCGCTTAAAAATCCCGACCCCAACTACAAATTTGAATTCGCGAAACGCGCGTTCGAACAGAAAAAATACGTGCAGAGCTACACGCTGCTGCGCGACGTGGTGACACAGCTGAAAGGCTCCGACCGCGCCGAGGAATCGTTGTATCTCCTTGGGCTCAGCTACTTCGAGAATCAGGAATACCCCGAAGCTGCCGAATTTTTCAAAACCTACTATCAGCGATACCCGAAAGGGAAATTCACCGAACTGGCCCGCTATTATGCCGGCTATGCATACTACCTCGATTCGCCCGAACCGCAACTTGACCAGAGCGAGACCATCAAGGCCATCGAGGAACTGCAGGGATTCCTTGACTATTTCCCCCGATCCGATAAAGTGCCTTTGGCTCAGAACGCCATCTTCGAGATGCAGGATAAGCTGACCCTCAAGGAACTGCAGAACGCTCAGCTTTACTACAACCTCGGCACATACATGGGCAACAACTACGAAAGCGCCATCATCACCGCCAAAAACGCCATCAAGGAGTACCCCTATTCAAAATACAAGGAAGAACTTGAGATGCTCGTGCTCAAAGCCCGCTATCAGGAGGCGAACCTCTCAATCGACGAGCGCAAGGCCGACCGTTTCCGCGATGTAATCGACGAATATTACAGCTTCATAGGCAACTATCCCGACAGCCCCAAGCGCGAGGAAGCCGACAACATCCTCAAGATAGCGCGCCGCTACGTGAAAGACTGACACAGGCCAACGCCTACACCATAACAGAAACCACAACCCTGAACTTAGACTTATATCAACATATGGACTACAAGAAGACCAATGCTCCTCTGAACACCGTGACCCGCGACATGATGGATCTCTGCAAGGACACGGGCAACGTTTACGAAACAGTGTGCATCATCGCCAAACGCGCCAACCAGATTGCCGGCGAAATGAAACGCGACCTCGACAAGAAGCTGCAGGAATTTGCGTCGCTCAACGACAATCTCGAGGAAATTTCGGAAAACCGCGAGCAGATTGAAATCTCGCGCTACTACGAGAAACTGCCGAAACCCACACTGATTGCCGCTCAGGAGTATATCGACGGGAAAATCCATTTCCGCAACCCCGCCAAGGAGAAACTCAACCTCGACGACTGACAACTCCTCCTTCTCACCCGGCAAAGACTCCCGGCTCTCCTCCCGTCATCGCCGGACAAAACCAAACAAATGCCGCCTCAGCCCATGCCTGTGCATGGCACGGGCGGCATTAACCGCACAAATTCACGCTATGAAACTACTGATTACTGGAGCCAACGGCCAGCTCGGCACAGAACTCCGCACAATCCTTGAAAAAGATTTTCCGGGACAGACCATCTACACTGACAAAGACGAACTCGACCTCACCAACGCCAAGGCTGTGGAGGCGTTCGTGGCGAACAACGAAATCACCCACATCGTGAACTGTGCCGCCTATACCGCAGTCGACAAAGCCGAAGAGGAAAAGATGCTCTGCGCCGCCATCAACACCGACGCAGTTAAGAACCTCGGCATCGCAGCCGACGCCGTAGGTGCCAAAATCATCCATATCTCCACCGACTACGTGTTCGACGGCACCAACCATCGTCCTTACCGCGAAAGCGACAAAGTCAACCCCATATCGCAGTACGGCACCACCAAACGCAAAGGCGAAACCCTGCTGCTGGCTCTTGCTCCGGAAGCCATCATCATCCGCACCGCATGGCTCTATTCCCCCTACGGCAAGAACTTCGTAAAGACCATGCTGCGTCTGGCCGACACCCAGCCCGAAATACGCGTGGTATGCGACCAGATCGGCACACCCACCTATGCCCGCGACCTCGCACGCGCAGTTGTAAAGATTCTCTGCTCGCATCAATGGGTGCCCGGCATCTACCATTTCACCGACGAAGGCGCCGCATCGTGGTACGATTTTGCCAAGGCCATCTTCCGCATCGCCGGCAAGAAAGTGAACGTTGTCCCCATCCCCACCGAGGACTTCCCCACCCCCGCCTCTCGTCCGGCCTACAGCATCCTCGACCGCTCGCGCATCAAGGCCACCTACGGCGTGGAGATTCCCCACTGGGAAGAGGCTCTGGCCGACTGCATGGCACAGATTGAAAATTCCAACAACTAACCCCTGCCAAGTGTCAACACTAACCGACGAAATAAGCCGCCGGCGCACGTTCGCCATCATCTCGCACCCCGACGCCGGCAAGACAACCCTAACCGAGAAACTGCTGCTGTTCGGCGGTGCCATCCACATCGCCGGCGCCGTGAAATCAAACAAAATCAAGAAAACCGCCACATCCGACTGGATGGAGATTGAGAAACAGCGCGGTATCTCGGTGGCCACATCGGTCATGGGATTCAACTATGGCGACTACAAGATAAACATCCTTGACACCCCGGGACACCAGGACTTCGCCGAGGACACCTACCGCACCCTCACGGCAGTCGACTCGGTTATCATCGTGGTCGACGTTGCAAAGGGCGTGGAGATGCAGACACGCAAACTTATGGAGGTGTGCCGCATGCGCAACACCCCCGTCATCATCTTCGTCAACAAGCTCGACCGCGAGGGACGCGACCCGTTCGACATCCTCGACGAACTTGAAAGCGAGCTAAAGATTGCCGTCCGCCCCCTTTCGTGGCCTATCAACATCGGTGCCAAATTCAAAGGAGTCTACAACATCTATGAGCACTCGCTCGACCTTTTCAAACCCGACAAACAGAAGGTAACCGAGCGTGTGGAGATTTCCGACGTCTCCGACCCCGTTGTCGACGAGGCCGTTGGAAGCGCCGATGCCGAAAAACTCCGCACCGACCTTGAGCTCATCGAAGGTGTCTACCCTGAATTCGACGTAGAGGAATATCTGCAGGGAAAACTCGCTCCGGTGTTCTTCGGTTCCGCACTCAACACATTCGGAGTGAAGGAACTGCTCGACTGTTTCGTAAAGATAGCTCCTGCCCCCCGCCCGGTCAAGGCGGAGGAGCGCCTCATCGAGCCGTCTGAGGACGCGTTCACCGGCTTTGTGTTCAAGATTCACGCCAACATGGACCCCAATCATCGCTCGTGCATCGCCTTCGTAAAGGTGTGCTCCGGCAAATTTGAGCGCAATGTCAACTACCGTCATATCCGTTCGAACAAGCAGATGCGTTTTGCCGCCCCAACGGCGTTCATGGCCCAGAAAAAAAGCGTGGTCGACGAGGCATACCCCGGCGATATAGTCGGTATCCCCGACACGGGCAACTTCAAGATAGGCGACACGCTCACCTCCGGCGAGACCATCCATTTCAAGGGCCTCCCCTCTTTCTCGCCCGAAATGTTCAAATACATTGAGAACACCGACCCCATGAAAGCCAAACAGCTTGACAAAGGGATTCGTCAGCTCATGGACGAAGGTGTGGCGCAGCTATTCACCAATCAGTTCAACGGACGCAAAATCGTCGGCACCGTAGGGCAGCTGCAGTTCGAGGTGATACAATACCGTCTGCTGCATGAATATGGCGCACAATGCCGTTGGGAACCCATATCGCTCTATAAGGCATGCTGGATAGAGAGCGATGACCCTGAGGCTCTGGAAGCGTTCAAGAAACGCAAATACCAGTTCATGGCCGTGGATACAATGGGACGCGACGTATTCCTTGCCGACTCAAACTATGTGCTGCAGATGGCCCGGACTGATTTTCCTGACATCAGATTTCACTTCTCCAGTGAATTTTAGTGACGGCTGCCATTACGGCAGAATCCGAGCCGTAGGACGCAGGTTTCAAAATGTAAGCAAACCACCCCAAAACAGAGCACAATGCTCACACTCGCGCTTACACAATGGCACTAAAAGCAAATTAATGTTAAAACAGCTACACTTTTACCTCAAAACACTTGCACATACCGCCTGAACGGCTTAAATTTGTAACGTGTTTTTCATGGTATTAGATTTAAGGTTAACTAAGATTGGTTGTCGCGAGACAATCAATTTTTTTTTGCGCCTGCCCCAATTTCCTGTATTAAACAACAACGGACGCATTATTAAAATGAGAACTGACACATTGCGCCGACACGACGCGCCCACCGGTGCATACCGTTGAAATTCTGACGTTTGCCGATATTGAACTCCGCTCCCACCTGAATGCGCGGGGTCAGATTCCAGAACACGTTTGCCGCGCCATACAACCCATATTTGTAGTTCATTCCGTCCTCCTGATGGTCCGGCAGATAACGCGACTGCCCGAACGTGGCGGAAACAAACAAATTGGGCCGGAAATTGTATTGCAACGCTGCACACCATCCGAATGCCGCCGGAGCATAGAGGCGCCCCGGAGTGTCAGGATCCGACACAAGATCATAATTGCCCACAAGCATATCGCCACCGAGGCTTGCAGTTCCGTGGCCCCAGGTGAAGGTCCCGTAGAACGTAAGCGGATAAGCCGGATGAAACACCGTGCTGAGCTGCAGACCATAACCTATCACGTTATGATTGCGTTCGGCAATTAGATTGCGGTACGGCAGTGTACGCATTATCCCAGCCAACCTTACATGGCTTGAGGTGTCCCATTCATACTGCAGGAACGCCGCGAAATCAGGCAGCCATTCATCGCATTTGGCGGTAATGTCGTTCTGCACGTCAACCTGCTGGGCAGGCGTCTCGGCCGAAACGGCCACTGTCCATCGGTTCCTGAAGGTTTTCATCCAGCGCACCAGCACATCCGTTACAGCCATCTTGTTGTTCGGGCCCTGTGCATCCACAGTAGGTGGCAACGCCATGGGATCGCTGAAAGTTGAGTTGGCATATCCCACCGTCCAGTCGTTAAGTATGGCATAAGCTTTTTTCAGATGGAGGTCACGCCCCTGATAGCCGTTGAAATTGGCTTCGATATAAAGCTGATAGTTTATCCCGCCTTTCCTGCCGAGAACCCGGAAAAACAATGATGACCCGGCCGGAGTGGTGCCGAGATGACGCATATGTGTGGGGTCAGGTTCCATTTGTATAAGCGCCGGCACAAAGCCATTGGCGGGAATCGCTCCACCCCAGTCATACCAGCCGCGCATCCTCACGCATCCGCCTATACCCATGGCAAGATTGGAGTCTTTGCTCAGAAACAGGAAATAGGGGGCAGCGGGATCCTGAAAATGCCTGAACTGATCGTAGTAGAACGCATCAATCGCCCTGCGCACCGAGTCGGAGCCTGCATCTGGTGTGCCGTTGCCCGGAAGGAAAATCACATGATGATTCTGCTTCAATGAATCAAGCTGGTCGTCGGTGGCTGCATTGCGGGCACACACCGGCCATAAGGAGATGCATGCCGCAAGGCATACCATGAATTTTGTAATGTGATGAATCATGTGTGTTGATTTTTATTAAAAACAACAACACATGTGTGAATTTGTTTAACACAATTATAGCCGGAGGGCGGCGAGAAGAGATGATTCCTCCCGCCGCCCTCCATTTTGGTTGACTGTTTATTCCACTGTGACGGATTTGGCCAGATTTCGCGGCATGTCCACATTGCAGCCTTTACGGATGGCGATATGATAGGCAAGCAGCTGCAGCGGAATCGACACCACAATCGGCGAAATTACTTCCGGCACCTCGGGAATTTCAAGGATATGGTCGGCGATGGCTGCAATGGCGCTGTCACCTTTGGTCACAATGGCTATTACCGAGCCTCCGCGAGCCTTCACCTGCTGGATGTTCGATATGATCTTTTCATGCATCTCGTCGGACGGGGCTATAACCACTGTGGGAAGCTCGTGGTCGATGAGGGCAATGGGACCGTGCTTCATTTCGGCTGCCGGATAGCCTTCGGCATGGATGTAGCTTATCTCCTTCAGCTTGAGTGCTCCCTCGAGCGCACTCGGGAAGTTGTAGCCGCGACCGAGGTAAAGGAAGTTGTGCACGTAAGTATAGATGCTCGACAGCTGTTCTATCTGTGCATTGAGCTGAAGCGTCTGCTCAATCAACGCCGACAGCTGCCTCAGGGCATCGGCCACAGCGGCCTTTGTCTGCGGCGCGATGGTGCCTTTGAGCGAACCTACGGCCATTGCCAGCAGAGTCAGCACAGTCACCTGACCGGTGAAAGCTTTGGTTGAGGCCACGCCGATTTCAGGGCCGACATGGATGTATGTGCCGGAATCGGTGGCACGGGCAATGGAGGAACCCACCACGTTGCACACACCATAGACAAATGCTCCGCAACTGCGGGCCATATGCACGGCGGCAAGCGTATCGGCCGTCTCGCCCGACTGGCTTATGGCTATCACTATGTCTTCGGGTCCAAGAATGGGGTTACTGTAACGGAACTCGCTGGCGTACTCCACCTCCACCGGTATGCGGGCAATCTCCTGCAGCAGGCGTTTGCCGATAAGTCCGGCGTGCCATGACGTTCCGCAGGCCACGATGATGATGCGGCGCGCATTGAGGAAACGATCCTTGTTTTCCAGAACGCCCGAAAGTGTCACTTCATCACCGCGCGATGCGATGCGGCCACGGATGCAGTCGGTGATGGTTCGCGGCTGCTCGAATATCTCCTTGAGCATGAAATGCGGGAATCCCCCCTTCTCAAGCTGCGACACCGACATGCGCAGTGTCTTGATGTCAACTTCGAGGGGCTCATTGTCGGTGTTGATCACCACCAGAGGCTCCCCACGGCGCACTATTCCTATCTCATCATCGTTGAGATACACCACCTTGTCGGTAAATTCAATGATGGGTGTGGCATCGGATGCAATGAAGGTCTCATTGTCCCCTATCCCGATCACAAGCGGAGAACTTTTGCGCGCCACCACGAGTGTGTCAGGTTCATCCATATCGACAACAGCGATGGCGTATGCGCCCACCACCTCTTTGAGTGCGCCGCGAACGGCATCAACCAGCGAGCACCGTGTCGACTCCTTGATGTATTCTATCAGCTGCACGAGCACTTCGGTATCGGTTTCGCTCGCAAAAGTGCATCCCTGCATGGTGAGCGCCTCTTTAAGCACTCCGTAGTTCTCGATTGTGCCGTTATGCACCATTGCTATGCGGCCGCTGCGGCTCACATGCGGATGCGCGTTCATATCGTTAGGCTCGCCATGAGTGGCCCAGCGGGTATGTGCTATGCCGAGTGTTCCGGCCACATCCTTGCTCTGACAGAAACGTTCGAGATCATCCACCTTGCCGCGGGTCTTGTAAACGTCGAGTTTTCCGTCACCGTTCATGAGCGCCACGCCGGCACTGTCATAACCGCGGTATTCCAGACGGTGAAGCCCCTTGATAAGAATTTCATAAGCGGGCTTGTCGCCGATGTATCCAACTATTCCACACATATATTATCGTTTTCTATGTAATCTTTTAACTGTTGTCGCGGACGCATCGCTGTCAAAAGGCCCCATTGCGCCCCTTCAATGCGGATATTACCGCCTGGAGAGCTGATTGATGAAGATTTATTTTTCTAAAAAAACGGGGCAAAGTTACAAAAGTCTGTCGAAATGCAAAACAAATGCGCAATTTTCTATGACATCATGCCAACTTTTATCAGCTTGATTCGATTATATTATTAATAACTATTATTATCAAAAGCGCACCTATATTATCAACAGCGCGTCGCTCCTACCTGCGGCGACGACGGCGGTTCTTTTTTATGGTGTACGTCACAACGCCCCAGACGTCAAAACGGCATTCCGGGGTTATGAGAATGGGGTCGTAAAGCTCGTTGGCCGGCTCGAGCCACACTTTGCCCGGTTCGAAATGCAGCCGTTTCACAGTGAAGTCGCCGTCGACGCAGCACACGGCCAGATCGCCGTTCTCCGGCTCAATGGAGCGGTCGATGACAAGAATATCGCCCTCCTCTATCCCCTCGTCGATCATAGAATCGCCGTTGACACGGCCATAGAAGGTTGATGCCGGATGGCGCACAATCTCGTAATTTAGGTCGAGCGTTTCCGATATATAGTCCTGTGCCGGCGATGGGAAACCGGCCTGAATGCCTCCGTCGGCATAAGGCAACGGCATCCGGGACGCCGGGTCGGCAATGAACAGTTCAATGTCGCGCGATGTTGATTCCATATTGCAAAGATAGCGATATTGATTAACTTTGCACCCGTTTTTCAAAATTTAAAAAACATTCATCCGATCATGCACGACAAGAATTCGCCACGCCGCACCGTCAACAGCCAGCGGAGCTTTGCAAGCACTGTGTATTACTCGGCCACTCGCGCCATCAAGCGCCACGCCACCGGCGGCAACATCCTCATTGCGGCTACAGTTCTGGCTATGGCGGCCGCAAACATACCGGGTATCGACAGCCATTACTTCAGCTTCTGGCATCAGGAAGTCAGACTGCAGGTGGGCAGCTTCAACATCTTTTCCCATCACGGACACCCGATGTCGCTGCTCACTTTCATCAACGACGCCCTCATGGCCGTGTTCTTTTTCACAATCGGACTTGAAATCAAGCGAGAGATTCTTGTGGGCGAACTCTCCAACTTCCGCCAGGCACTCCTCCCCATAATCGCCGCAGTGGGCGGTATGGCTGTTCCCGTAGGGATATTCCTGCTGATGGCACATGGCACCGGGTATGCCGGCGCAGCCGCTGTGCCGATGGCCACCGACATAGCCTTCACGCTGGGTATATTGGGGATGTTCGGCCAACGTGTGCCGGTATCACTCAAAATATTCCTGACCACACTGGCCGTGGTGGACGACATAGGCGGCATCATAGTAATAGCCACATGCTACTCCGGAAACATCTCCGTGTGGTTCCTCACAGGAGCGGTGGCCCTGCTCGGACTGCTGGCCATCGGTCAGGCCATGAAAGTGCAGAGCAAGATTTTCTATCTCGGTGTGGGAGGCGTGATCTGGTTCCTGTGTCTCAACTCAGGCATCCATCCCACTATTGCAGGTGTGGCAGTAGCGTTGTGTGTCCCGGCACGTCCCGTGTTCAATCCGCGCCACTATGTTGAGATTATCCGCGAAGCCGTCAGCCATTTTCCCCCGCGCCGCGACAACCGGCTTGAACGCGCCCGCATTCTCACCCGCAAACAGATGGACCTGCTGAAACAAATAGAATCGGCGTCCGACAAAGTCATATCCCCGCTTCAGGACCTCGAGGACTCGCTGCACGCGCTTGTCAACAACTTCATCGTGCCTCTGTTCGCCTTCGCAAATGCCGGCATAGCCTTCGGCGGCATGCATCTTTCGTCGCTGTTCAGCGGCGTGACGCTTGCCATCATCATCAGTCTGGTAGCGGGCAAGTTCCTCGGCATTTTCCTTTTTTCATGGGTCGCGGTCAAATTGCGTGTAGCCCCCATGCCACACAATGCCAACTGGAACATGATGGGTGGCATCGCCCTTCTCGGCGGCATCGGTTTCACCGTGTCGCTGTTCATTGCCAGCCTCTCGTTCCCGTCGGCGGCACAGGCCGAACTGCTCGACCTCTCGAAACTCGGTATCGTGGCCGGCTCACTGATAGCAGGCATAGGCAGCTACATATGGCTGCACTGCTCTTTGCCACGCACATCTGCAGCCGCCTCACAGAATTGTTGACCATTCCGGCCAGAACATCCCGAAAAGCAACAAAATTTGTCTGTTTATATTAATTTTGTTATTTTTGTTGGCGATTATCCAATCGGCAGGCGCTCCCGACTATGGCCGCCCGCGCGCCTTCGGTAATCGAGACAATTCAGCACAAACCGAAAGATAGCAAAGGACTATCATTCCAAACTACACTACTCTGCAATGTTGCTCAAACGCTTTTTCATCTCCATGCTTGGCTCGCTGGCAGCCATCTGGATTTCTGCAATGCTTCTGATTCTGCTCGGCATGACATTCGCCATCGGATCAATCATATCGTTCGCCGGGAAAGAAACCGCCGAAGTAAAGGAAAATTCAATTCTGCGCCTTGATCTGAGCGGTGTTATCACGGAGCAACAGCAGAAGCCCGATCTCGCCACGCTGCTGCGTCAGGAATCGATGCCTCAGACTCTCGGCAACATCGTTGACGCCATTGCGGCCGCAAAGGACGACAAAAATATCGAAGGCCTGTACATCCGCTGCAACGGGGCAGCCACCGGCCTGGCATCGTTCGAAGCCATACGCAATGCCGTGGCAGATTTCCGCGCATCCGGGAAATGGACCGTGGCATATGCCGACGGATATACACAGGGCGACTACTACGTTGCCTCTGCTGCCGAGGAGGTCTATCTAAACCCCGTGGGTGAAGTAGCGTTCCAGGGACTTGCCACCGGCATCCCGTTCATGAAAGGTCTGCTTGATAAAGTGGGCGTGGAGATGCAGGTAGTCAAAGTCGGTACATTCAAAAGTGCTGTCGAGCCGTTCATACTCGACCACATGAGCGAGGCCAACAGGCTCCAGACCCACGTCTACCTCGACAACATGTGGGGCAAGATGACCGAAGCTATCGCCTCGTCGCGCAAAATAGATCAGGCCGCCCTCAACACCTATGCCGACAGTCTTGCCACGGTGACAGACGCAGTCAACCTCGTAGACATGAAAATGGTCGACGGTCTAAAATACGTGGATGAGATGCGCGACTATCTCAAGGGGCTTTGCAACGTGGATAAAGACGACGACCTCAATATTGTCAGCGTGGGCGAATACATGCAAACGTCGCCGGAAGTACCCAACACAAAATCAAGCAAAAACAAAATTGCTGTCTACTATGCCAGCGGCGACATAACCGTCTCTGACGACGAAGGCATAGCTTCCGACCGCGTGGTGCCCGACATCCTCGACCTTGCCGAGGACGATGACATCCAGGCGCTCGTGCTCCGCGTGAACAGCGGAGGCGGGTCAGCCTACGCATCCGAACAGATCTGGCACGCCCTTGAAGTGTTCAAAAGCAAAGGGAAGAAATTCTATGTGTCGATGGGCGACTATGCCGCATCCGGAGGTTACTATATCTCCTCCGGCGCCGACAAGATTTTTGCGCAGCCTCTCACACTCACCGGATCCATCGGCATCTTCGGCATGATTCCGTGCTTCAACGGCCTTCTGACCGACAAGCTCGGGGTCAACATCGACTATGTGACAACCAACGCCAACGGCGCCCAGCCCAACTCCTTCTATCCCATGACTCCGTTCGTGCGAGAAAAGATGCAGAAAATGGTGGAACGCGGCTACGAACTTTTCACATCGCGCTGTGCCGAGGGGCGACACCTCACGCAGGATTCGATCAAAGCCATTGCCGAAGGCCGCGTATGGGACGGTGTGACAGCACATAAGATCGGGCTTGTCGACGAGCTCGGCTCCCTGCAGGATGCCGTTGCGGCTCTCGCCAAACAGATGGAATACAAGAAATATGAAGTGGTGACCTATCCGAACGCCAAAACCGATTTCTGGGAAATGCTCTCCGCATTCAACAGCCAGATGCGTGTCAAGGCCCTCAAAGAGGAACTCGGACAGGCTTATCCCCTCTATATGCAGGTCAAGAACCTGAGAGACCTCGATCCGCTGCAGGCACGCATGGAGTATCAGGTGATATTCTGATACTGCGCGCAGGCTCCATGTCCATCCGAAAAACAGCAAAGCTTGGCCAGAAACAAGTTCATATCAACCCTATTGCTGCTCCCGCTGTCGAAAATCTACGGATTCGCGGTGGGAGTGCGCAACCTTATGTTCAAATGGCACATACTCAAGCAGCGGGAATTTCCGGTGCCTGTGGTGGTGGTGGGCAATATCTCGGCCGGCGGCACAGGCAAGACTCCACATACGGAATATGTCATTGACCTGCTGCGCTACAAGTATCACATCGGCATGCTGTCGCGGGGATACAAACGGAAAACCAAAGGGTTCGTGCTGGCAACTTCCCGCTCCACACCTCTCGACATAGGCGACGAGCCGTACCAGATTTACCAGAAGTTCGGGCGCGACATCTCCGTGGCCGTCTGCGAGGACCGCTGCACCGGCATAGAGGAACTGCTTCGGCTTGATCCCCGCATCAATCTCATTGTGCTTGACGACGCATTCCAGCACCGCTATGTGAAGCCAACCGTATCGATTGTGCTCACCGAATTCAACAATCCGGTGTTTTTCGACAAGCTGCTCCCGCTGGGACGCCTGCGCGAACCGGCCAAAGCCATCTACCGCGCCGACATGGTGGTGGTGACCAAATGCCCCCCACAGCTCAAAGCCATTGAATACCGCATATTCAAGAACAGCCTGAAACTGTTCCCCTATCAGAAACTGTTCTTCTCGCGTTTCAACTACACCTCCCTCCGCCCGCTGTTTCCGGATATCCGCAAGGACGCTCCCCACATGAGCTGGCTCGGACAGGACGACACTGTGCTGGTGCTTTCCGGAATAGCCAATCCCAAACCCCTTGTGCGCTATCTGAAAGGATTCAAGGCCTCGATAAAGGTCAAGGTGTTCCCTGATCACCACAACTTCAACCGGAAGGATCTGGATGCCATCACAAAACGTTTCAACGAACTTGAAGGGAAGCAGAAGATAATAGTCACCACGGAAAAGGACGCCGTACGGCTCATCAACAACCCCTATTTCCCCCATCAGCTGAAACCTCATATTTTCTACCAGCCGATCGACGTGACATTCGACCCGATGAATGTCGACTCATTCGACCTCGAACTACAGAAAATGTTGCTGAAAAGTATCCATTGACCTCCGGGTACAAACAAAAACAGACACAGCAACGTTACACATAAAGTCAAACCATAAAACACAACAATACCATCATGCTTGAAAAAATCAAAGAAACGGCCGGATTCCTTCGCGAAAAAGTGGCCGACATGCCCCATGTGGCTATAATTCTCGGCACCGGCCTCGGCCCTATCGCCGACCTCATCGAAAACAAAATTGTAATCCCCTACAGCCAGATTCCCAACTTCCCGGTTTCCACCGTGCAGGGCCACAGCGGCAACTTCATTTTCGGCGACCTCGGAGGCAAACGCGTAATGGCAATGCAGGGCCGCTTCCACTACTATGAGGGCTATGACATGAAGACCGTGACATTCCCCGTGCGTGTGATGCGCGCCCTGGGTGTAAAGACTCTCATTGTATCGAACGCTGCCGGCGGCATGAACAAGGAATTCAAGGTGGGCGATGTGATGGTTATCACCGACCATATCAACCTCTTCCCCGAAAATCCCCTCCGCGGCAAGAACTACGAGGAGCTGGGCGACCGCTTCCCGCCAATGACCGAAGCCTACAGCCACCGTCTGGTAGGCATCGCCGATGCAATCGCGCAGGAGAAGGGCATCCGCCTCATGCATGGTGTGTACGTTGGCACCACAGGCCCCACATTCGAGACTCCGGCCGAATATGAATACTTCCGCATCATCGGCGGCGATGCCGTGGGCATGTCCACCGTTCCTGAAGTCATCGTCGCACGTCACGGCGGCATGGAAGTGTTCGGACTGTCCGTAATCACCGACCTCGGAGGCAAGGACATCACCGACGTTCCCTCGCACGAAGAGGTGCAGCAGGCTGCCATCAAAGCCGAGCCCATCACAAAAGAGATCGTGAAGACACTTGTGGCACGTCTCTGAACCCGACAAGTCTTTTTTCCTTAACGATACATCATGCAGGAAAAACAAACCGAAATAGCAAGCCTCGGTGAATTCGGTCTTATCGACCGGATCACCGAAGGCATTGAACATGTCAACGCCTCCACACTCAAGGGTGTTGGCGACGATTGCGCGGTGATGGAATACAAGGACACCGACGTCCTTGTATCCACCGACATGCTCGTGGAAGGCATACATTTCGACCTCACATATGTGCCGCTGAAACATCTCGGCTACAAGGCCGCCGTGGTCAACTTCTCCGACATATACGCCATGAACGGCCATCCGCGGCAGATCACCGTGTCGCTCGCCGTGTCGAAACGTTTCACCGTGGAACACATCGAGCAGCTTTACAGCGGCATCCGGCTTGCATGCCAGATCTACGGAGTTGATCTTGTTGGCGGCGACACCACATCGTCACGCTCGGGGCTGATAATCTCCATCACCTGCATCGGCGACGCTCCACGCGACCGCATCGTCTACCGCTCAGGCGCCAAGCCCACCGACCTAATCTGCGTGACCGGCGACCTCGGCTCCGCATACATGGGCCTGCAGCTGCTTGAACGCGAAAAGGTGGCATCGGCCGGACAAGCCGATTTCCAGCCGCAGTTTCAGGGCAAGGAATATCTGGTAGAGCGCCAGCTAAAACCCGAAGCACGTCGCGACATTATCGAAGCACTCGAAAAGGCCGGCATAAAACCCACCGCCATGATGGATGTGAGCGACGGCCTCTCGTCCGAGCTGCTCCATATCTGTAAGGCGTCGAATGTGGGTTGCCGCGTGTATGAGGACCGTATACCCATCGATTATCAGACAGCGCTCATGGCCGAGGAACTCAACATGAACCTCGTCACCGCAGCCATGAACGGCGGAGAGGACTACGAACTGCTGTTCACCGTGCCTCTGCACGCCCACGACGAGATAACCAAAATCCAGGGCGTACGTGTCATCGGCCATATCACCAAGCCGGAACTCGGCTGCTATATGGAAACACGCGACGGCAATGAGATGCAGATCCGCGCACAGGGCTGGAATGCCCTGACCGAAGAAGCTGACCGGTACAACGCCCCCGGCAACAACGCTCCCACCCCCGAGGCCCCATCGGAAGGCAACGACTGATGTGAACCACAAAAAATCCGTCACCCTGCTATTGCCGTGTGACGGACTTTTTGTAACTTTGCCGCAAGAATAATTCGGACATTAGAAATTTATGATAAATCGAATTTTAATACGAATCAAGGTGGTGCAGATGCTCTACTCATATCTGCTTACCCGTAGCGAATTTCAACTGCAAGCGCCGTCGAACACAAGCCGCGACAGCAAATACGCCTACAGTATGTATCTGAATTTCCTGCTGATTATTCTGCAACTGTCAGGCTACCGCGTGGATAAGTCTGCCGCCAACCCGCTTGAGCAGCTCGGCGATGCGAACATGCTGTCCGCCAACAAGCTTGGCCGCGCTCTCGCTGCCAACGACGGCATCCGCGCCATCATAGCCAAAGGAGAATCGGGTGTGAGCCGCTTCAACCCAGCGCTCATGCGCCTGTATAGCCTTATCACCACCTCCGCCATTTATACTGACTACCGCAAGAAAAAACGTCATGATCTTGATGACGACGTGAAATTCTGGAGTGTGGTGCTCAACACCATCGTACAGAACAACCCGGTGATGCTGGAGGCAGCCCGTACCGACGAGAATTTCTCGCTCGCCGGCTACCAGAAAGGGCTGCAGATGGCCATAGAGTCGCTGCGCGAATACAACGATTCCGAACGCTCCTACACCGATGCAAAGAAATCGCTTGCCGAATCGCTTGAAAAGGCATATGAGCTTTATCATGCGCTGCTTATGCTTCCGGTGTTCATAACCGACCTCGAAGCCGAGCGTATCGAATCCGCCAAGGATAAATACTGTCCCACCGATGAGGAGCTGAACCCCAACATGCGGTTCGTCGACAATGCCCTTGTAAAGGCCATACGCAACAACCCCGACATGGCCGAGTACCTGAAAAAGCGCCCGTTCTCCTGGGAATCGGATTATTTCATGCTAAAGGAGATGCTCGACAAAATCAAGGAATCGGAAATCTACCGCACCTACATGGCAGCTCCGTCAACCGATTTTGCAAACGACTGCGACCTCTGGCGCAACCTGCTGAAAAACGTGGTGTTCCCGTCGGATGTCCTTGCCGAAGCGCTTGAAAACCGTTCGGTCTACTGGAACGACGACCTTGCCACCATGGGCACCTTCGTGCTGAAATCGATAAAGCATTTCGCCTCGGCACAGTCGGCCGAAGTATCGCTGATGCCGATATATAAGGATGACGAGGATGCCAATTTCGGCCCCGAGCTGTTCCTCACCGCCATCAAGAACCGCGACACCTACCGCGGCTACGTGGAGAGGTTCATCAACGGCAGCAGCTGGGATCCCGAGCGCCTGGCGTTCATGGATATCGTGATCCTTATCACAGCCATCTCGGAACTGATAAAATTCCCGGCCATCCCCCTTGCCGTCACTATGAACGAATACGTGGAGATAGCCAACTTCTACAGCACACCGCGCAGCGGCCAATTTGTAAACGGGGTGCTCTTCTCGGTTGCCAACTACCTCCGCGAGGAAGGCCTGATTCAAAAATAAAGAAACAGGCCAAGCCAACAAAGAAACTACAGTTGATAATCTTCATTTCTCTCATAATCCTTATCTGAAAATTTAAATCAAATTAATACATATGTTACAGTTAATCCCTCTTCAGCAAGCTCAGGCAGGCGGCGGTTGGTCGGGCATGATCATGATTGTGCTCCTCATCGCAATCTTCTACTTCATGATGATTCGCCCGCAGCAGAAAAAACAGAAACAGATCCGCCAGTTCCGCGAAGGTCTCAAAAAAGGCGACAACGTGATTACAGCCGGCGGCATCCACGGCAAAATCAAGGAAATCCGCGAAGCATACATTCTGCTCGAAATCTCCGACGGCGTTTCAATCCGCATTGACAAGGGCTCGGTTTATCCCTCAGCTGCCGATGCTCAGGCTGAAACCGAAGCCAAAAAATAAAGCCTGATTCCATCCGGGCTTCAAGTTCATTTTACGCAACTCATTAAACACCTGATTCCATTGGAATTAAGGACCATACTCAACAATATCCGTGAGGGGTTGCGCTCTGCAAAGGGGCGCAACGTCCTCACGTTTTTTGTTTTTTTGCTTATTTCGACCGTATTCTGGTTCCTGCTTGCCCTGAACGACTATGTTCAGAAGGACTACGCAGTGCCGGTGCAGATTGAAAATTTTCCTTCTGAAGCCACCATTCTGTCGGGACAGAATCCCGTGCTGAGCATAACCGTCAAGGACAAGGGGGCGGACCTGATGAAATTCAGTTGGGGCAACAACCCGTCCATGAAACTGAATTTCGCGGATTTCGCACAACCTAACGACAGCACACTGCTGCTGAGTCCGGCAAAACTGAATTCGGCAGTGCGCGGCATTTTCGGCACCGGAGCCACCATCGTGGCAACGCGCCCCGACTCACTGAAACTTATCTATACCACCCAACCGGGAGTAAAAGTTGCTCTGAACGTACTTAGCGACATTCACACGCAGCCGCAGTACGTTTATGCCGGACACCCGGTGACCGACGTGGATTCCGTAATGCTCTACGCCAACACGCCGGACCTGTATAAAATCCGATCACTGTCCACTGTTGAAGTGACGCTGGCCAATCTTGCCGATTCAGTTACGATGAACGTAAATGTGGCTGTTCCGAAAGGGATGCGTGCCATCCCGTCCTCTGTCACCGTCACATTCCCTGTAGAACCCCTTGTGGCAAAAAAAATCTCCGTTCCCATACATGCCATCAATGTGCCTATCGGCGTACGTCTGATTACCTTCCCGTCAATGACCGAAGTAAGCTATCTGCTTCCCAAGAGCATGTACGGCAGCGTGCCCCCCGACCTGAAGGCCACCGTTGACTTCAATGAGATAACCTCAGTTTCAACCACTCTGAGTGTAAACCTGCAGAAACTCCCCGACCTTTACAGAAGTGTGTCGCTTAATCCAGCGGAAGTGGAGTTTGTGGTGGAACATGCCAACTGAACCCTGAAGCCATGAACACCACCTGCACCACCCCTCTGCCACGCCTTATTCTTGTATCAGGAGGGATAGGATCCGGAAAATCCGTGGTGTGCCGCATACTCCGCGCGCTCGGCCATGATGTATACGACAGCGATGCCGAAGCACGACGCATAATGGACAACAGTCCCGCCATCATAGAGACCATAGCTTCCGAGATATGCCGGGAGGCAATCTGCCGCGAAAACGGCTGCCGAACCATCCACCGCCCCACCCTGGCCAAAGCCGTATTCTCCGACAAAGAAAAATTGAACAGACTTAACGCCCTGGTGCATGGCGAAGTGAAAGCCGACATTATGCGCCGGCGCGACATGCTTGCCGAAGAAGGGCGCTGTGACCGCCCGTTGTTTGTAGAGACAGCTATCCCACACTCATCCGGGCTTGACCGCATGGCCGATGAAATCTGGCTGGTGGAAGCTCCCGAAGAACTGAGAATTGAACGTGCCATGAAACGAGACAACGCATCGCGCGCAGCAATCGAGGCACGAATCCGGACGCAGACAACCACCGAATCACATCTGTGCAATCCGTCGGTTCATTCAATCATAAACACGCCTGATTCCCCCCTGCTGCCTCAGATTCTGGAGTTGCTTTAAGGCTCGAAAATCACCTTGAAATCATCCGCGTCGCGCCCTACGGGCAGATAGCTGCGGACTTTCTGCAACTGCGCCTTGGTATATACAGCCGTTATAAAATCGTCCGGGGCACCTGTATGTTTCTCACCACAGCGTGCGGTATCCTCAGCGAGCGGTGTCACTTTGCTGTTCCGCACTGCAGCATCGGGCGCGAGTTCGTAGCCGAACGGATCAAATATATAGCTCTGGTGGTCGTAATCGCCATAATCGTCATGTCCTGAACGGTTGCAGCCCACCACCACAGCCTGATTCTCGATGGCACGGGCTATGAGCAACTGACGGAAGGCGTAGCCTCGCGCGGCAGCCCAGTTGGCAACCACAAGCAGAACATCGTAGGTGGCACCCTCCCGACGGCACCACACAGGGAAACGGAGGTCGTAACACACAAGCAGCATCACATCCCATCCACGGAACTGCACCACGGGAGGCAGCTCTGAGCCACGCGTGTACACCCGGCTTTCGGCACTCAGGCAGAAAAGGTGGCGCTTGTCGTAGAAAGTCACCGTCCCGTCAGGTTCAGCAAAGAATCCACGGTTGAAATAGCATCCATTCTCCCGGGCAAGCACACTCCCAGCCACAGCCACACCGTATTTCCGGCTCCATCGCATCACCGCATCAAGCGACTGCCTGAAAGCGTCGTCGGCCATCGATGCAAGCAACTGCTCGTCCTGTATGAACCCCGTGGAGAACATTTCCGGTAACACAACGATATCCGTTCCTTCCGGAAGAGCCGTAAGTTTCTCGTCAACCATGTCGATGTTTCGCTCCACATCGGCCCAGACTATGTCGAGCGGCAATGCCGCTATCTTCAGTTCTTCGCCCATAATACTATAAATCAATTTAACCGGCAGACGCCGGGACACTCAACGCTGCCCTGTTGAGAACTTGTCGGGTTTAAGGCCGTGGAAACGGCTGTAAAACTTCTTTATCCGCTCCATGTCGGCATCGATATCGCCCGAGGGGTCGAACATCGTGGTCAGTTCTATGGTCTTGGTAGGGCCGTCGATTGTGGCAAGCGCCACTGGCACATGTGCAGCCTCTGCGATGCGCAGAAACCCTGAATGCCAGTTGGCCGTACGCTTCCGCGTACCTTCCGGGGCTATGGCCAGCGTAAGCCGCGGTTCGCTGTCGAACCTGCGCACCATGGCCTCCACAAGCGAACCTTTTTTCTTGCCCCTCTCCACCGGCACGCCTCCCATTGCACGGAACAGGCAGCCAAGAGGGAAAAAGAACCAGGAGGATTTCATCATGAAACCGGCAGTACGCCCTACAGAATGGATGGCCAGTTCACACAACACAAAGTCCCAGTTGGAGGTGTGCGGAGCCACACATATAATCAATTTCGGATAGTCGGGCACGCTGACGTGCACCGACCACCCGAAAAATTTAAGAATTCTTGCCGGCAGATTCATCAGTGAGCTTTATTGGCATCCTTCACGGCCTGAGGAAGGGCCGCATTCATATCTTTCACAATCTCCTGCACCCGGCTGTTGAACTTGGCACGGAGTGCGTTGAAAGCCTTGCGGTTGTAGGCCTGGCGTTCCTTGGTGTAGGTTGCGCCGTTGTCAAAATCGGAAGGAACCTTGTCGAATGCGAACGACATGTTGGCCAGTGTGGCTGTCTGCAGACGTGCTATCTCCGACACTATTTTCTGCATTGTCGTGCGGTCCACGCCTTTCACATAATCGGCTGCGAGCATGCATTCCGATGCCAGATCGCCACATATGTATCTTACCTGTTTCTTTAAGTCGCGTTTGTTAGCCATATCAGTTTTCGGTTATTTAGGTTGATATTATTGTTTCATTATTCTGTGAAGCGCCCCATGAGTGGGAGGAATATGGAAAATGCGCATAGGGAGGCCCATCGGCCGCTGCATGTTCTGCGGGCGCTGCGGCACGGTGCCTGTTGCCTTCATCGCCGCAGCGGCGAATTTGGCCGGATGGGCGCTGGCAAGTGCCACACCTGTTTCGTCGGGACGCAGGTGGCGGTTGATGGCGCGGAGCGCTATGGCTCCCTGGGGGTCGATGTGCATACCTGTCAGCTCAAGTGTCTCGCGCATTGTGGCCGCAATCTCGTCGTCGCCGTAGGCATAGCCTTCCACATCGCGGCGCAGCCGTGGGAGGTCGCCCTGATAGAGGTCGATAATACGTGCGATATTCGACGGATTACCTACATCCATTGCCCGGGCAAGAGTCTCCAGTGCCCGTTGTGGTTTGAAACCGCCGGTTTTCAGATATTCCACGAACACATCGTTGGCGTTGTTGGCGGCGAAGAAGCGTTCCACCGGCAACCCCATCCGCTTGGCCATCAGGGCAGCCGCCAGACTGCCGAGATTGCCGCACGGCACGGAGATCACCACTTTGGCGTCGTTGCCTGCGGCTGCCACGGCGCGGGCATAGGCATGAAAATAGTAAATCACCGACGGGAGCTCGCGTGCGGGGTTGATGGAATTTCCAGCCGTAAGCCGGTTTTCCCCCTTGGCTGCATCGGCACGGAGAGCCTCCATCACCAGATTCTGGCAATCGTCGAACGTTCCGTCCACCTCAACCGCTATCACATGCCGGAGGGTGGCGAACTGAGCCACCTGTTCGGGCGTGAGATCGCCCTTCGGGAAAAGTATATAGACATTGGTATTGGCCGAACGGCTGAAAGCATTGGCGATGGCACCGCCGCTGTCGCCGCTGGTGGCCAGAATAATGTTGCGCTCACGATGCAAGTCGGTCCAGGCAAGTTCGGGCATGAGCCGCGCCATGAACCGCGCGCCCACGTCCTTGAACGAGAATGTAGGCCCGTTGAACAGATCGAGCACATAGCGGTTGCCCGCCACATGACGCAGAGGTATGTCGAAATTCAGCGACTCGTCCACAATAGCTTTCAGCTTCGTGGAAGACACCATATCGCCAAAAAGCGTGTTGGCCACCACGTAGCCCACATCGCGCAGCGACATCTCGCCGATATTACGGTAAAATGCACGCGGCAACGTAGGCAGCGAATCGGGCATGTACAGCCCCCCGTCGGGGGCAAGTCCGTTTGCAATGCCCTGAGCGAACGAAACTTTGGGCGAAACGCCGTTTGTGCTGTGCAGAATCATACCACAAAACTACTAAATCCACGCATAAAAACCAACCCGAAGCATATGTTTAAAAACTCATTCCTGCCGTCAGGTGCCTTTCTTCGCCTTGCTGTTGCGGCTGACATAATCGGTGAGATACACGGTGAAGAGCGGAAAGACAACCACCCCGGTCACCGGCAGAACCACGAGCACGATCTTTCCTGCCACAGTCAAAGGTGAAATGGAACATCCCACGGTCACCATCTCCATCGTAGCCCACCAGAGCGCGGTCCAGTACGTGTCGACCTGCGGGTTAACCGGCTGCTCGCGCTGAAACAGAATAAGGCTGCAGAAGTAGACCACAAGCAGCAGGATTGACAGATAGCTCATGAACATGCTCGTGACGGCATTGCTCGACACATAGCCAATGACAATTGAAACGGCCAGTGCGCCGCGGGCCAGAGGGATGAAGCGTATGAAATAGAGAGCGTCTGTGCTAAGTGTGATATGGCACCAGTCGATGATATTGAGATAAGGGATGGACAGCAGCAGAAAAAACAGCCTCTTCCTGACAAAACGCCATTTGTCGTCCGCATAGCGGAGGCAAACGAAAAAATCTGCCACAAACGCCACACACACCCAGAACTGGAATGTCATATAATGACGGCTTTCGAGAATAGGAATCTTTTTGAAAGTGTCGATTGAAATAACCACAATCAGCAACACCGAAAGCACCAGTACAAGGATGTTCATGAAATCCACAATGTCTCGCCCTGAGCGGCCATGCCGCCAGGCGGTGTTTTTCCCCTGTGGGGATGTGGAAGCCGGTTGTACGCCGGCAGTCATATTATTGTTTTCCGACATAAGGCATAATGCAGATATATGTGATGACATAAGGCCGGACCGCACCATAACTGCATCCGGCCGCTCTCACTATTTTTAACAATCGGGGAGGCTTTTTTGTTAATGATGGACAGATTTCGGCAATTTTCGCTAAATTTGCATCAATGAGCACCACGGACATCACCTTACGAGGAGACGCCTGTGGGAAGTTTATGCTGCATCCCTTTGTACGACAATATTCTCCTACAATCTGGACATGACCTCTGACAATCTGTTACACGACTCCTGGGACCGCGACCATCTGTGGCATCCCTATACTTCAACCATAAATCCTCTCCCCACATATAAAGTAGACTCGGCACACGGGTGTGTGATACGCCTTGCCGACGGCACAGAACTGATCGACGGCATGTCGTCGTGGTGGTGCGCCATTCATGGCTACAACCATCCGGCAATCAACAAGGCCATCGAGCGGCAGATTGCTCGCATGAGCCATGTAATGTTCGGCGGCCTCACTCACGAGCCGGCCATAGAGCTTGGCAAGAAATTGCTGAAGATGGCACCTCCGTCGATGAATCACATCTTTTATGCCGATTCAGGCTCCGTGGCCACCGAGGTGGCCATGAAGATGGCCGTACAGGCTGCCGTGAGCCGCAGCGGCTCGCACCGCAAAAGCAATTTCGCCACAATCCGGTCAGGCTACCACGGGGACACATGGAACGCCATGAGCGTATGCGACCCTGTGACCGGTATGCACGGAGCGTTCGGTCCGGCGCTTCCGGTGCGATTCTTCGTGCCGCAGCCGCGCTCCCGCTTCGGAGGTGAATGGAACGAAGCCGACATCGAACCTCTGCGCCGTCTGTTCGACGAGAAATCGGACGAGATAGCAGCCCTGATTCTCGAGCCTGTAGTGCAGGGTGCCGGGGGGATGTGGTTCTATCACCCGCAGTTTCTGCGTGAGGCACGACAGCTGTGCGACAAGTATGGCATTCTGCTGATTTTCGATGAAATAGCCACCGGATTCTGGCGCACGGGCAAACTGTTCGCCTGGGAACATGCCGGAGTGCACCCCGACATCATGTGCATCGGCAAAGGTCTGACGGCTGGCTATCTCACCATGAGCGCCGTTCTGACCACAGCCGAAGTGGCACGCACTATTTCCGAAGGCGAGGCCGGTGTGATGATGCACGGCCCCACATTCATGGGCAATCCGCTTGCATGCGCCGTGGCCAACGCCTCGATGGACCTCCTGAATTCGCAGCCGATGGACAAGATTGTGGCCCATATATCCGAAGAACTGGAGAAAGGCCTGGCGCCGGCGCGTGAATTCACCGAATTTGTGGAGGATGTGCGCGTGCTCGGTTCAATCGGAGTGGTTGAGGTCAAACAACCTGTCGATGTGGGACGTTTTCAAAAAGAGTGCGTGCGCCGCGGAGTATGGATACGCCCCTTCGGCCGCATGATCTACATCATGCCCCCCTACGTCATATCCGACAGCCAGCTGCACACGCTCACAACGGAAATGTTGAACATCATCAAATCAGGACAATGGATGTAAGAGCACACCTTCAGAAACTTCACGCCGAAGGCAACTACCGCGAGATACCCACAGTCAGCCCGACTGTGGTCACCGACTATTCCACCAACGATTACCTCGGACTGGCCCGGGAGCCGGGGCTGCAGGCAAAGTTTTTCAGCGACCCCATATCCCAGACAGTACCGATGACCGCCTCGGCGGCACGTCTGCTCGCGCCCCGACAGATTGAGTACACCAACCTTGAAGTGTTCCTGTCGCTGCTATATAAACGTCACCGCGGCGACAACACTGCCGCGCTGCTCTACAACAGCGGCTATCATGCCAACACCGGTCTGATTCCCTCCATAGCCACCGGCAATACGCTGATTCTCGCCGACAGACTCGTTCATGCAAGCATAATCGACGGCATCGTGCTATCGCGCGCCCCGTTCACCCGTTTCCGCCACAACGACTTCGACCATCTCGAGCAGCTGCTCGCCGACAAGGCCGCGGCCTACGACCAGGTTCTTGTCATCGTAGAAAGCGTATACAGCATGGACGGCGATTCGGCCGACATCGAACGCCTCATACAACTGAAACGCGCCTACCCCAACGTGCTTCTCTACGTCGACGAGGCGCATGCGTTCGGGGTTCTCGGCCCTAAAGGGCTGGGGTTGAGCGCAGCATCGTCGGCTCCGGCCGAAATCGACGTGATTGTCGGGACTTTCGGCAAAGCTGCGGCATCGGCAGGAGCGTTCGCCATCACCGGGCTCGACATGCACGATTACCTGGTGAACACGTCGCGAAGCTTCATCTTCTCAACGGCCATCCCGCCGATGAATGCGGCATGGACACGCTTCACTCTCGGCAATCTGCTGCAGAAGGACAACCGCCGCGAACACCTGGCACGTCTGGGCGTTCAGCTGAGCCAGACTCTTTCAAAATACAGTGCCACGCCGGTGCACCCGTCCCACATCCAGCCACTCATCATTGGCGACGCCCATAAGGCAGTAGAGCTGTCGCGACAGCTTCTCACACGCTACGGAATCAAGGCCCTTCCCATCCGGAAGCCTACTGTACCGGCAGGCACCGAACGCCTCCGTTTCAGCCTGTCGGCCGACATGATGTCGCGCGACATAGAGACGCTCGACAACGCCCTGCGCGAGCTCATGTAACCACCACCGCCCCATGTGCGGTGAAACTGAATCACACCGCACATCCACCAAGCTCATTTATGGAAAAAGTCTTCATATCACAGTCACACCAGTCACGTCTCATTCTTGTTTTCCTCGGCTGGGGAATGGACGCCAGTCCGTTTGTCAACCTGCGGAAAAACGGGTTCGATGTGCTTGTTGTCTATGATTATACCGGAATGGATGATGCAGCTGCTCGTGACAATGCGTTTGCCCTACTGGTACGTGAGGCTGAACGGTATGAGGAGGTTGTGGTTGTGGCATGGTCGTTCGGGGTGCGCATAGCCGCCGATTTTTTGGCCGGATGCCGCATGCATCTGCCCGTCACACGTGCGATAGCCATAAACGGTACTACAAGCCATATCCACGACACCAAGGGGATTCCACAGGCCATCTTCAACGGCACGCTCGAACATCTGTCGGAAGCATCGGTGCGGAAATTCAACCGCAGGATGTTCGCTTCGGCAGCTTCCTTCGCCGATTACATGACACATGCACCCGCGCGCAGTTTCGACAGCCTGAAATCAGAGCTTGCCACCTTCGCCCGCATATCCCCTTCCGACAATTGCGGTATGTTCAACCTTGCCATTGCCGGCGAGGGAGATGCCATTTTCCCTGTCCGCAACCAACTTGCGGCGTGGGCCGGAGTGCAAACCGAGACAATGCCAGGTGCGCCGCATTTCATCGACCTCCAGTCTATCCTAGACAACTTCATCGTGGATAAACATCTGGTGGCCGAACGCTTTAAACGCGCAGCCGACACCTATTCCGACCACGCCGGCCCGCAGCTCGAAGTGGCCCGGCGACTTTGGGAACTCGCAGCTCCCCACGTGAACAAAGCACTTGGAACATCATCGCGGACAGTTGCGCCACGACTGCTTGAAATAGGCTCGGGATGCGGCTTCCTTACACGTCTGTACCTGCCATCGCTCCCCTCCGACACACAAGTGGAGCTGTGGGACCTGACCACACGGCCATCCTGGCTGTCCGTTAAGGCCGCAACTTTCCGGCAATGCGATGCGGAAACAGAAATATGCGCCACCGCGCCCGGCAGCTACAACTGCGTGTTGTCGGCATCAACCATACAATGGTTCAACTCTCCGGCCGACTTCCTCCCGCGCATGGCACGCGCCATGGCACCCGGCGCGATTGCCGCTATAGCAGTCTATGGTCCGGCCACCTACCGGGAAATATCCGCGCTGACAGGCCGAGGCCTGCGCTACCTTTCCATGGAGCAACTATGCGACGCAGCCGGAAAATCCGGGCTGGAGATTATTGCAGCCAACTCCGAAACGACGGTGCAGACATTCACGGATGCAGCCGCCATGCTCCGGCACATGAAACTTACCGGCGTGAACGGCAATTCTTCATCTACAGCACTGGCAATGAAAATAATGCGTGCGTTCCCCGCTGGGCAACCCGTGGAACTCACATATAACCCCATTTACCTGATTCTGAAAAAACATGACTGACATAACGACATCTGACCTCAAACCGATGCATGGCGCATGGTTTGTAAGCGGAATCGACACCGATGCCGGCAAGTCTTACTGCACAGGATGGCTTGCCGACAAACTGACAAGGCAAGGCATCCGGACCATAACACAGAAATTTGTGCAGACAGGCAACACCGACATGTCGGAGGACATTCTGCTGCACCGCTCGATAATGGGAACAGGTCTGCTGCCGCCCGACCTCGACCACACCACAGCACCGCTGATATATACCCATCCATGCTCCCCGCAGCTCGCGGCCAGACTTGACGGCCGCGACATACCGCTCGACATCATTGACGCATCCACCCGGAGGCTGCTGGAGATGTTCGACACCGTGCTCATCGAGGGAGCCGGCGGGCTTATGGTGCCGCTGACCGACGAATTCCTCACCATCGACTACATTGCCTCCCGCCACCTTCCGCTCGTTTTTGTGGTGCATGGAGCGCTGGGGTCAATCAACCACGCCATCCTGTCGTTCGAGGCGATACGCGCCCGCAATATCGAGATGCCGGTGGTGTTATACAACACCCATTTCGATTCCGATCCGCTCATAGCCGAAGATACCCACGGATTCCTCGAGCGCTACCTAAAGCGTCATTTCCCGGCGACTGCACTCGTGGATGTCCCCACAATACAGCCCCAGTGTTAACAATTGTAAACGTCTCGACAAACATAACCATACTGACGTTATTATATCAGACGTTTCATCTAAAATTATTTTCGTCATGCTGCAATTTGTCATAAAATCCACCCGTCAGGCCTCGGTTGCCGAACTGGCCCACATGGCCATGGAGGGGGGATGCCGCTGGATCCAGATATCAGATAAAGCCACAGGCGAACGCGAGCCGCGCACCAAAGCCCTGTCGGAGGAGCTTATCCCTGATTGTGAGGCACACGAAACATTCCTCATCATAGAGAATAACGTCGACCTTGTGGAAGAACTGAAAGTGCACGGGGTATTCCTGCGCGACTGCAACCGGTCGACCGTACTTGCGGCACGCGAACGACTCGGAGCAGAGGCCGTCATAGGCGTTCAGGCACGTGACATCGATGAAATAGCCGCACTTCACGGACTGGACGTGGACTACGTGATGGTACCCGCACCCGTAGGTCTCGACCCGGAGGGGATACGTGGATTCTACGACACCATTATCCGGCAGGCCGCCGAACGCGCCGTTGTGTTCCACATTGTGGCCGAAGGCGATTTCACGCCCGACAACATATGCATCCCGCTTGAGGCCGGGTGTGCCGGAGTTGCCGTGTCATCAACCATAGCCGACAGCGCCAACCCCACTCTCACAACCACTGCCCTGCTGGAACGGCTTGAGGCATTGCGTCAGAAATAAAAAAACATATCACATTCACACACCGACAATGGATTTCATAGGCATAATTCCGGCCCGTTACGCTTCGACACGTTTCCCCGGCAAACCGCTTGCCGACATGGACGGCAAGCCGATGATTCAGCGCGTCTATGAACGCGTAAGAATGAAAATGAACCACGTATGGGTGGCCACCGACGACAACCGCATTGCCGACGCCGTGCGCAATTTCGGCGGCAACGTGGTGCTCACCTCACCCGATCACCGCAGCGGCACCGACCGCTGTCTGGAAGCCTACCGCAACATAGGCTCACAGGCCGATGTCATTGTAAACATCCAGGGCGACGAGCCGTTCATCGACCCTCTGCAGCTGCAGCAGATAATGGACTGCTTCAACGACCGGTCAACACAGATAGCCACACTTGTACGCCCGTTCAATCCTTCGGCAGGCTATGAGGCTTTGGAGAATCCCAACAGTCCGAAGGTGGTGTTCGACAGCAATATGAACGCCATGATGTTCAGCCGTTCGGTCATCCCATACATCCGCGGAGCCGAACGCAGCCAATGGCAGACGCGCCATCAGTTCTACACTCATATTGGGATGTACGCCTACCGTGCCGATGTGCTTGACGCCATCACCCGTCTGCCTCAGTCGTCGCTTGAACTGGCCGAGTCGCTCGAACAGCTCCGTTGGCTTGAAAACGGATATACAATCAAAGTGGGCATCTCCGACTGCCCCACAATCGGGATTGACACTCCTGCCGACCTTGCCGCCGCCATCGAACGGCTGCGCAACAGCGCAAACTGACAAAACACCCGTACACCGTTAACTTCACCGACAACCACACTCCACACCGATGCAAAGCACTCACCCCGTTTCCCGCACCTGCCCCGCCCCGCCCGAAATACACGATCTGCCCGTCATGAAAGTTCCTCCCGTGGAACGTGAACTGCTGCCCAACGGAGTGGAGATAGTATGGCTCAACAGCGGACATCAGCCGGTGAGCCGCATTTCGGTGGTTTGGCCGATAGGAACGGCCGACGTTGATTCCGCAGAAACACTGGCGCTGCTGCGCGAGATGCTTCCCGAAGGCACTCCGGCACACACGGGCGCCGAAATTGCCGGTATTTTCGAATTCAACGGAGCGTGGACCAAGGTCACGACCGGGCGCCATTTCACAATGTTCACCCTGTACGCGCTCAACAAAACCGTGGATACCGTGTGGCCGCTGATGGGTGAAATCATAATGGAGCCGACCTTTCCTGAGGAATCGCTGGCCCGACTGCGCGAAAAAAGCGCCGCTGCCACAGAACTGTCCCAACGCAAGGTGAAAGTGCGCTCGTCGAACCTTATAAAACAGATGATTTTCGGCGCAGATTCACCCGCAGCGCGGATAAAATCACCGGAAATGCTGCGGCTTGTGGAACGCGACAGCCTTATCCATCTACACCGCCGGCTGATGCTTTCCACTCCGCCTACCATATATGTAGCCGGCCAGCTCTCACCTTTCATCATGCAGTTGGCACGCCGGATGGGCGAATCGTTTAGTTTCACCGGACTGACGCCCATGCAGCGCACTATAATCCCGCAACCGGAGCATACAGGCACAAGCCGGGAGGTGGACCGCGATACCGGTTCAATGCAGACCGCCGTAAACATTGCGTTGCCAACCATCGGGCGCATGCACCCCGATTACGTCCGTCTCCGCGCTGCCGTGTTTGCGTTGGGCGGACACTTCGGAAGCCGCCTGATGAGCAACATCCGCGAGGACAAAGGCTACACCTATGGGATAAGCGCCTCGATGCAACCGTCGCTCGAAGGAACCGACATACAGATAAGCTGCGAGAACGACAACCGTTTTACTGCCGAGGTGCTGAAAGAGACGTTTGCGGAAATAGACCGTCTCTCCACTGAGCCTATGCCGACAGAGGAACTTGAAGTGATAAAACGCACCTCGGTTTCGGGAATGCTGTCCATGCTCGACTCCCCGTTCTCCATATTGGATCATTACATAATGCTGAAAAGCTTCAATCTGCCCGACGACACATTCCGCATCCAACAGCATCAGCTCCGCAACCTTTCTGCGCACGACATTCTGGAGGCTGCACGCACCTACATTCTTCCTGCTCCCCGCCTCATCGCTTTGGCCGGTGATCCGAACTTGCAATGATGCCAAAACGGCACAAACTCTTAATCTACATTCAGTCAGCGCTTTCTAACTTCCTCATTATCAAAAGTCATATTTTTGAGTGTAACAGCCACACTTAATTAACTTAGTTTAACAATTGGGGGGGTAATTTTTACATATTATCCCTACCTTTGCCATATCAAAAAGCAGACGAACTGCTAAAATTTCATCTTAAATCACCGTAAACCTAACCACCAATGAAAAAATCATTTTCATTTCTGATGTCATGCGCAATAGCCATGTCGGGACTGACATGCAGCGCGGCTGTAGCCGATTATGACGGCGAAACAGCCCTGACCAATGCGAAAGCCGATATCACAAACTGGATGAAGTATCTGCCGGACGACATGTTTGCCGCTCACGTCTCTATCCCAGGCTCACACGACTCCGCAACCGGCCACAACGTAACATTCGAATCTTCCTCCATGGCACAGTCTGTGCTGCTTGAGGATCAGTTGAAAAGCGGTATCCGCGCCTTCGATTTCCGTCCCGGATTCTATTCAAAGACAGAAACCGTTGACGGCGAAGAGGTGACAACCTATTACATCAACTGCAACCATGGTATGGCAAAAACTGAGCTCACAATGGAAGATGCGTTCACACTCCTTTCCGATTATCTCAAGGAGCATCCCTCGGAATTTTTCGCCATTCACCTTTTCCGCGGCTACCCCACATCCGATCCCACAGGAGCCAACCGCGACAATTTTGACAAGGCTGCCGATGAACTGTTCAACAAGGGTAAATTCGCCGACATGTTCATTGACTTCGACCCCTATCTGACCGTGAAGCAGATGCGCGGCAAAGTGGTGGTGTTCCGCCGCGACCGCATCTCATGGTGCCACATCAACAAGGCAGGAAACCTCGGCGGATGGCCCGGTGACAAGGACCTGTGGCAGGAAGGTGCAGCTGCAACCGCCACCAACGCACTGGACCCCACAGTTTACGGCCGTGTGCGCGTCACCGACGTTTCATCTCCAAAGAATGAGACGGAACTCGAAACCAAGCTCAACTCAATAACCAACCTGTTCAAATCGAACTGCAACCAGACCCGTCCAAACGCCGCAAGAGCCGAAGGCGACTACAAACCCGAATGGTCTATGATTTTCACCTCGGGCGAGTACACTTCCGGCAAGAAAGGCTATCTTACTTGCGCCACCCACACCAACCCGCATCTCACAAAACTTATAAACGATGCCGAGGTTGCAGGTCCTACCGGAATCGTGTTCTCCGACTGGGTTCTCCTTGACGACTACACCGACAAAGAGGTGGTTTATGACGTGAAGGGCAAAGACCTCGTGAACGCCATCATTGAGAACAACTTCAAATATGCCGCCGACTATATCCTTGATGACGAGCTTTTCAGCGAAGAGAACAACACCACCAAGGAACCGGACGTGTTCGGCAACGACACATATTTCATGCGCCATGTCCAGACCGGTAAATTCCTTGCTGCCGGTGCCGACTGGGGCACTCATGCCGTTCTTGGCGACAACGGTATCCGTATCAAGACCTTCTTCGACAAGCGTTCGGGCAACTACCTTCTGCAGACCACATTCGTACAGGGCGGTATCCCCAACTACTTGGGCGACAACTGCTATATCGACAACGGTGCAGCCAACCCCTACAAAGCAATTAAGGCCGATGATGCCGACGCATACTACTTTACCTTCAACGGCGTTGTAGACGGCACTCCAACCGTATTGGCCCTCACCCCCGAAACCACTACCAACACCTACACCGACGGCACCACAATGCTTGTCAATGCCCCGAAATACGAGGCCGGCAACAAGAATCAGCTCTGGGAACTCGTGCGCGAGGAGGATCTTGTAAAAGAACTTGCGGCTAAGGCCACGGCCGAAAACCCCGTGGACCTCACGTTCAAGATTCATGGCTATAAGCTCGACCCCAACGATGACAATGAAAACAACATGTGGGTGCTCAAGAACGAACTCGCCAAGAACTCAACTTCCTATTGCGTGAAAACCCAGGTATGGGGTTCGAACGACTTGAATGATAAGGATATGATTTTCCGTGTGTATGTTGACCGCACAAGCGCCAGCTACCCCGAAAACTACGGATGGGAACTGACTCAGGACGTAACCGGACTGCCCGAAGGCATCTACACCGTCACCGCACAGGCCATGGCCGACAACATGCCCATGGAAGGCGAAGGCAAATTCGAAATGAGCGCCAACGATGTTGACATGGCCGAGGGAATTCACACCGAAAGCACCGGCGCGTTCACCTGCGACAAGGGTAGCGCCCTTGACGTGCTCCGCGACGAAGCTCTCAACAAATGTCTGGTGAAAGCAGAGAACGTTGAGGTCAAGGCCGACGGCCTTCTGCACATCCGCATGGCCAAACCGCTTGTAACTGCCGCAGGCAAGCAGAATTTCTTCTTCGACAACTTCAGCCTCAAGTATCATGGCCCCAAAGGCCAGAGCGCAATCGAATCGGTTGCAGCAGACAGCATCGAGGCCGACACTCTTGTGGACGTCTACAACGTATCGGGCATGAACGTCCGCATGAACGTGCCGTTCAGCAACGCACTCGACACTCTTCCCAAGGGAATCTATCTGGTACGCGCCGGCGAACAGGTGATGAAAATCGCAAAGTAACGATTAACCTTCATCCATAAAAAGAAACGGTGACCCATCTTCGGCGTCACCGTTCTTTTTTATAATATATCCCTGACTGCAGTGTTTTTCATTTGCCGGACCGGTACTGCGGCAACAGGGGAACAGGGAATTTGGAGAACAGGGTGTTGACAGCCTGATCTATCCCTTTAAGATTCTGATAGCCGTTGCCGCCGTTGTTGATGATGGTGGCCACCGAAGCCGAGAAAAGCGGCGTCTTGGTGTCGATGTTCACGAGGTCCATTGTCAACACGCCCTCCTTGTAGATACCGGTTATCACCTGCGCGTTTGAATAATAGGCCGGATTCCAGTATGGGCCGTAGTTATATCGCGGCCACATGTAATATGGATAATATGGGCCGTAATACGGGAAATAGCCGGCCGGCGGCATAAGCGGTTCGGTGGCTATCTCGCGGTGCGTGGTCACAGCAATATTGACAAGCAACGGCGACTCGGGCGATTCGGTGAATCCACGCATCACCAGCTCCTCGCGAATAGCCGCAGCGATATTATAGTAGGTAACCATTTCCATCCCCGGGGGAAGCTGCCCCATGTCGGGTGTCACGATGCGGAATGTGTGGTAATCCGACAGCTGCGCGTCATTGTACGTATCGCTGTTCACCAGCGTGTATGGAGAGCATGCCGTCAGCAATGCCAGCAGCCCGACCAAACTCAATAACTTCTTCATATCCTTAAAAAGCTAAAACGTTATATTTCCGCAGGCATACAAGCTGCCTGTCCGAAATATAACGTTTTAAACGGCATTTAGGTTCTGATTAAACCGGCACTCCGGAAGAACCAACCACGACTTATTTCAGGTCAAACCGAACGTCCTGTGTACTTGATTCATGTAAATTGAAGCCGCATCCATCAACTTGTAGGGTCGCGACCCAATGCTGTTTACTTAAGGAATTGAAAATGAAAAAGCGGACAAGGCCGCATGATTGTTATATTATTTTACCACAAATAAAAAACAATATGGCCAAGTCCGCATCAGCTACAATATTAAACGTAATTCAAGCTGAAATTGTTAAATACGGGAATCTAGAAACCCTGAAAAATTTTTACAATTCCAATTCCGGGAATGGAATCATGCCGGCCGGGGCGTTCAGCCGCCACCGACAGATGACCTTTACCGAACTGTTCAATTTCCTGTTGTATCCACGCAGCAAGTCTACCGACCTGGAACTACTGGAATACTCCCACCTCATCGGCAAGTCCAATGTGAACAAGAGTGATTTCAGCCGTCGCCGACAATATGTGGCACCCGGATACCTTAAGAAACTTAACACGTCGGCGGTGGCATCGATCTATGGGAAATGTGAGTTCTCAACGTGGAACAGCCATCTGGTACTTGCCGCAGACGGCACGACTTATTCCCTGCCCAATACTCCGGCCCTTAGGCTCAGGTATCTTCAGGGCAGGAGGACGGGACGGGAAGAACAGGCTCTTGCCAGAGGAGTGGTGCTGAAAGACGTCCTCAACGATATAGTCATAGCCTCGAATATGGAGTGTTATGGCAAGGATGAAATAGGGCTTCTTTCCGATGAACTCGCACATCTTCCGCAAGAAGTCCTCAGACACTCCCCGGTGGTTGTCCTTGACCGTAAATTCTGCGCCTATACTCTGATGGCCAAGATGATACAGTTGGGAATCGGCTATGTCATAAGAGTAAAGGCAAGATTCAACAGCGATGTCGATGAATTCATCCGATCAGGCAAACACGAGTATGTGACGGATATACATCCGGCTTCCACCACAATCAAGAAACTCAACCGCATCTATGGGAAGGGCGACTATACGTCTTTCAGGGTAAGGCTTGTCAGACTTTCATCGGACGTTGTTGTGATGACCTCCATCGCCGACAGTCTTTTCTCAGATTCTGCGGGTGACATCTACCATGCCCGCTGGGATGACGAAACGACAATCGGATTCTTCAAAAACTGTATGCAGGTGGAAGTATTTTCCGGAATATCTGAAACGGCCATCCAACAGGATTTCCATGCCAAGACGATATTGTATAATGTCCTGTCTGCCATATGCCGACAAGCCGCCATGATGCGCCATGACGGCAAGGACAGACGGATTAACAGAAACGTCGCCCTTGGAATACTGAAACTCAATGCGGTACTTGTAATTACAGGAAAGACCCCGAACCGTAACAATAATTTACTTTCTGTGTTAAATGAAATAGGCCGGTTTACCACTCCGGTTAAAAAGCATCGATCAAATCCAAGAGTATTCAGAAAGATGAAGCATTCCGGGAAATATATCACTCTTTACAATTACAGAAGAGCCATTTGATTGCTTAAGTAAACAGCATTGGGTCGCGACCCTACAAGTGGCGCACATAGGGTAGAGCAGTTATCTTAAATCGGATACTTATTTCGTGGGGAAGTTGGCGGAAGGGAGGGTGGCGAAGGTGGAATCGGGGGCGATTTTCACCAGAAGGCATTCTATTCCGTCGGTTGAGTTCACGGCTCTGAGGGCGCTGTCGGCATCGGATGCCATGCAGGCCGTGGCCCACGCATCGGCCAGTGCGGCCGTCGGGGCTATGATGGTGGCCGAGGCGACGTCGGTGTGCACCGGCATGCCGCTTACGGGGTCGATGGTATGGCCTATACGGCCATAGCGTGCGGTGGTGTGGAAGTTGCGGTAATTGCCTGAGGTTGCCACTCCATGCCGCCCGGTGAGCTTGACAATCTGCAGCGCCTCGTGGTGCGGGATGCCGGCTTCGTCGGGCTGAGGGGTGTCAATCTGTATGCGCCATGCCTCCCCTTCGGGATTGTGGCCGTCAAGGGCTATCTCGCCGCCGATTTCCACCATGTGGTTGTCTGACCCGTTGCGGCGCAGCATGTCGGCGATCATGTCGCAGCCGAAGCCTTTGGTGACCGCGCTGAAATTGAATGTGGTGGAAGGGTGCTTCTTTACAATCCTATGATTGTCTATGCGGCAGTCGCCGATGCCGACAAGGCGCAGGGCGCTGTCTATGTTCTCGCGCGGCACAATGAAGTCGGGCGAATCTCCGGCCTCCTCCATATCCCGGCGAGCCTGCCGGTCGTAGCCGAAGCCCCAAAGGTTGACAAGTGGCGACACTGTAGGGTCGAAACGTCCGCCGTTGGCGTGGCTCACTTCCCGGGAGATGGCGAACACTGTGTCAATCATGGCGTCCGTGCTGTCGGTCTCGTTGCGGTTGATTCTTGAAATGAGGGAATGCTCGTTGAAAGGCGACAGCGACATCTCAATGGCGCTCACGACGGCCTGAATGGAATCTGACAAGTCCTCGGGAGAGTTGTAGACAATGCGGTAGGTGGTGTTCCACACGGCTCCCTGTGCAAGCCGCCATTGCGGCGCCTTGCGGCATGAGGCGCAGAGCAGAAGCAGCATGGTGGCCATGGATATTGAACTCCACAGGGCGTTACGGCGTTCTTTCATATCTGTTGCGGTTTATTTTTGGCATGTTCCTTTCACAAAGTTAGCCATTTTGGACCTACAGTCAATAATTTTGAGTAAATTTGCAGTTCTGTTAACCTATGAATGTAGCTTTTACAGGCCGTTCAGTAAATATCCATAACCGTAGAAATGAGAAAATGGCGAGTTGAGGATAGCGCCGAGCTATACAATATTGGGGGCTGGGGCCGTCAGTATTTTTCGATAAACGAGAAGGGAAACATCTGTGTTACCCCGCGTCCGGGACTGATGCCCGTTGATTTGCGTGATGTGCTTGATGAACTGCAGGTTAAGGACATTACACCGCCGGTGTTACTCCGTTTTCCCGATATTCTCGACAACCGTGTCGAGAAAATCCACAATTGCTTCAAGCGTGCCGCCGAACAGTACGGCTACAAAGGCCGCAACTTCCTGGTTTATCCCATTAAGGTAAACCAGATGCGTCCGGTGGTCGAGGAGATTGTGAGCCACGGCAAGAAATTCAACATCGGCCTTGAGGCCGGCTCCAAGCCCGAGCTGCATGCCGTGCTTGCCACCAACATCAACGAGAACGCCATCATAATCTGCAACGGATACAAGGACGAGAATTATGTGGAACTCGCTTTGCTGGCCAATAAAATGGGACGCAAAGTCATTCTCGTGGTTGAGAAGCTGAACGAGCTGGCCATTATCTACGAGGCGGCCAAACGCATAAACATTACTCCATCCATCGGCATACGCATCAAGCTTGCCAATTCCGGATCGGGCAAGTGGGAGGAATCCGGCGGCGACAGCTCGAAGTTCGGTCTGAACTCGTCGGAACTGCTCGAGGCCATTGACTATCTCGAAAAGCACGGCATGACCTCGTGGCTGAAGCTCATCCATTTCCACATCGGCAGCCAGATTACCAAGATACGCCGCATAAAGAATGCCCTGCGCGAGGCCATGCAGTTCTACGTGCAGCTTGAGAAGATGGGCTTCGACCTGCAGTATGTCGACATCGGGGGCGGCCTCGGGGTGGACTATGACGGAACCCGTTCGAGCGCCGGCGAAAGTTCTATGAACTACTCCATTCAGGAGTATGCCAACGATGCCATTTTCTCGATTGTCGACGTGTGCGAGAAGAACAATCTGCCGCAGCCCGATATCATTACCGAAAGCGGACGCTCCCTGTCGGCCCACCATTCGGTGCTCATAACCGAAGTGCTCGAGACCACATCGCTCCCGGGATGGAAAGACTCGGAGGAACTCAAGGGCGACGAGCATGAGCTGGTGAAGGAGCTATACGACATATGGGACAAGATTGACCAGCAGCGCATCTTCGAGAGCTGGCACGACGCCATGCAGATTCGCGACGAGGTGCTCGAGATGTATTCGCTCGGAATGATTGACCTCCGCAACCGCGCTTTGGCCGAGAAACTTTTCTGGGAGATTGCCCGTGAGGTAGGTTCCATCGCCTCGCAGATGAAGCATCCACCGGAGGAGCTGCGCAAGGTGTCGAAGATGCTGCCCGACAAATATTTCTGCAATTTCTCGCTGTTCCAGTCGCTTCCCGATGCATGGGCGGTTGACCAGGTGTTCCCGGTTCTCCCCATCTCTCGTCTCGACGAGAAACCCACACGCATGGCCACACTTCAGGACATGACATGCGATTCGGACGGAAAAATATCCACCTTCGTATCGCCTCAGGGCACATCGTCGGCGCTTCCGGTGCATCCGTTGCGTCAGGGCGAACCCTACTACATAGGTTTCTTTCTTGTGGGTGCATATCAGGAGATTCTGGGCGACATGCACAATCTGTTCGGCGATACAAATGCCGTGCATATCTCCTGCTACAAGGATCGCTACGAGATAGACCAGGTGATCGATGGCGAAACTGTGGCCGAGGTGCTCGACTACGTGCAATACAGTTCAAAACGCCTTGTCCGCAACGTGGAAACGTGGGTTACCAAGGCCATGAAAGAGGGTAAGATTACTCCTGAAGAGGGACGAGAATTCCTGAGCAACTACCGTTCGGGCCTTTACGGTTACACCTATCTGGAGAAAGACTGACGATATTTCGTTTATAGAAACCCCCAAAAGAACTGAAGATATCCTGCTCCACACATGCAACGGCATTTCATCAATCTCGCTTATCTGGGCGCCCCGTTCCACGGGTGGCAGACACAACCCAATGCCGTGAGCGTGCAGCAGCGTCTGGAGGAGGCTTTGTCCACCCTTCAGCGCCGCAGGGTGGAGGTGGTGGGGGCCGGCCGCACCGACGCCGGGGTGAATGCCTCGATGATGATTGCGCATGCCGACCTCAACGACACCGTGACCGACGACACGCAGCTGGTGCGCGCGCTCAACAGTCTGCTTGGGCCGCACATAGCTGTTCGCTGGGTGCATCCGGTGCATGCCACGGCGCATGCCCGTTTCGATGCCGTGGCGCGCACCTACCGCTATTTCGCGCATGTGGGGCGCAATCCCTTCGTCCAGGGCTTGTCCTGGCAGGCTCCGCCTACCCTCGATTTCGAGGCCATGAACAGGGCTGCCCGCCAGTTGCTCGAGGTGTCGGACTTCACGTCGTTCGCCAAGCTGCACACCGATGTGAAGACAAACATCTGCCATGTCACCAAAGCTGAATGGCAGCGGCTGGATGGGGCAGAGGCGGCATTCCCGGGCTCGCCGCAATGGGTGTTCGAGATAACAGCCGACCGCTTTCTCCGCAACATGGTGCGGGCCGTGGTCGGAACGCTTGTCGATGTGGGGCGCGGCAAACTTACGGAGGCCGGATTCGCCGATGTCATAGCACGCCGCGACCGGTGTGCCGCCGGCACGTCGATGCCCGGTTCGCCATTGTTCCTGCACCACATTGAATACCCCTATCCGGTGTGACTTTATTCCCCGACGGATACCTCGTCGTTCGTTAATCCTCTTGAAAACATGTTTAATAACATGTGGGCAATCGCCGCTGTGGGGCGTCTGGGGACTATTATGGAAAATTTTCAGCAATTTTTGCCACTTATTCCAATAGTTTTTGTAACTTTGTGCCGTGAAAAATTGCCGACTGATTCATCCTTAGGTATTTTCACCTCAAACCAAGAATATTCATAATACAAAAAACTTATTATCATGTCAGAAATCGCATCTCGTGTAAAAGCAATCATCGTTGACAAACTGGGCGTAGATGAAAATCAGGTAACTCCCGCCGCTGCATTCACCACCGATCTTGGCGCTGACAGCCTTGACACTGTAGAGCTCATCATGGAGTTCGAAAAGGAATTCGGCATCACAATCCCCGATGACAAGGCAGAAGGTATCGCTACTGTTGGCGACGCTATTGCTTACATCGAAGCTGCTCAATAATTAATCGGGAGTTTCCCCTCCTGCATAATTGAACATGAAATAAGCCCCGGCTATGTCGTCCGGGGCTATTTTCAGAATTTTAGGGGGCTGTTTTATTGACGTATTCCCCCGTCCGATACAAATTCTTGCATTTGGCCCTGATGAGCCTGTAATGCGCCATTTACGTCACATAATTGGATAATATGGAACTTAAAAGAGTAGTTATAACCGGACTTGGTGCCCTCACCCCGATTGGCAACGATGTGGAAACCACATGGAAAAATGCCATCGACGGTGTAAGCGGCGCAGGCCCCATCACTCATTTCGACGCATCGCTGTTCAAAACCCAGTTTGCCTGTGAGGTGAAGGGATTCGACGCGTCAGCTCATTTCGACCGCCGCAAACTCCGTCAGCTCGACCTCTATGCGCAGTATGCCATGGTGGCAGCTCATCAGGCAGTTGAGGATTCGGGCATCGAGAAAGACGAGAACCTCAACCGCAACCGTGTGGGTGTTATCGTAGCCGCCGGTATCGGTGGTCTCCACACTTTTGAGGAGGAAGCCGGCTATTATGCAATGAATGCAGCCAACGGCCCCAAATACAACCCCTTCTTCATCCCCAAGATGATTGCCGACATCGCATCGGGTCATATCTCGATGGATTACGGTTACCATGGTCCTAACTTTGGCGTGGTTTCCGCTTGTGCTTCATCCAACAACGCCATCATCGACGCATTCAACCTCATCCGTCTCGGCAAAGCCGATGTGATGGTGACAGGTGGTGCCGAGGCTGCCATCTACCCTGCAGGTGTGGGCGGCTTCAACTCGATGCATGCACTCTCCACCCGTAACGACTCGCCTGAAACGGCTTCCCGTCCGTTCAGCAAGAGCCGCGACGGCTTTGTGATGGGTGAAGGTTCCGTTGTGCTCATTCTCGAAGAGCTCGAGCATGCCAAGGCCCGCGGCGCCAAGATTTACGCCGAAGTGGCTGGCGGCGGCATGAGTGCAGATGCCTACCACCTCACCGCCACTCATCCCGAAGGCCTCGGCGCTATCCTTTCGATGGAGAACGCCCTTGAGGATGCCGGCATGAAACCCTCTGATATCGACTACATCAACGTTCACGGTACATCTACTCCTGTCGGTGACATCTCGGAGGTGAAAGCCATCCAGCAGGTATTCGGTGACAGTGTACACGATCTCAACATCAGCTCCACCAAGTCCATGACCGGTCACCTGCTCGGTGCAACCGGCGCTCTGGAAGCCATGTTCTGTACGCTTGCAGTTGTCAACGACATCGTGCCCCCGACTATCAACCACGAGGAGGGCGACGAGGATGAGGAAATCGACTACACACTCAACTTCACGTTCAACCGCGCCGAAAAGCGTCCCGTACGTGCAGCATTGAGCAACTCGTTCGGTTTCGGCGGTCACAACGCCACCATCATCGTAAAGAAATACGAAGAATAACTTTACTACATAGAAGCAGGCCGATGCGGCCTATGCGCCACCACAACCTGCTCTGCCTATAAGAACGGTGTGTCAAAAATCAGATTTTTGACACACCGTTCTATGTTTTAGCTGAGGAACAGTAGGATGCGGGCGGGGATGGGGTAGGATTCCGGGAGCATGAAGGAGGGTATCTCGAAGCTCAATGGATGGAATGCCGGAGCGGTGGGGGTGTGCATGGCTCCGACGCCGGCGGTGATGAGGTGATTGTCGCTGTCGAACAGCGCGTAATTCAATGAAGCGGAACTCATGGGGGTGGTGCGGCGAAGCACCGCGTTAAGGCGCAGGCCGCGCGGCGAGATGTCTGCTACTTCGGCTTCCACGATGCTCACGCCGAGCACCGGCTCGTTCTCATGCTCGATTGTAAGGCGAGAGTTGAGCAGGGCTATTTTCTCCGCTACCGTCAGATGCCGTGTGTATTCCGGGTCGTTGCAGAACTCTTCTTTTGCGGCCTTTTTTGCGTTCTCGTCCTCGTTCGGGTTGTTGCAGTTTTCCTGATTTTCTGCTTTGACAGGAGCATAATCTGCGGCTGGTTCGGCGGCTTCATCGCCCGCTTCTTCCGCTGTCCTGTCGTGAATAGAGTCCCGTTCCTTCAGGTCTTTGAGGCTTAGCCGTTTCTCTTCAGGCGTAATTTTAAGCTGCAAACCGATGGCGCAAGCGTAGGCCTCGAGTACAGGAATGGCCTGATCAGATGCGAATCCGGTATGGGTTATGAAGCGTTCGAGCAGACGTTGTGTTTCAGGAGAATTCTCACCAAGCGCCGCCATCCTTGCGGCCACTCCGCTGCGGACGGCTGTGAGGAGAATGAATCGGGCCGACGGGAGGTGATGGAATGCGTCAAGGCCATCGAGGGTGCGCACGTCCTTTACGGTAAGCACCGGTGAACCCGATGCGTGCATCACCTTTTCGATGGCCTTGGCGAGTTGGTTCATAAAACAGTATCCGCTGCTTTAATGCAGACGGGCATAGGAGTGTCCGAACCGTTCGCGAGCTGCGCGGTCGAGCATTTCGCGGTCGGCAGGATTGGCGATGGAAATGAGCAGTTTGGCGCGTTCGGGGAGGCTGCGGCCACGGAGGTCGACAATGCCGTGTTCCGTTACCACATAATTGGCCTGGAAACGGGTTGTGACCACGCCTGCGCCGGGAGTGAGCACCGGCTTGATTTTCCCGACACCCTTCGATGTTGTGGAGGTCATTGCAAGGAATGAGCGGCCGCCCTCGCTGCGCGAAGCCCCGTAGACGAAGTCGTGCTGTCCGCCGATTCCTGAGAAGATGCGTGTGCCGATGGAGTCGGCGCAGATCTGCCCTGTGAGGTCAATCTCAAGGCATGAATTTATGGCCATCACCTTGGGGTTCTGGGCAATGATGAACGGGTCGTTTGTCCATGCCACATCCTTGAACACCATGTCCTTGTTGTAGTCCATGAGGTCGTATAGCCGTCGGGAACCGAGCGCCAGGCAGGCCACGGATTTGCCGGGCATCACTTTTTTCTCCGAGTTGTCAATCACACCTTTTTCGATGAGGGGAAGCACACCGTCGGTCATGGCCTCGGTGTGGAGACCGAGGTGCTTGTGGTTGCTCAGTGCGCGTATCACGGCATTGGGAATGCCGCCGACGCCGATCTGAAGGGTGGCACCGTCGGGGATGCGTTCGGCAATGGCGTTACCGATGGCTATGTCGGCCGCTCCGGGTTCGGGGGTGGGTACTTCCACAAGGGGATCATCCACCATCACGGCGGCCGCCAGACGCGATACGTGTATCACCGGATCTCCGAAGCTGAAAGGCATGTGGGGATTGAGCTGGGCTATGACGGTGCGGGCGCATTCGGTGGCTGAGGTGGCGAGGTCGGCCGATACGCCGAAGCTCACGTAACCGTCCTTGTCGGGCATGGAGCAGTTGAGAAGTACCACGTCAACCGGCCACGTGCCGTCGCGGAACAGCCCCGGCACTTCGCCGAGAAAACGCGGAGTGGTGGCGCCGTAACCTTCGGCAATCCAGCGGCGCACATTGTTGGATACGAAGCAGGTGTCCACCAGAAACGAGTCCTTGTATTCCGGCTTGCAGTAGGGTGCTTCGCCTTTCGACACCGAGAAACCGGAATAGAGCACCACGCCGCGCAGTTCATCTCCGCGTCGTGTCATAGCCTCCACAAGCGTTTCGGGTATGGAGGTGCTTCCCTGGATATAGACATGGTCGCCGCTTTTGATGAGCCGAGCGGCCTCATCGGCGGTCATGAGATTGGGTATTGTCATGGATTGTGTCAGTCAGGTTAGAATGGGTGGTCTTTATGGAAGGCAGCCAGCCGTTCGGCCAGGCGGTTGAATGTGTCGTCATCGCTGAGCATGGACACGCACACGCGCACGCCCTGCTGTTTGCTTCCGGTTGAGGGGAGCGAGATGGTCGACACTCCGTAGCGCAGCAGGTTCTGCTGCAACTCGTCGCCTGTCATTCCGGGATAGCCCATTGTGAAGAAAAATCCGTCGGAAATGGGCTGTTCGCCATCGCGGGCATAGACGAGATGGAATCCGTTGTCGGTGAACATCTTTTTGGCAATTCCGGCGCGTCGGCCGTATTCTTTCGATACGTCTACAAAATCGAGTGTGCCGTCGACGGCCGCGCCGAGCATGCTGGCAAAGGCGTACTGGCTGGAATGGGTCACGCCCGACGAAGCGCAATAGAGCACTCCGAAAATATAGGCGTCGCCCAGCGTTGGCATTTCATAGAACTGCTCGAAGAAGGGGTAGACCCTGTCGGCCACTTCCGGCGTCATGCACACCATGGCGATGCGCTGGCCTGCGTAGCTGAAAATCTTGGATGCAGACACAAGCAGGATGCATTTCGACGTGTAGCGGGCCACTGTGGGCACATACGGCTCCTGATAGGGGATGCCGTAGCGCTGGCGGAAGTCCATGCCCAGGTATGCGTGGTCCTCGATGATTATCACGTCGTGCTTTTCGGCCATACGGGCAATGATCTTATGCTCCTCGGATGTGAGGTTGATCCATGCCGGATTGTTGGGGTTGCTGTAGAGCAGGGCTGTGATGTTGCCTTTCGAGAGAATCTCGTCGAGGCGGCTCTCAAGGGCTGCGCCGCGGCAGTCGTAGATGTCGAGCGATTCCTGTTTCAGCCCGAGTAGCTTCACCTGATTGTGCTGGGCGGGGAATCCGGGGTCGAGGAACAGGATGGTGTCACGTCCCGGAAGGCGTTGGCCAAGCAGAAGGAAAAGTGTGAATGTGGCCTGCATGGATCCCACGGTGGGAACTATGCAACGCTCCGGAATATCGATGTCGAGGAATGCTTTCAGAAAGCGCGAGCCGTTCTTTTTGAGTGCCGGGATGCCGGCGATGTTGGGATATTGCGATGCGATGCCCGTGAGCAGGGCCTCGCGTTCGGCATTTATACCCACCTGTGAGGCCGGAAGGCCGGGATTGCCCATCTCGAGGTGTACGAACGGTTCGCCGAGATGGCTTTCAAGATGGTGTGCGAGTGCGAGAATCTGCCTGATGGTGGCTGTGGCGATGTTGCTGATGTTCATCGCCGCCATTTCGCTGCTGAGTGTGGCGTTTGAAATAGGTTTCATGGTTCTGACACTTGGTGTTATGGCTTATCTGCCGGAAATTTCGCGTGCGCGCTGCAGTCCGGCACGGAATGCGGCGAGGTTCGATTCAACGATTTTCTCACCTTTGGCGCCGAATACCGTGCGGATGCCATCCTCAATCTTTTCGGTCTCGATGCCGCACAGGAGGCTCGCCGCGCCGAGAAGCACCATGTTGGATGCACGCGGGGTGGCCACTTCCTTGGCCGTGGTGTCCATGTCGAACGAAATCACGTTGTCGCGGCTTTCAAGTGCGGCCATCACAGCGTCCATTTCCGGATAGTTCGGGATGTTGACGAACGGTACGGTGTTGGTCACTATCCAGCCTTGGGGCGAAAGCCACTGCACATAGCGGAGTGCCTCCATCGGTTCGAGCGACACGATGATGTCGGCACCGCCCATGGGGATAAGGTCGGATGCTATGGGGTCGGAGCTGAGGCGCAGGCACGACATTACGTCGCCGCCGCGCTGGCTCATGCCGTGCACTTCGGCCTGTTTGAGGTAAAGGCCCTCGCGGAGGGCGGCTGTTCCCAGAATGGTGGCGATGGAAAGGATTCCCTGTCCGCCCACTCCGGCAAGAATTATATCGGTTTTCATTCTGTTCTTGTTATGAGATTGGTTGTTTGGGAAATGTGAGGAATCGCGGCTGTCAGGCTTTCTTGGCGTGACGGCGTGCGGTCTGGATGCACTCGCGGCGCGACACGATTACCGAGAGGCCGCGGTAATTGAATTCCTCTGTGAACAGCTGCTTCATCTCCTCGTGGTTGCGTGGCAGCGAGTCGATGGTTTTCAGGTGGGCGGGGTCAACACCCAGGCCGAGGCATATCTCTTCAAGTTTTCCTGTGCCTTGCGAATCCTGTCCGCCGGTCATACCGGTGGTGAGGTTGTCGGAGATAATCACCGTCGTGGGTGAGTTCTCGTTGACGGCGTCGAGCAGCCCAGTCATGCCGGAATGCGTGAATGTTGAGTCGCCGATGATGGCCACTGCGGGATGCTGGCCGGCGTCGGCCGCACCTTTGGCCATTGTGATTGAGGCTCCCATGTCCACGCAGGTGTCGATAGCGTTGTAGGGGGCAAGCCAACCGAGAGTGTAGCAACCTATGTCGCCGAACACTTTGGGGCTTTCGAAGTTCTGGAGAGCAGCATTGAGTGCGGCATACACGTCTCTGTGGCCGCAACCCTGACAGAGAGCCGGCGGACGTGGAGCCACGATGGGAGCGGCTTCAGGCACGGGGCGCAGAAGTCCGTCCTTCATGTCCGGCACGAGCGATGCAATGGCGGCGGCCACGTTGTCGGGATTCAGTTCGCCCGAAGAGGGGAGCACGCCGTCGAGCTTGCCGCGGATGTTGAGGCCGCGGTCGAGCAGTCCGCGCAGGGCGCGTTCAATCACCGGCTGACCTTCCTCTACAACGAGGAGCACGTCGCATGCATCGGCCAGTGTGGCCACTGCCTTGCGGGGGAGGGGATATTGTGATATTTTCAACAGCGGGAACGGGCATCCGGCAGGGAAGCATTCACGCACGTAGTTGTATGCTATGCCGGAGGCGAGGATGCCTATGCGGCGGTCGGTGCCCGGTGTGTAGCGGTTGAAAGGCGACTCTTCCGAACTCTTTTCCAGTTCTTCCTGCTGGGCGAGCAGCTGGCGGTAGCGTACACGCGAATTGCCGGGCATCAGTACCCATTGGCGCGGATTGGCAGGGTAGGACATGGCGTTTTCAGCCGAGGCTGTTTCCTCAGCCTCAACCACGGCACGGGAATGGGCCAGACGGGTGACCATGCGCACCATTACCGGGAGCTGGAGCCGTTCGGACAGACCGAATCCGTAGGCACCCATGTCGTAGGCCTCCTGCTGGTCGGACGGTTCGAGGGTGGGGATGAGGGCGAACGAGGCGTAGAAACGTGAGTCCTGTTCGTTCTGCGAGGAATGCATCGAGGGGTCGTCGGCCGAGATGACAAGCAGGCCGCCGTTGGCGCCGGTCATTGCCGAATTGACAAACGGGTCGGCCGCCACGTTCAGGCCCACATGCTTCATGGACACTATGGCGCGCTTGCCGCAGAACGACATGCCAAGCGCTTCTTCCACGGCTGTTTTCTCGTTTGACGACCAGTGGGAATGGATGCCGCGCGATCTGGCTGTGCCATTGCCCTGTACGAACTCAAGAATCTCGGTTGACGGTGTCCCCGGATAGGCATAAGCGCCCGAGAGGCCGGCGTTGATGGCTCCCAACGCAAGGGCCTCGTCGCCGAGGAGTAGCTGCTTTCTTTTCATGGTTTCTGATTCAATATTCTGTGTGGCCGGACATGATTTTCCGGTTTTGCAAATATACAAAACCCTTTCGGTCTAAGGAAATCCACGGCACATGTTGTTCAGCATCATATGCCGTGGAGGTGATGTTTTTTCAGACTCCGGCTCATAACGTTCAAATTTTGCCGGATACTTACAATTAAATTCGTATCTTTGACTGCGTCTTAGATACTTTCGCTCGGCAAAGCTCAAATAAATTTGGCTTTGCACTCGACTTATTCGTATCTTTGTGGGATTGCAAGATCTATGACCGCTGAAGGAAACAATAACATAAAGAACATTTATGCCAGGGGAGCCGACGACGGTTTCCTGCTGGGAGTTTATTTTGTGGCCATGCTGCTGCTAAGTGCGCTCGGCTTCAAGGTGCCGGCGGTGAATCTGCTGGCATCTGCCATGGCGGTGGGTGTGCCGGTGCTGTGCTACATCTTCATGCGGCGTTCGCAGCGGGCGGCTCACGGACTGTTGACCTTCTCGGCCCTGTGGATGCAGGGAATCGTCACGTTTGCCTGCGGAAGCCTGATTTTCGGAGCCGCAGGGCTGGTGTATCTCAAATGGATAGACCCACAGTTCCTTCTGCATGCCATCGATTCCGCACTTGAATTCTACCGCAATGCGGAAGGTGCCGGAGCGCACGCTGCGGCCGAGGAGCTTGAAATGATAAAACAGAACTCAGGACTGATTTCGCCGCTGAATGTGGCATTCGGCTGGATGTGGCTCGGGATGTTTTCGGGCAGTCTGCTGTCGATGCTCGTTGCCGGACTTGTGAAACTCCGCAAACCGGGGCGTTACAAGTGAGTCGTCCGCAACGGGTGGTATTGAGGCATACCGTGCGCCAGCTGTGGAGTCAGGACACTTGGGTCAAAGAAAAAATTATAATCTGGATTTCGACATGGATATATCAGTCATAGTACCGTTGTTTAACGAAGCCGAGTCGCTGCCGGAGCTGCAGGCCTGGATTGAGCGCGTGATGGCTGCCAACGGTTTTTCATATGAAGTGATTTACGTGAACGACGGTTCAACCGATACCTCGTGGGAGGTGATCGAATCGCTTGCCAAAAGCAATTCTGCGGTCAAAGGGGTGTGTTTCCGCCGCAATTACGGCAAGTCACCGGCGCTGAACACCGGTTTCGAAAGGGCTAAAGGCGATGTGGTGATCACCATGGATGCCGACCTTCAGGACTCGCCCGACGAGATTCCGGAGCTTTACCGCATGATTACGGAGGAAGGCTACGACCTTGTGAGCGGCTGGAAGCAGAAGCGTTACGACCCGCTTTCGAAAACCGTCCCCACCAAGCTGTTCAACGCTACGGCACGCAAAGTAAGCGGCATCCACAACCTGCATGATTTCAACTGCGGACTGAAGGCCTACCGCAACAAGGTGGTGAAACATATCGAGGTGTACGGTGATATGCACCGCTACATCCCCTATCTGGCCAAGAATGCCGGATTCACCCGCATAGGCGAGAAGGTGGTGAAACATCAGGCCCGCAAATACGGCACCACTAAGTTCGGGCTTGACCGCTTTGTGAACGGTTATCTTGATCTGGCCACGCTCTGGTTCACAAATAAGTTCGGCATAAAGCCCATGCATTTCTTCGGGCTGTTGGGCTCGCTGATGTTTCTGCTCGGATTTGTGGCAGTGATTATTGTCGGTGCCTCCAAGCTTTACGCCATGCATGCCGGGCATCATTACATCCTTGTCGCCGACTCCCCTTATTTCTATCTGTCGCTCACAATGATGATTCTTGGCACGCAGCTGTTCCTTACCGGATTTCTGGGCGAACTGATTGTGCGCAATTCCAACCGCCGCAACGAGTATGAAATTGAACAGGAACTTAATCTGTGAGCCACGCCGGATGAGGCGGCTTTGGTGGGTGGTGGCTGCATTGGCCGGCATAACTGCGCTGATGCCGGCGCTCACCGGATGCAACACTGCCGGATGCACCGACAATCACAGCGCCCTACCTATGATGGGATTCTATAATATGGCCACGCAGTCGCCGGTGATTCTTGATTCGCTGGAGCTTGGCGGCGTGGGCGCTCCCGACGATTCGTTGCTGATCAAAAGCGGTTCGAGTGTGCAGTGGCTTTATTTCCCGCTGCGGTTCGATTCGGAGCAGACTTCGTTCCGGTTCCACTACGATTACAAGGAGCAGGGTCTCGACAAGCCGGAACTTGACGATATCCTCACTATCCGCTATACTTCCGAGCCATATTTCGCCTCCGAAGAGTGCGGGGCATTCTACGTGTACCGAGTCACAGGCATCAGCTACACAAAGCATCTTATCGATTCGGTCGCCGTGGTGGATTCGGTGATAAACAACGTTGATATGGAGCGCTTCAAGGTGTTTTTCCGCATCGCCGAGCCGGAAACTCCTGAGGAGCCGGATGAACCGGAGAATCCTGAAAACCCTGAGAACCCGGAGACTCCCGAGAACCCCGTCACGCCGGCAGCCGGAGAAAGGGGGATTGCCTTATGAGAAGGGTCATACACTTGGCATTGCTCCTTGTGGCTCTGGCAGCATGTGCTGTGGGGCAGGAGGGCTATGCGCAACGCAAAATCAACCCCGTGAAAAGCGCCTCGAAAGGGATTGAGGGGAAAAACGAGAACCGTAATCCCAACGATTCAATCGATTATTCCAAGCTCGCGCACATGCACGATGCAGCCGGAAATGTGATTCTTGTGGACACCATCACCGGCAAGGAGGTGGCCGACACGACCCAGACGCCTGAAACAAAGATTCCCAAAATGAAGTTCCCGCTTTTCCACGCGGCAGCAGTCGGGGTGGATGTGTGGGACCCGGTGATGCGTCTGTTCGGACAGCATTACGGGCTCATAGAGTTCTCAGGTGAACTGAATCTGCACAACCGCTACATTCCGGTGGTGGAAGTGGGTCTTGGCCAGGCCAATTACACCCCCGACGACGGCAACTACACGTACAAAGTGCCCATTACACCTTATTTCCGCATCGGATGCAACTATAACTTCCTGTATAACAGTAATCCGGACTACATGGTGTTTGCCGGATTGCGTTTCGGATGGTCGCACTTCAAATACGAGGTGAACGACGTTCGCCTCACCGATGGATACTGGGGGCAGGAGGCTGTGTTCAATCTGCCCGGACAGACAAGCAACGTCACCTATATGCAGGTGCTGTTCGGCTTGCGTGTGAAGGTGTTCGGTCCCATATCGATGGGATGGAGCATCAGATACAAGGCTATACTTCACCAGTCGGCGGCCGAATTCGGCGAGCCGTGGTACATCCCCGGTTACGGTTCGCGCGGCGCCATCACGGGTTCGTTTACGGTGAGCTATACGTTGCCTATAAAGAAGTGGGTGCGTCAGCAGTCTGATCCGCTTGCCGATACCGGCGGCCCTGTGCTCGACACTCCGCCGGCTCCCGCAGACGGCGGCGAGACAGTGGCGCCATCCGCCACACCTGCCGCCCGGATAGAGCCAGTAGCCTCCGGCGCAGCGGAATGACCACGGTGGTGGCACCCCTTCACCAGAAATCTATATCATTGACAAACCAAAAAAACAGAATATTATATGATTGGAATTTGCAGCGACCATGCCGGTTTCGAGCTGAAATCGATTGTGGAAGGCTATCTCGAGGCCAATAATCGGGAGTACAAGGATTTCGGCACATCCTCGGCCGAAAGTTGCGATTATGCCGATTTCGCGCATCCATGCGCACTGGCAGTGGAATCGGGCGAATGCTATCCCGGCATAGCCATGTGTGGCTCGGGCAACGGCATAGCCATGACACTCAATAAGCATCAGGGGATACGTGCCGCTTTGTGCTGGAACACCGAGCTTGCTTCGCTGGCACGCCGCCACAACGATGCCAATGTGCTTGTGCTTCCCGCCCGGTTCATCGCGCCGGAGCTGGCTCTTGCCATTGTCGACACATTCCTGCACACGGAGTTCGAGGGTGGACGCCATGCCCGCCGCATAGCGAAAATTCCCGTGCATTGAACGGAATAGTTCATTTTGTACTGATATAAAAATCACCGTGATATCGGATTTGCCCGATATCACGGTGATTTTTTTGTGCCCTTTGGTTATTTCAGGGGGTTGAGCAGGAAGGAATAGCTCAGGTTGCCGGCAAAGTGGCGATAGGGATTGTGGGGATGTGCGCCCCAGGAGTTGTCGCCGCCCACACCGCGCTGGAAAAGGTCGATGTACAGATAGTTGTGTCCGCGGTTGTGGCGCACGTCGGAATTGTGGATCTGATGCTTGTCAACTCCGAAGTCAAGGTCGGAGGGCTGCACATCGAGAGCCGTGATGCACAGGGGCTGAAGGGCCTCGACTTCCACACCGTAGCCTTTGGCGTCGGTAAGCGATGCGCGTGTCACATCGGTGAGGTAGCCCGTTTCCTGCGGACGAATGTAGGGGTGGAACATGTCGGCCACCTTCTTGCTGTAGTTGCCCACAAAAGCGGCTGTGTTGCGGTCGGAATAGTTTTCCCACGGGCCGCGGCCGGTCCATGCGAAGTTGTCCATATCCTTCGGGGTCTGGGTTATGATGCCGAAACGCATCATCTCCGGAAGAGCTTTCGCATTGTCGGGGGTGAATGAAGCATCAACTCCGAGGCTGCCGTTGGGGAACACCGTGTAGCGCAGAGTGTAATCGGAATTCACATCAGGAAGGCGGTATTTGCTGGTGACAATCACCTTGTTCCCTTCGGTGGTTACATCCATATTGACGAGCCGGCGGTTATAGCCTGCCGACCGCCATACGTTGCTGCGCACCTGAATGCCTTCGCCGAAATCATTGTCGGTGGGGGCACGCCAGAACAGCGGAGTGGGATTTCCGGCAAGCAGGCGGTGGCCGTCGAGCGAGTAGTCGGTGAGGTCGCCGTTCGATTTGCGGAATTTCACAGTCACGCCGTTGGCGGTGCGGATAACCACTTCGTCGCGGTTTTTGCGGTCGGATTTGTTCTCAAATGAGGGAGCGGCCATAGCTTTGCCGTCGGTGACCGATGCGTTCCACAGTTCGTCGATGCTCTTGGCATAGGCGGGAGTGCTGAGGGCGAACTGCTCGCGTGCCACTTCGTGACCGGCCGGGATGATGTCGTCACCTTCGGTGGCATAGGCGTAGACCGAAAGATGGTAGGCGTTGCCGTCGTTGCGGTCGAATGCGGGGAGCGGAATTTTCACGGCCTTTGTCTGGTCCGGTTTGATTGCCATGGCGGGGAGGGTTCCCTCGGCCATCACGGCGCCGTTGCGCAGCAGCTGCCATTTGTAGTTGTAGTTGCCGAGGTCGCGGAACAGGAAATGGTTCTCGATGTTCACCATCCCGTTGTCAAGGTCGGCAGGGGAGAAGCGGAGATCCTGGTACACCTTCTTGATTTCATACAGTCCGGGGTTGGGGGTGCGGTCGGGCATCACAACGCCGTTGATGCAGAAATTGTTGTCGTGGGTGTAGTTGTAGGCGCCGAAGTCACCGCCGTATGCCCAGTAGGCATCGCCGGCTTCGTCCTTGGTGAGCAGACCCTGGTCAACCCAGTCCCAGATGAAGCCACCCTGCATCTGCGGGCTCGAGCGGATTATGTCGTAGTATTCCTGGAAATTGCCGGAGGAGTTGCCCATGGCGTGCGCGTATTCGCACATGATGAACGGGCGTCCGGGGTTGGTGCGCGATGCATATTCGCGGATATAGTTCATGGAGGGATACATCGGGCATACAATATCTGTGTTCGCGCCTTCGCCGGCCTGTTCGTGGTGAACGGGGCGTGTGGGGTCAAGCTGATTTATGAGGTCGTAGGCGTAGTAGAAGTTTTTGCCGTTTCCGCTCTCGTTGCCGAGGCTCCAGATGATTACCGACGGATGGTTTTTGTCGCGCTCCACCATGGAACGCTCGCGGTCGAGCAGCGATGCCGTCCATGCCGGTTCCTGTGCGGGATGGCCGGGGCGGGCGTCATCTTTGTCGAAATGCACACCCATGCCGTGTGCCTCCACATTGGCCTCATCGAGCACGTAGAGACCGTATTCGTCGCAGAGCGCATACCACAGCGGCGACTGCGGATAGTGGCTGGTGCGGACAGCATTAATGTTGTGGCGCTTCATGGTGCGTATGTCCTTCATCATTGTCTCGCGGTCCACCACATGGCCGGTGATCTGGTTGTGCTCATGAAGGTTCACGCCGTGAATTTCCACAGGTTTGCCGTTGACCAGCAGCTGGCTGTTGCGGATTTCGACGGTGCGGAATCCGATTTTGGCCGATGTGGCCTCGATGGTTTTCCCGTCGGCACCGGTGAGGGTGAGCACGAGGCTGTAGAGATTGGGGGTCTCGGCGCTCCAGGATGCCACGTTCTTGAGTGAACCGCTGAACGTCACAGCGGCGTCAGCACCCGCGGGGACTGCTTTGCTCTGGTGCATGACTTCCTTGCCTGCGGCATTGTAGAGGGCCATCTGCAGGCGCGAGCCTTTGGCCGGAACGGATGCGTTGTCGGCGATCTTGACATTTACGTCAAAGGTGCCGTTGCGATAGGATTTGTCGAGGCCTGCCTTCGCAAAGAAATCGGCGATGCGCTGTGGTGCGGTGGAGTAGAGGTAGACGTCACGGTCGATGCCGCTGAGACGCCAGAAGTCCTGGTCCTCCCAGTAGGAACCGTCGGTCCAGCGGTACACCTCGCACGCCAGTTTGTTTTCGCCGGGGTGGAGAAAGCGGGTGATGTTGAATGTGGCGGGATTCTTGGTGCTCTGCACATATCCGGCCTTTTCGCCGTTCACCCATACATACATGCCTGCTGTGGAGCCGTCGAAATGAAGGAACACCTCGCGGCCGTGCCAGTCGGCGGGAAGGGTGAAGTTGGTCACATAGCTGCCCACAGGATTGTCGTCATGCGGGATGTAGGGGGGATTGGCGGGGTAGGGATAATTGGTGTTGGTGTAGATGGGGGTTCCGTAGCCCTGCATCTCCCAGTTGGAAGGCACGGGAATCTCGGCCCATTTCGATGTGTCGTAGCCGGGCTTGTAGAAATCGGCCGGGCGGTCGGCGGGGCGTTTCGAGAAGTTGAACTTCCACATTCCGTTGAGGCTCTTGAACCAGGGCGATTCGGCCGGGTTGTTTGTGAGGGCCATGGCGGCCGTGGGGTAGGGGTACGCTGTGGCGCGCACAGGTTCACGCCCTACGGCGAACACTTCGGGATTTTCCCAGTCGGGACGGCTGTCGTCGGCCGCGACGGGATGTGCGGCCGTGGCTCCGCAGAGCATTGCCGCACATATTAATGCATGACGCAGTTTCATGGTTGGTAGTGTATTGGTGTTATTTGATCAGTTTTTCAGAATCCGGTGTACGTGGATGGGGTGAGTGCGTGCAGCTCTGCGCGGACGCTGTCGGACACCTCCAGTGTGTCGATGAACTCCGAGATGCTTTCGGCGGTGACGGTGGTGTTGGTGCGTGTCAGGGCCTTCAGCGTCTCGTAGGGGTGCGGATAACCTTCGCGGCGCAGGATGGTCTGGATGCCTTCGGCCACCACATTCCACATGCCTGCCAGGTCGCGGTCTATTGCAGTGCGGTTGAGCAGCAGTTTGCCCAGGCCCTTGAGGGTGGAGTGGAAGGCGATGATGGAGTGAGCCATGGGCACGCCGATGTTGCGGAGCACAGTGGAGTCGGTGAGGTCGCGCTGCAGGCGTGACACAGGGAGTTTCTGAGCCAGATGGGCATAGATTGCATTGGCTATGCCGAGGTTGCCTTCAGAGTTCTCGAAGTCGATGGGGTTCACCTTGTGCGGCATTGCCGATGAGCCGACTTCGCCGGCCTTGATTTTCTGTTTGAAGTATTCCATGCTGACATACATCCACACGTCGCGGTCAAGGTCGAGGATGATGGTGTTGATGCGTCGGAGGGCGTCGAACATGGCTGCGATGTTGTCGTAGTTTGAAATCTGTGTGGTGAACTCCTCACGCTCTATGCCGAGGTGGTTTTTGAGGAACGAAGCGGCGAATTCAGGCCAGTTGTAGCCGGGATATGCTGCGCGGTGGGCGTTGAAGTTGCCGGTGGCGCCACCGAATTTGCCGCTTACGGGCACGGCAAGCAGCTGTTCCACCTGTTTGCGCAGACGGTAAACATAGACCATCAGCTCCTTGCCCAGGCGTGTGGGCGATGCGGGCTGGCCGTGGGTCTTGGCAAGCATGGCCACGTCGGCCCATTCGTTGGCGCGTGCCTCGAGAGTGTCGATAAGCTCGTTCAGGAGGGGAAGATAGGAGTTGTGCAGCGCGTCGCGCAGGCTCATGGGCACCGAGGTGTTGTTGATATCCTGCGATGTGAGGCCGAAATGGATGAATTCCTTGTGGGCAGACAGACCCATTGCGTCGAAACGCTCCTTGAGGAAGTATTCCACAGCCTTCACGTCATGGTTGGTTACTGCCTCATGGGCTTTGATGGCCTCTGCGTCGGCTACTGTGAAGTTCTCATATATGGCACGCAGACGTGCGGTGAGTGCATTGAGTTCTTCGGGCGATGCGGCAAGACCGGCCAGCTGCGGTAGTGGCAGGCTTGCCAGGGCGATGAAGTATTCCACCTCCACTTTCACGCGGTAGCGGATTAGTGCGAATTCTGAAAAATACAGGTCGAGGTTAGATGTTTTTCCGCGATAACGTCCGTCGATGGGCGAAATGGCGGTGAGCTGGTTGAGTTCCATGTGGCGTGACTGTTGAAATGTGATTTTTTTCGGTTTATCGGTTTTATGGCTAATCTTGGGAAAATCAAAGGTTATGCCATGTTTTCGGAGTGAGATAATGCAAAGGTACGAAAAAAATATCAGAAAAAAGTTGGCGTAAAATTTGCATGGTATGAAAAAGATGCCTAAATTTGCATCGCTTTTGAGGCGAGAAGGGCGCTTAGCTCAGCTGGTTCAGAGCGTCTGCCTTACAAGCAGAGGGTCGGCGGTTCGAATCCGTCAGCGCCCACACCGTTGAAAAGCGGGACATCAATAGATGTCCCGCTTTTTTTGTTTCTCTGTCGCCCTCTCAGTATGGGCGTGCTGTGGGGTGCCGTGGGCAGCTGGTGACCGGGGTGACTGACAGATTGCCCGTTTTTGTGTTAAAAAAAAGTGCTGTTTGTGAGTGATAAAAATCTTCAATCATTGCAAAAATCCATAAAATCACATATCTTTGCGATATTATGTCAGGTGAATTTTGAGATATCGTTATCATATTTTCATACCAAAACAATTTTCAATTTATGATTAAACGTCTACTGAAGTCCGCAGTTGCCGCGTTGGTGGCTATCTGTGGCGTGCATACGGCATCTGCTGCCGTTGGCGTTGTCAAAGTAAAGACCTCCGCACCTGCCGGCACAGAGCTGCGCATCATGGCGGAGCCTTACGAGTTTGAGGTGGCCGGAGCTGATGCCGGAACCTTTTTCGGCACTTATCTTTCGAAGGGGCCCGATACTGAGATAACAATTTCTTGCGAGGGCTTGTCGAATGTGGAGGTTTACGGATGTCAGCTAACTGAATTTACCGTGGTTGGCGCTCCTGACCTCAGCATTGTGCGCTGCTATAATAATCAGATTGAATCGCTCGATCTCTCGGGTAGTCCTGAATTGGCGGTGCTTGACTGCCACAACAATGCTCTGACATCGCTTGACGTGTCGGCCAATACCAAGCTCGAGAAGCTCAATGCCAACGACAATAAGCTCACATCGCTTACTCTCGGTGCGCTTCCCAAGCTTGAGGAACTGAAATGCGGTGGCAACCGGCTTGAGGCGCTTTCGGTGGGCCAGTGTCCGGCTCTGACATCGGTTGATGTGCACAATTGCGGTACGTCTAATCTCAATTTCAACCGCAACATCCGTCTGAGCCGTATAGACGCTTATGGCAACAATATAAAAGGTGACCGGATGGCAACGTTCATCGCCGACCTTCCAGAAATCAGTGGTTCGGGGTTGCTCTATATAGTGGATACGCGCGATGCCGCAGAGTCGAACGTGTGCCTCATGGAGAATGTGGCTGCAGCATATGTCAAGAATTGGCTCACGATGGACTGGCAGGGCGGCGAGAACAACGGCGCGGTCTACATGGGTGCCGACTATCAGCCGGAGGTTGGCGAGAATACCATAACGATGGTCACTTCGCGTGCCGTTGGCGAGACGATCAAGCTGAACATTGAGTCGAAGGCCGTGACAGTTTCTGGCGTGGCCGAGACCTCCGGTTTCACCGGCAGCCTGAAAACTTTCACCCTGACTTCGCAGACGGTTGTTATCAAAGGTGATGTGACAAAGCTTGAATGCTCCGGCAACGACCTTACATCTCTGAGCTTTGCAGGTGAAATTCTGCTGACCGATCTGGATTGCCGCAACAACAAGCTTGTCAGCCTGAATGTGGAGAACGCTTCCAAGCTTGCGAGACTCTATTGCCAGACCAACCGGTTGAAATCGGTCGACGTGGCCGGATGCGATGCTCTGCTGCGTATGGATGTGTACCAGAATGCAATTAAAGGCGGTGCTGCCAAGCGTATGATGAATGCACTCCGCAAAGGTGAAAAAGATGAGCCTCTGCTAATGGTGATTGACACCAAGGCTGCCGCCGGACTTGAAAACAATGTGATTACCACAACCGATGTGGCTATCGCCACCGGGAAGAACTGGGAGGTGAAGGACTGGTCGGACGGCGACCGTTATCAGACGGGCGTGAAATATGAAGGTTCCGAGCCTGTCGGCCCCGAACTGCCCGACGAATATTTTACTATAACTCAGACTCCGGCCGATCATCTGATGTTCTCCGTTAAATTTGCTGACGGCGCGTACGCCGACGCTACCACACCTCCCACAGTGGAAGGTGCTGAAATCTCGGGCTGGAACGGTGAGGCGCTCACGCTCAAGATGACCGAGGGTGTGCCCGCTGTGGTTTATGGCGATGCTGTTTCGCTTCAGCCAATGTTCTCGAATGTAAGTGCGATCGATGTCAGCAATCTCCCCAATCTGACAGAACTGTATATCGGCCTGAACGACCTTACGGAGCTTGATGTTACAAATAACGCCAAACTTACCACTCTCAGCTGCGAAGGAAACCTCCTTACGGCAATGGACTTGTCGGGCTGTCCTGACCTCACATATCTCAATTGCTATGGCAATGCCATCAAGGGCGCTGCTATGACGGCTCTTGTGAATTCGCTGCCGCAGCGCACCGAGGCCAACTATGGCCGTTTCGTTGTGGTTGATCCCACATATACGCAGTCGGCCAATGTGTGCCTGAAATCGGATGTGGCAATTGCGCGCTCCAAATATTGGGCTGCCTTCACGGTGAACCACGAGGGTTCCAGCCCTATGCTCGAGCAGTATGTGGGTGAGGATCCGGCCGGCATAGGTATGGTTTCGGCCGATGGCGCTGACCTGCGTTATGATGCCGCTGCAGGTGTGATTACGGTTTCTCAGCCCACGGTGATTGAGGTGTATGCCGTGTCGGGCGCACTTGCTGCCCGCGCCGACGGTGTCACCGAGCTTGATGTGACCTCTCTGCCAGCAGGCGTTTATGTGCTCCGCGCGGCAGGAAAGGTTCTGAAAATTGTGAAATGATTGGTGATTAAATAGGAATCTGCGGAGAGGCTGTGCCGATAAAGGCGCAGCCTCTCTCTTCTTTTTTTGCGGTAATCTTCTGAAAACATAATGCGGATCAAATCGAAAATCCGGCGCATTTGATTATAGTCCGGTGCATTTGATTTTAGTAAACCGAAGTCGGATTTACCAATTTGTAGGGTCACGATTCTATACTTCCGGCGCCCGGATGCATATGCTGCGCGTCCCTCGAAAAAATGGTGTGCCGGGTCGACTCCGGCACACCATTCAAATGAAAATAAAAAGATAATCCTAAATCTATGCTGTCTATTGAAAACTTGTGATACTCGTATATATTAAATTAATGTGTAGTGTGTGTTCCGTAGGATTAAGAACTGCGGTTGTGTGATTGTTATGACCTTAGAGCAAAGTTTTGGAAGGTATAATCTCATAGAGGTTGCGCTTGCGTGTGCCGGCTATGTTGTGCCGGGTGGGCTTGCGTTATGGTGTTACAGGTGGACAGGCTTGGTTGCGTTACCGCGGGACGGGTGTGTTGTTGTAGTCTCGGTTGTTACGCCCGCGGAGATGAATCAGAGGCCTCGGAATCATAGTGGGTTTTGCATCGGATGTCCGGAACATGGTTGCCGGGAGTGGTTGTTGGCCGCTGGCGGCTGATGCTTTCCGAATTCGTGTGGCGCTTGATTACTTGTAGTCCTGAAGCTTTTTCTGCAGGCGCTGGCGGGCGAAGAAGATGCGGCTCTTGACGGTGCCAAGGGGAAGGTTCATCTTCTCGGCGATCTCGTTGTATTTATATCCGGCAACGTGCATGGAGAAGGGGATGCGGTAGTCGTCGGAGAAGGAGTTGATGGCGTCGTTGATTTCGCCGGCGGCAAATGCGCCTTCGGGAGTGTCGAGGCCACTTTCCTGCGGGAGGTTGAGGTGATAAAGGTCCTCTGTCTGGTCGATGATTGTGGCTGAGCGCACAACTTTGCGGTAGTTGTTGATAAAGATGTTGCGCATGATGGTGAATACCCAGCCCTTGAAGTTTACGTTTTCCACGTATTTGTCTTCGTTGTCGAGGGCTTTGAGTGTTGTGTCCTGGAGCAGGTCGTAAGCGTCATCGCGGTTGGAGGTGAGGAGGTACGCGAAGTTGAGCAGATTGCTTTGAATGCTCAGAAGCTTGGTTTGGAAATTGTTCGAACTCATGATGCGATGTTTTTAGAGGTTGTTTTTAGTTGAATAATTGTAAACAACTTTGTGACTACATTGCAAAGGTGCGGACAAAATTGGGATTACCAAATTTTTTCGGAAAAAAATTCAATTTTTTTTGAGAAAAAATAGTTAATATACGTAAGTTGCAGAAAAATCAAAAGTATATAAATTGCGATTAGATTGCAGAATTGTTACAAATATACTTCTTTGTTTGTTTTATGGATTTAAATCGCAGTAATACAGGGGAATATATTAGATTGAACAATTTTGCTGGAAATAAAATAATAGCATTGTTCATAGCGCAAAATACAATTTTATATCAATATTTAGTGAAAATTGTTTAAATGTCATGTGTGATGAGTGTTGCTGATGTTACAAAAGTATTGCGGAGTTGGGGCTGTATAGTGTGGAGTTTGTGTTACAAAATCGGTTCGGCTGATGTGACAAGGTGTGAAATTGTGTTACAGAATATAATTTTGTTGTAACACGATTGTTTGTTTTTGGAGACGCATTCAAGCCGGATGTAAGCCATTCCGAGATGCGTGCGCGCACCGGTGAAGAACAGTGGAAGAGTGAGGGTGGGCGAACAGCCGACCACAAATTTGTTATTGAGATTAAAAAATGTGAGTAAAAAAGGCTTTTTTTAGATTAAATGTGTATATTTGCGAAAACAACGCCTTGATAAAACTATGTTTTCGGTAGCTATTAGCACCAATTATTAATCGAAATTTGCCGGAACATTAAATAAATAAGCCAAAATAAGGCGGCTCCTTTTCTAAGTGGAGCATCGGCGCCAAAACGGTTAATGATTGTGGAAATATAGATGGTTGTGATGCCCGGTAAGTTTGGTGTCATATATTATATATTATTAAGGTGAGATGACATATTGAAAATATTATTACTCATAATACATTAACCAATGAAAGAATGCGATATTGATTGGTCGGGTCTGGGCTTCGGATATGTGCCCACCGATTACAACGTGCGTTGCTATTTCCGCAATGGGAAATGGGGCGAGATTGAAGTGTCTTCGTCAGAGACTATTGAGATGCATATCGCGGCCACCGCATTGCATTACGGTCAGGAATGCTTTGAGGGCCTGAAGGCCTTCCGCGGCAAGGATGGCAAGGTGCGTGTGTTCCGGCCTCTTGAGAATGCCCTGCGCATCCAGCAGTCGGCTGAAGGCGTGATGATGGAACCGCTGCCTACCGATATTTTCATGGAGATGACAAAAAAGGTGATAGAGCTTAACAAGCGCTTCATTCCCCCTTACGGGTCGGGTGCATCGCTTTATATCCGCCCGCTCGAAATAGGTATGACGGCACGCGTGGGCGTGAAGCCTGCAGATGAGTATTGCTTCATCATGCTTGTGACACCAGTGGGCCCCTATTTCAAATCAGGCTTTAAACCTACCAATATATGTATCACCCGCCAGTTCGACCGTGTGGCGCCCAAAGGCACCGGCCGCTTCAAGGTGGGTGGCAACTATGCCGCATCGATGGTGGCCGGCGAACATGCCCATGATCTGGGCTACTCGGCTGTGCTCTATCTGGATCCCAAAGAGAAAAAATATCTTGATGAATGCGGCCCGGCAAACTTTTATGCCATCAAGGACGGAAAATACATCACGCCTGCATCCGAATCGATTTTGCCTTCGATCACAAACGATTCGCTCATGCAGCTGGCTCGCGACTTCGGTATGGAGGTTGAGCGCCGTCACATTACGGTCGACGAGATTCCCGATTTCTCGGAAGCTGCAGCGTGCGGCACGGCGGCTGTCTGCTCGCCGGTGGGCGAGATTCACGACCTGGACACCGGCAAAAAGTATGTGGTGGCCAAGGACGGCAAGCCCGGTCCTGTCACCTGCCGTTTCTACGACACGCTCAATGCCATCCGTAACGGCGAGGCCGAGGATGTGCACGGGTGGAACCTTGTGCTCGATCTCTGATCGGCGGAGTTGATTCTGAAGAACTTCATGTTCAACTATCAAGACATTATCGACAAATATTATGCGACGCAGCCCGAGCTGCGTCGCATATATATGCTGCACTGCCGGTCGGTGGCCGACAAGGCTCTGGCCATAGCGGCCGCACGGCACCTGCAGGTTGATATGGCTGAGGTTGAGGCAGCGGCCATGCTCCACGACATCGGCATAGTCCTCACCGATGCGCCAGGCATACACTGCCATGGTACGCAGCCATATCTTGCGCACGGAAGGCTTGGCGCCGACCTGCTGCGGAGTGAAGGCGCGCCTGAAATTTATGCACGCGTGGCCGAGCGTCACACCGGGGCCGGACTGACTCCGGAAGAGGCTGCGGCCATCGGGGGCGGTAAGCTTCCGCCCGACAGGTCGTATATGCCTCAGTCGCTCCTTGAGCGCCTGGTGTGCTACGCCGATAAATTCTACTCCAAAAGCGGCGACATGAAGGAGAAGCCGCTGGAGCGCGTGCGTGCCTCCATGGCGCGTTTCGGTGCGGATTCTTCCGCCAGATTCGAGGCGTTGCACCGTGAATTCGGAGCTGACGCCGCGCCCGTCGGATGATTGCAGTTTGCGCGGTGGCAGCCGGAATGTCCCCTGAATGTGGCGGATATCGGCTAAAACGCGCCGAAAGATGTGATTCTATGCAAAAAAATCACTAATTTTGCATGTTAATTCACATTTCTAACATAATCACCATAATAATCACCACGATTGATTCATGGACAGGAAAGTAAGGGTTAGATTCGCCCCGTCGCCCACAGGGCCGCTCCATATAGGCGGTGTACGCACCGCACTCTATAATTATTTGTTCGCCCGTCAGCATGGCGGCGACATGATTCTGCGCATCGAGGACACCGATTCTCACCGTTTTGTGCCCGGAGCCGAGGACTACATCAACGAGGCTCTGGCATGGCTTGGTATCGGTATCGACGAAGGTGTCCGCGAAGGGGGCGCCTATGGCCCGTACAAGCAGAGTGAACGCCGTGACATTTATCGGGAGCATGTGAAGATGCTGCTCGACGCCGGAAAGGCATACATTGCATTCGATACGCCTGAGGAACTTGAGCAGGCTCGCGCCAGTCATCCGAATTTCCAGTATGACGCCACTACGCGCATGCAGATGCGCAATTCACTTTCGCTTCCGGCCGAGGAGGTGCAGAGGCTTATGGCCGATGGCGTGCCTTATGTGGTGCGTTTCCTCATTGAGCCCGGCCGCGACGTGGAGGTCAACGACCTTATCCGCGGCAAGGTGGTGATCAATTCAAGCATCCTTGATGACAAGGTACTCTACAAGAGTGCCGATGATCTGCCCACATATCATTTGGCCAACATTGTTGACGACCATCTGATGGAGGTGTCGCATGTGATCCGTGGCGAGGAATGGCTCCCGTCGGCACCGCTCCATGTGCTGCTTTACGAGGCGTTCGGATGGGCCGACACACGTCCGGACTTCGTGCATCTTCCGCTGCTTCTCAAGCCGGACGGAAAGGGCAAGCTTTCCAAACGCGACGGCGACCGTCTGGGCTTCCCCGTGTTCCCGCTTGAATGGCACGATCCCAAAAGCGGCGAGATTTCGTCGGGCTACCGCGAAAAGGGCTACCTCCCCGAAGCTGTGGTCAATTTCCTGGCTCTTCTTGGCTGGAATCCCGGCGATGACACGGAAATAATGAGTATGGATGAGCTGATTGCGAAATTCTCGCTCGACCATTGTTCGAAAGCCGGCGCGAAATTCGCTTTCGAGAAAGGGAAATGGTTCAACCACGAATATCTCATGGCCATGCCCGGCGAGCGTCTGCTTGAACTTTTCAAGCCTGTGCTGAAAGCCAACGGCGTGGATCCGGCCGATTTTTCCGACGAATATATCATACGTGCCATCGATATGGTGAAGGGACGCGCCAATTTTGTCAACGATCTGTGGGATCAGGCAAAATTCTTCTTTGTCGCCCCGACAGAATATGCCGAGAAAGATATCCGCAAGCGCTGGAAAGAGGATACACCCGAGCGTATGCGCGAGCTGATAGAGCATCTCGAGGCTCTGTCAGACTTCTCTTCGGCGGCCGCCGAGCCTCCCATTATCGCGTGGATAGAGAGCAACGGTTATCACTTGGGGAATGTGATGAACGCATTCCGTCTGGCCGTGGTGGGTGAGTGCAAAGGCCCCCATATGTTCGATATCACCGAGTTGCTCGGCAAGGAGGAAACGGTGGCGCGTATCAACCGTGCCATAGACCATATCCCTGCGCAGGCATGAGGAATTGCAGATATGCAGAATCCAAATTCAGATAATACGCCAAATCAGATTAATACGCGGATTTGTGAACCAGTTGTATAACACGGGAATACGCCTTTATGGTGTTGCGGCGCGGATCGCGGCTCTACGTAGCCCCAAAGTGAAGAAAATGATCCGTGGGCAGCATCGCACTTACGACATACTCGCCCGCCGTCTTGGCCATAAACCGGGGTGCATCTGGTTTCATGCATCATCGCTCGGTGAATTTGAGCAGGGACGCCCCATGATTGAACGGCTGCGGCGCGAGCATCCCGAAAAGCCGATACTTCTCAGCTTTTTTTCGCCCTCGGGCTATGAGGTGAGAAAAAACTATCCGTATGTTGACGCGGTGGTGTATCTCCCGTTCGACACGCCGCACCGTGTGAAGCGGTTTCTTGATCTCGCGCGCCCGTCGATGGCGATATTCATAAAATATGAATTTTGGGGAAACTATCTGCATGAGTTGAGACGGCGCGGGATTCCCACTTATATCATATCGAGTATTTTCCGTCCCGGCCAGCGCTTCTTCCGCTCGGTAGGAGGCATGTTCCGGAAAATGCTGCGCTGTTTCGACAGGCTATATGTGCAGGACGAGCGTTCACGGCGCCTGCTGAAGCTTATAAACGTAGAGAATGTCACTGTGGCGGGCGACACCCGGTTTGACCGCGTCACCGACGTGATGCGCTCCACGGTTGACATACCCGGATTTCCCGGTTTCGGAGCTGATGCGCCGTTGCGTTTCATTGCCGGAAGCTCGTGGGAGGCTGATGAAGATGTCTACGTACCCTGGCTCAATGCGCATGAAGAGGTGAAATTCATTATCGCCCCGCATGAATTCAACGAGACGCGCCTTGAGGCTCTGCGCAACCGGTTCAACGGGCATGTGATTCTGCTTTCCGAATGGACGCGCGAGATAAAGCGCGCCGGATTGCCTGCGGGTGTCGTTCCGGAGCATCTGAAGTGCGTGCGTGGCATGATTATCGACTCGTTCGGCAAACTCTCGTCTCTTTACCGCTATGCCGATATCGCGTATATAGGTGGCGGGTTCGGCGCCGGGATTCATAATCTGAACGAGGCGGCAGTTTACGGTATGCCGGTGGTGTTCGGGCCGAACCACGCCAAATTTAAAGAGGCGTCCGACCTTATCGAATGCGGCGGCGGCTTCGAGGTGACGTGCAAGGAGGATTTCAACGCCACGGTCGATGCGTTTGTGTCGTCGCCTTTGTCGCTCAAAGATGCCGGGCGCGCCGCAGCACGCTATATAAGTGACCACCTTGGCGCCACGGACCTTATTTACGGTGACCTTTTCGGGCGCGAATCCTGACCATCCATAAACCGGATTGCTGAGGAGGCGCCGACGGTTGCCTCCATTTACCATATTAACATAGTTGGATTTACGTTATGAATAACAGAAAAATACGTCTCCCTGAGATTGTCGACATACTGACGCGCCAGTTCATCTCCTCGCAGGAAGAGCTGAGCCGGCAACTTGCCGTGCGCGGCCATGCTGTTACGCAGGCCACGTTGTCGCGCGACCTGAAGCTGCTGAAAGCCAATAAAATCTCGGACGAGCGCGGCGGCTACCGTTATGTGGTGGGCGATGTGCCGGGCTATGTGCGTCCGCGTCAGCGCTCCAAAGGCGCCGCTGAGCCTGTTGTGAATCAGGCTGTGCTGTCGGTGGCCATGACCGGCAATCTGGTGGTGGTCAAGACCCGCAACGGTTATGCCTCCGGGCTTGCGTACGATATTGATATGATCGGTTCGCCGCTTGTGTTGGGCACCATTCCGGGCTCGGACACGGTGTTTGTGGCTATTCGTGAGTGTACGCCCCGAAGTGAGGTGTTTTCACTTCTCAGCACATTTGTGCCTCAGGCTGTTATGACTGCGGCTGCGCCGATGTTTCTTGACAGCGCTGCCGACGAAGACTGCTGACATTCCCGACGGCAGGTCAGTGGTGCGCTCTTGCCAGTATGCGGATGCATCTCCGGCACGCCGGTTCCCGTTTTTTTGTCGTTTTTGCAGGTGTGTAAATATTTGCAGAAACAACGTTTTTTGCGTATCTTTGTATCGTAAAAGGCGGTGTGGCGCCGAAGGTGGCGTCTGATGCCTGGGAAGGTGAAAAGTAATTGTACGACAAAGCATTATAGATTTATTTATGTCAGAAGAAACATTCGAATTGGACGCACGCCAGCCGGAGGAATACAGTGCGAGCAACATTCAGGTGCTCGAGGGGCTGGAGGCAGTGCGTAAGCGTCCGGCCATGTATATCGGTGATATCAGTGTTAAAGGCTTGCATCATCTTGTATATGAAGTTGTTGATAACTCTATCGATGAGGCGCTTGCCGGTTTTTGCACTCATATCGAGGTGACGATAAACGAGGATAATTCGATAACAGTTGTGGACAATGGCCGCGGCATCCCCGTGGATATGCATGAGAAGGAGCACAAGAGCGCCCTTGAGGTGGTGCTGACAGTGCTGCATGCCGGCGGTAAATTCGATAAGGGCTCTTACAAAGTGTCGGGCGGTCTGCACGGCGTGGGTGTCAGCTGCGTGAACGCGCTGTCGGACTATCTGCGTGCCGAAGTGCGCCGTGGCGGCAAAGTGTACATGCAGGAATATTCAGGCGGCAAGCCCACGTGCGATCTGCGCGTAGTGGGCGAGACCGATACTACCGGAACCTCCATTACATTCCATCCCGACGACACCATTTTCACCGTAACCGTTTACGACTACGCCACTTTGGCCAACCGTCTGCGCGACCTGGCTTTCCTCAATGCCGGCATCACGCTGACACTGACCGACAAGCGTACGCTCGACCAGGACGGCAATCCCGTGCGTGAAGTGTTCTATTCGCGCAAGGGCCTCAGTGAGTTCGTGCAGTATATCGACTCGAACAAAGAGAGCCTCATCAACGATGTGATTCATCTGAACACTGAGCGTCAGGGCATCCCGGTGGAGGTTGCGCTGACCTACAACACATCGTTCAACGAAAACATCTATTCGTTCGTCAACAATATCAACACCATAGAGGGCGGTACGCATCTCACAGGTTTCCGCCGCGGCCTGACCTCGACGTTGAAGAAATACGCCGACGACAACCGCCTGCTTGAAAAGAGCAAGGTGGAGATTGCCAGCGATGACTTCCGCGAGGGCCTCACGGCTGTGATTTCCGTGAAGGTGATGGAGCCGCAATTCGAGGGCCAGACCAAAACCAAACTCGGCAACAACGAGGTGATTGGCGCCGTGCAGACCGCCGTGAGCGATGCGCTGCGCACCTACCTGGAGGAACATCCCAAGGAGGCCAAGACGATTGTGGAGAAAGTGGTGCTCGCCGCGCAGGCCCGCCATGCCGCCTACAACGCCCGTGTGAAGATACAGCGCAAGTCGCCCCTCTGCGGGGGCGGCCTCCCCGGCAAGCTTGCCGACTGCTCCAGCCGCATTGCCGAGGAATGCGAGATTTTCCTTGTGGAGGGAGACTCGGCCGGCGGTACGGCCAAGAGCGGCCGCGACCGCAGGTTCCAGGCCATCCTTCCGTTGCGCGGTAAGGTGCTGAACGTGGAGAAGGCCATGGACCACAAGGTGTTCGATTCCGAACAGATCACCAACATTTTCCGCGCCCTGCGCGTGTCGATCGGCACGGAGGATGACCCCAAGGAAGCCAACCTGTCGAAACTCGCTTACCACAAGGTGATAATCATGACCGATGCCGATGTTGACGGTGCCCATATCGCCACCCTGCTCATGACCCTCTTCTTCCGCCGCATGCGTCCCATTATAGAGCAGGGGTATCTCTATCTGGCCACTCCGCCGCTCTACAAATGCTCGAAAGGGAAGGTGGAGGAATATTGCTGGACCGAGCAGCAGCTGCAGGCGTTCATAGCCGAGCACGGCGAGAAAACCAAGGTGCAGCGCTATAAAGGTCTTGGCGAGATGAGCGATCAGGAGCTGCGCGACACCACCATGTCGCCCGAACACCGTCTGCTCAAGCAGGTGCAGATCAGCGATGCCGCCGAGGCCGACCGAATCTTCTCCATGCTCATGGGCGAGGATGTGGCGCCCCGCCGCGATTTCATCGAGGCCAACGCCAACTATGCAAACATCGACGCCTGATGTAATGTGCTAAATTATCACCCGCTGTGTGGTTGTTTCCCGGAGGGAAAGTCAACCACATGGCGTTTCTATTTGTTATCGCAACAAAGCCAACTCACATATGCCTAAGACCTCAACTAAAAAAACAGCCGCACAGCTGCGCGCGCAGATAGATGAATTCGTATCGCGCCAGGAAAACAACACGTTCAACTACAAGCAGGCAGCCGCAGCCATCGGCGCCACCACGCCGCAGGCGCAGCGCAGTGTGGCCATGATGCTGGTCGACATGGCTTTCGATGGCGAGATTGTGGAGGTGGAGCCCGGCCAGTACAAGGCGCTCCAGCGCAACAACGTGGCCTACGGCACATTTGTCCGCCGTTCAAACGGTAAGAACAGTGTTGTCACCGACGAGGACAACGAGGCTATTTTCGTGGCCGAACGCAATTCGATGCATGCACTCAACGGCGACAGGGTGAAGGTGAATATTTCCGCGCACCGCCGCGGTCAGGAGCCCGAGGCACAGGTAATCGAGATTATTGAGCCGAAGGACCAGGTGTTCATCGGCACCCTGCAGGTGGACAAGAGCATGGCTTTCCTGAAAACCGATTCCAAATTCCTTGCATGCGACATATTTATCCCCAAGGCAAAGCTGAAGGGGGGTAAGACGGGCGACAAGGCTATCGTCAAGATTACCGACTGGCCCGACGATGCCAAGAATCCGCGCGGCACCGTGGTTGACATCCTCGGCAAGACCGGTGAGAACAACGCCGAGATTCATGCCATTCTGGCGGAGTATGGGCTGCCGTACAAATATCCGGTTGCCGTGGAGAAGGCCGCCGACAAGATTGACGCGGGCATTACCCCCGAGGAGATTGCCAGACGTGAGGATTTCCGCGGCGTAACAACGTTCACCATCGACCCCAAGGACGCAAAGGACTTCGACGACGCGCTTTCCATCCGCCGTCTGCCCAACGGCCACTGGGAAGTGGGTGTGCACATCGCCGATGTGACCCACTACGTCACCCCCGGCTCCATTATCGACCGTGAGGCGCAGAGCCGCGCCACATCCGTATATCTCGTCGACCGCGTGGTGCCCATGCTCCCCGAGCATCTCTGCAACGGCATCTGCTCCCTCCGCCCGGATGAGGAGAAGCTGGCCTTCTCATGTGTTTTCGAGCTTGACGACAACTCAAACGTGCTCGACAGCCGCATATGCCGCACCGTCATAAAGAGCGACCGCCGCTTTGCTTATGAAGAGGCCCAGCAGGTGATTGAGACCGGTGAGGGCGACTTCGCCCAGGAACTGCTGACGCTCGACCGTCTGGCCAAACAGTTGCGTGCACGCCGCTTTGAGAACGGTTCGGTTGATTTCGACCGCGAGGAAGTGCGGTTCGATATCGACGAGACGGGCCACCCCGTAGGCGTGTATTTCAAGGTGTCGCAGGATGCCAACAAGCTCATCGAGGAGTTCATGCTCCTTGCCAACCGCACTGTGGCGGCCACAATCGGAAAGGCGGAGAGCCGCCGCAAGGGGAAGGCGTTCGTATATCGCGTTCACGACCAGCCCGACACAACCAAGCTGACAGATCTTGCGGCAATTGCCCGCACTTTCGGCTACCGCCTGAAGACCCAGGGCTCGGCCACCGAGATTAACCGCTCCATCAACAAGATGCTTCAGGACGTGAAGGGCAAAGGGGAGGAGAACTTCATCTCCATGCTTGCCATCCGATCCATGGCCAAGGCCATCTATACCACCGAAAACATAGGCCACTACGGCCTTGGGTTCGACTATTACACCCACTTCACATCGCCCATACGCCGTTATCCCGACATGATGGTGCACCGCCTGCTCGAGCGTTATCTCGACGGCGGCCGCAGCGTTAACCGCGAGAAACTCGAGGAGCAGTGCAACCACTCCTCGGCCATGGAGCAGCTGGCAGCAAATGCCGAGCGTTCCTCCATCAAGTACAAGCAGGTGGAATACATGGCCGACCACCTCGGCGAGGAGTTCGAGGGGATGATTTCAGGCGTGACCGAGTGGGGCCTCTACGTTGAGATCTGCGAGAATAAGTGCGAAGGCCTTGTGCCGATGCGCGATCTGGCCGACGATTACTATGATTTCGACGAAAAGAATTACTGCCTGCGCGGACGCCGCCGCGGCAACGTCTACCGTCTGGGCGACATTGTGCGCGTGCGCGTGGCCAATACCAATCTCGATCGCAAGCAGCTCGATTTTGTCATAGTCGATCCTCTGGCGCCCACCCGTCCCGCTCAGGACGACATGGGCAACAAAGTGTCTGTGGCCCAGGCGCTGTCGGGAAAGAAAAACAAAGGAAACAAGGGCGCATCCCGCCGCGGCGACAAGAAGAAATTCAAGGCCGAGGAGCCGGTGTCTGCCGATACCACACGCCGTTCGCGGCACGAGAAAGCCAAGGCGGCTGCCAAGGCGGCTGCCGCAAAGAAAAACGCGCGTGAGCATCATGGCGCGCCGCGCCGCCGCCGCTGATGGCCTCCCCCGGGGTGCGAATGTTCACTTCCGGCGCTGATGCCTAAACCGGACTTTCAAGCGGACTTTTACGGTCGGGCTGCATGGGTTTCACCTTGCGGCCCGGCTTTTGTTTTGTGGCTTTCAGGTTGGCGCGCCTTTTGGCTGTAATTTTCCCGGAGTTGCCTTGTGCGGCACCTGACCGTAGGGTGGGATGAAAATGTATTACGGCGGAATCACCCCTGGTGGCCAGTCCGACAATGTTCGTATCTGTGGCTGCCGCATTGCCGTCTGCTTCCCCGACGGGTGCGATTTGCTCCTGCGCGGCAGCCGCGCGTTGCGTCTGCCTGCTGCATTGTGTTATTGCTGTGATCGCTACAATTATGGCCAACAGTGCTGCGAGAACCGCAAGCCCTCTGAATTCGCGGCGTGTCATTCCCATGTGTGAAGTGGATTATGTGTTTGTAGGTGAAATTTTGGCCTGCAGTCGGGTATGTGAGGTGAGAGGATGGAGAGAATCGGCAAAAGTGGAGGGTCAGGGGCGCGGTCACCAGAGGTTGAAGCGGAATCCGGCCGAGGCTTCGAACGACAGGTTGTTGGCCATGAGCGTGTGCTCGCGGTCGTATATAAGGGCCATGTCCCAGTTTGCTATCCCGCCGAAGAACCATTTTGTCTTGTAGTTATATATTATGGAGAGGCGCATCTGGTTGCTCATGCCGAACGAGCTGCGTTCCTTCGTGGGGTCGTTGATGTAGCCCTTGCGCAACCCGACGATAGGGGCTTCAAGGAATCCCACCACCCATCCGCGGTGGAACACCCAGTTGTAGGCGTAGCCGAGCTTGAACGCATAGTTGCGGTTCTTCACCATATAATAATAGCTCCAGGCCGGGGGGAGGTTGGGGCGGTCGGCCGGTTCGAGGTCCCAGAAGTCGAAGTTGTACCTGTCGCCGGAAAACGACAGTCCGGCGAAGAATGAGCCCTGGCTGCGCATCTGCAGCTTGCTGTAGTTGAACGCAGCAGCCTGCGAATATTTCTTGTGGTTGAAGAAGTAGAACAGGTTTATCCCCCACGAGCTGGTGTTTATCCCTTTGAAAGGGATGTCGACCTTGTGGGTCGCCCCTTCATAGCCCATGCGTTTAATGGAGGTGCCGATGTCGTTGCTGGTGGTGTAATATTCAAACGTGAACAGCGAGCAGCTGAACTGGAAGCGGAACCGCTTGCGTGCGCGCTCGCCGCCGTTGAAGTATTTCCCGATGTTCATGTCGTAGCCGGCCGACACCGCCATATAAGTAAGGTGGAATCCCAATGTCGACGAAGGGTTCGACAGCATCTCCATCTTGTAGCCGTCGTCGAGCCGGAAGTTGTAGAGGTCGCTCCACGAGTCCACCTTGACTTTGAGGTTGAACTTCTTGCCGGTGCCCTGCACGTAGAGCGAATCGTAGGTGTTGAAAAAACGGTCGCCCCAGCGATAGGTGTTCACGCAGAAGCGCGGGAACTTTCCCCATGCGGCAATTGAATCGAGGTTCAGCCCGAATGCGCCCGCTTTCGCCGGAGCGAGCAGGGTGCAGAGCAGCAGCATGAGCATTGCCGGGCTCATGCGCAAGCACCAGGGGTGTGAAGTGCGTCGATGCTGCGTTGTCTCCATTCAGATGCGAAGCCTTTCTGTAAGGCAAAGATAGCCAATTGCCGCGTGGCGGCAAAATTTTCAGCTGTCAATGTTCGCGGTCTGGCGCGGCGTGATGCGCCGTTTGGGCCTCTTTTCCGGCAGTTTTGTCCGGAGCAAATGCTTTAACACTTGTTGAAAGATGCATTTTAACATTCTTTTGCTTTTATTGAAAATGAATAAAAATTCAGTGCTAAAATCGGTCAAAGTGTTGATTATTAGTATGTGACGCCATTTTGTCAACAACGCTTAAGTGTACACTATGACATACGACTATGTTAAAGAGCAGAAACTTTGTTAGCGGAATGTATGTTTTATTGACATTTTGTATTAACTTTGCCTAATACATGTTCCTCATGCACCGGTTTGCATTGCAAACAAACGTGAAAGAGCCTTGAAAACCGTTGGAAAAAGTAGCCGGATGGTCTACAGATTTCCCTGTTTCGTGCCAGGTTGTCAGGCCGGAAAGCCGGCATACCGCAACCTCCGCTACCGCTCACAGGAACATCACACACAGCGTGCAGTTAAAAATCTAAATAGATCCAATCGATTATTTAATTCTTTATGTCTAATTAATTATAGTGTATGAAAAAGCTGTTTCTATTACTGACGGCGGTGCTGATGACCGTGGCTTGCGCCCTGGCGCAGACGCGCGTGGTCACCGGTACAGTCGTTTCAGCCGCCGATGACGAGCCATTGGCGGGCGCAACGGTTATGCCCGTTGGGGGCGGACAAGGAACCTCGACCGACATCGACGGTAACTTCTCGCTCACCCTCCCCCAGAGTGTTTCCCAGCTCAACGTGTCCTATGTGGGCTTCACTCCCCGTAAGGTATCCGTATCTTCAAGCAAAATGCTCATCAAGCTCGAGAGCTCTGATACCAATCTTGATGAGGTGATGGTTGTGGCTTACGGAACGGCAAAGAAATCGGCCTTCACCGGTTCTGCAACCGTAATCAACAATGATGCGATTGAAAAGAGCCAGGTTACCAACGTGCTCGATGCTCTTTCCGGTAAGGTTGCAGGTCTGCAGCTTTCAAATGCTTCCGGTGCACCCGGTGCTTCGAGCCCCACTATCCGTATCCGTGGTTTCTCTTCAATTAATGCCGGCAACGCGCCTCTTATTATAGTAGATGGAACTCCTTACACCAACGATATCAATTCTCTTAACACTAACGATATCGAGTCGATGACTGTCCTCAAGGATGCTGCATCTAACGCTCTTTACGGTGCCCGCGGTGCCAACGGTGTAATTCTTATCACCACCAAACGTGCTAAACTCGGCGAAGCTAAAATCACCGTTGATGCAAAATGGGGTCTGAACACCCGTGCCACTCAGGATTATGATTATATCAAAGATCCCGGTCAATATTATGAGACTTATTACGGCGCCCTTTACAATTATGCACGTTGGGAGAAGATAATGAAGCCCAACAATTCTGGCGGTGAAGATAATGTCGGTGGTCTTGGGCTCAATAATCATGATGCTTATGTCTGGGCAAACCAGCATCTTACCCAGAATGATGCATATGGTCTCGGTTACAATGTGATGACAGTTCCGCAGGGTCAGTATCTCGTCGGAGAAAATGGCCGTCTGAACCCGCAGGCTGTGGTCGGCCGCCTGGTAAACTACAAAGGTGCAAACTATTTCATGCAGCCCGACAATTGGCTTGACGAAGCATACAAGAGCAGCCTCCGTCAGGAATATAACCTCAGCATCACTCAGGGTACTGACAAGAGCAATTTCTATGCATCAATCGGTTATCTCAACAATGATGGTATCATTGTAGGTAAATCCGATTTCAAACGTCTGACAGCCCGCTTGAGCGCTGATGTACAGGCAAAATCCTGGTTGAAGATCGGTGCGTCGGTGAACTATACGCACATTGATATGAATGCAATGGACAGTGAGGAAGGTTCTTCAAGCTCCACAGGTAACATATTTGCCGCAGCAACCGGAATCGCTCCCATTTATCCGCTTTATATCCGTGACGGACAAGGAAACATCTTGGTGGACAAAAATGGATATCAGCGCTATGACTATGGTGATGGCGAGAACGGCGGCATGAAACGTCCGTATCTCACAGAATCCAATGCAATCGATGCTTCTATTCTTGATACCAATAAATCGGAAGGTAATATTTTCAGCGGTACAGGTTTCTTTGAAATCCGCTTCCTCAAGGATTTCAAGTTCACATCGAACAATAATATCAATATTCAGGAAGTGCGCCACACCTCTGTTACCAACCCCTTCTATGGAGCATATGCAACTCAGAACGGTGTAGTATCAAAGGAGCATACACGCAACACTGACTATACATTCCAGCAGTTGCTTAACTGGACCCACATGTTCGGAAAGCATAATGCATCGGTCCTTCTGGGTCATGAATACTATAAGACCAAGAACTATGACCTCTGGGCAACCAAGAGCAATATGTTCGACTGGACAAATGATGAACTTGCCAACGCCATCACCAAAGGCTCAGCATCATCTTCGACATCCGAGTATAACAACGAAGGTTGGATTTTCCGTGGCCAGTACGACTACGACAGCAAATACTTCGCTTCTGCTTCGTTCCGTCGCGATGCATCTTCCCGTTTCCATCCCGATCATCGTTGGGGTAACTTCTGGAGCCTCGGTGGCGCATGGATTCTCTCGAAGGAGAGCTTCATGGAAGATCTGACATGGATTGACATGTTGAAAGTCAAGGCTTCTTATGGTGAGCAGGGTAACGATAATATCGGTAACTTCCGCTACACCAACACATACACCATCGAGGATGCCAATGGCAATCCTGCAGCAGTTCCCGCCACCCTTGGTAACGAGAATATCACATGGGAAAAGAACGGCAACTTCAACGCTGGTATTGAATTCTCTGTTCTCAATGGTCGCCTGAGCGGTAACTTCGAGGCTTTCTATCGCAAGACCTCCGACATGCTTATGTACTTCCCCCTCCCGACTTCGTTCGGTTACACCGGATATTTTGACAATGTCGGTAATGTGAAGAACTCCGGTATCGAAATCGAACTCGCTGCCACACCGGTTAAAACCCGTGACTTCCGTTGGGATGTGAATGTCAACCTTACATGGTTCAAGAACAAAATCTCCATGCTTCCCGAACAGCGCAAGGGTCAGAGTGCGTATGTCTTCACTGACGATTTCCGCGCTGAGCCCGTTTGGGGTTATAGCTCCGGCAACTATTTCTATGCACAGGGCGAGTCACTCTACTCAATGTACATGCCCAAATATGCAGGTGTAGATGCCAATACCGGTAAACCATTGTATTATCGACTCGTTCGCGATGCCAACGGCGAAGCAACCGGCGAAGTTGCCACTACCGACGATTATGCACTTGCAGATCAGTTTATTGTGGGTACTTCTCCCGCTCATGTTTACGGCGGTTTCAGCACCTCGTTCTCTTACCGTGATTTTGACCTGTCGTTTGCTTTCAGCTATCAGATCGGTGGTAAGCTTTATGACAGCGGCTATGCAAACCTGATGGGAGCACCTACAAGTACAAGCAAGGGTAACAACATCCATGCAGATATGCTCAAGGCTTGGACTCCCGAAAATCATTCGACTGAAGTTCCCCGTTTCTATTATGGTGACCAGTACACTGCATCGACCAGCGACCGTTTCCTGACCAATGCAAGCTATCTCTCGCTTGATAACATCAACTTCGGCTATACTCTGCCCGTTAAGCTCACCCGTAAGGCTTATCTTGATAAGGTGCGTGTATATCTCGCATGCGAAAATGTTTGGGTATGGTCCAAGCGTCAGGGTTTCGATCCCCGTCAGTCCATCTACGGCAGCTCGAACAACACCTACTATGCACCCATCCGTACCATCTCGGGCGGTCTCACTGTCAACTTCTAATTTAAGACCTCACAACAATGAACAACAAATATAAAGCACTATTGGCAGCGGCTATGGTATCACCCATGCTGCTCACCACCAGCTGTATCGAGGAGGTATTTCCCACCAGCGGAGTCGTGCAGTCGCAGCTTGACGGCAACGACAAAGCTATCCAGGCTCTCGCCTGGGGTATGTCATCCCATCTTAATCAGGTCGGTACAGTGGATGATTCTCAGGCCTACGACTGGGGTTATGCTTCGGTGATGCATGCCCGCGACGTAATGATTGACGACATGCCTATTGCATACTCCGGATATGACTGGTTCCAGGCCTGGAGTACGGCAAACGATGCTCTGAATGAGCAGTACATGGTCTGTCAGTTCACATGGCTTTACATGTGCGAACAGGTGTTGACAGCAAACAACACCATTCGTGCCGTTCCCCGTGGCACCACAGATCCTGAGCTTATGGGTCTGCGCGGTGCCGGTCTGGCTTTCCGTGCCGCTACATATCTCGACATGGCGCGTATGTATGAGTTCCTGCCTAACAACTATCAGCCGAACACCAACTCTTATGGTAATGATGTGCGCGGTCTTACTGTGCCTATCGTGACAGAAGAGACCACTGAAGAGCAGAGCCGTAACAATCCTCGTGTCACCCATGAGGAAATGGTGAAGTTTATTTTGGCGGATCTTGAGGAAGCTGTTGATCTGCTTAAGGCAGGTAATCCGACGGCCTCCAAGCTCCTTCCTTCACTGGCGGTTACTTATGGTCTGCTGGCCCGTACTTATCTTTGGGATGCCACTTATCATGAGATGGGATATGAGCATGCCGGCGCAGGTTCTGCATCTGATCTTTATAAGAAAGCTGCCGATTATGCGCGTCTAGCAATCACAACTTCTCAGGCAACTCCCACCTCTCAGGAGGAATGGCTGAGCACAACCAACGGTTTCAACGACATGTCTGTTTCTTCCTGGATGTGGGCAATGAAATATTCGGCCGAGGACCGTGCTGTAACTTCCGCTCTTCTCAACTGGGTTAGCTGGATGAGTAACGAGACTGAGTTCGGCTATGCTATCGCAGGTCCGTATGTTCAGATCAGCAAATCTCTTTACGATAAGATCAGCGACCGCGACTTCCGCAAACTTTCATACGTCGCTCCCGAAGGCTCGCCTCTCTCTGGCCGCGAAAGCTACATTGACCCCGCTTTTGCAGAGGAAAATTTCAGCGAATATTTCTCGCTTAAATTCCGTCCGGGTTCCGGTAACATGACCGATAATTCCATTGCATGTGCTACTGCGGTCCCGCTGATGCGAGTTGAGGAAATGTATCTTCTCGAAGCTGAGGCACAGGCTCATATAAATGCATCTGAAGGTGTACGTCTGCTCAACGATTTTATGCAGCGTTACCGCTACAACACCTATCGTTGTACAGCTGCGTCGACTGACGAGGCAGTTACGGAGATTATTCTTCAAAAACGTATCGAGCTTTGGGGTGAAGGTCTTCTCTTCTTTGACTACAAGCGCTTGAATCTTGATATCACTCGTTATTACAACGGCACCAACTATGACAATGCGCGTGCTCTTTACAATACTTCCGGCCGTCCTGCATGGATGAATTATGTAATAGTTCGTTCTGAAGGAAATACCAACAAGGGAGTGCTTGAGTACAACAATCCTCCTTGTGGTGCGCAGATGTCGCCTGTAGGTGGTGAATAAGCTACAAGCATATAGTTGTCTTATTTTAAACAACATCAGATTATGAAATTCAACAAAATATTTTCAGCACTTTTCAGCGGAGCCATGTTGCTCGGCACTGTGGCCTGTACTGACGAAGTTGAGTTCACACCGGCCGATCCAGTGGCAGGGGAGGGTGTGTATTTTCCGGAGGATGTAACATCCGCCGAAATATTGCAGGGCTCTTCAAGCGTGACTCTCGATCTTCTGAGAACAAACGACAATGGCCCCCTCACTGTCAATCTTGAATCGAGCGTGACTGACAAGGATGGTAATCCTCTTGCCAATGATTTCACGATACCCACTCATGCTCAGTTTGTTGCCGGTTCATTGATGGCACCCATCGATATCACATATGATTGGACCAAAGTTGAGGCAGAGGTAGACTTTTATGTACACATCAAAGTGCCCGCTGAATTGTCCACTCCTTATGGACTTTCTGAGCAGACATTCGTTCTGAAATATTCTCCGTGGAGCGAATTCAAGCGTTACGGCGGAACCGAAATGGGAACCGGAACGCTCAGTGGCTTCGGCATGTCTGATATTGAGGTTCCCGTATATGAGTCGGAGTCGCTTGTTGGGGCAGGAAAACAGTATCGTTTCGGCGGTTACCTTGTGGACGAAGCTTATCCTGAGGCTCAGGGTTATCCCGGGTCGTATGTCAACGGCTATAACTTTATCGTGCGTGTGTCACCTACTTCGCTTGGTGGCAAGTATAGCCATCTGTATCCTGCTACTCTCGAACCTGTTGCTACCGGTGACGATCAGTCGTTTGGTGAAATGATTATGATTACCGACGTGTACACTTTCCGTACAAGAGTTGGCGGCAATATTTATCCCGGAAATACGGATGAAGAGCTCCAGAGAGTTTCGGTTTATAATTCCCAGACTGGTCTGTTCAGCATACACTGTGTGTATTATACCGGTACGACAGCACAGCTTACAGCTGATGAATATATGCAGCTTCCCGGATTTAAGGACTACAGCCTTTCGTTCTCTTACAAGGGCAACATGGTAGCTCCTGATGGTTCTGAATCAGTTATCATCGAGGCTTACCGTTCCGATGACGTGGCTTCGTACTCGTATGCAATCAAGGCCGGCGAACTTACAAATGATGAGATCGCGCAGACTGTAACCGAAATCCAGAACGATTCGGAGGCAGAGCTGATTTACGATGCTCTTACCAACCTTGAGTTCACTCCCGATGAACCCGGCGTGTATACTATCGTTGGTGTAGGTTACGATGCAGCTGGCGCTAAAGTCTGCCAGCAAGCTTTCACTTTTGAATTTGAATCAGTGCAGAAAGAATCTGACTGGGAAGAAGCAGGAACAGTCCTTTATACCGACGGTATTCTTTACGGATTGTTCAACAATATTGGAGGAGAGACTTATCAGGTGAAACTTGAGAAGCATAAGACAACCCCCAACTATTATCGTCTGGTCAATCCCTATGCTCCCTATGCAAGTGCCGGCATCGTTAGCTCTGGAAAGCACTATATCAACTTCTACAAAGGCTCTACTTCGAATTACGTAGCTCTTGACTGGAGTGAAACCGGCTTGAGAGTCAATGGTGACAATTGGTCGGTTGCTTCGATGGTTTATCCGCTCCTCGATCAGTATGACGTGGATGTGATTGCCCGTTCGCAGTATTCGTACGTTCTTGGTACTATGGAGGATGGCGTGATTGAATTCCCTGCTGGTCTGATCAACCGTTACATTTATCCCGAGGGTACTGAAAATGATGGTTATATCAGCAACTATAGCGATGACCTGATTGATGCGTTCAACAATCTGCCGGATGAAAACGATCCCGGTTTTGACGCAGCCTTGAATGCACTCTTCTCTGGTATGCAGATTCATGCTTACGGTATGGGTAAGTTCGCAATTGACATGATGGATATTGCTGCAGCACCTGCCCGTTCGAACTTCGGTGGAGTCAAGGCCGGAGTTAATGCGGAATTCAACAGTGCCGCTCGCATGGTTAAGGCTCCCGCAGTGGTTACCAGCTTGCCCGGCAATATGCCTAAGCTTGCCCGTAAGCCAGTAGAAGCCAAAAAAGTTGATGGTAAATTATTCCGCAAGGGATATACATTCAAAATTAATGACAAATTCTGAATTTTAATTCAAGATTAATCACCCTATAACCGGGGCGGTCTGAAATCAATCAGGCCGCCTCGGTTGCTGTTACATCATGCCTGAAATGGCTTAATTGTCCTGATATTTCTGGATTAGAAATTATTCCCGGTTTCAATTCGTTAATATTGCAAAAAAAGAGGTGCGCTATTGTTCGTAAATTTGAAAAATACGTTATCTTTGTGTTCTAAGTGTTATAGCGTGTGTCATGCTATGATGCAAACTATGTTGTATTAGACATTAAAATCAGATAACCCCAATCATTAAGAAAGTAAGCCGCATTATGAGAAAAATTTATGCAGCGCTGTTAGTCGCAACTCTTTCTGGGCTCACGGCCACTGCTCAGAGCAAATTTGATGCCCGGGCAGCTCAATATCTTGACAATGCCAACGAAAATCAAATTGCGCGGTTCATGCATAGCCGTGGCGAAACCGTATCAACGATAGCACCGGAAGTGAATCCTGAATATCATGTGTCTGTCATGGTGACATTCCGTGACGCATCGGATGCCTCTGCGCTTTCGGAGAAAGGGTATGATGTGACAGCCGTTCTCGGTCGAGTGGTGGTTGCAAATCTTACGCCTGCAGAAATGCAGGAGGTAGCATCTCTTGACGAGGTGTTGCAGGTGTCTTTGGGACAGGAGAATAAACTCATGCTTGACGAAGCTCGTTCAGTAACAGGCGTAAACACTGTTCACGATGGGGGCGATGGATTAGAACATGGCTATAAAGGAGCCGGCGTAGTTGTCGGAATGATGGACAGCGGTCTTGATGTCGGTCACCTTAACTTCCGTACCAGTGATGGCGAAACCCGTTTCAAGCGCCTTTACGTTTTCTATGGCACCCGCGAGGATGAGCTTGGAAATGTCGAACCTGGAACGGAGAGAAAGTATGAGACCAAATCTGCCATCGACACTTATATAAAGGACTATGGTACCGATAAGTCAAGTGGCACTCATGGCACGCATGTGCTTGGAATCATTGCAGGTAGTTACGATAAGGCTCCCGGCGCAAATAATGGTGGAGTGGCTATCGTGCGCCGCGGAAACGCAGTTCAGATGTCATCCACTAAAGTGCCGTTCTATGGGGTTGCGCCGGAAGCAGATCTGGCCGCATGCTGCGGTGAGTTATATGACCCGATCATCATAACTTCAGCGGTCCGTGTACGCGATTATGCAAAGAGCGAAGGGCGCCCCGGAGTGTTTAATCTGTCTTTAGGTAATAATACCGGGCCGCATGACGGAACTGATGCAACCTGCCTTGCCCTCGCAGAAGCCGGTAAGGATATGCTTATAACCATTTCGGCTGGAAATGAGGGAGGTGAAGCATTGTGGCTCAATAAAAATTTCACATCTTCAGATAACAAGGTGCAGAGCCTTTTCGGCAATTATAACAATTCCGGCCTGTTGGATCACAGCGCAACTGTAAGTGGTGTGATAGATGTATGGGGGGATAATGCCTCGCCTTTAACTGTTAAGCTCGCAGCTGTGGATGCTTCCGGCAACATAGTCTACACTTATACGTTTAATCCCTCTACTGGGATGCAGTATGTTGGTGGCACCGGCCTGAATTATAGCAACGTAGCCAAGGATGCGGAGTTCAGCAAGTATTTCGGTACAAAGGGCTTCATCGGATGGCGTACGAATGTTGACCCCAACAACAACCGTTACAATGTGTATATCACATCGCGTCTTGATGGCGGTTCTGCGAATGGTTATATGGCAGGTCTGATTATCGAAGGTGGTAGCAATACCGGCGTTAATGCTTATGGACGAAACATAGGTTTTTATAATGCAAATCTTGCCGGTTATCAAGCGGGTTCGGTTGAAAATACTATCAATGGTATGGCCTGCGGCGATAATGTCCTGGTAGTCGGGTCATACGTCAATAAAGACGAATTTCCGGTTGCTTTGCCTGGTGGTCTGGCTGATTTGATACATTTTGTCCCGAGAGTGACAAAAGGTGCTTTAAGCACATTCTCTTCGCATGGTCGCACTTTCGCAGGCCGATTGCTTCCGGATGTTGTAGGTCCCGGTCAGGGAATGATTTCGTCGTATAGCCGTTATTATATGGCTGCCAACAGCAAGGATGAGTATAACATTGACGGCTCAGCAATCAGTGCATGGGTCTATAATGAGTCTTCTAAGAAGACCAAGAGCTATTGGGCCGAGATGAGCGGCACGTCGATGAGCTCGCCGTTTGTGGCAGGCGTGCTGGCACTCTGGGCCGAGGCTGCTGCAGAGCGTGGCGAGGTGCTCACCATGGACCGCGTGAAGCAGATCATCAAGGAGACTGCCGATAATGACGAATTCACTGCTCAGCAGCCCGAACGCTGGGGCATGGGTAAGATCAACGCCCTTGCCGGACTGAAGAAGATTCTGGGCCAGAGCTCGGTGAACAGCGTCGGCGCCGACGACCCCGAGAAGAGTCTGATCGTGGAGAACCGCGGAGGCAAGCAGTTCAATGTGTTCATGGGCGGAACCGACGGTTTCACTGCCAACCTGTATAACATGCAGGGCGCGCTGGTGGCTTCGGTTGCAACCGAAGGCGACAACATCGACCTCGATGCGTCGGCCATGGGCGACGGCATCTATCTGCTTGAGGTGCAGGCACGCAACACCCGCGTAGCCCGCAAGCTTATGGTGAAATAAAAACGGTGACTGGTGTTCCGGGAACATCTTTCACTATTATGAAATATCAGTGTGCGGCTGCGCGGCGTGAGGCTTCACGCCGGTGCGGCCGCACTCAATTTTGCCGTTGCCGCACAGAACACTTGCGGCTTCCGGCTTGTTGGGATAGACAGGGGGATAAACTTTGATTCGATTATGGGATTTTTAGACAATATAAAGATGATGCCTGCCGTCACCAAGAACCTCATTGCCATAAATGTGGTGGTGTGGCTGGCCATGGCGCTGGTGCCGTCGCTCGCTGGGACGATAGAACGCTATTGCGCACTCTACTATTTCACGTCCGACCAGTTCGTGCCGTCGCAGCTGATCACCTACATGTTCGTGCACGGGGGTTTTGTGCATCTGTTTTTCAACATGTTCGCGCTCTATATGTTCGGCGTGACGATGGAGAGGGTGCTGGGCGGTCCGCGCTTCCTGTTCTACTACATCTCGTGCGGCCTCGGAGCTGCACTGGTGCAGGAGGGGGTGTTCGCGCTGATGATACATCACTATGCGTCGGTATTCCCCAATCCGGGCGAGGTGACCGAGCTGCTGCGCCATTCGGTGGTGCGTCTCACGGAGCTGTGGAGCATCGGGGTGAATCCGAACGAACCGCTTGTGGGGAATCTCTACGGGCTGTATCACACGCCCACGGTGGGTGCCTCGGGTGCGGTGTTCGGCATACTGCTGGCATTCGGCTATATGTTCCCGAATGTGCGTCTGTATCTCATATTCCCGCCTGTGCCCATCAGGGCCCGAGTGTTCGTGCTTATCTATGCCGGCATCGAGCTGCTGCTGGGCATCTATAACAGCCAGGCCGACACGGTGGCGCATTTCGCCCATCTTGGCGGCATGCTGTTCGGGTTGCTGATCCTGATTTACTGGCGCAAAAAGCGCGTGATTGGCGGCCCGTATTTCTGATACAGCCTTACCAACAGAACGTCAACGCTCAACCACGTGACAGCAAAACGTTTTAATCCGTTACAACAAAACGTATTAAAATATTGTGACAATCAAACGTAGGGTCGCGACCTGTCGCGACTGCAAACGGGTTTCGAGTTGTGAATATGCAGAATAAACTTGTAGGTTGTGCATGTCGGCAGTCGCGACAGGTCGCGACCCTACGTTGAGGCCGTTGTTTGAGGATAAACATTTATCCCTAGATTCCGGGGACATAAAAAATCACCTCGATTTTTGGGGCTAAAATATTAACACTAAACAGACAAACGTATGAAATCGGCAATGGTGCTGGTATCGGTCAATGTGGCGGTGTTCGTCCTGCTGAAAGCCGTCTGGGCATTTGCACCCGGAGCGGTGGACGGCCTTATGACGCTGCTTGCCATGCCGTCAGAGCCGGGGGAGGTGCTGGCGCATCCGTGGTGCGTGGTCACTTATGCGTTTGTACATATCGATTTCTGGCACATGCTGGTCAACTGCCTGTGGCTCATATGGTTCGGGCTTTGGCTTGGCGGGATGGCCGGAAATGCCGCTGTGGTCAGGAGCTACGTTGCCGGAGCATTGGCCGGGAGTGCGGCCTATCTTTTGGCCTGTGGACTTACGGGTGGTGCACAACTTGTCGGGGCATCGGCCGCCACGCTGTCGGTGGTGGCGTTCACCCTGGTGATTGCGCCAAAGCGTCGCGTGCAGCTTCCGGGCGGTTTCGGCGTTTCGCTGAAAATGCTGTCGGCCGCGGGGCTGTTGCTCCTTGTGTGCGCCTCGACAGAGATGGCGGCCGCGCAGACCGCCGCACATCTCGGCGGACTGCTGGCCGGGATGGCTCTCGGCGTGACATACAGGCGCATGGAGCGGAAGCGCAGCCACGCCGACGAGCACTGCAGGCAACTCCGTTCGGAGCACGACGCACTGGTTGACAAGGTGCGCCGGATGGGCTACGAATCGCTGTCGCACGACGAAAAAGTGCGTCTGTTCAGTCTCTCGGAACGTGACATGTCGCATCCACGAACCGGCCAACAAATTTGATTACTGAATGATGACACCGATATACGGCAGATTGGCACGATGGGCGTTGTGGACGGTCAACACACTGGCCGCCTGCGGCACGGTCGTTGCGGCCTATGGCGGCGCGGTGAACCCAGAGGTGACGGCCATACCCGCCATTCTGGCCATGACGTTCCCGGCATGGCTCGCCCTGACGGTGATTCTGCTGGCTATCGACCTGTTTCTGCTGCGTCGGGCTGCCATCGTGGCCGGAGCGGCCCTGGTGGCCTGTGTCGGGCCGATAATGAATTTCGCGCCCCTTAATTTCGGCACGGGCGTCGCGGCCAAAGGGGAAGGCGTCGGGGAAGCGCCGACATTCCGGTTGGTCACCTACAACACCTACGAGATGCACGACATCTATGAAGATACGACTTCCGAGGGGCAGCCTGATTCCTTTTACCGGAAGGCTATGGCGGAAGGGAAGCGGAACCCGCAGCTGAGCTATCTGAACCGCGTTGACGCTCAGGTGCTGTGCATGCAGGAGACAATGATGTGGAACATGAACGCCCACAACTTCTGCACACCCGAGCAGGTGGACACATTCCGGAGGGAATATCCACACCTGACGGAGTGCAACGGAGTGAGTGTGCTGACAGCACTCCCGATGAAGCCAGTGAAGCTGCGCCAGTTCGAGGGGAGCACATCGGTGTCGTGGGCCGCAGGGGAGGTTGACATTCTGGGACACACCACACTGGTGGTGAGCGTACACCTGCAGTCTATCGGTCTGGACGACAGCGACAAGGCGCTCTACTATCAGATTACAGAAGGGGAGGGGCGGCACCGGATGGGGGCTGTGCGTCACCGTCTGCTGGGCAAGCTCAGCCAGGCTTTCAAGCTGCGTGCGCAGCAGGCACGGATGCTCAGGGAGCAGATCGACTCGCTCGGCTATGAGAACGTGATTATAGCCGGCGATTTCAACGACATACCCGACTGCTACGCCATGCGTGTGCTTGCCGGCGACGATTTCAACAGCGCATTCCGCCGTGCAGGGCGCGGGCCCACCATAACCTATCATGTCAACCGCTTCTATTTCAACATCGACCATGTGCTGTATCGCGGCGACATGAAGGCTGTGTGCTACAGGAGAGGCGCGTGCCGCAACTCCGACCACTATCCGGTGGAGGTCACCTTCCGGTGGGAGGGCTGACAGCCGGAGGCCGGTTTGGAGGCCGGTTTAGAGGCCGGTTCCGAGGAACCGACACCGGGGACAAAATTCGGCTGTTTTTTCAGCTGACCTGACTAAATAGAAAAACATTCACATATTAATTTAATTAAAAACCGATTATGAAAACATTTGCAATGGGAATCTGTCTGGCGGCCGTTGCCACAGCCGCGTCAGTTTCATCGTGCGGCAAGCAGGAGCGGCAGAATCCGTTCATGCAGCCTTACAGCAACGAGTTCCAAATCCCACCGTTCGAGGAGATTCAGATCTCCGACTACGAGCCTGCATTCGATGCCGGCATCGCCGAGGCCAATGCATCGATCGACTCGATTGTGAACAATCCCGAGGCACCCACTTTCGCCAACACTATTCTGGCTCTCGACAATGTGTCGCCCACGCTTGAGCGCGTCATGTCGGTGCTCATGTCGCTCACCGAGGCCAATTCCACCGCCGAACTTCAGGAGGTGTCGGAAAAACTGCTGCCGCGCTACAGCACATTCTCTGACGAGATGATGATGAACGCCGGACTGTTTGACCGCGTGAAGTATCTCTATGACCGCAAGGACTCCCTTGGGCTGGCTCACGACGAGATGCGCGCCCTCGAGCAGACCTACAAGGACTTTGTGCGCAACGGCGCCCTGCTCGACGACGACAACAAGAAAGCCCTCAAAGAGGTGAACAGCCGTCTGTCGAACCTCTACATCAAGTTCAACAAGAATCTCCTTGCCGCCAACAATGCCTTCGAGATTGTTGTTGACAACGAGGCCGACCTCGCCGGAATCCCCGCCAATATCGTTGAAAACGCCGCAGCCGAGGCCAAAGCACGCGGGAAAGAGGGGAAATGGGTGTTCACCCTCCATGCCCCCAGCCGTCTGCCCGTGCTGCAGTATGCCGACAACCGCGACCTGCGCGAGAAGATGTGGAAAGGCTACACCGGCAATGCCCAGAGCGGCGACACGGACAACCGTCCCGTGATTGCCGACATCGTGAAGGCCCGTGCCGAGAAAGCCCGTATCATGGGTTACAAGGACTTTGCTTCCTATATGACCGACGCCGTGATGGCCAAGACACCCGAGGCTGCCGAGGCTCTGCTAATGAGCATCTGGAATCCGGCCAAAGCCAAGGTGGCTGAGGAAGTGGCCGAAATGCAGGCCGTTTCGGATGCTGCCGGCAACGACTTCAAGATTGCTCCCTGGGATTACTATTATTTCGCCGAAAAGGTGCGTCAGAAGAAATATGCCATGGATGAGAACGCCATCCGCCCCTATTTCGCAGTAGATTCCGTTGCCAAGGGCATTTTCGCAATGGCCGGCAAACTTTACGGCGTGACTTTCGAGGAACTTCCCGATGCCCCCAAATATCATCCCGATGTGAAAGTTTACGAGGCTAAGGATGCCGACGGCAAGCACCTTGCCGTGTTCATGACCGACTATTTCACACGCCCCGAAAAGCGTCAGGGCGCATGGATGGAGGAGCTGAAAACCTCCTGGGTCAATGCCGACGGTTCGGTTGAGCGCCCCATCGTCTACAACGTGGGCAACTTCACCAAACCCACCGCCGACGCCCCCGCGCTGCTGTCGATCGACGAGGTGCTGACCATGTTCCACGAGTTTGGCCACGGCCTGCACGGCATGCTGTCGCGCGCACGCCTCAAGAGCCAGAGCGGCACAAAGGTTGACCGCGATTTCGTGGAGTTCCCCTCCCAGTTCCACGAACATTTCGCCTTCCAGCCCGAACTGCTCAAGGAGTATGCCCATCACTACAAGACAGGCGAACTTATCCCTGATTCGCTGGTAGCGCAGATCAATGCCGCATCCAAGCACAACATGGGCTTCATGACCGCCGAACTTTCAGGCGCCGCCCTGCTCGACCTTGCATGGGGTCGCTACAATCCCGAAGGCGATTTCGATGCTATTGAATTCGAGAATGCATATGCACAGAAACTCGGCATGCCTGCCGAACTGACATTCCGTTACCGTTCGCCCTATTTCAAACACATCTTCGGTGACGACGGTTATGCGTCGGGCTATTACACCTATCTGTGGGCCGAGGTGCTTGATGCCGATGCCTTCGAGATGTTCAAGGAGAACGGTGTGTTTGACCCCGCCACAGCCGCCAAGCTGAAAACCGTGCTCGAAAGCGGTGCATCGGAGGATCCGATGGTTCTGTACGAGACCATGCGCGGCCACCGTCCCACCTCCGACGCCCTGCTGCGTCAGCGCGGACTTGCCGAATAAAACCCATCTGCCGGTGTGCAGTAGCTTGCCGGCAGGAAGGATACAATTTTGATTTTCCCATAGGCGCTGTGTGGCTGATGCCGCGCAGCGCCTTCGGTTTAACCATACCGATGGGTATAAATCAGGACAGGGGAAATAAAGTTGTTGCCAATTTGGATACTTTAATTGTTAAAAATACAATTGTTAATTTTGGAATTCATCGCCGGTGGTTCTTAAACATCGTTTTTTTTGAAGCAGTTTCTCTGACAAACTTTTTTTAATGGCCTCCGGGGCGGTTTAAAAGTTAAATTTTACAGCATGTTTGCAGTATGAGGTTTGACTTCGTTTAGTGCTGAGGTGTAGGGAGTTGTGCCGAATTGAAATGAAATCGACGTTGTATAATTCTCAGTTTTTTTCTAATTTTGCGGTAGGAAAAACACGGGCAATCCGGCATGATTTGTGCTGTTTTGCGCGCTGTTTTCCGGTTTTACTTTTTTACCACTATTCTATTGCTTGTTTCAACTATGGACTCGAAACCGGAATTGACACGAACCGAAGATTGTGGCATTAAGGTTCACATCGGTTCTCTTATCAGCAATGAATTGCGCCGGCAGCGCCGCCCGGCGGCATGGCTCGCGCAGGAAATTTGCTGTGACCGCACCAACGTCTATAAAATTCTGCGTAAAGGCAGCATTGACACAGAGCTGTTGTGCCGGATTTCGGTAGCTCTCGGTCATGATTTTTTCGCAGAACTGCAGCAGGCGTGCGGTTTTTGTCAGCCAGCATCGAAAGCACAAAGCGTTTAGCCACGCTTACATGCATCGCTGCTATGACATATTCATGTATCTATCTCCTCTTTTAGTTGCCCGCCGGCGTTGCCGGGAGCATTTAAAATTCGCGCCGGAATTTCCAATCGGAATTCCGGCGCGAATTTTTTTTCGAACCTTCCCCGTTACAGTCGATGAAAAAGTATGGAGAAAGAAGAAGTGGAGAAATAAGAGGTGGAGAAAGAATAAAGAAAGAATGGGAGAGAAAGGATGAGGGAGAGGAAAGTAGAATTACTGAATGTAGATGTCAAAATTTAATTGTGCATTGTGCATTGTGCATCATGCATCGTGCATCGAAAATTGTGCATCATGCATCATGCATCATTTGTAGATGAACCTGCGTATTGAATGTTTCGGGGTCTTTTCAAATTCGTCGCGGTGAATCTCGAATGCGCTGACACGCGAATATGCAGGGAGCATTTTATTCAAAACTGGCAGATTGTCCATCACCTTCTTCTCGGTTTCGTCCTCGGTGAGCCCCAGTTTGCGCCCCTGGTCATAGTCCGGGTGAACGAGAGCCACGATGCGGCCGTCGCGGTCAACTACAATCGATTCCCCGACCAGAGGGAGGTTATTGAGCTTGACCTCGATCTCCTCAGGATATATGTTCTGCCCCGACGGACCCAGAATCATACTTTTGTTGCGTCCTCGTATGTACACATAGCCGTCGGCATCGATGGTGCACACGTCGCCGGTGTTGAGCCAGCCGTCCTTGTCGAGCGCCTCGGCCGTGGCCTCGGGGTTCTTGTAATATCCCTTCATCACATTGGCGCCTCGCACAAAAAGTACGCCGGGCACGTTGGCGGCATCCTTGCTTGCAATTCGTGCCTCCATACCGTCCACCATCTTGCCGCAAGAGTGCGGGCGCTGGTCTGACCAGTAGCAGTAGGTGAGCAGGGGAGCGCATTCTGTCATGCCGTAGCCCACGGTGAAGGGGAAACGGATGGTACGCAGCAGCTCCTCAACCTCCGCGCTGAGCGCCGCGCCACCCAGAATCAGCTCTTCGAGTCGGCCGCCGAAAGCATCGAGCAGCTGCTTGCGGATGCGGGCGTATATGAGGTTGCGCACGCCGGGAATCGCTGTCAGCAGCCGCACCGCAGGTTTGCGGAGCACCGGGAACACTTTCCCCTTTATGATTTTCTCGATAACAAGCGGAACGGTGATTACCAGTTTGGGTTTGACCTGCGCGAACGCTTTCAGTACAATCTGTGGCGACGGTATGCGCCCCAGGAATGTTATATGGCAACCCAGCGCAAGTGGGAAAAGGAACTCGAACACAAGCCCGTACATATGTGCCAGCGGAAGCATGCTCAGCATGCCGTCGCCGGGATGCAGAAACGGAATGTTGTTGATGGCGAATCGGATGTTGCTCCAGAGGTTGCCGTAGGTGAGCATCACCCCCTTTGAATTGCCAGTCGACCCCGAGGTATAGTTGATCAGGGCCACTGTGTCGGGAGCCGGGTCTGCGAACTTCAGGTCGGGCGCGCTCCACGTGGGATGGATGCGGCTGAAAGCCTCATCGAAATTTTCGAGCAGACAGGCAAGCTTGTCGTTCCGGCACACTGCCGGCTCATATCCGGGAATGAGCAGCAATGCCTCCAGTCCCGGCATCCTTTCAGTGTCGAGATTGTCGGCAATCTGCTTTTCGGAGAACAGAATTTTCGCTTCCGAATGGTTGACGAGGTGCTCGATGTTTTCAGGATGGAATTCATGTAGAATGGGCACCACCACGGCGCCGTAGGAGAGTGCTCCCAAAAATGTGGCGGCCCATTCGGCCGAATTGCGCGCGCAAAGTGCCACCTTGTCGCCGGTCTTTATGCCCGCTGACGAAAGCATCATGTGGATGCGCGCTATCTTGCCGGCGAGCTCTCCGTAAGTGGCCGTGCTGCCGTTGAAGTCCGAGAGTGCCGGAAGTTGGCTGTTGTCGGTTATACTGCGTTGCAGAGTCTGGAATAGTTGATTCTGTGGCATTGTAGGAAGTAAAAATCGTATTGTTTGAGCGGGCGTTGTTCCCTCTGTTATATTCTGTGATTCAAATCGCTGGTGCAGTGTCGGCTCATTTAAACAAATTAACCAAACACATTTCTATTATAACAAAAAAATTCGTTACTTTGTCAGAGCATAGAGGCTGAAAACGTGCCTCCAGATGCCTTTTATATCCACAAAAGTAACAAAACGAAACAAAAAATACAATTATGAAGAGCAAATTACTCGCTATTGCGGCCGGTGCGCTGCTTGCGGCGTGCAGTGCCGCGGCCGCCACAGACACGTATAAAATCTCTGCCACCATGCCCGAGGAGTTCGACGGGCTGACGGCGTATCTGGTTAATTTCGATACTGGTGAGAAGATGGACTCGGCTGTGGTTGCCGACAGCCGTGCGCTTTTCAACGGCACCGTCGCACAGCCTGCCCTGGCACGCCTCATCGTCGACGGCAACCGCATGGGTTCGCTCATTGTTGAACCTGGCGAAATCACCGTGGACAAAGGCCGTGTGGCCGGTACGCCGCTGAACAAAATCAACGCCGACATGCAGGCATACAGCCGCGAGCTTGGCGAACGTTTCCGCGCCCTTCCCGCCGACAGCACTTCGGTGGCCGCGCAGCAGGCCATCATGGCCGAATATGAGGCATACACCGATTCGCTTTTCAAGGCCAACGTAAACAACCCCGTGGGTTATGCGCTGTTTATAGACATGGCCTATTCGCTCTCGCTCGACGAGCTTCAGGACATGCTCAGGCAATATCCCGTGCTCAAACAATATAAGCGCGTCGAGAAGCTGCTGGCAGCCGCCGTTAACAAGCAGGCCACACAGCCCGGCAATAAATTTGTGGATTTCACCATCCAGAACGATTCCGTGAAGCAGAGCCTGAGCGACTTCGTGGGCAAAGGCAAGCCTGTACTTGTGGATTTCTGGGCAAGCTGGTGCGGCCCATGCATCCGCGAGACAAAAGTAATCAAGGAGATTCTGGAGGAATATGGTCCGCAGGGGCTCGAAGTGCTTGGCGTGGCCGTGTGGGATGAACCGCAGAACACGGTGAACGCCATCAAGCAGCATCAGCTGCCCTGGCCCCAGATTATCAACGCACAGACTGTGCCGACCGACCTGTACGGCATTTCGGGCATTCCCTGTATCCTTATAATCGGTCCTGACGGGACAATTCTCAGCCGCGACAAGCAGGACAGTGAGCTGAAAGCCGACGTGAAGGCTGTGATGGAGGGGACGCTCACCCCGGCCACATTCGCTGCTCCGGCGCCCCCTGCCGATTCAGTTGCCGCCGGTAAATAACCGCCGGACAATCCACGGAGTAAGCACAGCTGCCAAAGCCACTCCCGCGCCGTCGGCTACGAAATCGAGCCAGTCGGCGCTGCGCCCCATCCGCATGGCGTCCTGCGCCAGTTCTATGGCACCCCCGAAAAGCGCGCATCCCATTGCCGCAAATATCGTAAACTGCATTCTCTGCGCCGGATTCCATCGGATCCGGCGCTTTCTGTACGTGCCGTCACGGTCAAGATAGACCATGAAGAACAGACCGCCGAACATGCACGCATGCACCACCTTGTCGGCCCCCGGAAACAGCTTCATGCCGGTGCTTGGAAGCGGGTCGGGGGCCAGCGTGAGCCATAGGATTGCCAGGATTGTGAGTATGGTCAGAGTGCCTGCGGGCAGACGGGTGATTGCTGCGCCGAGGCGCGGGAAAAGAGGCTTGTAGTTGGCGTTCATTTATGCTTGCGTGCTTTTGTGACTGACGGGGCAAAGTTAGTAATATATGTGTAAAATTTCCTTAAAGGCCTCTGCGATTTATGCCGAATATTTGTATATTTGCAATTGGATATAGTGTGGCATAAAAGGCTCATCGGGCTCTCTCCGCATCCACCCCGAAGTCTGGCCGACTATCGCTTTGCAGGCCAAAGGCTTGCACCTGAAGGTCCTTTAGGGCCGTTTCATCATATATGCCCTCCATCCTCTTTCTCCCGCCCGGCCATGCTATGGGGCATCTGTGCCGAGCCTCCTCCAAGCCAATAAAAAAACAACATAAATGACAGGTAAATGGAATTATTTACCCCTGACACAAGAAGAACAGAAGATAGAGACGGCGCTGGCACAACGCTACGCGTCGTGTCCGCCTGTGAGCCAGCTGCTTGTGCAGCGTGGAGTGACTTCGGTGGAGGAGGCCGACAGATTTTTTAATCCGAGGCTCAAGAACCTTCACGACCCCTACCTCATGCCCGACATGGACAAGGCTGTGGAACGGCTCAACCGTGCCATGGGGGCCAAAGAGAAGATCATGGTTTACGGCGACTACGACGTTGACGGCACAACCGCTGTCGCGCTGGTCTACAAGTATCTCAGCAACTTCTACTCGAATATCGACTATTTCATACCCACCCGTTATGAGGAGGGATATGGAATATCGAGCGAGATTATCGACGATTTTGCCGGTCAGGGCGTCAAACTCGTTATTATCCTCGACTGCGGCATCAAGGCCAACGAGGAGATTGCCCATGCGCGTGAGCATGGCATAGACTTCATCATATGCGACCACCACGTGCCTGATGAGGAGCTTCCGCAGGCAGTGGCCATCCTGAATCCGAAGATGCCGGGTTCCACCTATCCGTGCCCGCATCTGTCGGGATGCGGTGTGGGCTTCAAGTTCATGCAGGCGTTTGCTCAGAGCAACGGCATTGCGCAGGGTGAACTCGAGGGGATGCTTGATCTGGTGGCTGTCTCGATTGCCGCCGACATAGTGCCGATGGTCGATGAGAACCGTATCATGGCATATTACGGCCTGCGTCGCCTCAACACCAATCCCAACATGGGCTTGCGTGCCATTATCCGCATCTGCAACCTTACCAACCGCGAAATCACCATCTCGGATGTGATTTTCAAGATAGGTCCGCGCATCAACGCCTCCGGACGCATGCAGAGCGGCAAGGCGGCCGTGGATCTGCTCGTTTCGCGCGACATAGCTGACGCCTACGAGCGTGCCAAGGACATCGACCAGTATAACCGCGACCGCAAGGAGCTTGACAAGCGCATCACTGAGGAGGCCAATGCCATCCTTTCAAAGCGCCATGAGGCAGAGAGCGACAAGAAAACCATAGTGATTTTCAATAAGGACTGGCACAAGGGCATCATAGGCATTGTTGCCTCACGCCTTACCGAACTTTACTACAAGCCCGCTGTGGTGCTGACGCTTGTCAACGGTCTGGCCACCGGCTCGTCTCGTTCGGTGCAGGGGTTCGACATCTACAGCGCCATCGACTCCACCCGTGATCTGCTTGAAAATTTCGGCGGACACACATATGCCGTGGGATTGTCGCTGAAAGAGGAGAATATCCCCGAATTCACACGGCGTTTCGAACAGTACGTGGCCGACAATATCCTCCCTTCGCAGCTGTCGCCGCAGCTTGAAATAGATGCGTTCCTCACTTTCTCTGAACTGACTCCAGAATTCCTGGCCACTTTGCGCAGGTTCAATCCGTTCGGTCCGGGCAACCAGAAGCCGGTGTTCTGCACCCGCAACGTCATGGACTTCGGAACGAGCAAGCTTGTCGGGCGCCAGATGGAGCACATAAAGCTCGAACTGGTAGATGACACTTCCGGCAAGGTGATCAACGGTATCGCTTTCAACAAGTCCGAGCTGTTCGACCGCATCCATGCCGGAGGCCGCTTCGACATCTGCTACACCATTGAGGACAGCAAACACCGGGGCAGCGGAAGCATAAATACAATTCAACTGCAAATCAAGGAAATCCACATGAAGGATGCGGACAAAGCCTGACGCGCCACACCCGTACAGGTTGGCGCACCCGCCTACGCCACAGCCATGAATTCCGATCTATCCGGCGATATAATGTCGACGATGCTCCGCGTGCTCAAAAAGCACTGGGGCTACGATGCATTCCGTCCGATGCAGGCCGAAATTATCAGGTCGGTTCTGGAGGGGCACGATACTCTCGGCCTGATGGCCACCGGCGGAGGAAAATCCATAACCTTTCAGGTGCCGGCGCTGCTTATCGACGGCCTTACCATAGTGGTTACGCCGCTGATTTCGCTGATGAAGGACCAGGTGGACAACCTCCGCGCGCACGGCATAACGGCATTCTTCATGCACAGCGGCCTGACGCCGCGTGAGAACCGCCTGATTCTCGACAAATGCCGTCTGGGGAAGGCGCGCATCCTGTATGTGTCGCCTGAAAAGCTACAGAGCAAAAGTTTTGTGGGCGAACTGGCGCGGCTGCCGGTGAAGTTCATTGTGGTCGACGAGGCTCACTGCATATCGCAATGGGGCTATGATTTCAGGCCATCCTATCTGCAGATCATTTCGTTGCGCAGGCAGTTTCCCGACGCGCCTGTGCTGGCCCTGACGGCATCGGCCACCCCGGATGTGGTGGCGGATATCGCCGCCCAGCTCGGATTCAGGGGCGGTCACAACGTATTCCGCCTCAGTTTTAACCGCACCAATATCAGTTATGTGGCGCGCTACTGCTCGCTGAAGGAGGAGCAGCTTGTGCACATCCTGCAGCGTGTGCCGGGTTGCGGCATTGTGTATGTGCGCTCGAGAAAGCGGGCCAAGACACTGTCCGACACGCTGTGTGCAGCAGGCATTACGGCGGAATTCTATCACGCCGGGCTGCTGCCCGAGGAGAAGGACGAGCGTCAGAACCGCTGGAAAGACGACCGCACGCGCATCATGGTGGCCACCACGGCTTTCGGGATGGGTATAGACAAACCGGACGTGCGCATTGTGGTGCATTTCGATGCGCCCACGTCGCTTGAGGAGTATTATCAGGAAGCCGGGCGTGCCGGACGCGACGGCAAGGAATCCTATGCCGTGGCGCTGGTGTCTGATTCCGACAAAGGGGTGCTCACCCGTCGCCTCAACGATTCATTCCCGCCCAAGGACTACATACGCCAGATCTACGACCGCGTGTGCGTGTTCAACAACGTGGCGGTGGGCGATGGGTTCCAGTTGCTTTGCGAATTTAATTTCGACAAATTCTGCGAACGTTACAGCCTTCAGCCCGCACCTGCGCGGAGTGCGCTGAAGATACTGACGCAGTGCGGCTATATTGAATACATAGAGGAGATTTCCACGCGGTCGCGCCTGATGGTGCTTATGAACCGCAATGAACTGTATTCGCTCCGTCTGGACGATGAGTGCGAGCGCGTGTTTCAGGCGGTGCTCCGCAGCTACACCGGCATCTTCGCCGATTACGAGCATGTGAGCGAATCGCTCATAGCATCCGGACTCGACCTCACCGAGCGCACCGTCTATGAAAATCTGCTGAAGCTCGGCCGCATGAAGGTGATAAGCTATGTGCCGAGGAAAACCACGCCATATGTAATGTTCACCCGCTCGCGCGATGATTCGCGCCACCTTGTGTTTCCTGTGAAGGTGTATGAACAGCGGCGCCGGCAGATGGAGATGAGAATTGCCGCCATGAAGCGCTTCCTTTTCGATGGGAGCACATGTCGTGTGGCCACCCTGTTGCGCTATTTCGACGAGACCCCCGGCAATGATTGCGGCAAATGCGATGTGTGTCGCGACGCAGCCCGTGAAAGGAGCGCCTCGCGAGGCTCCCTTGAGTCTGCAGATGTAGATTACGACGCAATGATTGCCTATGCTCTGGGCAATGCGCGGAGCGGCATGACAATAGCTGAACTTGCCGGGTATCTGCGTGTCGGTCCGGAAATTGTGGCACAGGTTCTGCGCCGCTTGCTTGATGATGACAAGGTGCGGCTTGACCAAGCAACAGGCTGCTTCCATCTGCACTGATTGCCTTATGCCACGGGGTGCAGAGAGCGGCTTGACGGCTTAAACACTATTTAAACTCTTTTAGTGCAGTGACATTCAACGAGCGGCGTATTATATTGTTATACATATAAAGAACAAAAAGGGGTGCAACGGACCGCCGGTCCGGATGTACCTCAGCAATCTAACATCCCTCGTCCTTTTTATCGAGTAGTGATACTGGGTACTAAGGCTCTCATAAATAAATAGTTGAAACGTGAGGAGGCTGTGCCTGAGAATGGCGCAGCCTCCTTTCGTCGGTCATGCCGGAATCATTTTCACCCAATTGTAGGGGCGCAATAAATTGCGCCCACAAATTAATCCCACAGATTATAATAATGAAATGGATTGCTTTACATGGATGATGTGGGTAACGATGATGTGGGCGCTATGTATAGCGCCCGTACAGTGGTGAGCGACTGCAAATGGGGGGATGGGGGCAAAGGTGGTGTGGGCAACGGTGGTAGGATCGCGACCAGTCTGGCACATGAATACACACCGTGCTATGCCACTAAGTTAAGGGACTTGGACATGAAGATTTGTTGGCTTTCCATGCACCGTTATTTTATTTCCGCTTGACCCGTAAAAAACAGCATCTTTATTGCGTTATCAGGGTTTTATCGGACAGCAATAAAAAGATATAAGCCTTTTGGTTGAAAGGATGAGGATTATATCGGATTTAATTCGTAAATTTACGGTGTCAATCAGAAGATTGGCAGAGACATAATGACTTAATAAGAAGCGTATTGCTTATCTTGCTAATGAAAACGTAGGAAATTTTCAAAAGGTGCAAGGATAAACAAGCGGTTCTCACGCCATAGGCGTGGGCTGCTATTCCTGCATCTGCATCTAAGGTTTCCTACGACCATCATTAGCGATGTGGCAATTCAGCGCACGCTTTTTATTATTTATGAGGTATTTGCAAATCCTGATTGTGACTTACTAATCAATCTCTTTTATTTTCATTCTTATGAAACCATTCATGTTTCTTTGCATCGGATTATGTTGCACTATGCTGTCCTTTGCCGAAGATAAAAATCTTGATCTTGTGCAAGGCGATATCGAGATAACTCCGCAGGGATACAGCCAGGGTGGAAACTCAGAATCCGGCTCTTTTACCTATGTCATCACATCTTCAACACCTACGTCTAATTCGACATTTTCCACGATAGAGGGTTATGAATATGTCACTATCGATGTCAGTGAGGGGGATGTCAGGATTACAGAGGATGGATATACCGTCGGAGATGTGTTTACCCAATGTTCCGGCCCATACATTCTTACAACTTCATCAACTACTACAAATGCATTGGAGATAGTTGGCGGAAGTAAAGACAAGCCGTTGGTCATTGCCCTTGACAACCTGAATATCGATCTCTCGAATGTAAGGCGTGATAACGGTCAGAACAACAATGGAATGAACATTGTTTCGGGATATGTCAATATGATATTGATAGGTGAAAACAATATCTGCGGCGGACATGACAGTGCCGGAATCTGGCTCCCGGCTGAAGCGACGCTGCGCATCTCGGGCGACGGCAAGCTGGTGGCAAAGGGCGGCTCGACAAAGACCGGGTCATGGATCGCAGGTGCCGGAATCGGTGGAGCTGTAAGCAGCACCTCTGTGGGCACTCTGATTATCGATTCAGGGTCGGTCTACGGTTATGGCGCTTTGGGAAGTGCCGGTTTCGGCTCGGGAAGTGTGTGGAACTATACCGATACATTTTCTGAAAATCATGGTGTACTCATCATGAACGGGGGAGATGCCCACTTCTTTGGCTCGTCGGATAATAAAGGAGGCAACACAATCGGCATACCTGAAGGAGTGGGGTGTGCTGGCAATGTCCCAACTTTGGTTTACCATAATGGCGGGACGCTTGAGGCTACTCTGAAAGAGGGCACCCCTACAATCACCAACGGTCTCGAATATCATCAACACATTCAATACGGGTTGTCTCCCAACAAGACATATGTATTGAAAAACCATTTAGGCCAGGAAGAATATACAGCCACTACCGATAAGAACGGCCATTTGTTCTATTGGCTTGCCGAGGACCAGACAAGAAAAGACATCACCGGCTATGATTATGTAGTGGAGGTATATACCGAAAAGGATGGATTCGGTTCAGTCACCGGTGCCGATTTTTATAACGACGGTGACGAGGCTGAGATTGCATTTACATGGAACAGTGGCAATCACGACTTTAAATGTTGGGATAATGGTGCAACCGAGAATCCCTATCGCTTCACTGTGACCGGTGACATTAAACTGACAGCGCTTCTTGAACCGAATGAACTGCGCGCATGGAGAGTGGAAAAAGCCCGGGATGCCGAAACTTGGGCTGAGTCTGAAACCGAGTGCGGAGTTGCGCGTTTTGAAGGATCGGGTTTTGATATTAAGGAGTTGGAAGTTCCGTCTTCATTTGTGATTGACGGTAAGGATTACATCACCACTAAGATTGGTTCTTCGATGGAAGGCTGGTTTACGGTTGATTTGTCATACACACTGGATAATTTCATTATGCCTGCAACAATTACCGGCGTTTCTTCCTATTTGGGACGGGTCAAAACCGCTGTGTTTACATCTCTTGCCACCACGCCTCCGGCCATTATGAAGGATCGTTTCAGGCCCGAAGATGAAGAAACCGGTTTTCAGAAAGTGGATGAAAACGCGGTTTTGCGCGTTCCGTTCGGGACATCAGCAGCCTATAAAGTGGCTGCCGGATGGAAACAGTTCAAGAATATTGAAGAACTGAGACCCGCCGATGAACAATGGATAATTAATACGCATTCTGACAGCGAAGCCCATATTCTTGCCTACGCCCACCCGGAAGGTTTCTCCAGAGACATACTTGAAATTCCGTCAACGATTGAAAAAGACGGCGAAACATACGTCGTGACTTCAGTTGGACATCCTGACACGGGAGAGATTAATCTGCAAGTCGACTATGAGCCTTCCACGTTGGTGATTCATGATGCAGTTACGAAGGTAAGTCCCTATCTGTTCGGCAGTGGCCACGCACGGTCGGCAAACGGTCTTGATAACCTGTCATTTGTCAGGTGTAACGCGATGGATCCTCCGGCGCTGATTTATGTGGAAGGGTTGAACCGTTTCAGTAATGTTCCTGCCAAAGCCGTTCTTATTGTCCCGCGCGGTACACTGGCCTCATATAAGGCTGCCCCCGGATGGAAGGAATTTACTAATGTCAGAGAGGCGGTGACGACAGGCATTATCTCTGTCCAGGATAATCAATCATCGGAGATGGAATATTACCATATCGACGGAACCCGCGCGACTTATTTAACCCCGGGTCTGTACATAGTGCGCCAAGGTAATTCAACCCGTAAAGTGATAATTGATTAGAAGGTGCTTATAATGCTTTAATAAATAAATAGTTGAAACGAAAAGAGGCTGTGTCGAACAGACACAGCCTCTTTTCGTTGGTCACGCCGGTATCATTTTCACCCAATTGTAGGGTCGCGACAGGTCGCTACTGCAACCCAGTAAATTTCAAACCATTACCTTATAAATTCCGATCGGAGAGCGCGGGCTAATCAACCGCAAGGCAGTCGCGACAGGTCGCGACCCTACAATTGGATGCCTTCAGGATTTTGCGTATGCTGGCAAGCTCCTCCCCATAGTATCGCCTCCGGCGATAGCATCCGCGCGTTCTACAAGGTCCGGTAATGCCATTCGGTTTTGCAGTAGGGGTTCTGCAACACCCCCCGTACAGGGGTGAGCGACTGCAAATGGGGGATGTGGGCAACGGTGGTGTGACGCTTTTTTATTGGTCTGGCTGAAATAATGAAGAACCTGAAAAAAGGCGAAAAGTTTAGTTTGTAAGGCTCGTTTAACTTTATTTAACTAATGGGGGGGGGTAAATAGCGAATTATTGTTTAATTTCGTGACATAATCAATACAATTTATTGAACACAGTACAAATTTATCTCACTATTTTATCACACTATGAATTTCTTCAAAACAATCAGCAAAGCCATGCTTGTGGTTATGGCAGTAGCCATTCCCTTCACATCCAATGCCAATGAAACAAAAGGGAAACCTAACGTCCTGATCGATTACTTCTGGCGTCCGGCCAACATCCCATTCAGCTGCGCCGAACAGCTCCGCAGCTATGTGATGGAAGGTATCACCAACACCAACCGTGTGGAACTTATCGACGTAGACTCGCAGGATGCCCTTGCCATCGAGGCTTCGCGCCGCGAGGCAGGCGTTGATGCCGGCGATGATGCAGAGCGTCTGAAAGTGATGTCGCAGCAGGGTGCCAACTTCCTGATCCAGGGCCGTATCGCATCGCTCAACATCGAGGAGAAAACCACCGACGACGGCAGCAAGTATTACACCGGTCAGCTCTCCTACACCCTCAAGGCCATCAATCCCAACGACGGCAAGCTCGTGCTCACCAAGACCTTCAAGCATGGTGGCGAACTCCTGAACATGGAGACCTCCAACACCCCCGACGAGGCCGTGACCAAGGTGTGCCGCAGCGCCGTGAAGAGTGTTGTGCCCTTCATTCAGGAAGCCTTCCCGCTTTATGGCACTCTTCTGGAATGCAACGAAGTGAAAGGCGACAAGGTCAACTCAGTGTATATGAGCCTCGGCGCAGCTCACGGTGTAGCCGAAAAGGACCGTTTCGAGGTGTGCATCGTCCGTGAAATCGCAGGCCGCAAGTCTACAAAAGCCATCGGCGAATGCGAGATTGCTTCGGTTGACGGCGATGACATTTCTTCTGCCAAAATCAAGAAGGGCAACAAGGAGATCAAGGCTGCTGTGGACGGTGGCCAGACAATCGTATTCAAGTCAGTTCCCAAGAAGGAGAACGTGTTCAGCGGATTCAAGCTCTGATATATGACATATACGAGATTCCTAAACCTCGTCGCTATAATTCTGTGCTGCGCCATTACGGGCGCGGCACAGAATTACAGTGACGATGTTCAGTTTGTAAGCGGCGACGAGAACACCGTAACGGTGACAGCATCTGCTGTGGCCCCGAAGAAGAAGGATGCCGAGACGCTTGCCGCACAGTCGGCGTTCAACTGCCTGATGCATACAGGTGTGGCCGGCCTGAAGGATGGCAATCCCATACTTTCGGAGACCAAACGCGATTACGATTACCGGTTTTTCAATGAAGGCCGGTATATCACGTATATTATAGGCGCTCCCAAGACGATTTCAACCAAGAAGGTGGCCGGGAATCAGCATGCCACCGTCACTCTGACCATCAACCTCAAGACTTTGCGTGCCGACCTGACGCGCAACCGGCAGGTGTTCTCGCCGGCATGGGCCGATGCCAAGAAGCAGGAACCCACCTCGGCGCTGAATCCCACGATTGTAGTGGTGCCATATACCGATTCGTCCGACGGCTACAGCTACGAGGCAATGCGCACGCGCATTGAGAACAATCCGGTGGAGCGGTACGCAGTGGAGCGTATGGCCGAGGCTTTCCAGAATCACGGCTTCAAGACCCGCGATTTTATCGCGCAGCTGCAGAATTCCAAGAACCGGGATGTGCTGCGCGACGGCACACAGGCCGACGGAGCCACTATGATGGTGCGCGAACTGCCGGGCGATATCGTGGTGACCGTGGGATTGCGCACTCAGTCGCAGGGCAACACCACACGCGTAGGTCTCGACACCCGCGCCGTGGAGAAACAGACTGCCGGACGCCTTGCCACAAAAACGTTTGAGAGCGGCTACTACCACACCACCGACACCGCGTTTCTCGTGCGTGAGGCCATCAAGCAGATTGAGGACGGATTCTTCTCGCAGCTTGCGGCCTCGTTCGAGCAGATGATCAACAAGGGGCGTGAGGTGCAGCTTGACCTCAACATCTCGGAGACAGTATCCGACTGGGATTTCGAGCAGGACGGTCCGGCCTCAGGCGAATATTTCAAGGATGCTCTTGACGAATGGCTGAGAGAGAATGCCTTCCACGGCATCTACGACATGAGCCGCAGCACCGACAAATATATCAGCGTCTCCATCAATGTGCCTCTCTGGAATGCTGCGAAGAACCGCACCTACACGTTGTCGAACTTCGGCAGCGACCTGCGCAAATTCTTCAAGAAGCATCTGGGTGAGGATTATAAAGCCAGCGTTACCGCCATGGGCCAGAGCATGACAGTAATTATAGAATGATATGGTCATGAAAAGATTCCGACAATCCGTTTTTGCGTTGCTGCTCCCGGCGTTGTTGGCCGGAGAGGGTATGTGTGCGCAGGAAAACGCCATCAAGTTCAATCTCCTGCCGATGGAGAGCGACGAATTGCCCGCAGCCACCATATCCACGCTGAGCCGGAAGCTGGCCACGGCGCTCGACCGTTCGCAGGCATCCACCGAAGATGCCTACAACGTGTTTGCCGTGCGTCCCGCAATCACTCTTACCGATGCAGCCGAGACTGAGGGGATGATCCGCGAGGTGGCACGTGTGGCAGCCGATATGACCCTGTCGGCCTTCAACACATTCGACGGCACCGTTTACCATTCGGTGACAATTCCTCTGAAAGGTACGGCCACCGGTGGCAAGGATGCGGCCATGAAAGCCATGGCCAACTCCATGAAACCCACTGACCCTGTGTATGTGCGGTTCGTGCGCACGGCCCGCAACCGCATCAACGATTATTATGCGGAAAACTGCGGTCTGATAATCGAACAGGCCCGTAAGCTGATGACACTGCAGAGATATGCGGAAGCCGCCAATTATCTTTCGGGCGTGCCTGCATCCGTGGCCTGCTACGACCAGGCATCGGTGTTGCTCGAGGAGATCGCACCATATCTCAATCAGGCTCCCGACACTGTGGTGGTGGAGCATGTGGTTGAGGTGCCCGTAGAGCAGATTGTGGAGGTGCCGGCCGAACCTGACACCGTGGTTGTGGAGAAAGTGGTGGAAAAGGTGGTGGAGCGTCCGGTGTTTGTGGAGCAGCCCTCAGTGCCTGTAATCCGCAACACTCCGTCGGCGCCTTCTTCGCCGCGTCCGAAAATCACCATCGACGGCACTGAACTTGATTTCGTGGTGACGGGATGCACCGGAGACATTTCGCGCGGACGCATAACCATAACCGCGAAAATCACCAATACGGATGCCCGAAACAGCAAGCCGTACGTGTACTTCAACACGGCCATTACCGACAGTGGCACGGAGCTTACGGACCTCATCATAAAGGAACGTAACTACCGCAGCGGCAACATCTCCATGCCCGACGGAGTGCCTGTGACAGTGACGTTTGAAATAACCGGCGTGCGGCAACAATACGCCATGCTTTCATACGTTGATATAAGTGTACGCTCCATCAAGGTATCAATACGCAATCTGGCCGTGAAGTGGCAATAACAACAATGGAACCATGAAAAGATTACGCCAAATAGCACTGTTGCTTCTCTCCATTGTGGCTCTGCTGTGCACATCCGCACAGGCCGAGGACAAGGTCGTTGAGAAGAGTGCCAAAAAGATACCTGAATGGCTCACCGGAGCGGCCGACGGCTTTCTTGTCGTCACTGTCGAGGCTTCGTCGATAGCCGATGCCCAGAGGCTTGCCCTCGATGAGGTGACGGAGCGCATAATCCGCTCGGTTGCAAGCAATGTGAGTGTGGATCAGCGCACCGAACTCTCCGAGACCGTTACCAATGGCTCCGTAAGTTCCTCCACCGATACGTACACGCGCAACTCGCGCATCCGTTCGGCCAATCTGCCATTCCTCAAGGGGATATCCCTTTCGAAGGTGGCCGATGTCTATTGGGTGAAACTGCGCGACAAGCAGACAAAGGCCGAACGCTATGAGTATTCGGTGAAGTATCCCTATACCCGCATGGACCAGCGTATGCTCCAGGCGGAATTTGAGGAACTCGAAGCTGAAAAGGATTCCGAACTTACAGCCCTTGAACAGAAGCTTGACAACATCACTTCGCTTGATGACATCAGCGCCGGCATAGCCGGTTGTGATGCGTTGGCGGAATACTTTGTCGACAACGTGCGTGCAGCCAAGGTGAATGCCTTGAAGGCTCGCTACAACGGGTTGTACAAGACTGTTGGCGTTCTTGCAGCTGTCACCGGCAACGGAACTGCCGAGTGCGCGCTCAGCGTGAACGGCAACGCCGTGCGCAGCGGACTGGTGCCCACAGTCACCTCCAATTGCGCTTCGAATATCAATGTAGTTCCCACCGACGGGACCTACCGCATAACCTACGATACCTCAGACTGCCTGCCGGATGAGGACAACTACCTGACTGTGTCGTTCCGCGTGCGCGGCAAGCGCGTTGAACACCGCATGTCGCTCAACGGCGGTGGTATGCAGTCCGGTAAATTTTCTGTTGTTCCCGAAGGAAGTGTAATCCTCACGGCCGACACCGTGGCCGTGGAGTCCGGTATCATAACCGGCCTGGACATACGTCTGACACTCAACAACCGGGGAACCACCGATTTCGGCGTGAAGTCGCTCGAACTGAATGTCCCGGGACTTGTCGCCCCCGTCATCATAGATGATATCGATGCCGAGTATACCTCCCGCGGACTTGTGAAAATCAACTGCCGCGTGCAGGGCGACATACGGCTCGCTCAGCAGTCCGCGAACGCATCGCGTATGCTTTCCGGACGCATCATGCTTGTCAACCCTCTCACAGGGTCGGTGGTCAGCACCCGCCTCTCCCTCCCGTTTACCAGGAACTGGTAAACACATTTTTAATCATAAACCAACAATATCATTGTCATGAAAAGAATCATCACTCTCATCGCGGCCATGTTCCTGTTGATGGTCGGAAATGTAGATACAATCAGTGCCCAGCAGCTTACAAAACAGCAGGAAAAAGCGCTCCAGAAGGATGTGAAGAAACGTGTGAAGGAACTCAAGAAGGCCGGCTGGGAACCTCTTGCAAGCACCCAGACCCTCGACTATGCGTTGCTCAAATACCGTACATACATTGAATCGGACGAGGACAACCGCATTCCCATCACGGGTATCGCAATCGGCCGCAACAACAAAATCGGCCGTGAGAACGCCATCCATTCAGGTATCACAAGCTATGCCGGACGTGCAAAGGCTCAGGTAGTGGGCAAAATGAAATCGGTTATATCGTCCGACGCCAACAACAGTTCGCAGGAGGAGATTGACCGCTTCGGAGCTGCCTATGAATCGGGCGTGAATACCCGCATCGCAGGTCTTGTGAAAGAGCACTTCGTCCTTGTCCGCACAGCCAAGGATGGCTCCAAGGAGTACAACGTGTTCATGTCGATCGACGAGACAGCCGCCCGCAAGGCACGTGAGGAGGCTGCGCGCAAGGCCAAGGAACAGGCATCGCTCGGCGAACTCTCCGAAATGGTTGAAGAGTTCATCGGCGAGCCGGTTGCCCCCGACGAATAATATTATCTATCAGACAAATACATGAGACTCAGACATCTCCTACTTATTGCGGTGCTTGTCCCCGTTGCGGGGCAGGCGGCGCAACCTTTCGATGACTTCGATGCGTTCATTACCGGCTGCATGAAGGATTTTGATTCGTTCATCACGGAGGCCAACCGCGAGTATCTCGACTTCATGCGCAATCCCTGGAAAGAATATCAGGGGGAGAAACCCGTGGAGAAACGCGTGACGCCCGAACCGGACAAGGCTCCCGTGTTCAATCCGCAATCGCAGGAGAGCAAGGAGCCTCCCAAGCAGCTGACCATTCGTGAGATTCTTGACCTCACCTCGGCCGAAGGTAAGCAGGGAAAAACGGTGGATGCCACGCCGGTGTTCAGTGTGCCGGAACAGTCGGTAAAGCCTGAGCCTCAGCAGCCTGTCACGCCCAAACCGACACCTGAAAAGCCGTCACAACCCAAGAAAGTCATCATCCGCGACACAATCAAGGCGCAGCAGCCGGCGCCTGTATCGCCCACAAAACCAGCGCCGGTAAAACAGACTCCCGTACAGACCGCGCCGGCAACACCTGTGAAGCAGACTCCCGAAACCCCGGTGACGAAGCCGGTAAGCAAGCCTGTGAGCAAACCGGTAGCAACGCCTTCACAGCCCCGGCGTCAGGAGCCGCTGTATGCCGGCGGAGAGGGACGCAGACGTGTCAATTTCTATGGGATAGATTATTATGTGAGCGACGGGCTTGACCATGCCATAACCCTTTCAGGAGTAAACGAAAAGGCTGTTACGGCCGCTTTCGAGTCGCTGTATACATCTGATTACAAGCCGCTGCTTGAGGATTTGCGCACGCTTCGCGCCAACGACCTGCACAACGACTGGGCTTTGTATCTGCTTGTCAAGCAGATTGCCGAGATGTTTGCCGGACGCGACGAGAGCGTGGTGATGCGGCAGTTCCTGCTCAATTCGCTCGGATTGCGTGCACGTGTGGCACGCGTGGCCGATACCGGGCGCCTGTCGCTCATGGTGGCACCGTCCGTGCAACTCTACGGATGTCTTTATGTCACCGAAGGTGGGACACGGTTCTATGATGTAGAGGCTTCCAAACCGTATGCGTTCTACATGTGTCCCAAAGAGGCGCCTGATGCAAAGCGTAAAATCGATATGAGCATGGCACAGATGCCGCGTATGGGTAATGCGCGTAAATCGGCCACCCGTAAGGCTCCACGATACGGCACTACAGTGCAGACCACCGTGCCGACGCAGAAGATGGAATTCTACAACCGCATACCGCAATGCGATTACAGCGTGTACGCCAACGCGCAGGTCGACAGCGAGTTCGCCGAACGGTTGCTCTCTTCATTACGTCCGGCCATCGAGGGCAAGAATGAAAAGGACGCTGCCAACATCCTTCTCGATTTCTGCCAGAATGGATTTGAATACGCCACCGACCCCGAGCAGTTCGGCTATGAAAAGCCGTTTTTTGCCGAAGAGCTGTTCAATTATCCCAAATGCGATTGCGAGGACCGCTCCATCCTCTACCGCTATCTCGTGAAATCGCTTCTTGGCCTTGATGTGGTGCTGCTGGATTATCCCAACCACATAGCAACCGCCGTGAAATTCGCCGGCGATTATTCCGGCGACCATGTGATGGTCAATGGTCGGAAATATCTTGTGTGCGATCCTACCTACATGGGGGCTTCCATAGGTATGGCAATGCCGCAGTTCAAAAACGTAGCCGCCAATGTGCTGAAATATTAATCGCTTCATTACACAAAGCAGGGACGTCCGATGTCAGGCGTCCCTGTTTTGTGTGATGCAGTATGATGTCTCAGGGTTATGATTAAAGGCTGTCCTTCTGCGATAGATAAAGTTCGCAGGCCTGGGCAAGTTCGTCGTACCACTCTTTCCCGAAGCGTTCGGTTAGCGGTCCCCGGAGGAACTGGTAAAGTCGGATTCCCTTTTTGCGGCCGTTGGCCACGGCATCGCGGCAGATTTTCCACCGGTGATAGTTCACGGCTGTGAAAGTGGGGTAGGTGGTGAGGCGGAGCGGATAAAGCGAACATGAGGCAGGCTTCTTGAAGCTTGTCTTCCCTTCGCGGAAGGCTTTTTCGAGCGCGCACAGGCATATTCCTCCCGGTGCGTAGCATGTGAATGCACAGTTTCGTCCGTCAAGTATGGTGGTCACAAGGTCGCCCTCCTGATCCACATATGCCACACCGTTCTGACGCACTTCCTCAACGGCGCGTGGAAGCATCTCAGGCTCGACAACCGGAAGAACCTCCTCTATCTTTTCCATTTCATCAATGGTTACGGGCGCGCCGGCATCGCCTTCGATGCAGCATGCACCGAGGCATTTTTCAAGGTCGCAGCAAAAGAACTCTTCGGCAAGATCGAGAGTGACAATGGTGTTCTGAATCTGGAGCATCATGGCTCGGCAGTGACTGTTTTAGCGTTTGACTGTTCGGTTTGTTCGGGGAGATGCACGTCCAGCTGCGGGAACGGGAAGTGTATGCCGAACTTGGGCAGTTCGTTGTAGAATGCTTCGTTGTAGTGGTAGAACACATCCCAGTAGTCCTGCGTTTTGGTCCATGCGCGCACAGTGAGGTCAACGCTCGATGAGGCCAAAGAGTCCACAAACACACGCGGGGTGAAATTTGGCTTGGGCACGAGCGCCAGAATCTGGGCATCGCGTTTTTCCTCCCATTCGGCGAGTGCCTTACGGGTTTTGCGGTGACGGTGCAGCAGGCGGTCCATAATCGAACGTTTAGGGGCATTTTCGCTTGCTGCATCAGCAGGTGTTTCACCTTTGCTGTTATCCACAGCGCTGTCATCGTCAAGCACCGAAGTGATGTGCCCGTGTTTGTCGTCTTCGGGTTTGAGCACTCGGGTGTCGTTCTCGAACATGTCGAGAATGGCCTGACGTGCGGCGTTCACATCATCGCCGTAGGAGATTGACACCGTCCACGACACACGGCGGTAGGCTTCACGTGTCCAATTGTTCACGCTGCCGGTGGACAGGCCGCCGTTGGGGATGGAGATGGACTTATTGTCGTAGGTGGTGATTACGGTGAAGAAAATCTGAATCTCCTTTACCGTTCCGGCGTAGCCCTGTGCCTCGATGTAGTCGCCGATCTTATAGGGCTTGAGCAGCAGAATGAGCACGCCTCCGGCAAAGTTCTGGAGTGTACCACTCAGCGCCATACCGACAGCGACGCCGGCCGAGGCGAACAGCGCGAGGAACGATGTGGTCTCTATGCCGAGAATGCCGATTACGGTGACTACAAGTATGAAATACAGCACCATGTTGATCAGGCTCAGCACGAATGTGGAGAGAGACCGGTCGATGCCCCGGCGCACAAATATGGCGGCTACAACGCGGTAGATTTTCTTGATTATGAACCGGCCTACATAGAACACCACAATGGCTATGGCCAGATTTATGGCGAAGTTGACCGTTGACTCGGCAAGGCGGTTCAGAAGGTCCTCGAGCGACATGGATTTTAGCTCGGCTACCTCTTTGGAGATTTTGCCGGCTTCGGCAGCAGCGCTTCCTTTCCCGGAGTCCATTCCGGGGAACACTGATTGCAGGGTTATAAGGTTTGGCAGAATGTTGTGAATCATTAGCGACAGTTAAAACGTGGATTGCTGTGACGTGGGGGCAGCCCTGAGCAGGTGCCCGGTTATTCTACAAACAACGCCGAGGTCACTTCGGTTGCCCAGTCAAGGTTGGTGTAGTTGTTTTTTGTCTCCATGTCGGTTTTTGACAGGGGAATGTAGGTTGTAAGTCCTGAATGGTGGTCGACTTTCACCTCATAAATCAGCATGCCGCCCCAGATGTAGGGGGTGGCTGCTTCATAGAGCACGCATGCGCTCATGGCGGCGTCGAAATCGGCCATCTGCTCAGGAGTGGCGATCTGTTCCACGGTGTGGCGCAGGTCGAAGTATAGGTTGTAGTTTGTGCGGTCGTTAGGGTTCACATACTGCTGCACTGCCGTGCGGTCGGGCACGGAAGTTGCCGAGGAATATATCCCTTTCACCACCTGTGCGAGGTTGTCGAGACCGTCGGTGCTGATGACCGACATTGTGTTGGTGCGGTCCTCGCGTTCAAAGGCGTTGAAGTAATTGAATGTCTCGGTAGCGGCAGCCACCAGATCGGGGTTGTCGGGCATGAGATAGCGCAGGGTGCGGTCGTAAGGCATGCCTTGCGACGGGAGTTCCGACGCCGAAGCCACTATGCATGGTGTGGCATGGCGGAGCTGATAGGCCACTTCCACACCGCTCATGAAGCAGCAGTCGAAGTAGACATAGTCGAAGTTCTGGTTGGCCAGCACATCGGCCAGCACGGTTGTGTTCATCCACCAGTGTCCTCCGTTGGGGTTCTGATGTGCGCCGAACGAGCGCTGCGGGGCTTTCTGCTCCTTGCCGTTCTCAAGCCATCCGCTTCCGTGTCCCCAAAGGATGAGGCCGTAGTTTTCGGCGGGCGCGAATGCCTTTACGTCGGTTATTACCTGCAGCATGGCATCCTTTTCAACTGGAATGAGTTCGGCCGGATATTCCTTGAGGATGGAGATTCCTTCCGGAGTGATTTCCTTGAGGGCGGGCGTGCCGTTCCAGGGATAATGGAACACAAGCAGACGGTTAGCCCCGAGCAGCCCGTTGGCTGCGGCGGTTTTCATCTCTTCAAGGTCGTCGGTGTCGTAGTGATAGGATGTGTAGCCCAGGTTGTTGTGGGCAGACATGTAGACCATCACGGTGCGTTTGCCTGTGGCCGTTGGCGGTTCAGGTGGAGTAGGCTCGTCCGGCTTGCTGTCGGAACAGCCGGCGAACCCGCAGCAAAGGCAGATGGCGGTGAATATGTTGATGAAATATTTCAGGAGCATGTGTAAAATATGGGGGTCAGCGTTCGGCACGCATGGCGTTGTTGAGGAAATCGTCGTAGGCCAGTTTGAGGCCGTCGCGCAGTTCGGTGGAATAGGTCCATCCGAGTTTGCGGCTTTTTGATACGTCAAGCAGCTTGCGTGGTGTGCCGTTCGGTTTGGATGTGTCCCAGAGGATCCGTCCGGTGAAGCCCACCACCTCAGCCACCATTTCGGTGAGTTCCTTGATGGTGAGTTCCTTGCCTGTGCCGGCGTTCACTGTCTCGTTGCCGGAATAGTGGTTCATAAGAAACACGCATAGGTTGGCCAGGTCATCGACATAGAGGAATTCGCGCAGCGGACTGCCGTCGCCCCAGCATGTCACCTCGTCGCGCCCCTCGGTTTTAGCCTCGTGAAAGCGGCGGATCAGGGCCGGCACCACATGCGAGTGGGTGGGGTGGTAGTTGTCGTTGGGGCCGTAGAGGTTGGTCGGCATCACGCTGATGTAGTCCGTGCCGTACTGGCGGTTGAGATATTCGCAGTATTTCAGGCCTGAAATCTTTGCGAGGGCGTAGGCCTCGTTGGTCTGTTCAAGCGATGATGTGAGCAGACAGCTTTCCTGCATGGGCTGGGGCGCAAGGCGCGGATAGATGCAGCTTGAGCCAAGAAATTCCAGCTTTTTGCAGCCGTTCTGCCATGCGGCGTGAATCACGTTCATCTCGAGCATCATGTTGTCGTACATGAAGTCGGCCAGTGCTTCGGAGTTGGCAACGATGCCTCCTACCTTGGCTGCCGCAAGGAACACATATTCGGGTTTTTCCTCGGCAAAAAAACGCTCCACATCCTCCTGCCGGCACAGATTCAGTTCGCTGTGGGTGCGGGTGATGATATTGTTGTAGCCCTGACGCCGGAGCTCGCGTATGATGGCGCTTCCCACCATTCCGCGGTGGCCTGCCACATATATCTTTGAATCTTTCTGCATCATTTCACAATCCCTTTTTCAAGATATTCGGCAAGATTGGTGCGCACGTGGTCGCCGGCACGTTCCACTGCCACTTTTGCCATGTCGGAATCAGTCATTATTTTAACGAGCTGCTCGAAGGAGGTTTTCGAGGGATTCCATCCGAGCTGCGTGCGGGCCTTGGTGGGATCGCCAAGAAGGTTGACCACATCGGTGGGGCGGTAGAAGTCGGGTGATACCTCCACAAGAACCTTTCCTGTGGCGGTATCGATGCCTTTTTCGTCGATGCCTTCACCTTCCCATCGGAGTTCGATGCCGACATTCTTGAATGCCAGTGTGGCGAACTCACGCACGGAGTGCTGCACGCCGGTGGCTATCACGAAATCATCGGGCTTGTCGTTCTGCAGGATGAGCCACATGCATTCCACATAGTCGGGGGCATAACCCCAGTCGCGCAGCGACGAGAGGTTGCCGAGCTGGAGCTTCTCCTGTTTCCCCTGGGCTATACGTGCGGCGGCGAGGGTGATTTTGCGTGTCACGAATGTCTCGCCACGCCGTTCGCTCTCGTGGTTGAACAGGATGCCCGAGCAGCAGAACATGTTGTAGGCTTCGCGGTATTCCTTTACAATCCAGTAGCCGTAGAGCTTGGCCACGGCATAGGGGCTGTAGGGGTGAAAGGGGGTGTTTTCGTTCTGTGGAATCTCCTCAACTTTGCCGTAGAGTTCGGACGTGGATGCCTGATATATGCGGCATTTGTCAGTCAGGCCGCATTGGCGCACTGCCTCGAGTACGCGGAGCACTCCGGTGGCCACCACGTTGGCGGTGTATTCTGGTGCGTCGAAGCTTACCTGTACGTGGCTTTGCGCCGCCAGATTGTAGATTTCGTCGGGACGTACTTTGCCGATTACCTGCATGATGCTCATGGAGTCGCCCATGTCGGCGTAATGCAGATGAAAGTCGGATTTTCCTTCAAGGTGTGCTATGCGTTCGCGGAAGTCGACCGACGAGCGACGTATCACGCCGTGCACGTCATAGCCTTTTTCCAACAGGAATTCGGCGAGATACGATCCGTCCTGCCCGGTCACTCCGGTGATTAACGCTACTTTTTTCATAGTGGTAGGATATTAGAGTGGACTTTCACGTGGGTGTTGCGATGCCTGTATGGGTGTCGCAACTACTCCCCAACGTAGGGACGCACGGGCCGTGCGTCCGTCTGGATTCAATGCTTTATCTGTATTGAATCAAATTTTTATCGACGGACGCACGGGCCGTGCGTCCCTACGTTTGAAGAATTTTAGTTGTGCTATACTTCTGAGAACTGTAGTAGTTTAGAAATTGGCTTTGAGCAGGGCTGCAGCCGCGTCGATGCTGTTGCCGTCCTTGCCGCCAGCCTGAGCGAATCCGGGCTGGCCTCCGCCACCACCCTTGATGGCTTTGGCGGCTTCGCGAACCATTACGGAGGCGTTGAGTCCGTGTTCCACAAGGTCGTTGGTGAGCATTACGGTAAGCAGCGGTTTGCCTGCCATGTCAGTGGTGGCACCGAGGAATGCGGTGGCCTCGGGCGAGAGGTTGCGTACGGCGAATGCCACGTTCTTCACCACATCGGGGATGCGCTGTCCTGTTATCAGGATGACCTTTGTGCCGTTGATGGTCTCGGCATTGTTGAGCAGAGTCTTTGCCAGTTCTGCCACACGTTCCTTGATGTGTTCCTCGGCTTCCTTGCGCAGTTCGGCATTTTCCTCGATAGCTTTCTTGAGTGCGCCGACCACGTCGGGAGCGTTGTTAAGGAGTGCGCCGATGCCGTGGAGTGTGTCGTCGAGTTTGTCAAAGGCATTTTCAACGTTCTCGCCGGTGATGGCTTCGATACGGCGTATGCCGGCCGCGATGCTGCTCTCGGATACGATTTTGATCATTCCGATGTTGCCGGTGTTGTCGACGTGTGTGCCGCCGCACAGCTCTATTGAGGAGCCGTAGCGGATCACGCGCACTTCGTCGCCATATTTTTCGCCGAACAGGGCCATGGCACCCATGGCACGGGCCTCGTCGATGGGCACGTTGCGGTGCTCATCGCGTGCAATGGCCTCGCGGACCTTGCGGTTGGCGATGTGTTCCACCTTGCGCAGCTCCTCGGGGGTGACTTTCTGGAAATGCGAGAAGTCGAAGCGGAGCAGATCGGGCGACACGAACGAACCTTTCTGTTCTACATGTGTGCCGAGCACTTCGCGCAGGGCTTCGTGAAGGAGGTGGGTGGCGGTGTGGTTGCACGATGTGGCGCGGCGTGCGGCCTCGTTGACCGTTGCCGTGAATTCTCCTTCGAGGTTGGCGGGGAGCTTGTGTGTGAGCTGCACGCCGATGCCGTTTTCGCGTTTGGTGTCGAACACCTCGATGGTCTCGCCGTCGGCCGAGGTGAGCGTTCCGCTATCGCCTACCTGTCCGCCCATTTCGGCGTAGAAAGGTGTGGCCGAGAGGATTATCTGATAATACTCCTTGTTCTTCTGTTTCACCTGGCGGTAGCGGAGAATGCGTGCGGGGGTCGACAGTTTGTCATAGCCCACGAACTCCTGCTCGCCGTCGTTGACGGTGAGCCAGTCAGTGGCCTCGACGGCAGCGGCGTTGCGTGCTCGTGCCTTCTGTGCGGCCATCTCCTTGTCGAATCCGGCCTGGTCGAGTGTCATGCCGTTCTCCTTGAGAATCAGCTCGGTGAGGTCGAGGGGGAAGCCGTAGGTGTCGTAAAGCACGAACGCCTCGGTGCCGGAGATTTCAGTCTTGCCGGCTTTGCGTGCGTTGGCAATGGCTGTCTCAAGCATTTTGATACCGTTTTCAAGTGTACGCAGGAACGAGTCCTCCTCCTCCTTGGTCACTTTCATTATCAGCTCGCGCTGCTGTTTGATTTCGGGATAAGCCTCGCCCATCGAGTCGATGAGGGTATCGATGAGTTTGTAGAGGAACGCTTCGCGCTGGCCCAGGAATGTGTAGGCGTAGCGCACGGCGCGGCGCAGGATGCGGCGGATTACATATCCGGCCTTGGCGTTGCCCGGCAGCTGTGAGTCGGCTATGGAGAATGCGATGGTGCGCACGTGGTCGGCGATTACGCGCATGGCCACGTCGGTCATATGGTCCTCGCCGTATTTCTTGCCTGAAAGCTCGGCGATACGGTGGATCATGGGGGTGAACACGTCGGTGTCGTAGTTCGACTGTTTTCCCTGAAGGGCCATGCAGAGGCGCTCGAAGCCCATGCCGGTGTCAATCACTTTGGCAGGGAGCGGCTCAAGGCTCTGGTCGGCCTTGCGGTTGAACTGCATGAACACGAGGTTCCATATTTCGATGACCTGAGGATGGTCCTTGTTGACCAGTTCGGCTCCGGGGGTCTTGGCTTTCTCCTCGGGGCTGCGGAGGTCGATGTGGATTTCAGAGCAGGGACCGCAGGGTCCGGTATCGCCCATTTCCCAGAAGTTGTCGTGCTTGTTGCCGTTGATGATGTGGCTTGCGGGGAGATGCTGCTCCCAATAGGATGCGGCTTCGTCGTCGCGCGACAGGCCTTCGGCCGGCGAGCCTTCGAACACGGTGGCATAGAGGTCGGCAGGGTCGAGGCCGAGAACGTCAACCAGGAATTCCCATGCCCATTCTATGGCTTCTTTCTTGAAATAGTCGCCGAAACTCCAGTTGCCGAGCATCTCGAACATGGTGTGGTGGTAGGTGTCCAGACCCACTTCCTCCAGGTCGTTGTGCTTGCCGCTGACGCGGAGGCACTTCTGGCTGTCGGTGACACGTGTCCATTTGGGCGACTTGTTGCCCAGTATGATGTCCTTGAACTGGTTCATGCCCGCATTGGTAAACATGAGGGTGGGGTCGTCCTTGATTACCATAGGTGCGGAGGGCACAATCTGATGCCCTTTGCTTTTGAAAAACTGCTTGAAGGCTTCGCGTGTCTCCTTGGCAGTGAGTGGCTTGGTGCTCATTTATGTAGTGAAGTTTTGTTTGTCGGTTTTGTTTTTATTCAAGGGTGCAAAATTACGATTTTTTCACTACTTTTGCAAACAGCACGTACCCGTTGCGGCAATCCATTGCACGCATAGGGCTAAATATCCGGCAAATGGTTAGTACAGACGATCTTGACAAGAAATATTACAAAATCCGTGAAGTGGCTGAAATCCTCGGCATCCCGGCCTCCACACTGCGTTTCTGGGAGAGCCGTTTCACGATTATAAAACCGCGCCGCAACAGCAAGGGGATAAGGCTCTACACCCCGTCGGACATAGAACATCTGCGCATGGTCACATATCTTGTGAAGGACCGCGGGCTGCATCTCGAGGCAGCCGAGGAGCAGATACGCAACAACCGCTCGGGTGTGTCGAAGAAGGCGGAGGCTGTGGAGCGCCTGCGCAACGTGCGTGCCGAACTGCAGCGTATGCTCGACGCGATGTCGGCGCTCCGCTGAAATGGAGGTGTATAAGAATCAGAATTTCTGCATATCCACAAGGTGCTTGTAGTAGCCGTTAAGCTCTATAAGCTCCTGATGTGTGCCTTTCTCGACGATGCGTCCCTCGTGGAGCACGCAGATAAGGTCGGCGTTCTTGATGGTGGAGAGGCGGTGGGCGATGACCAATGTGGTGCGTCCCTCCATAAGGCGGTCGAGCGCCTGCTGCACGAGCTGTTCGCTTTCGGTATCGAGTGCCGAGGTGGCCTCGTCGAGGATGAGGAGGGGAGGGTTTTTCAGTATGGCGCGCGCTATGGATATGCGCTGGCGCTGGCCGCCTGAGAGGCGGCATCCTCGGTCGCCGATGTTGGTGTCATAGCCGTTCTCTGAAGCCATGATGAACTCGTGCGCGTTGGCCACGCGGGCTGCCTGTTCCACCTGTTCGCGGGTGGCATGTTCTACACCGAAGGTGATGTTGTTATAGAATGTATCGTTGAACAGGATGGCCTCCTGGTTCACATTGCCCATGAACGAACGGAGGTCGTGCACGCGCATGTCGCGGATGTCTGTGCCGTCCACTTTGATGGAGCCGGCATTCACATCGTAGAAGCGTGGCAGAAGGTCGGCCATGGTAGATTTCCCGGAGCCGGACTGGCCAACGAGTGCCACCGTGGAGCCTGCGGGAATCTCGAGGCTGACGTCGTGGAGCACCTCCTTGTCGCCGTAAGCGAAGGAGATGTTGTCGTAACTGATGGAGCCTTTGAGTGTGGTGATGGTCTTGGGGTTTTCCGGGTCACGGATGGGGTTCTGTGCTCCGAGAATCTTGTCGACGCGTTCCATTGAGGCGAGACCTTTCTGTATGGAGTACATGGCCTTGCTCAGATCCTTTGCCGGATTTATGATGGTATAGAAAATCACCATGTAGTAGATGAATTCGGAGGCGTTGAGGGTGGAGTTGCCACCCAGAATGAGCGAGCCTCCGAACCACAGCACGATGGCGATGGCCATGGTGCCTAAAAATTCGCTCATGGGGTGGGCAAGCGACTGGCGGCGCGCAATGCGGTTTGACAACCGGTAGAACGTCTGGTTCTCGCGGTGGAAGCGGTCTTTCACCTTTTCCTCGGCATTGAATGCCTTGATGATGCGCAGGCCGCCGAGGCACTCCTCGATGTTGCTCATGAGCACTCCCCACTGGTTCTGCTGGTCGAGCGATTTGCGTTTGAGCGATTTGCCCACGCGACCCATGATGAAGCCGGCCATCGGGAGCAGAACCAGCACGAACACGGTGAGCTGCCATGAGATGGCGAACATGGTGGCAAGGCAGGCAATGATCATGATGGGATTCTTGAACATCATGTCGAGGCTCTGCATTATGGAGTTCTCTATTTCTGCCACGTCGCCGCTCATGCGTGCCATCACGTCGCCTTTGCGGGCAGATGTGAAGAACGAGATGGGGAGAGAAATCATCTTGTTGAACACATAGTTGCGTATGTCGCGCACTATGCCGTTGCGCATGGGGATAATGAAATAGGAACAGAGGTAGGATACGCCTGTTTTCAGTCCGGTCATAACCACGAGCATTGCAGCCAGTGCGGCCAGAGTGGTCTGTGGCCCGTAGTTGTTGATGGCTTCCTGGGTGTAGTAATAGAAATTGTTTATCGCCACATCTTTAAAGGAGGCCTGCCCTATGTGCATGAGCTGGTATACATCCTCTCTTACCTTGAAGAGCATTTCGAGGATGGGGATAATCAGAGCGAACGAAAACAGTGTGAGTATGGCCGACAGAATGTTACACAGTACATTCAGCGCCACATATTTCTTGTAGGGCGGCACGAAACGCCGCAATATCAGCAGAAATTCCTTCATGATGGAAGTGTGGGGTGCGTGAGCTTATGTTTCAGAGCGCAAATGTAAGAAAAAAAACGCATATGGGCTTATTATAAGTGCATCGGCGTTTCCGGTGGCCTATAAAAAACGGTGTGCCGGGAAGCGGTAATCCTGACACACCGTTGGTTCTCACTGCCGGTCAATCCTTGATTCCCGGCGAGTCACAAGTTATTTTTCTGCAAGTTTCATCCCTTCGCGGATGGCGGCCTCGTTGGCGGGGATGAGGTGGTGGTGGCGTTCGGGGAGGGCTTTTTTAAGGCCGCGTACCACGGCTTCAACCGGCACGTCGGGGCGCATCTGCAGCAGGGCGCCGAGCAGGATCATGTTGTAGCTCTTTGCCTGACCCATGCGTATGGTGGCTTCCATTGCATCCACGGGCACGATGGTGATGTCGGTACGGGTGGGGGCGCGGTGAATGCCGTAGGGGTCGTAGATGAGCACGCCGCCGGGTTTCACTTTCGATTCGAATTTGTCGAGGCTCTGCTGGTTGAGAATCACGGCTGTGTCGAATGTGTCGAGCACGGGCGACGATATGGGTTCGTCGCTCAGAATCACGGTCACGTTGGCTGTGCCTCCGCGCTGTTCGGGACCGTAGGATGGCATCCAGGTCACTTCCATGTCGTTTTCCAGAGCTGCGTATGCCAGGATTTTACCCATTGAGAGCACACCCTGTCCGCCGAAGCCTGCTATGATTATTTCGTCTTTCATTTCTGTTTCTGTTTGAGTTTCGCTGGTGGTGAATGAGTTTGTGTGTTTCGGATGATGGCCGGGTCACTTTTCGGGAGCTTCGGCTGTAGTGTCCTTCACGTCGCCCAGAGGGTAGTGAGCGAACATGTTGTCCACCATCCATTTGTTTGCTTTCTCGGGTGTCATTTTCCATCCCGACGAGCATGTGCTCACTATTTCCACAAACGATGTGCCTTTCTTTGCCTTGGCGTTGAGGAACGCTTTTTTCAAGGCTGCCTTGGCCTTGCGGACGGCAGCGGGGGTGTGCACGGCCTGACGGGTTACGTAGCAGGTGCCGTCGAGCAGGCTCACCACGTTGGCCACACGCAGGGGGAAGCCGTTGAGGTCGTGGCGGCGTCCGTAGGGTGTTGTGGCGGTTTTGGCGCCTTCAAGTGTGCAGGGCGACATCTGTCCGCCGGTCATGCCGTATATGCCGTTGTTGATCATGATTATCACGATGTTTTCGCCGCGTGTGCAGGCGTGGATGGTCTCGGCGCTGCCGATGGCGGCGAGGTCGCCGTCGCCCTGATAGGTGAACACCACTTTCGAGGGGTTCAGGCGGCTTACGGCAGTTGCGAGGGCCGGGGCGCGTCCGTGGGCGGCTTCCACCCAGTCGCAGTCTATGTAGTTGTAGGCGAACACGGCGCAGCCTACGGGTGCGATGCCGATGGCGTCTTCCTCGAGGCCGAGTTCGTCGATTACTTCAGCCACCAGTTTGTGCACCACTCCATGGCTGCAGCCGGGGCAGTAGTGCATCACATTTTTATTGAGGAGTTTCGGGCGGGAATAAACTTTGTTTTCCTCTTTAATTATATCTTCACGTGTCATGGTGGATCAGTCTTTACGGTTGTTGATGAAATCGTTCTCAAGGGCGTTGAGAACTTCCTGCGGGTTAGGCACGATGCCGCCCAGGCGTCCGAAGTGGCGCACAGGCACAGAGTCGCTGACAGCCAGGCGCACATCCTCTATCATCTGGCCTGCGTTTAGCTCGACGCAGAGGATACCTTTCACGTGCTTGGCGGCCTCGCGGATGGCATCGTAGGGGAAAGGCCAGAGTGTGATGGGACGGATGAGCCCTACTTTTATACCGACCTTGCGGGCTTCTTCGATTGCCTTGAGGCAGATGCGGGCAATCGAGCCGAACGCCACGATGAGATATTCGGCGTCGTCGGTGTATTTCTCTTCGTAGCGCACTTCATTTTTCTCGATTTCCTTGTAGGTGCGCTGGAAACGTTCGTTGTTCTTCTCCATCACGGCGGAGTCGAGCTCGAGCGATGTGACCACGTTGCGCGGACGTCCGCCTGTGCGGCCTGTTACTGCCCACGGACATTCGCGGCGGATCTGCTCGTCGGTGCGGCGCTCGCGCTGCGGGGGGAGCACCACTTTCTCCATCATCTGGCCAACGACACCGTCGGCGAGAATCATGGCAGGTGTGCGGTATTTGAATGCGAGGTCGAATCCGAGGCCCACAAAGTCGGCCATCTCCTGCACGGTGGAGGGCGCGAGCACAATGAGGTGGTAGTCGCCATGGCCGCCGCCTTTGGTGGCCTGGAAATAGTCGGCCTGCGATGGGTGGATGGTGCCGAGTCCCGGGCCGCCGCGCATCACGTTTACAATCAGCGCAGGCAGCTCGGATGCTGCCAGATAGGAGATACCTTCCTGCATGAGGCTGACGCCAGGCGACGACGAGGAGGTCATCACGGCTTTGCCTGATGCGGCACCGCCGTAGACCATGTTGATCGATGCCACTTCGCTTTCAGCCTGCAGCACTGTCATTCCTGTGGTTTCCCACGGCATGAGTGCCTCGAGGGTTTCGAGCACTTCACTCTGTGGGGTGATAGGGTAGCCGAAATATCCGTCGGCACCGTACCGGATGGCGGCATGGGCTATGGCCTCATTGCCCTTCATCAGTTTTATGTCTTGTTTCATCCTTGAGGATTGTTAGTCGGTGGAATAATGTAGTTAAGATTGGAGAGGGCAGGCGGTTACTTTTCTACCACCTTGTACACTTCGATGCAGGCGTCGGGGCAGACTAACGCACATGCCGCGCAGCCGATGCAGGCATCGGGGGTGGCGGGATACGCGAAGTGATAGCCGCGGTCGTTTACCTCTTTGGGCTGTAGTGCAAGAACATTGCAGGGACACGCCACCACACAGAGGTCGCAGCCCTTGCAACGCTCTTGTTCAATGGTGACGGCACCGTGGATTTTAGCCATAAGTTAAAGATTGGTTAATGTGTTATTTCGGGTTGATTCAGGTTGGTCTGTAGGGCAATTCTGCGGTTGCAGAGCAACATGCATTTTCCAATTCACAAAATTAGCTGAAATTTTCATATTTACAACAATCCGGAGCGGTTTTCGCAGATTGTTATTAAACATATCCTGCACAGGGGTGGGGCGGTTAAAAATAAAGAAGCGCTTATCACTAAGCGCTTCTTTATTGGTTTCCAATAGGTACAATTTCTAAGGTAAAAAAGATTGTTTTAGGTTTGTGATGCAAAGGTGAGCCTTTTTTGTGGCACGGCAAAATTTTTTAATATGTTTTACGACATGCTTTTTGGGCTGTTATTTGCTTCTTGAAAATGTGTTGCGATGCAAGTGGCTTTATATCAAGCGTTATGCGCAAGGTTAGCAGTTCTGTTAACGGTTGGTTTTAACAGTGTTAACACTTATGTTTTTCTGTATGTCAGTCAAAATTAATGGAAAATTTTAAGCGACAACTCTTGTCCGTTGAGTTCGGCATATGAGAAATGGCTCAGCCAGTCGCCGATTATAATCATACGGCTTGTGGAGTTGCACAGCGTCTGATTCACCAGGACGTGGTGATGTCCGAACATGAAATAATTCACGGTGGGGTCAACTTGGGTGAGGTAGTCGTTGCAGAATTTCACAAGCGGTTCGGACGAGTGGGACTGACCGCTGCCGGTATCGCCGGTGGCGCGCGAATGCCTGCTCCATGCATGGGCGAAAGGGATGGTCCAGCGCGGATGGATGGCAGCGTATAGCCGTTGGCAGAGGCGGTTGCGGAATAATGCCCGCATGGTGCGGAATGCCGGTGGAAGTTTGCCTACGCCGTCGCCGTGGCTCAGAAAGAACCGGAGTCCGTTGATGTCGCGCACCTCGAAGCCGTCGACCACGCGCAGGCCGATTTCGTCGCGCACATAGTCGAACAGCCAGATGTCGTGGTTGCCGATGAACCATGTTATCTTCACGCCGCTGTCGGCCAGGCGGGAGAGCGCTCCGAAAAACCGCACGTAGCCGCGCGGCACCACCGTCCGGTACTCGAACCAGTAGTCGAGCACGTCGCCAAGCATAATCAGCTCGGCAGCGTCGGCAGCTATCGAATCCAGGAACCGCACAATGCGCATTTCATGTGCGCGAGGGTCGGTTATATAGGCGGCTCCGAGATGGAGGTCGGATATGAAATAGATTTTTTTTGTCATAGGAAGCCGAGCTCGAGTTTTGCTTCCTCGCTCATCATGTCCTTGTTCCACTCGGGCTCGAACACGAGGTTGACCGTTACACTTTTCAGCCCTTCGATCGATTCGAGTTTGATGCGGGTATCCTCTATTATGAAGTCGGCCATGGGGCATGAGGGTGCGGTCATTGTCATGTCGACAGTGAGGTCGGCGTCGTCGGTGATGTCGATTTTGTATACAAGTCCGAGCGAATATATGTCCACCGGAATTTCGGGGTCATAGACGGTTTTAAGCATCTTCACCACCTGTTCTTCCAGTTGTAATTTTTTGTCAGCGTCCATTTAAAAAGGTAGTATTTGTAGTACGTCATGGCAAAGATAAGCTTTTTCCGGCAGAATTTGGAAAAAATGTGTAACTTTGCCTTTCAACGCGGTGTGAATGTGCGGCTTGCCCGTATGTGCCGCTAATGTGCGGCGGACGCCTTGACATGTTGAGAAATAATAGTAATTTAATAATACATAGAAAGATATGAAAAAACTTGCAAAAATTGTGCTTTGCTGCATGCTTGCAGTCGGTGCCATGGGCTTCAGTGCCAAGGCCGGTTCGCCGGTACGTTTCGGCGTCAAGGCCGGTATGACAATCAATGAGCTTAAATTCAATGAGAAAGCTTTTGACAGCGATAACCGTTCCGGATTCACCGGCGGTGTGATGATGCAGTTCGTGGCTCCGATTATCAACATCGGATTCGATGCATCGCTCATGTACACCCACCGCACCACCAAGGTCATGGCTGATTTCGGCGATCCGGAGGACTATTCAACCGTGAACATCGGACGTGACTACATAGAGCTTCCCATCAATTTCCGTTGGAACATCGGTCTGCCTCTGGTGGGTAAATTCGTGACTCCGTTCCTTACCACCGGTCCTGATTTCTCATTCCTCATTTCAAACAAGAACGTGAAGAATGCATGGAACAATAAGACATTCGATTTTGCGTGGAACTTCGGTTTCGGTCTGAAAATCGTCAACAAGGTCGAACTTGCCGCTTCCTATGGTCTCGGCATCAACAATTCGGCGTCGGGCGACACATCGCTCTACGGCCCGGTGGGTGTGGACGCCAAGAACCGTTTCTGGACCGTCACAGCTGCGTGGCTGTTCTGACGGGCGTGTATCCGGGCAAATGAGGCTTTCATACACGGATTCTGACGGTTTAACCTTTTTAACATAAAATGAATATAATTAGGTGAAGCCCTGTTCCGATTGAGCTTTAATTTTAGTAACTTTGCAATCGTTCGGTTGGATATTGTTTCCAGTCCGGACGATTCTTTTTTTTTGTCACCACTTCTCTTCCGATTCCCTTATGGTGACGCATACACGCCGCCGGCATTTAAATCACGTTTCAGCCGGCATCAGAAAAAATAACCTATGACCCGATACCTCCTGACGATAGCGCTCTGTATGGCCGTGGCAGTTCTTCCTGCCGGTGCGGTCCGGAAGCATACCGCCACCACGAAAAACTCCACTACAAAATCCCGCACGGAGCAGACCCGTACCGTCTCGGCCGAAGACGCCGCCGAGGAGGAGCTTACTTATGCCTCGGTGTCGCGTACCAACCCCTTCGAGATTGTGCCTGCCGCAGGAATGGAATTGCTGGACGACCTTGGCGGAGGAAACTCCGACATGGTGGCCGACATGATTGCGTATGCCAAAAAGTTTATGGGCACACGTTATGTGCGCGGAGGTAAATCGCCCAAGGGTTTTGACTGCTCGGGATTCACGGGCTATGTGTTCCGTCAGTTCGGATATAATCTCAGCGCATCTTCGGCAGCCCAGGCCACACAGGGCGTGCAGATCAAACGCGAGGAGGCTGAGCCGGGCGACCTGCTGTTTTTCACCGGCCGCAATTCGCGTTCGGGCCGTGTGGGGCATGTGGGCATCGTGATTGACAATGATGCCGTCACCGGCGAGATAACGTTCATTCATGCATCGGTAAGCAGCGGCATCAGTATCGACCGTGTTTCCGCTCCCTACTATGCAAAGCGCTTTCTAAGCGTGCGCCGCGTGTTCTGATACGACATACCGCGATTGAAAAATATAAACCAAGGCCACCTGCCGGAATCTGAATTCCGGCAGGTGGCCTTGGTTTATTAGGCGTTGGAATTTTTCCTGGAGGGTGTAGCATAACCCCAATGTGTAGGGACGCTCAGACCGTGCGTCCCTACATCGTTGACCGAGGTTTCGCAGTTTTGCAACACTCTCCGGATAAACTCCTGTGAACTTTTGAAAGCTGCTGTAAGCTCTTATGAAGGGTCAGTAGTTGATGGCAGGTTCCATCTCTTTTGCCTGGGCAATCATCTTCTCGAGTTCGGCAACTGAAGGAACGCGGTTGCATAGGTTCTTTGCCTCGTTTACCTCGACAAGCTTTGGCTGGAGGTTGGCGGCCACGCGGTGGCGGAATTCCTTTACGGTATCCACTCCGGCGGCTTCGAGCAGTTCGGCAAACTGCCCGGCCACACCTTTGATACGGAACAGGTCGGAATGGTTGGCCCATTTGAGAATGAGTTTAGGGCTTATGCCGGTTTCTTCGGCAAGGGCTTCGCGTCCTTTGGGGGTGGCGGCGCGTTTGAGCAGATCGTCCGTGGTCTTGACGCCTGCATCTTCGAGTTTGCGAGCGTAGGCATCGCCGATGCCTTCAATCTCAATGATTTTGTACGACATGGTGTAAAGTTTTTAGTTGTATCCGGCCTGCGGCAGACCGTCTGGATAAAAAACAACCGGGCATCGGTTTTGGTTGATGCCCGGTTGCTGTTGTGTCTGTCAGCGTGTCAGATACGCATGCCGTTTACCAGATGATGACCTGCTCGTCGGCCGGACGGAACAGTTTGTTGCCTTCCTTCACGTTGAAAGCCTTGAAGAAGGGCTCGATGTTGCGCAGAGTCACATTCACACGGTTCTCGGCCAGCGAGTGCACGTCGCCGATGGTGAGGTTGCGTTTCTCCTCGTCGCGGATGTTTGTGGCCCAGATGTTGGCGTAGTTCAGATAGAATGCCTGCTCGGGTGTGAATCCGTCGATTTTGGCTTCTTCCGAGTTGATGTCCACGCCTTTCTTTTTCTGAGCGTCGAGGAACGCTGTGCGGCTGATGCGCAGACCGCCCTGGTCGGCGATGTTCTCTCCCATGGTGTAAGAGCCGTTTGCCATCAGGCCGGGGAGAATTTCGACTGCATCGAACTGTGCACCGAGTTTTGAGGTGAGCTTGTCGAAGGCTTCGGCATCTTCGGCTGTCCACCAGTTGGTCATGTTCCCTTTCGAGTCGAAGTTGCGGCCCTGGTCGTCGAATCCGTGGGTCATTTCGTGGCCGATAACCACGCCGATACCGCCGTAGTTTTCAGCATCGCTTGCCTCGGGGTCGAAGAACGGGTTCTGCAGGATAGCTGCGGGGAACACGATTTCGTTGGCCAGCGGATTATAGTAGGCGTTGACCGTCTGCGGTGTCATGCCCCATTCGGTTTTGTCGACGGGTTTGCCCCATTTGGCGAGCTGTTCTTTCTGATGCCACATTCCGGCGTTGTGCACGTTGTGGTAGTAGCTTTTGGCGGGGTCGATTTCCATTGCGGAGTAGTCCTTCCATTTGTCGGGATAGCCGATTTTAACAGTGAAGCTGTTGAGCTTTTCGATGGCCTTGAGCTTGGTGTCGTCGGTCATCCAGGGGAGGTTGATGATGTGCTTGCCGAGGGCCACACGGAGGTTGCCTACGAGGTCGAGCATTTTCTGCTTGGAGCTTTCGGGAAAGTGCTTCTCCACATACAGGCGGCCGATGGCCTCGCCCATGTAGCTGTCGGGCACACCCAGAGCGCGTTTCCAGCGGGGACGCTGCTGCTGCACACCGCTTTTCACTTTGGCAAACTCAAACGAGGTGTCGGTGAATTTGTCGCTGAGGTAGGGGGCAGCCTGTGCCACATACTTCCAGAGGTAATAGTCCTTTTTCTCGCGGTCGGTGAGCGATGCCATCAGATTGTCGGCCTGCTTCATCCCCTTGGGTTCGGTGAGGATGAACTGCTGGGGTGTCTCGATGTCCATGGTCTCAACGAAGAAGCGGTCCCAGTTCACATGGGGATAGTCGGCTTTGAGCTGGTCGAGAGTGCGGGGATTGTACATGGCCGGGATGTTGCGGCTCTCTTCGCGTGTGAGGGCGGAGTCGGCGATGGCAGTCTCGATTTTGAGCACGTTGTTCATGATGCGGGTGGCATCTTTTTTCTTGTAGCCGGCATTCATCATCTGGTCGACGATGAGCTTTTTATAAGCGTTGCGGATGCGTGTGTTCTCCTTGTCGTTGAGCAGATAGTAGTCGCGGTCGCCCAGACCCATCGAGCCTCCGCTTACATACATGGCGTAGTTGTTCGAGTCGGCCATGTCCTCCATGGGACCTGCGCCGAAGAAGGGACTGGAGTAGTTGCGGTGCATCCACAGGAAAAGGTTGTCCATCTCCTCGGGTGTGGTGTTCTCTATTTTCTTGAGGTCGTCAAGGATGGGGGTTGCGCCTTCGGCATTGCGGCGCACGGAGTCCATGCCCTGCGAATAGAGTGTCCAGATCTTGAATGCGTTGCTGCCGGGTTCGGGGTTGGTCTGTCCGAGGTTGAGAACAATCTCCTTTACCTGGTTCTCGGCCGAGTCGGCAAGGATGTTGAAGATGCCGTAGCGGGCATATTCGGGTGTGAGCGGGTGGGCTTTGAGCCATCCGTTGTTCACGTGGTGGTAGAAGTCGTCGGCTGCAGGGACAGTGTTGTCGATGTAGGCCGGGTTCACGCTTTTGAGATGTTCGGTTGCCATAACGTTAACCGATGTTGCGGCAACGGCCGCAAGGGCTATTGCCAGATGTCTGGTTTTCATTGTTGGAGATTTATGTGAGTATGATCAATTGTCGTGTTTGTCTGACGGAGAGTTGTGCTGAGGGAACTCACCGTTGTCGCGGGGTCAGACGTTGAAACGGAAGTGCATTATGTCGCCGTCCTGAGCCACATAATCCTTCCCTTCCACGCTGAGCTTGCCGGCTTCCTTCACGCCCTGTTCGCCTCCGAGGTTCACATAGTCGTCATATTTGATGACTTCGGCACGTATAAAGCCTTTTTCAAAATCGGTGTGGATCACCCCGGCGCACTGCGGAGCCTTGGCGCCGCGCATGAAGGTCCATGCACGCACCTCGTCGGCGCCAGCGGTGAAGAATGTCTGCAGGTTGAGCAGAGCGTAGGCTGCGCGGATAAGGCGCGCCACGCCCGATTCCTCCAGTCCGATTTCGTTGAGGAATTCCTTGCGTTCCTCGAAGGTGTCGAGTTCGGCAATGTCGGCCTCGGTCTGAGCTGCCACGATGAGCAGCTGGGCGTTCTCGTCCTTGATGGCCTCGCGCACGGCATCCACGTAGCTGTTGCCGTTCACGGCCGATGCGTCGTCCACGTTGCAGACGTAGAGCACCGGCTTGTTGGTGAGCAGGAAGAGTTCGCGGGCGAATTTCTGCTCGTCGGGAGTGTCGAGGGTCACCGAGCGTGCCGGTTTTCCCTGGTCGAGGGCGTCCTTGAATTTTTTCAGTACCTCGTATTGCATTTTCGCCACCTTGTCGCCGCCGGTCTGGGCCTGCTTCTGGGTGCGTGCAATACGGCCTTCTATGGTCTCGAGGTCCTTGAGCTGCAGCTCGTAGTCTATGATCTCTTTGTCGCGGACGGGGTCGACTGTGCCGTCCACGTGGGTGATGTTGTCGTCATCGAAGCACCGGAGCACATGGATTATGGCGTCGGTTTCGCGGATATTTGCAAGGAACTTGTTGCCGAGGCCTTCGCCCTTGCTCGCACCTTTCACAAGGCCGGCGATGTCTACAATCTCAACCGTGGCCGGCACCACGCTGCGGGGCTGGCACATCTCCACCAGGCGGTTGAGGCGGTCGTCGGGCACGGTGATGACTCCCACATTCGGCTCGATGGTGCAGAACGGAAAGTTGGCCGACTGGGCTTTGGCGTTAGAAAGACAGTTGAAAAGGGTTGACTTGCCCACGTTGGGCAGTCCTACTATGCCACATTGCAACGACATGGTGATATTTCAGTTTTTTTTGTTACTCGTGATTAGATGAACTATGGTTGTTTGCGTGTATGCAGACTACAAATTTACGCAATTTCAGGCTTTTGCCAAAATTAACTGCTGCCATTATCCGAATTTATCCGAATTATAATTCTGATAATTCTTATAAGCTCGGATAGATTCGGATAAGCTGATGAGGAGTGTCCTGAAAAGTGCAAAAACGCACGGGAGGACTGAGCCTGAGGGCTGGTCCTCCCGTGCGGAGTGTATTGTTCCGGCTGCATTTGCCGCGCACCTGCCTGCTGGAGGGTTGAGGTGCTGCCGTGCAGCTTTCGGAGTAGTCGTTGAAATGTTTATTTCAGGATGTCCTTAACGGCATCGTTAGGAACCATCTGTTCCTGGAATGTGTATGCACCGGTCTTGGGTGATTTCACCATTTTGATCACCTTGGAATAGGTGCGGCCTTCACCCTTCTGAAGAGATGCGACGGTTTTCTTTGCCATATCTGTTTATGCTTTTGTGGGGTGGATTATTTGATTTCTTTGTGAACAGTCATGCGTTTGAGGATGGGGTTGTATTTCTTCAACTCCAGACGCTCTGTGGTGTTCTTGCGGTTCTTGGTTGTGATGTAACGGGAGGTGCCGGGCATGCCGCTGGCTTTATGTTCGGTGCATTCCAGAATCACCTGCACGCGATTACCTTTTGCTTTCTTTGCCATTGCTGTGATTAGATGTCTAATTGTTTGATTTCAGTGAGATAACCCTTTTCTGCGGCCTGCTTGAGAGCTGCGTCAAGACCCATCTTGTTGATGGTGCGGAGGCCTGCGTTGGAGAGGGTGAGGAGCACCCAGGTGTTCTGCTCAACCCAGAAGAATTTGCGGTTGAACAAGTTCACATTGAAGCGGCGTTTTGTGTGGCGCTTCGAGTGCGATACGTTATTTCCGGTAATCGCTTTTTTGCCTGTAATCTGACAAATCTTTGACATGGCTGTTAATGTATTATCTTGATTTCTTGTTGATTAACACGATATGTCAGTGGCCGCCATCTCATTCTCATATCGTCCGGGGCTGCATCACTGCCGCGGACTTTTTTATAGAGGAGCCACAAAACAGAGTGCAAAGTAAGTGATTTTTTGTGATTTGAGCAAATATTCATAGAAAAAATCCGTAATTTCGCATCGGGGAAGAGGCACATCGGCCTCCGGAATGTCGAGGCTTCCCTAAACATAGAAATAACTACTTGGAAATATGAAATCAGGTTTTTTCCGTGTGGCGGCAGTGGTTCCGCCGGTTGAGATAGCTAATCCGCAGGCAAATGCCTCGCATATAATAGATGAACTGCGCAGCCTCGACGGGCAGGGCGTTGACCTTGCCGTGTTCCCGGAGCTTTGTGTCACGGGTTACACTTGCGGTGACCTGTTCCACAGCCGCCTGTTGCTCGACAAATCGGATGAGGCGTTGCTCCGTATCGCCGCAGCCACTGCCGATCTTCATCTTGTCGCGGTGGTGGGCGCACCGGTGCGTTCGGGCGGTTCGCTCTACAACTGTGCCGTGGTGGTGAGCGGCGGTGAGGTGCGCATGGTCGTACCCAAAACTTATCTGCCTAATTACAATGAGTTTTACGAAAAACGCTGGTTTGCATCAGGGCATGACATACACAATGCCGAATTCTTGGGTCTGCAGCTTGGCGACAAACAGCTGGCCCGTGTCAAGGGCGTTGCTGTGGGCATAGAAATATGTGAGGATCTATGGGCGCCCGTGCCCCCTTCGGGTTTTGCAGCTTTGGGCGGGGCACTGGTTGTGGCAAATCTCTCGGCCTCTGACGATCAGATAGGCAAGTATGTCTATCTGCGCAACCTCATCCTCCAGCAGAGTGCGCGCTGCATGTGCGGCTATGTGTATGCTTCGGCCGGGTTCGGAGAATCGTCGACCGACCTCGTGTTCGACGGTAAGGCTTTCGTTGCCGAAAACGGCACGATGCTTGCCTCCAACAAGCGTTGGAGCAATGAGCCTTCAGTGTCCGTTGCCGATATAGACATCGAGGCGCTGCAGCGCGACCGTATGCATTCCACCACCTGGCATGACTGCCGTGACAACAACGGCTTCAATGCAAGCATGCGTGTGGTGGACTGTCCCACAGCACCTGATGCCGACAATGAGGGCGGCCCCTCTGAACTCCTGCGCAAGGTGGCTCCGCGGCCATTCGTGCCTGCTGATGATGCAGCCATCGACGAGCGCTGCAACGAGATAGTGAATATTCAGGTGGCCGGACTGGCGCGCCGTCTGGCCGCAACCCGTTGCCATACGCTGGTGGTCGGCATCTCCGGCGGTCTCGATTCCACGCTTGCGCTCCTTGTTGCGGTGAAGGCTTTCGACAGACTCGGGCTTGACCGCAAGGGAATCATAGGCATCACGATGCCCGGATTCGGCACAACAGGCCGCACGCACGGCAATGCTGTGAAGCTGATGGGGGGCCTGGGTGTAACGGCACGCGAAATATCCATCTCTAAGGCCGTGGAGCAGCATTTCGCCGACATCGGTCATGATGCGGCTGTGCACGATGTGACTTATGAGAACTCGCAGGCCCGCGAGCGCACCCAGCTGCTGATGGATGTGGCCAATCAGGAAGGGGGCATGGTGCTCGGCACCGGCGACCTTTCGGAACTTGCGCTGGGTTGGGCTACCTACAACGGCGACCACATGTCGATGTATGGTGTCAATGCCTCGGTACCCAAGACCCTCGTGCGCTATCTCGTGCGCTGGTTTGAGATGCGCAGCGATGTGCCGGAGGTAGTGGAGGCGCTGCACGACATTATCGATACCCCCATCTCGCCCGAACTCATTCCTGCCGACGAGCAGGGGAATATCACGCAGAAAACCGAGGACCTTGTGGGCCCGTATGAACTGCACGATTTCTTCCTTTACTACACCTTGCGCTACGGGTTCACACCGAAACGCATCTTCCTGCTGGCACTCAATGCCTTCGACGGAGTGTTCGACCGCGAGACCATAAAACACTGGATGCGCACGTTCTTCCGCCGTTTTTTCAGTCAGCAGTTCAAACGCTCGTGCATGCCCGATGGTCCGAAGGTGGGTTCGGTGTGTCTGTCGCCGCGCGGCGACTGGCGCATGCCCTCCGATGCCTCGGCCGAAATGTGGCTTAAAGAGGTCGACGAGCTTTGAGGAATCAAAGAGAACGAAAAGCTTTGATGAATTAAAGGGAGCGAAGAGCTTTGATCATGCCGATAAGGGCGGTGGTCGACGCGCGGTCAATCACCCGGCCTCTGTCGCCGGGGAGATGAACGGTGACAGTGTGTGTGCCTGCCGGTGTGGCGAACGCCATGCACACGGTGCCTACCGGTTTGTCAGGCGTGCCTCCGCCGGGGCCTGCAATGCCTGAAGTGGCAACGGCGCAGTCGGTTCCGAGAACACGGCATGCCCCCTCGGCCATGGCTGCGGCTACGGGTTCGGATACGGCGCCGAGTGTGGCGATTGTCCCGGCGTCCACTCCAAGCACATTGAGTTTTACTTCGTTGGCATAACTTACCACTCCGCCGGCAAAAACATCCGATGCGCCCGGAAGCATTGTGAACCGGTGGGCTATGTTTCCGCCAGTGCAGCTTTCGGCCGTGGCGAATGTGAGACCCTTCTCCACGAGGATGTCTTTCAGGATTTCTTCCGGAGTGGCATCATGTTCGGCCAGAACTTTGTCGCCGAGATTTTTGCGCAGAGCTGACACGGCATCAGAGAGCATTCCGTGCAGGCGTGTCTCTTCCATTCCGGTGGCATCCAGACGCAGGCGTATGTAGCCCGGATTGGGCAGATAGGCCAGATGCAGTTGTGGCGGAAGTGCATTTTCAATGTCGGCAATTCTCTCGGCGAGGTCGCTCTCGGTTATGTCGGTGATTATAAGTGTGGAATGGAGTATGGTGGCTGTCTGGCCGAAATGGCGGAGCAGGCGCGGCAGAACCTCCTTTGAGAATGCATTCCGTGTCTCGAACGGCACGCCGGGCATGGCCACGAGCACTTTCCCGTTGCGTTCGAACCACATGACAGGCGCCGTGCCGAGTTCGTTTTTGATCACTGTGCATGAATCCGGCACTATGGCCTGACTTTCCGTAAGGCTGTTCATGTGCAGCCCGCGGCGTCGGAACACCTCGCGCACGTTTTCAAGCGTGTCGCTGTCGAGCACCATTTCGCCTCCGAAAATGTCGCGCAGGGTCGATTTGGTGATGTCATCCTTGGTGGGGCCGAGGCCTCCGGTGGTGAGCACCACATCCGATTCGGCGAAGGCTTGGGTAATGGCATCGCGGATGTCGGCGGCGTTGTCGTGAACGGTGCGTGTGGAGCGCAGGCTCCATCCGAACGGTGTAAGTGCGCGGGCAATGTCGCCCGAATTTGTGTCGGTGACCTGACCTATGAGCAGTTCGTCGCCGATGGCTATTACAGAAACATCCATTTCCTGTCAAGTTTTTTTTGGGAGAATCTCCGCTGTAAGTTAGGCTTCCGAGTGTTTTAGAGCGAAACGCGTGCGAAAGGAGCCTCGGAATAGGGGCAGAATTCCCCTTTGAGATATTTGAAGTAACCGGCTATGGCCACCATGGCGGCGTTGTCGGTGGTGAAGGCGCGCTCGGGAATGAAAGCATTAAGCCCGTGGCTTGCGCAGTAGTCGGCCACGGCCTGACGTACGCCGGAATTGGCCGAGACGCCTCCGCCGATGGCTACGGTTTTCACACCGGTTTTCTTCACGGCCTTGTCGAGTTTGTCAAGGAGGATGTCGATGATGGTGCGCTGGAGCGATGCCGCAAGGTCCGCCTGATTGTTGGCGATGAAATCGGGGTCTGCCTTCACGGAATCGCGCAGCGTGTAGAGGAACGAGGTTTTAAGCCCGGAGAAACTGTAGTCGAGCCCCGGGATGTGTGGCTTGGCGAATTTGAACCGGGTGGCATCCCCCTGCGCGGCAAGACGGTCGATGTGTGGGCCTCCGGGGTAGGGGAGTCCCATCACCTTGGCGCATTTGTCGAAAGCCTCGCCTGCGGCATCGTCGATGGTCTGGCCGAGAATCTCCATGTTGTCGGCAGCATGCACCATTATCAGCTGTGAGTTTCCGCCGGAGATGAGTAGGCAGAGGAAGGGGAATTCAGGCACTACATCCTTGGGTGCGCGCCGCACGAAATGGCTTAGCACATGGCCATGCAGATGGTTTACATCCACAATAGGTATGCGCAGGCCGAGCGAAAGCCCCTTGGCGAACGATGTGCCCACAAGCAGCGAGCCGAGCAGGCCCGGTCCGCGGGTGAACGCTATAGCCGAGAGGTCGGTCTTGCTGATTCCGGCGCGTTTTATCGCCGCATCAACCACCGGCACAATGTTCTGCTGGTGGGCGCGCGAGGCCAGTTCCGGCACTACGCCGCCATATTCTTCATGCACGCTCTGGGATGCGATTACGTTCGACAGCAGCAGCCCGTCGCGGATTACGGCTGCCGATGTGTCGTCGCAGCTCGATTCGATGCCCAAAATACTTACGGATTTATTATTGTCAATCATGCTGCAAAGTTAAATATTTAGATTGTATCTCGGATTGTCCGGAGTTTCTTTTTATCGGATATTATTGCGACAAATGTTGTTTTTGTGCCCTACAACTTACGTGGAGGGGGGTAATGCAGTGTGAATAATTAAGCAGGTTGCTGAATGGCGGCAGAAGAATTGTTAAATAATTGGTAGTGAAATTATAAATCGTAATGTGTGCAAAACCATATCGGGTCGGCAGGTGTTATAAATCTTGAAAATATGAAACAGGGGTCACCCCTGATGAAAACACACAAGATTTTTTTAAACTAACAACACTGACAAATGGCACAGACTACCCACCAGCCGATCGTGCAGGAGCTCCTCGACATGATTGCAAAAAACAATTGGCAAGACAAATTCCAGCAGGCATTTGACAAAGCAAAGTCCTACAACGCCGTTGAGATGGACGAAATGAATTCGCTTGAAGACTATTACAACTGGCTCGACGCCCAGCTTACATGGGTTCCTGTCGAGAATCAGCCCGGCAAGATTGTTTACAAGCACGTATGTCTTTTCTACTTCATTCTTGATCAGGAGCCTGTAAAGAGCCTCCAGAACGCAGTGATGCCTCATGATCCCGCCGAACCTCTCACCGAGCTTTCGCTGTGGATGAGAAAATTCATAAAGGAGCTTGGCAAATGGATGGACACTCCGGAATCACTTACCCCCGAGGCAGTTCAGTCCTATTATAATTCACCTGCCTATAATATGGACTCCTATATCCAGCCTCACGGAGGATGGAAGACGTTCAACGAATTCTTCGCACGTCATTTCAAACCCGGCACACACCCCATCGCAGCCATCGAAGACAGCCGTATAATCACTTCGCCTGCCGACTCCACGTTCGGCGGTCAGTGGGAAGTCAGCGAGAATTCGGAAGTTGATATCAAGGGTATCCGTTGGAAAATCGACGAGCTTCTGGCCGACAGTCCTTACAAGGACCGTTTCAAAGGCGGCAAGTGGATGCACGCATTCCTTAACACCACCGACTATCACCGTCAGCATGCCCCTGTAGCCGGCCGTGTGCTTGAGTCGCGCTTCATTGAAGGTACCGTATATCTGGAAGTAGTGGCCGATCAGGATCAGGCAATCCCCGACGGACGTAACCATGTTAAGATGATCCGTCACCTTGATGCTCCCGATTCTCCGGGTTATGAATTCATGCAGTGCCGCGGCCTGATTGTCATTGACAGTCCTATCGGTCTGGTAGCCGTGCTGCCTATGGGTATGGCACAGGTTTCGTCAGTAGTAATGACAGCCGAAGTGGGCAAGGTTCTCCACAAAGGCGAGGAGATTTCTTACTTCCAGTTCGGCGGATCCGATATCGTTATGGTGTTCGAGGCAAGCAGCAATGTAAACTTCACGGCTCAGCCCGGCATTCACTATAAAGTTGGTACAAAACTTGCCGAGGCTTATCCTGTAGTCTATCCTGCCCGTTAAGAATAATTTTTAGTTGCGGGGCGAGGCCCCGTCAGCAACGAGTTTCAACATCCGGGCCGATACTGGAGATATCCGGTGTCGGCCCTTTCTATCGTTTATGCGTGATTGATGTCACATTTATAACTGTAAACCGCTATGGCTAACGATAAAATAACATCCGCGTCTCAAAAGCCGTCAGTTTCGGGCGGAATAAGGGAGGAGACGCCGCACACTCATCCTAAAGGTGGAGTGAAACAGATTTCCATGATGGCAATGGCCATCATGATTGTGACTACCATAGTCAGTATGCGAGGACTTGCATCGCAGGCGGAGTTCGGGTTCACCTCGATATTCTATTATGTGCTTGCTGCCATAGTTTTCCTCGTGCCGTATGCGCTGGTCTGCGCTGAACTTGCCTCGACATACACCCGGTCGGGCGGTGTGTTCCGCTGGGTATCGGAGGCGTTCGGCACCCGCACCGGCTGGCTGAGCATGTATCTTGACTGGCAGATGGTGGTCATATGGTTCCCGGCAGTGCTTATGTTCGGAGCTGTGGCGCTGGCCTATATTTTCTGGCCGGAGGCGTTTGATGCCCGGCTTGCCGGCAACCGTGTGTACACATTGATTGTGGTGCTTGGAGTTTACTGGGTATGTACGTTCAACACTTTCCGAGGCATGAAGTATGCCAACAAGCTCAGCACCCTCGGCGGTCTGTGCGGCACCATCATCCCGGCTGCGGTGCTGATCATAATGGGGGTTGTCTACCTGCTGCTGGGCAAGACCGTCTACCTTCCGCTCGACAAACCATTCTGGCCTGATTTCTCTAATTTCGGCACCATCGTGCTGGCGGCCAGTATCTTCCTGTTCTTCGCCGGTATGGAGATTCAGGCAGTGCAGGTGCCTGCCATGAAGAATCCGTCGAAAAATTTCCCTAAATCGGTTCTCATAGCGGCGCTTGCGATTCTCGCCATCTTCATTCTCGGCACACTTGCCATCGGCGTGGTGATTCCGGAAAGCAAGATCAACCTGCTGCAGAGCCTGCTTGTGGCCTACAACGATCTGTGGGCCTCGATAGGCGCCCCCTGGCTCGGCAATGTGATGGCCGTGCTGATCACGTTCGGCGTGCTCGGACAGGTAAGCGTGGTGATTGCCGGTCCGTCCACCGGTCTGCTGGCTGTGGGCAAAGCCGGGTTCCTGCCCCGCTCGCTGCAACACACCAACAAAAACGGCATCCAGACGACAATCCTGTATGTGCAGGCGGCCATTGTGTCGTTGCTGTCGCTGGTGCTTGTGCTGTTGCCTTCGGTTGAGTCGGCCTATCAGATTTTGAGCCAGATGTCCACCATCATTTACCTTATCATGGTGGTCATCATCTATTTCGCCTTTGTGCGTCTGCGTCACACCGCACCCAACAAGGCGCGTGGTTTCAAGGTGCCCGGCGGTAAATTCGGCATGTGGCTTGTCACCATCGTCGGTGTCGGAGGTGCTGTTCTGGCCGGTGTGCTCAGCTTCATTCCGCCGTCGCAGATCAAGACCGGCAGCCCGGCTGTCTATGTCGGCGTGCTTATAGTGGGCGTGGCGCTTTTCATCGCGTTGCCTCTGATTGTGTTTGCCCGTCGTAAAAAATCGTGGCGCGATGCCAACACCACATTCTATCCCTTCGACTGGCAGATAGAGGGCCGTAAACCCGGCGAGGTGTCCAGATGGCCGGCCGGCTATCAGCCTACGGATGCCGAAGTGCAGGCTGCGTTTGAAAAGGAGAATCAGTCGGCCTGACACGATTGGAGTCATGACTTGAATTGCTCGACATTGTAAACACTCAACATTTTTTTGACCTATGATGAGAATTCCCACCGGAAAAGGATCGATCACATTGCCTGCGCTGCTGGCGATATGGTCGGTCTCGCTGGTGGTCAACCTTCCGGGGCTGGCCGTCAGTCCCATGCTCGGCAATCTCGACAAGGTATTTCCCACGGCATCCGACCTTGAGATTCAGCTTCTCACCGTGCTGCCGAATCTGCTGATCATCCCCTTCGTCCTCTTTTCCGGCAAGCTGTCGGAGTCGCGCGACAAGGTGCGTATCGTGGTCATCGGGCTGGCCATTTATCTTGTGGCCGGCATCCTTTATTTCTTCGCCCGCTCCATGGTGGCGCTGATTGTGGTGAGCTGCCTGCTGGGTTGCGGCTGTGGATTGGTGATTCCTTTGGCCGCCGGTCTTATCGCAGACACATTTGTGGGGAAATACCGCATGCAGCAGCTTGGCATCAAGAGCGGAATCTCGAATGTGGCGCTCGTGCTCGCCACGTTTGTGGTTGGCTGGCTGAACCGTGGCAACTGGCATATGCCGTTTCTTGTTTATCTCACGCCTGCCATTCCGCTTGCCCTGATGGTGTTTGTGAAGAGGAATAATCCGGTGGCATCGGTCAAGATGAACAATGTTCCCCCGGGTGTGGGACATGCACCCGCACCGGTGGTTGAGTGGGCCACGCCGTTGAAGGGGGAGAAGGTGCGCGACGGCTTTATACTGAGCCGTATGGCGGGACTGGTGGGGCTGTATGCTTTCATCACCTATGCCGTCACCATAATCTCCTACTATCTGCCGTTCCTCATTCAGGAGGATCATCTGAGCAGCGACATTACCGGTACTGTCACGGCGTTGTTCTATTTGGCCGTATTTCTGCCGGGATTCTGCCTTCCTTATATAATTAAGGTGTTCGGGCAGCGGACGTCGCTTATCGCCATAGCATCGATAGCAGGAGGGCTGTTGCTGATGGCCATGGCGCACGCCCACTGGCTGCTGTATGTGGCGGCGTTGCTGATGGGATTCGGCTACGGTGTGTTCCAGCCTGTGATCTACGACAAGGCCACCTACACCGTCACCGACGGACGAAAATCCACGCTGGCGCTTGCCATAGTCTTGTCCGTTAACTATATCGCCATTACTTTCACCCCGTTTGTGGTTGATTTCTTCCGCGACTTGTTCGGCACTACGAGCAACCATTTCCCGTTTGTGCTCAATTTCGTGTTCACGTTGATTTTCGGCGTTATAGTGGTGGCGCGGCGCAACACCTTCACTTTCCGCATGAGCAGCCAGTATGTGTGAGGCCAACACAGGTTCATCCTCTGAAAAAACAGCGTCGGCGTGCCTGAATTTCAGGCGCGCCGACGTGTTTTTATGAAGTTGTAAGACTTCGGTCGGATTAGAATGTGTAACCGAGACGGAGAGCGGGTTCGGCGTATGTGCCGAGGTCGAAGTTGGTTGATTTCGAACCGTGATCGCTTTCGAGGTTGTCATCCCACTGGCCGCGTTCGTTCACGCCGCCTTTGGTGTACTGGCCGGGGAAGTTCTTGAAACCTACCTTGATGCCGAGCTCAGCGCCAACGAAGAGACCTTTGTAAACGTAGAAGTCGATACCGGTGAATGCGTTTACAGTGAAGAGGTTGTAGGAGCCGGCGTTGTAAAGGCGGGTCTTTACCAGCATGTCGTCAAATTCAGCCTGGCTTGTCTGGCAAGTGGAGACGAGTTCGAAGCCGAGACCTGCGCCTGCATAGAGGTTCACGCGCTTGTAGGTCAGGAATGTGCGCTCGTAGCCGAGGTTGATCGAGAAGTTCCCTTCACGGTTTTTTGTCCAGATGTCCGAAGCGTTGTCGGGATCCTCGGTGGTTTTGTCGGTGTGAACGCCGAAACCGATGCCGAAGCGGATGGCGTCTTTGTCGGTGAAGAAGTAGCGGCCTTTGATCTGGTCAATCTTGAATGTCTCGAAGTTGTTGGAGAAGGGGTTGAACTGAAGTTCTACGCTGAATTCGCCTTTTTCGGGAGCGTACTCATTCTGTGCAACAGCGGGAGCTGCGATGGCTGCAACGAGGGCAGCGCTGATCAGAAACTTTTTCATTGCTGTGTTTTGATTAAAATAGTTGTTAAATTGTATTCGTACTTATTGAAAATCCGGGGCTGTCATATGCTGGGGTAGAATGCTTATGTTTTTGAAGCGTCGCATGTGGCAACTCTTTCCATTTATGTGTTTTGGTGTGATTTTCCTGAAGTTTTGTTTTGTGCTGTTGTGATGTTTTCGGCTACAAAGTTAGATATTGACAGGGAATTGTAAAGATATTTTGTGTTAAGATTATTTAATTTTTACATTTCGGGCTGATAATGAGATGGTTGTAATGTTGCAAAAATATGTTATAAAACACATTTTTCTTCGTTTCCGGCGGCTGTTTTAAGCATTCGGCCCGTTAATCATGGGATGTGGAATGTGATTAGAGTGGAATTTTGTAACTTTGCTATCATGGCTGAAACGGCGAATGTGGTTATTGTAGCTAAAATGGCTATGGTAGCTATAATAGCTATCTTAGCTACCATAGCTGAAGTAGTGGTTCTGCCTGTTCTGTAATGCAAATAAGATGTCTACACATTATTATATAATAGTAGTAGCGGCCGGAAGCGGTTCGCGTTTCGGCGGGGAGGTGCCCAAGCAGTTCGTGATGCTTGGCGGCATGCCGGTGCTTGCCCGCACCATCGGGGCGTTTGCAGAGGCTATGCCCGGGGCTGAAATTGTGCCGGTGCTTTCGTCCGATATGTTCGGTTTCTGGGAGAATCTTTGCACGAGCTGCGGAGTGGTGTCGCCCCGTCCCGTGGGCGGTGGGAGCACGCGTTGGGAATCCGTAAAGAATGCCCTGGCTGTCATTGCCGAACGGCATCATGCGTCGTTTCCCGGTGAGGAGGCGGTTGTGCTTGTCCACGACGGAGCCCGCCCGCTTGTCAGTAAAGAAGTGATTCTGGCGGCGGCACATGCGGCAATGCAGGCCGACGGCGCCATCCCGGCGGTTGAGGTGACCGATTCGCTGCGTACGGCCGGAATTGACGGCGAGCCGTCGAAAGCGGTGGACCGTTCGCTGCTGCGTGCCGTCCAGACGCCGCAGGCTTTCAGGCTGTCGGTGCTTGAAAAAGCATATCAGCTCCCGTACACCCCCCTGTTTACCGATGATGCCTCGGTGGTTGAGGCTGCCGGATTCACCGGCATTGTTCTCACCCCCGGTTCTCCTGAAAATCTGAAAATCACCAACCCTTCCGACATAATAGTGGCCGAGGCGATACTCCGAGCCCAAGGCAAAATCTGACATGAATCTGCGCGAACGCGACATACAGTATGTGAAAGGGATAGGGCCGGCCAAGGCGAAACTTCTCGCCGAGGAGCTTGGCCTGCGGTCGGTCCACGACCTTCTGCACCACTATCCCAACCATTATGTTGACCGTTCGCAGATTTATCGTGTGGCTGATTTCAGCGGCGAGATGCCTGCGCTGCAGGTGCGTGGGCGGTTTGTCACCATGCAGGTGCAGGGGGAGGGGGCGAAAATGCGCCTCACAGCCCTGTTCTCCGACGGGTCCGCCACGATGGAGGTGGTGTGGTTCCGGCGCATACGCGCGCTCCGGGAACTGTATCATGTAGGCAAGGAGTATGTGCTGTTCGGCAAACCACAGCAGTTCAACGGCCGCTGGAGCATGGTGCATCCTGAGGTGGATCCACCCGAGGCCACCGGCGCCGCGCAGGGCCTGAGGGGTGTGTACCCCCTCACCGAGAAGCTGCGCAACCGCGGGGTGTCCTCCAAAAACATCTTCACCTGGGTGCAGAACGCTTTGGCTGCGTGCCGCGAACTGCCCGACACGCTTCCGGCCGATGTGCTTGAGCGCTACCGTTTCATGAGTGCCGACGAGGCCATACGCACCATCCACAATCCGTCTGGTCCCGAGCAGTTGCAGCGTGCCCGCGAACGCATGAAATTCGAAGAGCTGTTTTATCTGCAGCTCAACATACAGCGGTTTGCCGACCGCCGCAGCGCCGAGCTGCAGGGGGTGAGGTTCAGCCGCATCGGCCGTTTCTTTAACGGCTTTTACACGCAGATGCTCCCGTTCAGTCTCACCGAAGCCCAGAAGCGTGTGTTGCGCGAAATCAGGGCTGACGTGGCCACAGGGAGGCAGATGAATCGCCTCGTGCAGGGCGATGTGGGCTCCGGCAAGACCATCGTGGCGCTGATGGCGATGCTGATGGCGCTCGACAACGGATGCCAGGCATGCCTTATGGCACCCACCGAAATTCTCGCCGGACAGCATTATGAGAGTCTGCGGCAGCTTGTGGCCCCGCTTGGGGTGAATGTGCGGCTGCTCACCGGCTCGACGCGTGCGCGTGAACGCCGTGAAATCCACCACACGCTTGCCGACGGAACGCTCCACATCGTGGTGGGCACCCATGCCCTCATCGAGGATGCAGTGAAGTTCCGCAATCTCGGCCTGGTGGTCATTGACGAGCAGCACCGCTTCGGGGTGATGCAGCGTGCGCGGCTGTGGAGCAAGAACACCGTGGTGCCGCACGTGCTGGTGATGACCGCGACACCCATCCCTCGCACGCTGGCCATGACGCTGTACGGCGATCTCGATGTGTCGGTCATCGACGAGCTTCCTCCCGGACGCAAGCCGGTGACCACATTGCTCCGCTACGACGACCAGCGATTCTCCGTTTACCGCTCCATCGGGCGTCAGCTTGCCGAAGGGCGTCAGGTCTATATCGTTTACCCGCTGATTAAGGAGAATGAAAAACTTGACCTCCGCAGCCTCGAGGAGGGGTACGAGCTGATACGCGACACATTCCGCTCCTACCGCGTGGCCTGTGTGCACGGACAGATGAAACCCGCTGAGAAGGAGCACCAGATGGAACTTTTCGCTTCGCATCAGGCTCATATACTTGTGGCCACCACCGTGATAGAGGTCGGGGTGAATGTGCCCAACGCCACAACCATGGTCATTGAGAACGCCGAGCGTTTCGGGTTGTCGCAGCTGCATCAGTTGCGTGGCCGCGTGGGGCGCGGGGCGGCGCAGAGCTACTGTGTGCTCATGTCGAAGCGCAAAATCGCAGCCGACACCCGCAAGCGCCTCGAGCTTATGACCTCAACCACTGACGGGTTCAAGATTGCCGAGGCCGACCTGAAAATGCGCGGCCCGGGCGACCTTGAAGGCACCCTCCAGAGCGGTCTTCCCCTTGATCTCCGCATTGCCAATCTTGCCACCGACGGCCAGATGGTGCAGCTCTCGCGCGACGTGGCCCGCGCCATTCTCGATGCTGATCCGGGCCTCGACGCACCGGAACACCGCGCCATGAAGGCCGAGCTGTCGCTGCTGTTCAAACGTCCGGTCGACCTCTCCCGCATCTCCTGATAGAGGGGCGGGGTTTGAAAACATGTTGTAGAACATATTTGGCGTAAGTCTCTTTAGCTTAGAATTATACACTCGGATTTTGCGGCGCGAAAAGGAATTTAGTATATTTTAGCGCGGAATCTTTTCCGATTGGTTTTGATTTTTCGTAATTTTGTGGAAATCAATCAGGCGGCATATGACCTTTAAATCCGGCGATGCGTTGTCGCCACTCTCCGCACCGCTTGTTGACCGTGATCTTACCGATACGCAGTGCATCCCGCGCCGATGGCCGGAGTCAGAGCAGCTTCAATTCTCTCTCTTCCCCCGTGCGTTCCTTCCTCACAAGTGCGAAGGTTTCCGGAGCTGTGAGCGTGCTGCGACGCAAATATGACAACATAAATGGAAACGACACTTGTAATTATAAAACCTTCGGGGATACAGCGCGGCCTTTGCGGCGCTGTGATTTCGCGTTTTGAACAAAAAGGTCTGGTGATTGCCGGCATGAAGATGATGCAGCTCGACGAGAAGATTCTCAGCGAGCATTACGCACATCTGGTGGGCCGTCCGTTCTTCCCCTCGCTTGTGGCGTCAATGACTGCCACTCCGGTTGTTGTACTGGCTGTGCGCGGCGTCGATGCCGTGGCTGTGGTGCGTGCCATGACCGGTGTGACGAATTCCCGCAACGCCGCCCCCGGCACCATTCGCGGCGACTTCGGCATGAGCGGACAGATGAACATTGTCCATGCATCCGATTCGCCCGAGAACGCTGCCATCGAGGTGGCCCGCTTCTTCCGTCCCGGCGAAGTGTTCGATTATCTTCCTGTAACTGTCAAGGCCATCTATGCCGACGATGAACTAAACGCGTAATTCCGATCTCTCTCAGTAAAACATGCTTCAGAAAACATTAAGAAACCTCACATTACTTCTCATAACCGCTGCATCGGCTGCAGTGGCCTCCGCACAGACACTCCGTGTGCCCGACGCACACAAGGCGGAACATGACAACCTGATTGCACGTCAGGAAAACATCGGCAACCAGATTTCAAGCAAGGATACACAGGCTTTTCTCGACAACCTGTTCAAGGACGAGGAGGAGCCTGAGCTCGACATCTATAACGAAGGTTGGAACAGCCGCAGCGTCAATGCCTACGCAGGCATGGCCGTGCCCGACACCAAAACGATTGATGTGAGCGAATTCGCCATGCCCTGCCCCGGCTATGTGACTTCGCCCTATGGCTACCGCCGCCGTTTCCGTCGCGAGCACAAGGGCATCGACCTCAAGCTGCAGACCGGCGACACCGTGTATGCCGCATTCGACGGCCGTGTACGCCTCACCAATTTCGAGCGCCGTGGCTACGGATATTATGTGATTGTGCGTCACACCAACGGATTGGAAACCGTCTATGGCCACCTGTCACGTTTCCTCGTGGAGCCTGACCAGGATGTGAAAGCCGGCGAACCCATCGCCCTCGGCGGCAACACCGGCCGCAGTTTCGGCTCGCACCTCCATTTCGAGACCCGTTTCATGGGTATCCCCATCAACCCTGCCGCAATCTTCGACTTTGCCAACCAGACGGTGCACACCGACACATACACCTTCGACAAGAACACTTACAAACGTGCACGTAACTTCGATCCCGCCGCCAACGAGCAGTATGCAAGCAAGTATCGCGCTTCGCGTCCGGCCTCCCAGAGCGCAACGGCATCCTCCGGTTCGCGTTCCAAGAACTATACTGTGCGCCGTGGCGACACGCTGAGCCGCATCGCATCGCGCAACGGTGTCACCGTGCGTCAGCTGTGCAAGCTCAACGGCCTCACCACCAAATCGAAGCTCCAGCCCGGCAAGAAGCTGCGTCTGCGCTGACGCCCACGCGCTTTTCCCCCCGATTGTAGGGTCGCGACCTGTCGCGACTGCACTCTGCGTAATATATTTGGGCATCAGGCATTCATCTGCAACATCCCGCCTGCAGTCGCGACAGGTCGCGACCCTACAAGTTGATGGATGCATT
>OHRM01000017.1_pt1 | contig 182280 bp, 167 predicted proteins | sample 1578361 | NCBI WGS metagenome assembly OHRM01 (sample SAMEA3879590, study PRJEB24766) | human gut metagenome | biome: human-associated habitat; feature: feces | place: USA | collected 1985/1987 | reverse complement strand
TTGGGGATATGTTGCACTGAACAGCGACAAGGATACCGTTTACGGTGTTTACTTCTCCCATGCCAGTGAGACTCCGGGTCTGGGTGCCGAAATTGCCAGTGCGCACTTCCAGGGAGAGTTCCCCGGCAAGAAAACGTTGGAGAACGGCGAGGTAGTCCTCGGTGTTGTGAAGAACGGCAAGGTAGAGAAACCTGACTATCAGGTGGACGGCATTTCCGGTGGTACCATCACTTCTGTAGGTGTGGATGCCATGTTGAAGGCTTGTCTGAGCAGCTACAAGAACTTTTTAACTAATAATAATGAGGAGGAATAAGAATATGGGACAATTGTTTTCAAAGAAGAATAAAGAAGTATTCTCTACTCCGCTGGGACTGAACAACCCCGTTACCGTGCAGGTATTGGGTATCTGTTCTGCTTTGGCTGTTACTGCCAAACTGGAGCCTGCCATTGTGATGGGTCTTTCAGTGACGGTGATTACAGCATTCTCCAATGTAGTGATTTCACTGCTGCGCAAGACGATACCCAACCGTATCCGTATCATCGTTCAGCTGGTGGTTGTTGCCGCGTTGGTAACTATTGTAAGTGAGATTCTGAAAGCTTTTGCTTACGATGTAAGTGTGCAGCTTTCTGTATATGTAGGTCTGATTATTACCAACTGTATCCTGATGGGACGCTTGGAAGCATTTGCCATGCAGAACGGTCCCTGGGAATCATTCCTTGACGGTGTGGGTAATGGTTTGGGATATGCCAAGATTCTGGTAATCGTAGCCTTCTTCCGCGAGCTTCTGGGTTCGGGAACGCTGCTCGGTTTCAACATCTTGAACTATGAACCTCTGCAGAAGTTGGGCTATGTGAACAACGGCTTGATGCTGATGCCGCCAATGGCGTTGATTCTCTGCGCTTGCATCATCTGGTATCAGCGTGCACGTCACAAAGAATTGCAGGAAAAGCAGTAATAAATAAATGAAGAATGAAAAATGAAAGAATGAAAAATGGGCTGCTCTGCTGCAGTACAAGTTCTCATTGCTTTAATTCTTTAATTCTTTAATTCTTAATTTATCGAAGAGATATGGAACATTTAATAAGTTTATTCGTCCGCTCTATCTTTGTGGACAACATGATATTCGCGTTCTTCCTCGGTATGTGTTCTTACCTTGCCGTATCGAAGAATGTGAAGACTGCCGTAGGACTGGGTATCGCCGTAACTTTCGTGTTGGTGGTTACGCTTCCGGTCAACTATTTATTGCAGACAAAGGTGCTGGCTGCCAACGCAATCATTGAAGGCGTTGACCTTAGCTTCTTGAGCTTTATTCTTTTCATTGCTGTAATCGCAGCTATCGTTCAGTTGGTGGAAATGATTGTAGAGCGTTTCAGCCCTTCGCTGTATGCTTCACTGGGTATCTTCCTGCCGCTGATTGCTGTAAACTGTGCCATCATGGGTGCTTCCCTTTTCATGCAGCAGCGCATCACGCTGGGTGAGAGCGACCCGAAATTCATCGGTGGCATTGCTGATGCTGTCTCTTATGCGTTGGGCTCCGGTATCGGTTGGTTGCTGGCTATCGTAGGCTTGGCTGCCATCCGTGAGAAAATGGCCTATTCTGACGTTCCTGCTCCGTTGAAAGGGCTGGGCATCACGTTTATCACTGTAGGTCTGATGGCAATGGCATTTATGTGTTTCTCTGGTTTGAACATCTAAAAGAAAGGAATAAAACAATGGATATGAATATGATATTAGCAAGCATTGGAGTATTCCTCGTGGTTGTCATCCTGCTTGTTGTTATCCTGCTGGTTGCCAAGAATTTCTTGGTGCCTTCGGGTAATGTAAAACTGACTATCAATGGCGACAAGGAACTGGACGTAGCTTCCGGTTCTACATTGCTGAATACGCTGTCTGTAAACGGTGTGTTCCTTTCCTCCGCTTGCGGTGGTAAAGGTTCCTGCGGACAGTGCAAATGCCAGGTAATGGAAGGTGGGGGTGAAATCTTGCCTTCTGAGACTCCGCACTTCAGCCGTAAGCAAATACAAGATCACTGGCGTCTGGGTTGCCAGGTGAAAGTGAAAGGCGATATGGCCATCAAGGTTCCCGAAAGCGTACTGGGCGTAAAAGAGTGGGAGTGCGAGGTTATCTCCAACAAGAATGTGGCTACGTTCATCAAAGAGTTCATCGTTGCATTGCCCAAAGGCGAGCACATGGATTTCGTTCCGGGTTCTTATGCGCAGATTAAGATTCCTAAATATTCGATGGATTATGATAAGGACATTGACAAGAGCCTTATCGGTGATGAGTATCTGCCTGCATGGGAGAAATTCGGTCTGCTGGGCTTGAAGTGCCGCAATGACGAAGAAACCATCCGTGCCTATTCTATGGCCAACTATCCTGCCGAAGGCGACCGCATTATGCTGACGGTACGTATCGCCACGCCTCCGTTCAAGCCGAAAGACCAGGGCCCGGGCTTCATGGATGTAATGCCGGGTATCGCTTCTTCTTATATCTTTACCCTGAAACCGGGTGATAAGGTAACCATGAGTGGCCCTTACGGAGACTTCCATCCGATATTCGACTCCAAGAAGGAGATGATGTGGGTCGGTGGTGGTGCCGGTATGGCTCCGTTGCGTGCACAGATTATGCACATGACGAAGACACTGCACACTACAGACCGCGTGATGAATTACTTCTACGGTGCACGTGCATTGAATGAAGTGTTCTATCTGGAAGACTTCCTGCAGATTGAAAAGGATTTCCCCAACTTCAAGTTCCATCTTGCACTGGACCGTCCCGATCCGGCAGCCGATGCAGCGGGCGTGAAGTATACTCCGGGCTTCGTACACAACGTAATTTACGAGACTTACTTGAAAGACCACGAAGCTCCCGAAGACATCGAATACTACATGTGCGGTCCCGGTCCGATGTCGAAAGCTGTTGAGAAGATGCTCGACGACCTCGGCGTTCCGGCTCAGAACCTGATGTTCGATAACTTTGGCGGATAATCTTCCTTGTCCGTCTTGAGATAAAAAAACTCCGGCTTGTCCTTCAGGGCTTTGCCGGAGTTTTTTGTTCGGGGCATTTCCTCTCTATTGAAAGAAAGTGGAGTGGATTCTTCGTCGCTTTTTCTTTATTCCTTGATATGAATCGGTGCATTTGCCAGAATGGCTGTTACTTCTCCGGTGGTAATTCCTGTTGACACAGACCTCGTATGAACGGTTCTTGGTGAAGGAGAATGCGGTCTTTCAGAGTTTTCATGTTGGATGTTTTATTGAATGTTATTGTTTTCCTCTTCTGTTTCTTCTTGAATGGTGTCTTTGGGCAGCAATCTTGGAGAAATGCGTTTCTTGGGAGTGAGGCTCATGCCTTTCAGCATTTCGGCTTGGCGCACTACGCTGCCGTTACCGTCCGAGAGCTGGTTGAAGGCTTTGTCGTAATCCCTTTGCAGACTGGCCAACCGGTCGCCGATACCGAGGAAGGTATCGGTAAAGCCTGCAATCTTTTCATATAAGATGGTGCCGCGCTTGATGATGGCCTGCACATTCTTTACCTGGTTCTCCTTCTTCCAAAGGTCGAGCGAGAGGCGCAGGGCGCTAATCAGGTTGGTGGGGCTCATTAGTACCACCTTTTTGTTGTAGGCATATTCCCAGAGGTGGGCATCGCTTTGGATGGCGAGGAGGTAGGCACCTTCGGTGGGGATGAACATCATAACGAAATCCGGTGATTGGGCGTCGTAATGCGAGTAGTCTTTATGGCTGAGCTCGTCGATGTGGGAGCGGACAGATTGCAGGTGTGCTTTCAGGAAGTGTGCCTGCTCCTCCTTGCTTTCGGCAGAGGTGTAGGCAGCATAGGCAGTCAGCGACACTTTGGAGTCGATAATCATTTCCCGTTCGTCGGGGTACTTCACGATGATGTCGGGCTGCATCTTCTGCCCGCTTTCCTCGTTGATGATGGCTTCGCCCCGTTCGTCTTTTAGAAACTCCTGGCGGAAGTAGTGTTCGCCTTCAATCAGTCCGGAGGCTTGCAACAGACGTTCCAGAATCATTTCGCCCCAGTTGCCTTGCATTTTGGAGTCTCCTTTCAGGGCACGGGTCAAGTTGTTGGCATCTTCGCTGAGGCGGTTGTTCAGCTCCATCAGTTCCTTGATGCGTTCACCCAGCGAGAAGCGTTCTTTGGCTTCGGTGCTGTATACTTGTTCCACCTTTTGGCGGAAGTCCTTCAGGTTATCGCCCAGCGGGCGGAGCAGATTGCCCAGGTGTTCGGTATTCAGCCTGGTAAAGTCTTCGGCTTTGCTCTGGAAGATACGGTTGGAGAGATTCTCGAACTCGGTGTTCATGCGCTTGTGCAACGCTTCGGCTTCTTCCTTCTGCAGCTTCAATAATTCTATTTCCTTCTTTGTCCCGCTGATTTCTGCCCTCAGTGCGGCAGACTTGCGGTCTGCCGCCAGATAGCCGACTACGGTTCCGATGATTATCCCTATAATCAGTAATACTATCTCCATAGGTGTTTTGAAGTGTCCGCCTTATTGTGTCAATATTTCGTTTCCGTCTTCAGTAATCAGGATTTGGCTTTCCCATTGGGCAGAAGGCAGTCCGTCGTCTGTGCAGACGGTCCATCCGTCGGCTTCGTCGATAAAGACTTCGTAGCTTCCCATGTTAATCATCGGTTCGATGGTGAACGTCATGCCCGGCACTATCAGCATGCCCGTACCACGTTTGCCGAAGTGTTCCACATCCGGTTCTTCGTGGAACTTGACGCCGCAGCCATGTCCGCAGAGGTCGCGTACCACGCTGTATCCGTTCTTTTCCGCATGCTCCTGGATGGCGGCGCCTACGTCACCGAGGCGTGCCCAGGGCTGTGCGGTCTGTATGCCTATGTCACGGCATTCTTTGGTGACCTGTACCAGTCTCTGCATGTCGGGGCTGACTTCGCCAATCATGAACATGCGTGATGCGTCGGCAAAGTAACCTTTGTAAATGGTGGATACATCGACATTTACAATGTCACCGCTTTTCAGGAATTCCCTGGTGCTGGGAATGCCGTGGCACACTACATCGTTGATGCTGGTGCACACACTTTTGGGGAAGCCTTCGTACATGAAGGGGGCGGGGATGGCGTCGTGGTCTGTGGTGAAGCAATACACCATATGGTCAATTTCAGCTGTGGACATGCCTTCGCGAATGTTCTCGGAGAGATAATCCAGCAGGGCCGTGTTGATTTTGGCGCTTGCGCGGATACCGGCCAACTGCTCCTCGGTGCGGAGTGCGCTTCGCATCGGCAGTTTATATCCTTCTTTCTTATAATGTTGAATTTTGGCTTCTACTTCGTCGGAATAGTTTTTAGGAGTAAACCGGACTCCTTTCATGAACTTTTTCATTGTCTTTTCTTTTTTATGAGACTGCAAAAATACACAATAATGCAGGTGCTTGTACTATCAAGAGCCGAAAAAACATTCGTTTTCTTTATCCCGATACCAGCTTAGAGGGTATTCACCACTTCTATTTCGCTTCTTGAACTGTCTATCCTCCGTACTTGTATCTGGGTCTTTATGCGCTCTTTCAGTCCTTCCACATGACTGATGATGCCTACCTTCTTGCCGCCCATCTGGTGCAGTTTTTCCAATGTGTCCATAACGGTGTTCAGGTAGTCGCTGCTCAGTGTGCCGAAACCTTCGTCGATGAACAGTGTGTCTACCGAGAGGCTCTGGCGGCTGAGGGAAGAAAGTCCGAGGGCAAGTGACAGAGATACTAGGAAGCTTTCGCCGCCCGATAAGGTGCATGCCGGACGTGCCGCACCTCCTTGATGGAAGTCGCGCAGCAGGATGGTGAGCGAACCGGCCTGGCATTCCAGTTCGTAGCGGTCGGTCAAGCGTTGCAGATAGAAATTGGCGCCTGCCAGCAGTTCTTTCAAGACGAAGCTCTGGGCTATGTTGCGGAAGTTCTTTCCCCGTTCGTCACCGAAGTGACGGCAGAGGCGGTCCCACTTCAGATACTCTTCGCGTAACCGGTCGGCACGTTCCTTTTCTTCCTTTATCCGGTCGATGTTACGGGTGTTTTCTTCTAGGCGTAACTTCTGCTGGCCGATGGATTGGTTGCCGACGGTTATCTTTTCTTCGAGATTCGCGATGAGTGCATCCAGGGTTTCGAGGTTCTCGTTTTCTTCTATTTCGGGCTTCCGGCTGATGTGCTCTTCCACTTGTCCGGTGGCCAGATGAAAGGCGGTCGATGCAGCTACTTCTTCCTCTTTAAGTGTCTGCAATGAGGCACGCAATGCTTCTATCCGGGAGCCGGACCAAGCGGATAGGACGGTGATACGCTCCTCGTCGAGAGTGGGGTTGGCGGCATAGAACCCGATTAAATCCTTTTGCAGCCTTGCCATTTGGTCTGCGGTGGAGGATATGCTTTGTTTCAGTCCGCTTGCTTGTGTATTCAGATTATTCCAGGCAATCCCCAGGGCCTTGATTTCCATTTCCTGTGTTGCTGCAGGTGCGTTGCGCCAGTCGGGGAATGCGGCATCGATGCTTTCCTTGTTGATGTTTATCCCTTCCAGCTCTTTGTGGATAAGGGCAATGGTGGATTTCAGTTCTCTTTGTTTTTCCTGCGCCAGCTGGTAGTTGCGCGTAGCTTGCGTCAGGCGGTCAATAAAGGAGAGGGGGGAGTTTTCCCATTCCGTGTTCCATCCCTCCCAGAGGATGTGGGGAGTGACGCGGTCCATGGTGGCACGTATGTTCTCCTTTTCGTTGGCGGTGAGCGACTCGTAATTGACGATGCTGTTTTTCAGCTCATTCAGCACTCTGTCGGCAGAGTTGAAGGCTTGGCGTGCAGCGTCCACATGTTTTTGGCATTCGTCCTTTTGCCGTTGCAGAGTTATGATTTGTGCGCTGAGCTTTTGAACTTCAGTGAGCTTTTCGTTCAGTTTGTCTGCTTCCAGCTTGTTCTCTTCCAGTAGCTTCTTCAGGGTTTCGCCGGTGGTTGTGGAGAGGCCGATGCCGTTGCATTGGGCGCATTTGGCTTGTGCGTCAGTACGGGCAAGGTTGTAGCTCCGGAGCGCTCTTGCTGTGGACTGACGGGCATTCTCTGCCAGCGTTCCGTAGGTCTTGGATTCTGTCCGATTGTTGTTCAATGCCTGCTCGGCTTCCTTGTATTCTTTCTCTTTTGTTTTCAGGGAGGTGCGTATGGGAGCAAGGACAGACTGGAAATCTTCATCTTTGCAAAGCGATTTTATTTCTTGTCCGCACACGGGGCAAGTATCCCCGACGACAAGCCGGGAGCGTGTTTCCTTTGCCCACTCTTCTACGGCTTCCTTTTGCTTGTCGTAGAGGGTGCGGATGTCATCATAACTTGTTTTCCTGCTGTCGAATGCCGTTTGCAGGAGGACGTATTGCTTTTGGCACGCCTCCACTTTGGCGTTCAAAGCCTTTTCGTTTTCCTTTGCCTCGTTCAGTGTCCTTTCCGTTTCAGCCAGTAAAGACAAGGCGCTCAATGCTTGCAGCAGGTTCTCCCGTCCGGCATCGAGTTTGTTTTTCTTGTCTTGCAGGGCAGGGCGGTCCATGGTTTCAAGCTGCTTGTTCCGGAGGTTTATTTCGTTTTGCAATGTATGGTTCTCTTGTTCTTTCCGGGTGAGGGCAGCTTCCTTGTCGGTACGCTCCTTGACTTTTACGGGTTGTTGCGCGGCAAGTCTTTCAAGGTGCGCGTTGTAGGTGCCGATGCGTGTTTGGGCATCGAGTGCGGATTTTAGGCCGGTAATGATGGATTGGCTTTGCTCGAACATGGGCAGTAAGGGCGAATGCTCTTGCAAGTACTTCTCGGCACGATGCAGCTTGTCTTCTTGCTCTTTCAGGAAACCGCATAGCCACTTGCTTCCTCCGTCCAGCCGGGCAAAGGATGCTCTTAACATTCCGGCTTGTGCATAGTTCTGTTGTTGCTGCTGTTGCTGCTGTTTCAAGGTAGAGAGCCAGTTGCGGGCATCGGCGGTGGCGTTCCATTCCTTAATCAGCAGTTCTTTCTGTTTGAATTCGTCCGATTGCAGTTGCGCTTGCTTCCCTTCCCACATCTTCTTTTGCTGTTCACGGGTGAGGAGGAGTTCGGAGTATTTCTTCAGCCAGTCCCGTTTTGCGAGGGCGGTAGTTTTCTGCTCATTGGCTTCCTTGACTCCGGCATTTTGCGTGGCTATGGCTTCCTTGATTGTGGAGATTTCTTCTTCTGCCAGGATGTGGATGCCTTCCAGCTTCCGGTTCTGGTTTTCGTATTCCGTCCGTCTTTCCTTGGTGGCGGCATATATTTCGGCACCTATTTCGGAGTAGATACTTGTACCGGTCAGCTTTTCCAGAATATCCGATTTTTCGCTTTCCTTGCTTTGCAGGAACTTGGTGAAGTCGCCTTGCGCCAGCATGGTGGTGCGGCAGAATTGTTCGAAGGTCAACCCCACTGCAGCTTGTATTTCCGCCTTTATCTCATTCTTTTTGTTGAGCTGTGCGCCGCTTTTATTGTTTTCCAGTGTCCAGCGCACATCCTGCACGGCTCCTGAAATCTTGCGGTGTGCCCGCGCCACGTACCATCGGGCGGTGTAGGGCATTTCGTTTGAGCCGGTAAACTCCAGCTCCGTCCATGCTTCACTGGTGTTACGGCGCATCAGTTGTCGGCTGTCGTTGATGGCAACATCTTCCTTTTTGGCAGAGAAAGTCTGGCTCAGGTCTTTGTATTTTTCGTTCTCGGCATGGTCCATGCGGGGCGTTTCGTTGTAGAGTGCCAGGCAGATGGCGTCGAGAATGGTTGTCTTCCCTGCACCCGTCTCGCCGCAGATAAGGAAAAGGGATTCCTCGCTTAGCGGTCCGTTCTCAAAGTCGATGACGGCATCTTCTATGGAGGCAAGGTTCTTTATGGTGAGTTTCTGGAGTTTCATGTTCCGGACAAATGATTAGGAGTTGTTCTTGCTTTTCACTTTTTGCATGACAGTCTCCATCAGCTGGCAAAGTTCTGGGTCCATCTCTTCTCCTTCGGTTTCGCGGTAGTAGAGTCTGGCTATTTCCAGGGGAGACATTTCCTGCATCTCTTGGATGGAGATAGGCTTGCTCTCGTCAGTGTCGGCCTGCCGCTCTCGGGTAGTCTTGATGTAGCAATATTTGCATGCCTTGCCTTTGGCGGCGTTCGAGGCTTTTTCGTTGCAGTCGGGGGGCAGGTAGCCTTTTGTCAGCACATTCAGACGGAGGTATGCAGGTTTCTCTTCCGGATATTCTTCCAGCAGTTTCAAGGCGTCTTCGAAAGGTGTCGGGTCATGGGGAAGTGTGACGAGCGGAATCGGATTTTCAATTTCCCTTGTACTGATTTGTGGCTCTGCCCCTTTCTCCAACTCGATGATGGAGACGGAGTGCGGATAGGTTTCGTCGAAGCTGACGGGGAGGGGAGTGCCGCAATAGCGTGCGTGGTGATGACTGCCTTTGATGTCCTGAGGGCAATGGATGTGTCCGAGTGCCAGGTAGTCGTACCCTTCTCCCATAGCGCTGAGGGGAACATACTCTATTCCGCCGATACTCTCATCGTGCCCGCTACGGTCGCTGCCTTCAATAGAGAGATGGGCCATGAGGACGACGGGAAGCTGTGCCGTATTCCGTTTCTTCACTTCGTCCAGCAGTGCCTGGAAGAAGCGTGCCTGCCGTTGGTCGCGCGGTGTTTCAGTGTCCAGCAGGGGGAAGTTTTGCGGATAGACGTGGGGCACGGCAATGACGTAGCCTATTGTCTTTTTTTCATTGTTTATCTCGATGATGTGCTTGTCCAAATTCACTTCCTCGGCTGTACGTTCGATGTTTCCCACAACGTTCAAGCCGAAGTGCTGCCAGAGGTTGCTGTCTATCTCCAATTTGGAGCTGCTGTCGTGGTTTCCGGCGGTGACTACGATGGTCATTTCGGGGCAGGCTTGGTGAATGTTCAGCATGGCGTCGGTGTACATCTTCTGCGTGGCGGCAGCGGGAGAGGAGTAGTGGTAGATATCTCCGCTTACCACCATGGCGTCGGGCTGCTCTTCGGTTACTATGCGGGTGAGTTGCCGTAGGAAGGCCTGCTGTTCGACGGTGCGGTCGTAGTTGTAGAGGGTGTGTCCCAGGTGCCAGTCGCTGGTATGTAGTATCTTCATTGTTTTTGTTACTTCAATGGATGTGGGTTATGGTTTCCTTAGAATATAAATCTTGTGTGTTCCTCGTCCTTTGTAGTCGATGCCCGATTCGGGATTGGCTATCCATTCGCGCAACTCGCGGGAGGCGGCGGACTTCAATAAGCCGGTCAGTTGGCAATAGTCGGCTTGGGTCATGAAGCTGTTCTTTTCCAGGTATTTTTTTGCCCGTTCCAGCCGTTCCTGCGGAGAAAACACTTGTGAGGAGCGTTGGAATTTGTCGGTGGAACGTTTCAGGTGGCAATGGCGAGCGGTACGGTACAGTAGTTCTTTGTCCACCTTGAAATGTATGTCCTTCAGGCAGATGCTGACGGCGTTTCGCTTGGTGTCTCCTTCTTCGCCCGTCTCCCGTTCACGGTCTTGCCGCAGACCGAGGGCAGGGGTGAATACTCCTAAGTTGTCAATCTTCACGGAGTAACCTTGCCCCATTTGGTAGGCTATTTCGTCGGTGATGGCTTGCATCAGTCCGATGATGTCTCCTCGTGTGAAGGATGAGGCGTATGCTATCTTTTCGGTGATGGTTTCCAAGTCCACCTGCCCGTATAGTTTCATTCGTGGGTAGAGGATGCGTTTGCCGTCTTCTCCCGGCAGGTTCAGTTCCTGCATGTTGTATTCTGCCATGATGGTAGCGTTGTTATGAGGTTCGTTTGTTTATTGGGGCTTACAGAGTTTGTCCCAAGGTTGCGGATGTGTATGCCAAGGTTGGGGATTTCTATCCCAAGGCTTGGGATAGACAAACCAAGGGCGAAGGTAATTCTTTATCTCTATACTTGCAAACTTTACTATTAGTAGTTAGGAAGTTTTTTATTGGTAGTCGGGAAGTTTTTTGTTATAGGTTTGAGAGAGGAATTGAAAAAAACGTTATCTTTGTTACATAAGAGAAGTGCATGAATGATGAACAAAACTAAAATTAAGCGATATATGAAACATTATCCGGACTTATTATTGTTGTTTGCCTTATTGTCCGTTACCACAATGATTAAAGCACAAATATCGATAAGACCTTATAGCGAATGGGAAGCAACCCAGTTTGTTGCAGTGAACGGACATCAGCCCGAAGACTATGTAACGCCAGATAATAATTGGGAAATACTATACAATTTACGGACTCCACGTACTCAAGCCGAACTTCGTGAAATGGGTATTAAATGCTCTGATAGCCAATTATTGTTATTGGAAGTAGGTGGACTTGTCAGTAAAACAAAAGGAAAATGGAAAGCTACTATACCCATTCTCGACAAAGAACAGACCAATTCTCTAAGAAGCTTAAGTAAGGAGATTGCTGAATCCATGTATGTCAAAACAAAGGCAGACTTTATATCATTGGCACAAACTATCAGTGAAATGGGATTCAAGAACAATGTACTCTCACTTGTTTTTTCATACCTTCTGGATGGAAAAATGTGGACAAAGTTAGTCTTGTTTGAGGATGTTGACAATTATACAAGCTGGAGTGGCTGTTACTGGGTATTATACGAATCAAGAAATGGCTTTGCATGCGGTACGAATGGTTTCGGAGAACAGAATTTGATTTTGACTTACATCAATAGCGGCATTGCTCCTGACAACGACATTATGGACCATTGTGCTGATGAAATAGCACAATTCGGAAAAGTAACAGATGCCAAACTCGTTTCTCAGTTAAAACCTTATGGGCTGGTAGATGATAATGGAGATGTATTATTTCCTATTATAAAGAAACGGCAAGACCGCTTTCATCAAATAACTGAAAAATTGGCAAACTCTATCAGTGCGGAACTAAAGAATAATTGTGGCTCCTTAGCAAGCCAATATGGTATTGACAATGAAAAAGTGGCAATGGTGATGCTGTACCATGAAATCATGTGGGATTTGGTAGATAATCTGATTCAAGATAGGATAATCTTCACTCCAGCTATTTTCAAAGATGAAGAATCGAATAAAGAACGATTGAATGAAGTCGTTTTCTTCATAGAAGGAGGATTAATGCAATAATAATTCGATAGAGAAAAGGACATTTGACTTTGAAGAGTTTTCTGTAAATGTATTTCAAGTGCATAGAAAATAGCCAATTAAAAATAAAGAATTATGTACGAATGGGCCAATGAAATGAACTGTGCCGTAACTGTATGCGACACAAAGGGAATCATCCTATATATGAACGAGAAAGCATGCCGTACGTTTGCCAAACACGGTGACCTGATAGGCAAGAATCTCTTTGATTGCCACAACCCGCAATCGCAGGCCAAGATACGCGAACTGCTGGAGACGGGGGAAGTGAATGCCTACACCATTGAGAAGAACGGTGTCAAGAAAATGATTTATCAGACGGCATGGAAACAGGACGGAGTAGTCGGTGGCCTGGTGGAGATTTCGATGGAAATACCCGGAGAGATGCCACACTATATGAGAAAATAACAAAATGATATATGATATGAAAACACTTTCTAATTCAGAACTGACAATTAAAGTCTCCCCACATGGGGCCGAGTTATGCAGTATCTTGCATGATGGAAAAGAATATCTTTGGCAGGCAGACCCCGCTTTCTGGAAACGGCATTCTCCGGTGCTTTTTCCCATTGTAGGCAGCGTTTGGGAGAATGAATACCGCCACGAAGGCGTTTCCTATGCATTGACGCAACACGGTTTTGCCCGCGATATGGATTTTGAATTGATGCTTGAACTGGAAGATGAAGTGCGTTATCGACTGGTTGACAGTGAGGAAACACGCAAGAAATATCCTTTCCCGTTTTGCCTTGAGATAGGCTATCGGATAGAGGGAAAGAAGATTGAGGTGCTTTGGAAAGTCATCAATACCGGAACACGCGAAATGCACTTCCAGATAGGGGCCCATCCGGCTTTCTATTACCCGGACTATGATGCGGAGACAACGGACCGTGGATATTTCGGCTTTGATAAGACGGAAGGTTTGCACTATATCCTTATCTCCGAGAAAGGATGTGCCGCTCCGGATAAGGAATATTTGCTTGAGTTGACAGATGGCCTGCTGCCTTTGGACATCCACTCCTTTGATAAAGATGCCCTGATTCTGGAAAACAGTCAAGTGAAAGAAGTTACATTATATAATAAGGAGAAGAAGCCCTATCTCAGTCTGTATTTCGACACTCCGGTGGTGGGGTTGTGGTCGCCTCCGGCCAAGAATGCTCCGTTTGTCTGCATCGAGCCGTGGTACGGGCGTTGTGACCGTGCCCATTATAAGGGCGAATATAAGGATAAGGACTGGATGCAGCACTTGGCGCCGGGAGGAGTCTTTAAAGGTGGGTATACAATTGATATAAGATAAAAAATGAAGAAGGATACTGAAAATAATTCGGTATCCTTTTTATTTGGAGAATGCAATGTCATTATCTTTGCGCCCGGTAAAAAATATAGGTTGTTTTTTAAGGTATGAAGAAGAGTCTTATTGCATTGGCGTTCGGCACATTGGGGCTAGGGATTGCCGAATTTACGATGATGGGTATTTTGCCCTATGTGGCTACTGATTTGGGAATCAGCATTCCCGTGGCCGGTCATTTCATTTCTGCGTATGCGTTGGGTGTTTGTTTTGGTGCGCCCATGCTGCTCCTGGCCCGTAAACGCCCGTTGAAGCAGATTCTGCTGGTCTTGATGGCATTAATGATTGCGGGTAATATTTGTGCGTCTATGGCACCCAATTATTGGGTCTTGCTGTTGGGACGTTTTGTTTCCGGACTTCCTCATGGCGCTTATTTTGGGGTGGCTTCCATTGTTGCGGGAAAATTGGCTGATAAGGGGAAAAGCTCGGAGGCGGTTTCAATTATGATAGCGGGAATGACTGTGGCCAATCTGTTTGGGGTGCCGTTGGGTACTTCGTTGAGCCATACACTGTCTTGGCGTGCCACGTTTCTGCTGGTAGGTGCCTGGGGATTGATAACATTGTACTACATTTGGCGTTGGGTACCGCAGGTCGAAGGACTGAAAGACACGGGATTTAAAGGACAGTTCCGTTTTTTGAAAAAGCCGGCGCCGTGGCTCATATTGGGAGCTACAGCTTTGGGCAACGGTGGTGTATTCTGCTGGTATAGCTATATCACTCCGTTGCTGACTGAGGTTTCCGGTTTTAGTGCGGACAGCATTACGGCACTGATGGTACTGGCAGGATTCGGAATGGTTGCCGGCAATCTGGTCAGTGGGCGCATGTCCGACCGGTACACTCCGGGGAAGGTCGGTACGGTGGTGCAAGGGATGATATGTGTTATTTTATTATTGATATTTTTACTCTCTCCCCATCCGTGGTGTTCGGCAATATTGATGACGCTTTGTACGGCAGGTTTGTTTGCCGTCTCCAGTCCGGAGCAGGTGTTGATGATTCGTGTGGCCCCTGGAGGAGAAATGTTGGGAGGCGCTTGTGTGCAGATGGCCTTCAATTTGGGGAATGCTATCGGAGCCTATATCGGAGGTCTTGCCTTGAGTGGAGGATACCGTTATCCCGCATTGGCAGGCGTACCGTTTGCACTGATGGGATTTATTTTATTCCTTGTCTTCTACAAGAAATTCCAGGATAAGTATTAAGTGTTTCATTTTTTTTGTGTATGTTTGTCCGCAAGTATTAACTAAACTCGATAACTTATGAAGACTTTGAATTATGTGAAGATATTGCTGTTGTGTGTATTTACGATTGGGCTGGCGTCTTGTGGGGATGATGTATATTATACCATGCAGAATAGCGACGACAAATTGTGTGGGAAGACGTGGATAGAAGAATATCAGACGGAAAACAAAGATGGAGTTGAAGTGTTATGCAGTCATCAGCTGAAGTTTGCCAAGGCTGATAATTCTGGACAGGAAATCTGGGAGTATTATCGCGGAGGCGAGTCCCGTCCCTATGAAACGACTTCACGTACTTTTACTTGGAAATGGATGGATAAGTCTATGGAGGGGTTGACTCTGAATTATGGTGCCGGTGAAATCAAGTACTTTGATAATGTATGGGTGCGCGAACATTATTTATCCGGTAAACTGGATGGAGTGGTTGTTATGATGGTAGATGCTAATTATAAATAAAGTATGGCTTATGAATAATATGTTGAAATACACAAAAATGTTATTGTTGTTTGTCCTTGTATTAGGATTGACATCATGTGATAGTGAGGAAGAAACGGAATATAATCTGCCCGGTGAATGGTATACATCTGAAGAAATAGATTTCGGGGCATATACTTGGGGTAGGGGGACGATTATGACCTTTAACGCGCGCAACCAAGGTACTATTGGTTCATATGGCGACCCGAATTATTTGCTTTTCAGATGGAATTGGGTTAGTGGGGCTTACAATCTGATGGAATTGGAATTCTATGATGGTGGCAGCATGGCTTACATTGAAGGAGCCATGGCTGATTCTTATTCTTTCAGTGGTACTTGGTATAATAGCTGGAGGGAATATCAAGATAATATTCACGGACAGCCTTTTCGTATGCGTCGGCAATGACGACATGCTTATCAATAAAAAACGGAGCAAATCAATTGCTCCGTTTTTTATTGTATGTCAGCTTTTTACTTATTCTTCAAAACCAATTTCTTGAACTCTCCCGGATAAGGTGTTTCAAACCGCATCAGCTCTCCCGTGACGGGATGATAGAAACAGAGTTTGAAAGCATGCAGGGCCAAGCGTCCGATAGGATTTACGTCTTCCAGTCCATAGCGTCCGTCGCCGATAATAGGATGCCCCAAATCCTGCATGTGTACACGTATCTGGTTTTTTCGTCCCGTTTCCAGGTTCAGTTCAACAAGAGAGTATCCATTGGCTCGTTTGATGGTACGGTAATGCGTAATGGATTCTTGTCCCCCGTCATCTGTCGGGCTGGAGTATACATACAGCTTACGGTCTGTCAACCAAGAAACCACGGTTCCTGCATCTTTTTCCATCTCGCCGACCACTACGGCTACGTATCGCCGGTCTGTTACAATGTCATGCCAGTTATCGCGTAGTGTACGTTGGGTTTTCTCGTCTTTGGCAAACATCATCAAGCCGGAGGTGTCACGGTCCAGGCGGTGCACGATGTGTACACGGTGCTGCTTGCCCGAGCGTTGCACGTATTCATTCAAGATGGTATAGGCGGTACGTTCCTTTTGCCGGTCAGTGTTGACGGACAGCAAACCCTGCATCTTCTCTATCACGATGATATAGGCATCCTCGTATACAATCTTCATCAGTTTATGGTTGAACTCTTTACGTCCCTTCTCACGGCTGATTTGTACTTTCATACCCGGTTTCAGAGGAAAATTGTATTGTGTAGTGATAACGCTGTCCACATATATAATGCGTTTGCTCAGCAATGATTTCAGCTTGGTGCGGCTGGCGTCCGGCATTTTAGCTGCCAGAAACTCCATGAGCTCCATCGGTTCCTTCACCATGTAGTCCGTATATTGTGTGCGGGCTCTTGCTGTAATTTTTTCTTTTGCCACGATTGGTTTTAATTTACGATTAGACAATTTACAATTTACGATTGAAAACTACTTGTACTTTCAATCTTTTAATTCCAATAATACTACGTTTTCCACATGGTGGGTGTGCGGGAACATGTCTACCGGTTGAACGGCCTTCACTTTATATTTCGCATCGAGCAGTTGCAGGTCGCGCGCCTGCGTAGCCGGATTACAGCTGACGTATACGATGCGTTTGGGTTCGGCAAACAGAATGACATCCACTACATCCTGGTGCATTCCGGCACGGGGAGGGTCGGTGATGATGACATCGGGACGGCCGTATTGGTTGATGAAGTCTTGTGTCAGCATGTCTTTCATATCTCCGGCAAAGAACAATGTGTTTTTAATTCCGTTAATCTCGGCATTGACCTTGGCGTCTTCAATGGCTTCGGGCACATATTCTATGCCGATTACCTGGCGTGCGTGCTTGGATACGAAATTGGCAATGGTACCCGTGCCGGTATAAAGGTCATAAACAAGCTCGTTACCGGTCAGTCCGGCAAAGTTGCGTGCTACTTTGTAGAGGTTGTAGGCTTGTTCGGAGTTGGTCTGATAGAAAGATTTGGGACCTACCTTGAAGCGCAGTCCCTCCATTTCCTCGAAGATGTGGTCTTTTCCCTTGAAGGTGTGTACCTCGAGGTCGGTGATGGTATCGTTGCACTTATTATTAATAATGTATAGCAGGGAAGTGATTTCGGGGAATGTATCTGCTATGTATTGCAGCATTTGCTTGAACAGAGCCATTTCCTCCTCTTTCTCTATCTTGCAGATGAGGATTACCATCAGTTCGCCGGTGGTAGAGGTACGCACAATCATATTGCGTAGCATTCCTTCATGCGTACGCAGGTTGATGAAGGAATAGTTGTGCTGGTAGGCATAGTCGCGTACCGCATTGCGGATGCGGTTGGATATATCGTCCTGCAACCAGCACTTTTCTATGGCAAGCACTTTATCGAAAGCATTGGGAATATGGAAGCCTACGGCATTCATCTGTTCGTACACTACATTCTGCTGAACCTCTTCTGTCGTCAGCCAACGTTTGTTGGAAAAAGTGTACTCCAGTTTATTCCGGTAGAACTGAGTTTTTTCTGAACCTAATATCGGAGAGATTTCCGGCAATTCGATTTTGCCGATGCGGGTGAGGTTGTCCGTTACTTGTTTTTGCTTATACTTGATTTGCTCGGAATAGGGGAGAACCTGCCATTTACAACCGCCGCATACACCATAATGTTGGCAGAATGGAACTGCCCGTACTGCCGAATATTCATGGAATTTCACAGCCTCGGCTTCAGCATAATGATGCTTTTTTCTCTTAATTTGCAGGTCAACTACATCGCCGGGGACGACATATGGTACGAAAATCACCAAATCATTGACTTTTGCGATGGCTTTTCCTTCGGCAGCCACATCCGTAATTGTCACCTTCTCCAGTAGGGGAAGTTCTTTTCTCTTTCTTGCCACTTTTACACCAATCTAATAAATTCTTCGGCAAAAATAGACATTTTTTCGGGATTTCTCTCTATGAAATGAAATATTAAAGATTGCAATGTCGAAATTGCATTTTAGCATAAAGTTTTTTCTGAAAAAGTTTTCTAGTCTGCGAAATATACTTAGATTTGCGAGCAGAAAAGAGAAATCACTATCAAAAACTTTAAATTTATATTATGGACAAAAAAAGAGTTTATACCTTTGGTAACGGCCAGGCAGAAGGAAAGGCCGATATGAGAAACCTTTTGGGTGGGAAAGGTGCTAACCTTGCAGAAATGAACCTTATAGGGGTTCCGGTTCCTCCGGGCTTTACAATAACGACAGAAGTTTGTACGGAATATTATGAAATGGGGCAGGATAAAGTCGTTGCTCTGTTGAAGAATGAAGTTGAACAAGCCATTGCCCATGTGGAAACACTGATGCGTTCCAAATTCGGTGATGTGGAGAATCCGTTGCTGGTTTCCGTACGTTCGGGTGCGCGCGCTTCCATGCCGGGCATGATGGACACTATCCTGAATCTTGGCTTGAATGACGAAGTGGTGGAAGGCCTGACGCGCAAGACGGGCAATGCACGCTTTGCATGGGACTCTTACCGTCGTTTCGTGCAGATGTATGGCGACGTGGTGCTGGGCATGAAACCGGTGAACAAGGAAGATGTAGACCCGTTCGAGGCTATTATAGAAGATGTGAAACATGCTAAAGGCGTGAAGCTGGATAACGAGCTTGAGGTGGAAGACCTTAAGGAACTCGTGAAGAAGTTCAAGGCTGCGGTGAAAGAACAAACCGGAAAAGACTTCCCGACTTGTGCCTACGAGCAGTTGTGGGGTGCCGTTTGTGCCGTATTCAACTCCTGGATGAACGAACGTGCTATTTTGTATCGTAAGATGGAGGGAATTCCTGACGAATGGGGTACTGCCGTAAGCGTTCAGGCTATGGTATTCGGTAATATGGGCGAGAGCTCTGCTACGGGTGTTTGCTTCAGCCGCGATGCTGCTACCGGTGAGGACCTTTTCAATGGCGAGTATTTGATTAATGCACAAGGTGAAGACGTGGTTGCCGGTATCCGTACTCCGCAACAGATTACAAAAATCGGTTCTCAACGTTGGGCTGAATTAGCCGGTGTAAGCGAAGAAGAACGTGTCAGCAAATATCCTTCCATGGAGGAGGCTATGCCGGAAATCTATAAGGAACTGGATGCTTTGCAGACAAAACTCGAAAATCACTACCGTGATATGCAGGATATGGAGTTTACAGTACAAGAGGGTAAACTCTGGTTCCTCCAGACCCGTAACGGTAAGCGTACCGGAGCCGCTATGGTGAAGATTGCCATGGACTTGCTCCATCAAGGTATGATTGACGAAAAGACTGCATTGATGCGTTGTGAGCCCAATAAGTTGGACGAACTGCTCCACCCGGTATTTGATAAGACAGCTCTGAAACAAGCTAAGGTGTTGACTCGTGGTCTTCCCGCTTCTCCGGGTGCCGCTACGGGACAAATCGTATTCTTTGCCGATGATGCTGCCGAATGGCATGCTGCCGGCAAGCGTGTGGTGATGGTACGTATCGAGACTTCTCCGGAAGATTTGGCAGGTATGGCAGTTGCCGAAGGTATCCTGACTGCCCGCGGTGGTATGACTTCGCATGCGGCAGTGGTTGCTCGTGGTATGGGTAAGTGCTGTGTGTCTGGTGCAGGTGCCTTGAACATCGACTACAAGGCGCGTACAGTGGAAGTGGATGGTGTACTGTTGAAAGAAGGTGACTATATCTCCTTGAACGGAAGCACCGGTGAAGTATATAAAGACAAGGTGGAGACAAAAGCGGCTGAGCTGTCCGGTGACTTTGCGGAACTGATGGATTTGGCAGACAAATATACGAAGCTGCAGGTTCGTACCAATGCGGATACTCCTCATGATGCCGCAGTAGCACGTAATTTTGGCGCTGTGGGTATCGGTCTTTGCCGTACGGAACACATGTTCTTTGAAGGCGAGAAGATTAAAGCCATGCGCGAGATGATTCTGGCAGAAAATGCAGAAGGGCGCCGCAAGGCTTTGGCTAAGATTCTTCCCTACCAGCAAGCTGACTTCAAGGGAATTTTCAAGGCAATGGAAGGCTGTCCGGTGACGGTGCGTCTGCTTGATCCTCCTTTGCATGAGTTTGTTCCCCATGACCTGAAGGGACAGCAGGAAATGGCAGATACGATGGGCGTGAGCCTCCAGTATATCCAGCAACGTGTTGAGGCACTTTGTGAGCATAATCCGATGTTGGGTCATCGTGGTTGCCGTTTGGGAAATACATATCCTGAAATTACACAGATGCAGACGCGTGCCATCCTGGGTGCTGCTTTGGAATTGAAGAAGGAAGGTGTTGAAACCCATCCTGAAATCATGGTGCCTCTGACCGGTATCTTGTATGAGTTCAAGCAGCAGGAAGAAGTGATTCGTGCTGAGGCTGCCCAGTTGTTTGAAGAAGTGGGTGACAGCATCGACTTCAAGGTAGGTACAATGATTGAGATTCCGCGTGCCGCCTTGACTGCCGACCGCATTGCTTCCTCTGCCGAGTTCTTCTCATTCGGTACGAACGACTTGACTCAGATGACATTTGGTTATTCACGCGACGATATCGCTTCCTTCCTCCCGATTTATCTGGAGAAGAAGATTCTGAAAGTAGACCCGTTCCAGGTACTCGACCAGAATGGTGTAGGACAGTTGGTGCGCATGGCTACTGAAAAGGGACGTGCTATCCGTCCGGACTTGAAGTGCGGTATTTGCGGCGAGCATGGAGGTGAACCTTCTTCTGTGAAGTTCTGCCACAAAGTTGGCTTGAATTATGTCAGCTGTTCTCCGTTCCGTGTGCCTATTGCACGTCTGGCTGCGGCGCAGGCTGCAATAGAGGAATAAGCGGTTAGATAACTAATTATTGTATTAGGCTGTAATGCACTGAGAAATAGGCATTACAGCCTAATCTGTTTTTGGACGGTTCGTTCATTTGACCGCAAAAATCGAGCCAAATAAACGGGTAACACATACCAAATACATACAAAAATGAACATACGCACATACACAACACATACAAATGAATTTATTAACTTAAATAATTGATTATGACTACATTCAAAACTGTTGTAAGAAGGAAAAGAGCTGATGGTTTTTACCCGGTGTATATCCGCGTGGTTCATCGCACTAAAATGGGGTACATCAGCACAGGCAAGATTGTTACTGACAAACAACTTTTAAAGTCAGGTGACATCAAAGACCCGGTAGTAAACGAATACTGCTCACGGCAGATTTTACGTTTCAGTGAAATCATGAACAAGAAGGACTTTACGAACTTCTCTGTTTCAGATTTGATAGATTATTTACTTCATTCAGACGAGGACGTTTGTTTTAGCGAGTATGCTTCTCAATTCATAGCCCGAATGGAAAGAGAAGGACATGAGCGGAACGCAAAGAACTACCGACTTGCTGTTGGTCATCTGGAGCGGTTCATTGGAACTACACAGATCATGTTTGGGCACTTGACTACCGCCGTATTAAAGAAGTGGCTGGAAAGCCTTTCTCAAACCAACCGGGCAAAAGAAATGTACCCTACTTGTGTTCGGCAGATTTTCAAAAAAGCTATTATAGATTTGAATGACGATGAACTTGGTCTCATCCGTATAAAGTTCAATCCGTGGCTGAAAATAACTATCCCTAAGTCCGATAACACAGAAAAACGTGCTATCAGTGCAGAAGCGTGTCGTGAATTTTTCAATCATCCTCTCCCTCAGTCAAAAATGGTTTTGCCTATTCCTGAACTTGGTAGAGACGTGGCTCTCTTGTCATTGTGTTTAGGAGGAATCAATACCGTTGATTTGTACGAACTCAAAAAGGAAGATTATAACGCTGGCATTATCAGTTATAAAAGAGCTAAGACCCGTCATAGCCGAAGGGATGAAGCCTACATGGAAATGAGAGTTGAACCATTCATACAAACGACATTTGAGAAATATCTCTCCGGTAAAGAAGAGGAATACTTATTCAACTTTCATCAGAGATATAAGAACTCCGATAGTTTCAATGCTAATGTGAATATTGGTATTCGGAAGATATGTGAGGATATGGGCATGAAGAAAGAAAAATATTATTGCTTCTATACGTTTAGGCATACATGGGCAACCATTGCACAGAATGATTGTGATGCCAATCTGTATGAGGTGGCTTTTGGTATGAATCATAGTCATGGCTTTAATATAACAAGAGGTTATGTCAAACTCGATTTTACTCCAGCTTGGGAACTCAATGCCAAAGTTATCGACTTTATTTTTTTCAGCGATAAAAGAAGTAAGCAAGGAAAAGCGTGTGATATTGATACGCCAAAGGATAAAATGTTCCGTATCAGTAAAAAAATGATGATTTACGGTCGCGCCTATTTTAAAGGTAGAATTGTAGCAGAATTAACGGATATTGGTTTTGGTACAGTGGATGATGTAATAACAGCACTCGTAAAGAAGTTACCCAATGATATTCCGGTAGGTTGCCCTGTACAATTCCGTTTCACGAATTGTGATACACAGAACGAAGCTGTATATGAAAGATACAAGGGCAAAGGTTTTTAGTTCTGCCAACTCCCAAAACAAGTTTAGCAACATATAGGGAACAAATCCAACCCACCATAATGAAGCCGTGCCAGCCGTTTGTGATTGGCACGGTTTCATTTTCTGTCATACCGGGAATCGTATGGCTGCCTGTTTTTTCTATCTGTGGAAACAGAGCCGAACAACAATCTGCCAAGCAGGACAAAGAAAGACTTCACAATCCAAACCACTAATTGGAATATCTTCTTGATAATCCAGACCACCAGCCTTGTCAGCCAATATACGGCAAGACATACCGGAGCAAGATACAGGAACAACAATATATAGAATGGCATAATCTGTAATTTTTATATCAACACTGCACCTCTCGAAAGGAGGCTTATTTGTATGTGAAAGTAGTAAAAATCAACGAGTTATGCAAGTTTTTTAGTCTATATATTATACGATTTTACAACATATTTATACTTGAAAATCAGAATGTTGAAATCTTGAAACTTTGGATATTGAGACAATAAGCATAACCATATTCCGACATCTCAGTCCAATATATCTATGGACTAAAACTATCACTGAACCACGTCTTCCAGCACTTCTTTTTCCTCCGGTTATGGTTGGTATATTCCTTTTATCGTGATACCGAACACCAAAGGGAAACAACAACAGAGATACCGGCATATCGTTTTTCCGTTCAACCATGAAACCGTGGTCATCGGAATTTCATGATACATTGTTCTGACTATTCAAGTAACATGATTATCCAAGCAATGGGAGATTGTATCTCTTTTTTCGTAGTTACCATGGATGTTGAAAATGGTATTCTTCAAATGATTGGTCGTATTATCCAGAGACCGATATTTCAGATACCCCAATAACTGAAGTTTCTTGAACTATGGTAGTTTGCACTCTCCAGTCTATGGAATGCCTGTCGTCAAACAAAAGTGTTGCGCATTTCCCTGCAAGGCGTTTTTCTGCGTTAATTTTGGTGTCAAAAAGGACCCGGGAGACCGTGACCTGCGTTGCAGGATTTGTCAAGCAAGTTGTACCTTTGTCATTACAAAACTCCGTTTCGTCCTGAAAAGGTGACTTGCCGACTGCTGCCGCATCGGAGCGATTTTATCGCTGTTTCGCCCTGCGAAAGAAGGTTCGGACACCCCCATTTACCAAAGTATCATAGTAAGATGAAACGAAGAACTAAAGTTTATCAGTTGCGACTGACCCCGGAGGAACAGTCCACGCTTAAAGAAAAAGCGAAGGGAAAACCTGTCGCTGACTACATACGTGCAGCATTGACAGAATATTCAGACACCGATGCCAGACACCGGTTAGAACTAATCAATAACCTTGGTGAGTTTTACCGAAAGTTCCGGGATGAACTATCCTGGGCAGGTAGTAACCTGAACCAGTCGGTCAAGAGAGCCAATGAACTTGCGGTAGCCGGGTTACTTCCACCCAGCTATATCCGGGAGGTCTTGATGCCGGTTATCCTTGAAACCCAGAAAACACTGAACGAGATAAAGAGAAACCTTGAAACCGTGACACGTAAGGCTGTCAAACTATAGTTTATGAGTTTCCCTATACCTTATTATATATCCCGATATACAGGAATCAAAGAATCGAGATACCGAGTAACCACGGTTACATTGTATCAGAACACCATAGTCACATTATCCAAAGATAAACATTCCCAAGTATGATAGCCACCATATTACCCGGAAGCTCGAACTTCCACGCAGTCGGTTACAATGAACGTAAAGTAGCGAAAGGAGTTGCCCGTATGCTCGAAATGCAGAACTTCGGCACACTCGGTACATTCGGCAAGCCGACCCCGGAGGAACTGGTCACATACCTTCAGGAATATACTTCCCGAAACACCCGAATCCAAAAGGCACAGTTCCATGTTGCCTTTTCCTGCAAGGGGCATGAAATGACGGAAGTGGAACTACTGGACTTTACCCACCGTTACTTGTCAGAAATGGGATATGGCGAGGAAGGACAACCCTTGCTGGTCTATTCCCACTATGATACAGATAATACCCATCTGCATATCGTGACTTCTCGTATCGCCCCTGATGGCAAGAAGATATTGCACGGCCATGAGCGCAGACGCTCACAAGAAGTGATTGACCGCATACTTGGGAATGACAGGAAGCAGAAAGTGGAGCAAGACTTAAATGCTGCCAAACAATATACCTTCTCCTCTTTTGCCCAATTCAAAGCGATAATGACTTCGATGGGCTATGAAGCTTATCAGAAAGACGGCACTGTCTTTGTCAAACATGGTGGCAAGGTACAGAAGAAACTTCCTCTTAGCGACATTGAGGCATTGTATAAGAAAGGCTACTACAACAGAGCGCGTAACCGCCAGCTTCGGGGCATCCTCAAAAAGTATCGTGACGTATGTTCCAACAAGGAAGAACTGCAAAAGGAATTGAAAACCAAGTTCGGCATCGACATCGTATTTTTGGGAAAGAAGGATGCGGCATACGGCTATATACTCGTTGACCACGCCAATAAGACCGTCATCCACGGGGCAAGAGTGCTGGCTGTAGAAGAGCTGTTGGATTTCGCTACCCCCGAACAACGCTTTGACCGCATGGAGGATTTCATTGACCGGTTGCTCACCCTCAATCCCAAGATAACGCAGGGCGAGATATTCCAGAAATTGAAGAAGCATCATGCCTATATAAAGAAAGGTGTCATCTATTTCAACAGAGAATCCCGCCCCTTGAAACCGTTTATGGCGGAAGCCATAGACCGTAACAACCGCATCGAGCTGGTTGAGAAGTTCCAACCTACCACAGAGGCGGAACGTGATTTGCTTTGCAAAATCTATAAAGTGAACCGTCCCGACCTTGTTGCCCTCTCGTCAGAAAGAACGCAATCCCATTCGGATGCTGTCAATAACCTGAAAGAAATCTTTTCAGACGAAACCATTATCTCTGTCAGAAGTCCCCTTCGTGAGGAAGGCTTCATCATCCGTCAAGAGGAAGATGCCACATACGCCATCAACTTCAAGAGCCATATCATCGTCAATCTATCAGAAGAGGGCTTCAATCTGGAACGACAGGAAAGGAAGCCGGTTAAACAACAACAATCCAGCCCGAAACACTCTGCCCGTAAGCCTCTCTCCAGTCATAACAAGATGCGTGACCATGGAGAAGGAAGCCGCTACGAAAAACGGGAATGGGAAGTCGGACAGAAAGGTAACTATGACGATATTGATGACGGACATTCCTTGAAGCGATAAAAAAGGGACGTGCTGCCGTCCAGTTTTCGGACGCATCAAACAGTGATACCCCGATAGCATGAACTTTTATACCCCGGTTAGTTTGACCGAGGACATATAAGTGTTGCGCATTTCGTTTCTCCGGTTACACGCACGGTAATTTTGCCTTAAAATAATTCATCGCACGGAGAAATGATACAGACACCGGTCATCATCACATTCGCCAATCAAAAAGGAGGCGTGGGCAAGACCACCCTCTGCGTGACCTTCGCCAACTATCTGGTGACGAAGGGAGTGCGTGTCGCCATAGTCGATTGCGACTTCCAGCATTCCATCATCAAGTGCCGCAAAGCTGACATCAAGAAATACGATGTGCAGTATGTGCCCTATGATGTGCTGTCATACGAAGCCAACGACAAGAAAGCTATTATTTCCCTTATAGAGAAGATGCACAATGATTTGAGTCTGGATGTCGTGCTGATGGATTCCCCCGGCAGCCTGCAAGCGGACGGGCTGGTGCCGATGTTCGTAAACTCGGACATTATCGTTGTGCCTTTCCATTATGACCTGATGACTGTCCCCTCCACCGCCAGCTTCCTGATGTTCATAGACCGCCTGCGAAAAGCCGTTGGCGGAAACATGAAGGCACAGCTTTTCATTGTCCCCAACCTGCATGACGGCAGAGTGGGCAAACGCTCCGAACTGGTCATTTGGGAGAATACCAGAGAGACCTTCTGCAACTACGGGGTTGTAACGGGCCGGATTCCCAAACGTGCCGACATGGAGCGTTTCAGTACGATGGCGGCTTTGGATAAGCAGGCGGGTATCGTTACCCCCGTCTTTGAGCGTATCTATTCCTACATCTTTGATACGACAGCACCCATCCGTGAACCTAAACTGACAGGAATACAACTGACCGGGAATCTGGAGGCGGAATTAAAAGGTAAAGCGAAAGAGAAACAACCGGAAGAAAATGACAATCAACAATAACCATCAACATATATAGCAATGACAAAAGACATTCCCGAAATAGACGACCTTCTTAAAGGCATCAATGACCCCGAAATGACACTTACAGATGGGCATACGGAAACGGCTATCGAACAACAGCCGGCAGTTACTCTATCCCAAAAGGAAAGTTCAGAAGAACGTCTCATCCCGCTATCGGATAACTCCGGCTATTGGCAAAACTTCCTGTCCTATCTTGACAGCGATACCCGGGAAGATAAAGGAGAAAGGATGATTTGCAAGTTAGACCGTGACCTTGCCGATTCACTGGACGAGTGCAACATCCATAACCGCAGCCGCTCCGACATGGTGAACGCCATTGTCCGCACGTTCTTCAAGACCTACCTGCCACAGCTTGCGCAGTACCGCCGTGATAACAAGTCGCTTTTCACCAACTATAAGGAGGCAAAAGCATGAGGACAATTCAATGGACTGACCGGATGACAACTCTCTTGACAGAGCTGTACCCGGTGGAAACAACCTCCCATACTGCTATGGCATTGGGAGTAAGCGAGACCCTTGTCAAGCAGAAAGCACGTAAACTTGGGTTGGCCAAAGTCGCCAAGACGAAATGGATGGAGCGTGCAGACTATATCCGCAGGCATTTCCATTATAAGTCATTCACGCAAATGGCCCGCGATTTGGGGATAAGCAGGTCGAGTGTATGCAATATCGCCGCCAAGCTGGGACTGAAACGCAGCCGGACGGAAACTTCCTTCATCCTATCCCAAACCCGTATTGAGCTGATTAAACGGGAAAGGCGGCACGTGATATTTGGGCTTGAACCGCTGACGCAGCTCAAAGTGGTTTCCAACCGGGCAAGGGTAAGGATCCGCTCACGGCTCAAAAGCCTGGGATATGTCGTATGTGGCGAACGTGTCCTGTTATATGCCACGGACAACTTCGAGCGTCAGACCAAGCTGGAAAGCAAAGCTGTCAAGTTGGGATTGAGCTTCCTGCCAATTTACAAGTAGTATTCACCTTATAATAACATAGCACCATGCAATACGGACAAATAGTATTCCTGCTCTTCATCGTCCTCTTGTTCTACTATGCCGCTTTGATTGTCCTTGACATCCTGAAAGCCAAGGCAGTACAGGCTGCGGAACTGGAATCGCAATCAGAAGAAGATATAGACATATCGGATGAAGCAAAGACCTTCAAGCCATTCAGAATCAGCCGGGATGAACCTAAGCAGAAAGAGAATGAAACGGAAGGACAAATGAACTCCGATTCTAATGAAACAGAAAATAAGAAAGATAATGTTCAGCCTAATCAAGAAGAACAGCCTGAATCCAACTCCGAAAAAACATTCAAACGTCCCGGTCATCGTGACCCTATTATGACTGATGGTATCTTGGTTGAAGACCTTATTAACGAAATAAATAAGCTGACAGAAACTACAGCTTGCGATTTAGGATTGGTTATTATTGATTGTGAGAATGCCAGATAACAGGCAAACTTACCCGACAAACCATATATACCTTCTTGAAAAAGAAGCCCACACGTTCCTTTAGCGACCTCTGTTCCTTTGGTGATGAAATCAAATAAACAAGTTCAAGAAAATGCAATTCAAGAAAAAAGTAAAACGTGCGTATGACCGATTCATGGGTTCTTCTTTCGCACAGAAAAGCGTGTTGGCGGTAGCCGCACTTACTATCTCAGTCGGTGACATGATGGCGGCAAGCAAGGGTGCGGCCGGCTTCACAAAAGCCACCACTGAAATCAGTTCCTACCAGACCCCGGTTTCCAACCTGATGAAGGCAATCGCTGCCGTAATCGCCTTGGTGGGAGCTTTCAACGTGTATTTCAAGATGTGTGCGTCCGTAATGGTTGCGTGATAAATACTTCTTTGGCAAGAAGTTAGGATAGTGTTCCATGTAGAATGGACGGTCCAATTTTAGTAATTAACCTCTACTAACATGTAGATAACAAAGATTAACTGTATGTTTTACAACATCCTAATCCCATCAGCTATACCCTGCGGAGAAATCTATAAGGGGAAAACAGCAGGCTGGAAAAGTGGCAAGTCGGCGAACTGCAAAGCCGAGACGCAGCTGCAAGGGATAAAGACTGACATGAGGATGAAGCCTGATTGGTTTAACGATAATCCAACGGTATTTGAAGTGACTATGGCGGAAAGCAGTTACATACGCCATATTGCGGTACTGTGCCAACCTGCATTTATTGGTACAGCAGGAACTTGCCGCAACGTAACCGCAGTAAGCGGAGAAAAGGGTGTAAGTCGCATCCGACAGTCAGTCGTGCCAACAGTTATCACGCAAACTAAACGGAGATTGCCTAACCCGAAATGCCAACTGGCTATGAACAAAGGTTCTGAATATTCGGTACGGCAACGGAGTTCCCATAGTAGTCCGAGGAAGGGAAAGCCTTCTACATGGCGAAGGGGAACAGTTATTGATTTCAATAGTATTAACGGATAACGTGAGAGACGTATGAGAAATCCCGAGATAATATTGAACACTTTAAGCTCACACAGTAAAGTTTCAGACTATAAGTATGAGCGTATCTACCGTATTCTCTTTAACGAGGAAATGTTCATGCTTGCCTACGAACGGATTAAATCCAAACCCGGCAACATGACTCCCGGTACAGATGGTCTTACCATTGACGGAATGACTATCGACCGCATTGGAAAACTCATTGAATGCTTGAAAAATGAGAGCTATTCTCCCCAACCTGCCAAGAGAGTGTACATTCCCAAGAAGAACGGAAAGAAACGTCCTTTGGGAATCCCTACTATCGAAGACAAGTTGGTGCAGGAGGTAACTAGAATGATTCTCGAAGCCATTTATGAAGGTCATTTTGAAAGCACTTCACATGGATTCAGACCATTCAAAAGTTGCCACACAGCCCTCATAAGCATCAAAAAGACATTTACCGGTATGCGGTGGTTTATAGAAGGAGACATCAAAGGCTTTTTCGATAATATCCACCATGCAACACTGATAGATATTCTGCGGATGCGAATAGCTGATGAGCGTTTCATTCGCTTGATATGGAAGTTCCTAAGGGCTGGCTATCTGGAAGAGTGGTATTTTAACAAAACTTATTCGGGCACACCCCAAGGAGGGATAATCAGTCCCATATTGGCTAATATCTACCTTGACCAGTTCGACAAGTACATGAAAGAATATGCCACCCTCTTTGATAAAGGAGAAAGCAGGAAGATACGAAACGAATACATGAATCTGAACATGCGTACTGTAAACAGGCGAAAGAAAAGAAAGGCTACTGAAGACCCTGTCGAAGCAGCCGCTCTTGATGCAGAAATCAAACAACTTCAGAAACAGTTGCGGAGTATGCCCGTAAGAGATGAGATGGATGAAAATTATCGCCGTCTCAAATATGTAAGGTATGCTGACGATTTTCTTATCGGTGTGATTGGTTCAAAGCAAGAATGTGAGAGAATCAAAGAGGATATTACCAACTACATGCGTGATAGACTCAAACTCGAACTTTCAGCAGAAAAGACGCTAATTACCCATGCAAGGGAAGAAGCCAAGTTCCTTGGCTATCGGATAACCGTAAAAACCCTGGATGTGATGAAAAGAAACTGTAAAGGAATCCTTTCACGAGCATTCAGAGGTAAAGTTCAATTGTTGCTTTCATCGGAAACGGTAAAAGACAAGCTGATGAGCTACGGTGCTGTGAAATTCACAGAACAAAACGGTAAAACGGTATGGCTACCACAGTCAAGAAGCTACTTGATAGGTATGGAAAGCCACCGAATCCTTGCAAAATTCAACCTTGAGATAAGAGGATTCTACAACTATTATTGTATAGCTGACAATGTATCTGCAACCTGCTCAAAACTTGGTTACATCATGCAGTACAGTCTCTACAAGACATTGGCACAGAAACTTAACAGTACTATGCCGAAGATTGTAAGGAAGTACAGAAAGGACAAGGAATTTAAGATTGAATACACCGATAAAAAGGGAAATCAAAAATACCGTGTCCTATACAATGGTGGATTTGCGCAAAAACAACCTAACAAAATGGCTGATTGTGACAACTTGCCTCACGTTAGCTTCCCGAAACGTTCATTAGCGGAACGATTAAGAAGTGAAATCTGTGAGTTGTGCGGCAGACACGATAAGCTCATCATGCACCATGTTCGCACTTTGAAATCTATCAATGACAAGACGGAATGGGGTAAGATAATGTTGGGTTCACACCGTAAAACTATCGCAGTATGCGAAAGTTGCTATACCAAGATAAAAGAGAAAGAACATGAGAAATAAAGTGCATTCAATAACGGAGAGCCGTATACATGGAGACATGTACGTACGGTTCGGGGGCAGGTTTGGAGAGACCTGCGGCAGTAATGCCGTAAGGCGCTCTGAACCGAGCCTACCAAATGGTGATCAGGACGTGAAGAAGACCATCATGCTCACCATCGGCGGCTGTATCGCTTTCATCGCTCTGTCCGAGGCTCTTCCGTTGTTCTTCAAATAACAATGACGCAACCATAGAATGACGATGAATCAGGAGGGATTTCCCGTATTCAAGGGACTGCAAAAACCGCTGGAGTTCATGGGCATTCGTGGACGCTTCCTCACGTTGGCGGCATTGGCCATCGGTGTGTCGTTTGTCGGATTCATACTCTTTTCCATTGTATTGGGAAAGCTCGCCGGATTCGTCGCCATGCTTGTCATGGCAGTCATCGGGCTGGTGACCATCTTCGTCAAACAGCGCGGGGGACTGCACAACAAGCGGAGAGACAAGGGAATTTTCATTTACAACAAACTGAGAAAAAGCTCCTAATTATGGCACAAACCAAGAAAAAAGTCTTTGACGGTCTCTATTCTGGGCTGGAGGAAACGGACGGCAATGTCGTCCTTTTTTCAGCCAAGGGCGATCCGTCCGTCATCTTCGAGATGACCAACCCGGTGCAGCAGCTCTGTACCGATGCCGGGCAGTACATACGTTTTCAGGATGTGCTCTCCAATGTGGTGCAGACCCTCGGCGAGGGCTATGCCCTGCAGAAGCAGGACATTCTCTGCAAACAAGCCTACCACCATGACGTACCGGAAGATGCGGAGTTCCTGACCCGGAGCTATTTCAATTATTTCGAGGGAAGAGAGTTCACGGAGATACGCACGTACCTGATAGTGACACAGGAGGCGCAGCGCAGCCAGTTCGTGCAGTACGACCCGAAGACGTGGCTGGACTTCCATACGAAGGTTTCCAAGGTGGATGACATCCTGACCGAGCGGGGCATCCGGCATCACAAGCTCTCCAAAGTTGAAGCGGACGAGTATTGCCACCGCTTCATGGCATTCCAGTTCCGGCACGGGGCATTCTCCATGACCAACTTCAAGGCTTCGGACGAATACCTGAGAACCGGCAATCGTATTATCCGCTCCTATCCTTTGGTGGATATAGACGAGATAAACCTGCCATCGGTCATCAAGCCCTATACGCAGACGAACATCAACGGCTATCCTATCGCCACTGACCTGTTCTCGTTCCTGACCAACATTCCTTTCTCGGATTGTGTGGTATTTAACCAAGTAGTGCAGATACCCAATCAGAGAAAACTGTTAAGGAAGTTACAAGGCAAGGCGAAGCGTCATGGATCCATGCCCGACCCCAGCAACAAGATAGCCAAGGCAGACATCGAGGAGGTATTGAACCGGCTTGCCGTGGATAGTTCCATGTTGGTATATACGAACTTCAATATCTTAGTCAGTTGTCCCGTGGATAAAGTAACCCCGGTTACATCGTATTTGGAAACCAAGTTATATGAGTGTGGCATCATGCCGTCAAGGACTGCCTACAATCAGTTGGAACTTTTCACGGATAGCTTTCCCGGCAATGCCTACGCTTTCAATTCTGACTACGATTTATTCTTGACTTTATCCGATGCGGCATTATGCTTTTTCTTCAAAGAGCATCTAAAGGAGTCTGAGCAGACACCTTTGACCACCTACTATACCGACCGTCAGGGATTGCCTGTCTGCATAGACTTCACCGGCAAGGAAGGCAAAGTCAAGATGACCGACAATTCCAATTTCTTTTGCATCGGACCCAGCGGAAGCGGAAAGTCTTTTCATACAAACTCGGTTGTCCGTCAGTTGTTGGAACAGCATACGGATGTGGTGATGGTCGATACGGGAGATTCATACGAGGGTATCTGTGGTTACTTCGGCGGCACGTATATCTCTTATACCAAGGAGAAGCCTATCTCCATGAACCCCTTCAAAGTGACGAAAGAGGAATACGAATTAAACTTTGGCGAGAAGAAGAATTTTTTGAAATCACTCATATTCTTGATATTCAAAGGCAACGAGTTACCTTCTAAAATTGAGGATATGCTGGTGAACCAAACCATCGTGGAGTATTACGATGCCTATTTCCATCCATTTGAGAAGTTCACAGAGAAGGAACGCGAAGGCTTGCGTCAGAAGTTGCTGGTGGACGCAAAGATGGAAGAAGACTATGATAATTATTCTACCAAGATGGAGGACATAGACGAACTGATAAATAATACGGAAGAGCCTCCTTCCAAGGTTGAGGAGAACCGTATGTTGATGTTGCCAACCGAGGCTCACAGGCAAAAGCTGATTCGTCAATACCGTTCCCTAAATGCGCTTGCCCATGACCAAGGGGCTACCCAGGCAGAAAGGGAGCGTGCTTTGTGCATTATGGAGAAATTCAAGAAGGAACTCTATGAGAACTCTTTCCTGATAAAGATTGAGAAGCAGATTGATTACCTGGAAGTACAGAAACGCAGGTTGAGAGTAAAGGAATTGTCCTTTAACTCCTACTATGAGTTTGCCTTGGAACGTATCCCGCAAATCACCTCGCAGGAGAAAATCAGTTTCGGCATCCGGGACTTCGCCGCCATCTTGAAGCAGTTCTACCGAGGTGGCGAGTTGGAAACCACGCTGAACTCCGACTTGGATGTAAACCTCTTTGATGAAAGGTTCATCGTCTTTGAAATTGACAAAATAAAAGATGATCCCGTACTTTTCCCTATTGTGGTGCTGATAATCATGGACGTGTTCCTTCAGAAGATGCGTATCAAGAAAGGCCGCAAGGCATTGATAATTGAGGAAGCGTGGAAAGCGATTGCTTCGCCTACGATGGCAGAGTACATCAAGTACCTCTATAAAACGGTAAGAAAGTTCCACGGCATAGCCGGAGTGGTCACTCAGGAATTGAATGACGTGATAGACTCACCAATCGTAAAGGAAGCCATCATCAACAACTCGGATGTGAAGGTACTGTTAGACCAGACCAAGTTCAAGGACAGATACGATGAGATAGCCGCCATATTGGGACTGACCCAAATCCAGCGGCAGCAGATTTTTACCGTCAATGCCCTGAACAACCGTGAGGGGCGCAATTACTTCAAGGAGGTTTGGATATGCCGGGGACAGAACTCCGATGTTTATGGTGTGGAGGAACCGCCCGAATGTTACTGGGCATACACTACTGAGCGGGTCGAGAAGGAAGCCTTGAAGATTTACCTTGCCTATTATGGCAATATGCAGGAGGCAATCACGAGAATCGAGGCGGACAGGAAGCAAGCCGGGGGTAACAAGTATCTGGTATTTGCAAGAAAAGTCAATCAACAACAAAAAGTGATGTCGTTATGGTAAGAATTAAAATGATGATTGTGGCACTCATAATAATGGTGGCCACTCCAAATTTATTCGCTGCTTGGAAGGTAGTCATAGACAAGAACTGCATCAAGGTGGTAGCCAGCAACCTTGCCTCTCAAAAACTGATTGAGGGTCAGCACAACCAGCGTTTGGACTCCATTACCGAGAAGAAAAAGAAGGTGGAACTCTATACCGTGAGCATGGCTACCATCAAGGAACTCTACAAGGTGACGATGCAGAACGTGTCGGGCTTCGGTACGGAGAGCAAATACTACAAGGAGATTGGACTATGCGCCTACGACATCCTCAAAGATGTACCGGAGCTTATAAAAACGATAAACAAGGCGAAGTTCTCCAACAAGTTGCTATGCCTGAATGAACTGGGCAACCTTGTGACGGAAACCCAACAATTGGTGGGCAACTTCGTGAATATCGTGAACAATACCACGGTACAGAATCCCCTTAAAGGACAAGGCACGGCTGAGAAGAAAAGTGACGGTTATAATATGCTTGACCGCTATGAACGATTATCGCTTGCCAATTCTGTTTATTCCGGTCTTTTGGAGATACGTTACAAAGTGGAAGGGATGATCCTGATGGCTCAGTATGCTACAGCCAATGACTTGTTCTTTGCCATTGACCCGGAGGGTTGGGCAAATGTGGTGACAATGAAGAACAATGTCGGTGGGCTTATCAATGACTGGAACAGGTTGGTAGCGTCTAACTATTGAGGAGTATGTAACCTATAAGTTCAAGAAGTATGAAACACTATATAATAATAGGTATAATGCTTGCAATGCTCCTTCCAGCAAAGTCCTTCGCCTTTATTCTCCCGAAAGACCTTCCGACCATCGAAGCTCTGATTGCCCTTCACAAAGCCGTGAAGAAGGATGAAGACCAAGCATTGAAACGGGTGGCTACCAGCTTTGGGGAGCAGTCGCTTGTAGCCAAGGGAGCCATCAAGTTCAACGATGTGCGGACTACGCTCGATACCAAGTTGGGCAATGCTCATTCGTACCTTGTACTGGCAGGTGCCATATCAAGCACCGCCAATTCGCTCTATCAGTTAGTCAAAGAGTATAAGGACTTTACTGGCAATACTTTCAAGCATGTATCGAAGAAACCATTTGTCGGTTGGTACTATGCGGATGCCAATGTCGCCATATCAAGGGAGATAAGCCATTGCTACAAACTCTATGCTTCCGTGGCAGCTTCGGGCATCAACCTGATGAAGGCGAGTATGGATGAGAAACTGAATCTGGTAATGACCCTCAAAACCTCCATCGACAGGGTACGGTACATCATTGACAATGCCAATCTGTACTGTTTCCTGATAACAGATTGCGGTTGGAAACCGGATTATATATGGGAGATTTTAAACTCCAATGTCAAGGACGAGATAGCGAATAAAGTAATCAATAAATGGAATCAAGGATATGCAGGTTAAAAATATAACAAGGACATTGCTTTATATGATGATGCTGACAATGCCATTCAGTTCTTTTGCCCAACGTCCAACCCGTGACAAGGAGAAAGAGAAACAATGGAAGTCCATGGAGAACGGGCCTTGGAACTTCGCCCCCGACTGGTACTATTATTTCCTGCACAACAAGTATTCCGGTGCGGAAATGTATTGGAAATGGGCAGGCTTTAATTCAGGTTTCCGTGTCCGTTTCAAGGAAAAGGATTCCAATGTCAAGCGCATCATGCCTACCCGTGTAACGGCAGAAGAGACCCAACGGCAGAAAGTGAAGAAGGTGGAAACGGAACGAAAGTACATTGAGGAACTATACAAGGAAGAGTTGGTTCGTGAGGCTGACAGGTCGGTTGATTTGACCTACGCTTCCTACAAGGACGAGTTTGACCGTATGCAGGACTGCATTACGGACGGGCTTCTCTACTGCATGAAGAAGAGTGACGGCAAGCTCAAATACCAGGTGGACGAGTTGAGCCGGCAGAACGAAATCCTTTGTTCCGGCATCGCCTATATCCATAAAACAGGTGTCGGCTACGGACTGGAGAATGCCAAACGGCAGCAAGCCTACGAGGAAGCTAAGACGAAAATGCAGGAATTAGTGAACCAGACAGCCCACCTGTGTGCGGTAGCTGCCACGCATTATTGATAAATCATAAGAGGTAATGAAATGACAACAATAAAAAATAATCAAACATGAATGTATTATCAATTTTCCTGACCATAGGATTGCCCGCCATTGACGAGAGTCTGGATAAGCTGTTGGTCGCTATGGAAACCTTCCCGAATGTGGCGGTGTTGGGCGATGCGGTCGGACTGGCACGCATCATCGGACTGTTGCTTGCCCTTTGTGTAGGTTCTTACGAATGTTGGATGATGATACTCGGACGGCGCGGCATGGATGTGATGAAGCTCCTGCGCATTGTCGGTATCTCCATCTGTATCTCTTCCTCGTCATGGATCTGCTCCGCATTGCAAGTACCGGGCAAGGGATTGGAGTCAGCCACCAAAGCGATGGCACACTCCAAAAACAAGGAGGTGGCTGCTTTTGAGCTAAAGGTAGCACAAAAGCAGAGCGAATACCTAGACCGATTGAGAGCCGTTCAAGATTCCATTGCAACCGCCAAACAGGTGGCCGCTATCGGTGAAGATGCCGCCTGGTGGGACAAGCTCATCTACAACGTGGAAAACTTGGGCAGTACCATCAATAACTATGCGCAACGTGCGGCTGTGGCAGCCGAAACAAAAGTCAGCGAGTGGATCAACGATGTCATACGCTTTATCGGTGAACTGATATTCCAGATGTCCTATTACGGCATACTGGTGGCGCAACGGATATTCATCGCCATTATGATGATATTCTGCCCAATCATGTTCGCATTATCACTGGCCCCACCTTGGAGTTCGGCATGGAGTCAATGGATGTCAAAATTCCTTTCCCTCTCGTTATGGGGATTCGTCACCTATATGTGCCTTTACTACATTGACTTCATCCTGTTGTACAATCTACAGCAGGACATGGTAGCCTACAACCACCTCCTGCATGGCTCTGTCAATTCGTGGGAACAGATTGGGGCATTGGGATTGCAAGGTATTGGCTCTAACTGTATGTATGCGATGGGTATGCTGGTGGGTGCCTACATTATTCGCTTCGTTCCCGAAGTGGCTTCTTGGCTGATACCGGGCGGTGTAAGCTCAGGTGCGGCTTCTGCGGCCGGTTCTACCGTGACAGGCATGGCAGCGACGGCAGGCTCCGTAGCCGGAGGCGCGGTCGGCGCAACGGCAGGTGCGGCAGGTTCCGTTTTCAAATCCAAGTGAATATAATTTAAAAACGAATGAATATGCTTATAGAATCATTAGCGCAGAAAACAAAACTTGCCATGATGACGGTACTCGCAACCATCGGAGGTTGCGCCGTTATCTGCGGCTTTACCGTCTGGTGCTGCATCTCTTTGGTTACCAAGGAGCGGCAGCAGATATATGTATTGGACGGTGATATTCCTTTCTTGGCGGAACGGGCCAAGCTGGAAGCGAACTTCACCATGGAGGCGAAAGCCCACATCCAGCTCTTTCATCAATACTTCTTCAACCTGCCACCCGATAACGACTATATCAAGTGGACGGTCGGCAAAGCGATGTATATGGCAGACGGAACAGCCTTGAAGCAGAAACAGGCGATGGACGAGAACGGGTTTTATTCCGACATCATATCGTCATCGGCAGTCTGCACGATTATGTGCGACTCCATCCGGTTTGACGAGCATGAACGGAAGTTCACCTACTACGGCACGCAGCTTATCAAGCGGCGCACCCGTGACTTGAAACGGACGATGGTAACGACCGGGTATGTGGAGAATGTGCCGAGGACGCGGAACAATCCCCACGGACTGATGATTACCAACTGGCGCACCATCGAGAACAAGGATTTGGATTATTAACGAATAGCACTGCAATAAAACAACAATGAAATCACTCAGAAAGACATTGCATGAGGGCCGCCTGAAAACCCACCAACAGGTTCGGGCATGGCTGCAACCCAAGATGGGAGCAATCGGTACGAAGTATCGGTTGGCGGCAAGAATCCGTTTGGCTAACGCATGGGCAACCAAACATCCGAAGCGGACATTCGCTTATGTAACCGGAACATTGGCTTTTGTTTTGATGGGCGACATTTGGATAAGTGGAGCTAAAGCATATTTACCAAGTACCTCAAATGAATTAAACGAGTCCAATATCAGTATGGTTTCCAACATGGAACCGCTTTTCACAGGATTCCATACCATACAGGTAAACAAGAATATCCAGCACAACACGCTGATGGAACTGATAGCCCAAGGTCAGGAACTCCGTGAGGAATTGGATTCGATGATTGCCGTCCCCAATAAGTCAAGGATAGATTCCGCCCGTATTATCCAACGATACCGACAGCTCGAAAACATTGTAAAATCCCTTAATAATAATGAGAGCAAATGATTAAAATCAATTTCAAACAACCCAAGTATATCTTTCCGCTGGTGGTGTTCGTGCCACTGTGCGCCTTGATATACTTCGTGATGCAGACCTTCAAAGGTTCGGGTGATACCGAACAGTCGGTAGCCACCGACCGCATCAACATGGAGCTTCCCGAAGCCCAGGCGGAGGAAGCCGGAGACAAAATGTATGAGATGTCAAGACGCTTCGGTGACGAGGATGCCTTTACCGCTGTCGGTGCCATCGGCGAGGAGAAGAATGAGGCCGAGGAACCGGCGCATGGTTACACTGAGGAAGAACTGAATATGCTCGATGCAGCCGAGGCAGAACGCATCCGTCAGCAGAAGGAACTGGAGGAGTTGGAGCGTTCCCTTGCGGAATCCCGAAAGCATATCAATGAATATGCCTATGGCGATAATCCGACCAACGGCTATACTTCAAAAGATGAGTTTGCCCAAGATTTGGAGGAAATTCAACGCAGGAGCTATGAACGACAAATGGCAATCGAGAGCGGACTGGGCATAACCAACCCGGAACAGGAAGAAGTACTGCAACGGCAACGTGCCGATTCCATTGCCAAAGTCAGACAGGAAGAGAAAGAACGCAACCGTCCCAAGTTGGTTATCAAATCCTCTGACACCAATGCGGACAAGTTCCACACGGTATCGTCTTCGGATGATGCGGTGGATGCCAAACTGATCCGTGCCATGATTGACCAGACCACCAAGGCGCGTGAAGGCACCCGGCTTCGCTTCAAGCTATTGGATGATGTGACGGTTGGCGGCATTAACTTGAAAAAAGGCACTTACCTCTATGGAACGGTGACAGGTTTCGGGCAGCAGCGTGTACGTGCGGCCATCACCAGCATCCTGATTGGGGATAAGTTCGTAAAGGTCAATCTGTCCGTCTTTGACAATGACGGCATGGAAGGCTTCTATGTTCCCGAATCCCAGTTCCGTGACTTTGTGAAAGATGCCGGCTCCAATGCGGTACAGCAGAATGTCAAATTTGATTCGGGAAGCGGATATGAAGCCGGCATATCGGCTGAAGCCATTGCCTTGCAGACCTTGCAGAATATGTATAACTCGGCATCGTCGGCCATATCCTCCAATATCCGAAAGAACAAGGCGAAAATCAAATACAACACCATTGTCTATTTGATAAATTCGGATGAAGCAAGGTAGATTTTCTCAAACGTATTCAGATATTTTATAGTCAAACATCAATAATTTTCAGTATGAATTCCAAGATTATTCTTTTTATTCTCAGTGTTCTCTTTGTCGTAGGCAACGCATCTGCCAACGAAAGGATCTATGTCAATAGCGGAGTGACCACCCACATCGTCATGCCGGAAAACATCAAATTGGTGGACATATCCACTCCCAATATTATCGGCAACCAATGTGCCGATAATATTGTTCGTATCAAGCCTTTTCAAGAGAGCGATTCCACCACGGTATGCAGTTATAAGGAAGACGAACTGTTAGGTACGCTTACCTTGATTGGAGAACGGCATATCGCCCAATATGACATTGTTTATACACAATCCCCCACATTGGCGGCATCCATCTTCCAAGTTCCATACAGCGATACGCAATCCTACATCAACCCGGAGGTATCTATGCCCATGTCGGAAATGGCCCGCTATGCGTGGGCGGTTTATGGCAGTGACCGCAAGTTTAATCAGGTGGTGTCAAAGGCACACGGCATGAAGGCGGTGGTCAATAACATCTATGCCATCGGGGATTACTTCTTCATTGACTACTCGCTGCAGAACAAGACGAAGATTCCTTACAACATTGAGGAACTGCGTGTGAAACTGACCGACAAAAAGCAGAGCAAGGCTACCAATTCCCAGACTATCGAGCTGGCTCCGGTGTTCTCTCTCAACTATGCCAAGAAGTTCCAGAAGAACTACCGCAATGTGTTGGTGCTTCCCAAACTGACTTTCCCGGACGAGAAAGTGCTGAGACTGGAGATTTCAGAGAACCAAATCAGCGGACGTGTCATCGTGCTGACCATTGAATATGAGGACATCCTCAATGCCGATGGCTTTGACACGGACATTTTGAAGAACAGCGATTACTATCCCTATCACTACATTAAATACTCTGTCAGACAATGAAAAAGCTATTATTCCTTTTAGTATGTGCATTTATGACCATAGGTATATCCGCACAAGCGCAAGATGCCAAGTTCACGATAAATGCAGGTTTTCAGTTTCCCTCGACGTTGAACGCTACGGTCGGCTATGAATATCCGCTATCCTACGGCAATGCCGTGGAGTTGTATGGTGAGGTGGGCAACCATTGGAGGAAGCATGACTTTTGGAAAGGTTACTTCTGGGATGGCGGTATTGTCTATAAGCAACGACTGGCAAGATACAAGAACGGTATGTTTCACTTCCGTTTCGGCCCTCAATTCGGTGCGGTGGAAAGGAAGTTCTTTCTCGGATTGGAAGCAGGCTTTGAATACAGCCACGTTTTCAGAAACGGCTGTGAGTTTGTGATAACCCAAAAGAATAACGTGAACTTTTTGCATGGGGACACCTTTCGTAACGGATTGCTGTTGGGCATGAAGATACCGTTCTAGTTATATGAGTTTGTAGAAATCAATATGAAGGACTATGGCATTTGAAGAAACAAGGGAACAGCAGCAGATGTATAATTATTTCCGTAGCTGCATCTACATCTTTCTCATCATTGAGATTATTATGAACCTGCCCATTTCAGCAGACAACCGTGTTACGCAGTTCATTTTGGATTTGTTAGGCAGATTCCCCGTGTTCACGTCCGTTTCGGGTTGTAAGATGGTGGAACTGGTCTGCATCTGTGTGGTGTGTATCGGTACAAAGGCGAAGAAGGCATTGAAGTTCAATGTCAAGACGATGGTCATCTATCCCGTATTAGCCGGGCTGACCCTTGTCGGACTTTGCTTTCTATTTCACAAGATGGACTTTGGGATGAGTTGGATGGGATTCCCCGCCAATCGTATTCTCTATGCCGTATGTTCTGTGGTGGGCACCATGTTGGTGCATCAGGGATTGGACGGCATCGCCAAGTATTACAATTACAAGGTGGGTGATGACCGTTTCAATTTCGAGAACGAGTCCTTCCTGCAGTCGGAGGTGCTTGCCAATAACGACTACTCGGTGAACATACCGATGATATACTATTGGAAAAGGAAGATGCACAAGGGTTGGATCAACATCATCAACCCGTTCCGTGGCACTATCGTACTCGGTACACCGGGTTCGGGCAAGTCTTTCGGTATCATTGACCCCTTCATCCGGCAGCACGCGGCAAAGGGCTTTGCCATGATGGTGTACGATTTTAAGTACCCCACATTGGCAAAGACGCTGTTCTATCAGTTCTGTAAGAATCGAAAAGCCGGAAGGCTTCCTGCCAATTGTGGTTTCCGTACCATCAACTTTACGGATGTGGAGTATTCTGACCGTATCAATCCGATACAACGGAAGTATATCCCGGATTTGGCGGCGGCTTCGGAAACGGCCGCTACCTTGCTGGCATCCTTGAATAAAGGAGGTGGCGAAAAGAAAGGCGGCTCAGAAGCGTTCTTCACCAATTCGGCGGAGAACTTTCTGGCAGCAATCATTTACTTCTTCGTCAATTTCCACCCGGTCGGGTTCAAAAACGGGAAGAAGTTGAAACGCTATATCCTACTGGAGGGAAAGAAACTGGAGATTGTCATTCGGAATTGGGATGACTTTAATGCCATAGACGAGAAGGGAAATGTGGTGTTGGACTTCGTGGATGAGAACGGCAATGATGTATCTACGGACGAGGACAGGATGTTTGTGGACTTGAACGGCTTTTCTTACAAGAATAGGACCAAACGATTTATTAAGATTGAACGCTGCTGGTATGAGGACGAGATGGGCAACGAGGTTGAGCCGGACACTATAACCGGAGAGTATTCTGATATGCCGCACGTGTTGTCGTTTCTTGGCAGGTCTTACGACCAGGTGTTCAACATCCTGATGCAGGATGATAAGATTGCCTCGCTGATGGCTCCGTTCAAGAGTGCTTTTGAAAACAAGGCGAACGACCAGTTGGAAGGCATGGTGGGTACGCTTCGTGTCAATGCCGCCCGGCTCGTTTCCCCTGAAGCCTATTGGGTGTTCACCGGGGACGACTTCGACTTGAAGATTTCCGATAAAGACCATCCGAGTTATCTGGTCATCGCCAACGACCCGGAGAAGGAACAGGTCATCGGTTCGCTGAACGCTTTGGTGCTGAACCGGTTGATTACAAGAGTGAACTCCAAAGGAAATATTCCGGTAAGCATCATCGTGGACGAGCTGCCTACGCTTTACTTCCACAAGATAGACCGGCTGATTGGTACGGCACGCTCCAACAAGGTAGCCGTTACTCTCGGCTTTCAGGAGTTGCCCCAGTTGGAAGCGGACTATGGCAAGGTGGGTATGCAGAAGATTATCACTACCTGCGGTAACATCTTTATGGGAGCGGCACGTAACAAGGAAACCTTGGAGTGGGCGCAGAACGATGTGTTCGGCAAGACGAAGCAGACCTCACGCTCAATCTCCATCAATGACCAAAAGGTATCTACCACCATCTCGGAGAAGATGGATTACCTTGTTCCGGCAGCGAAGATAGCGGATATGGCTACAGGATGGCTGGCTGGTCAGGCGGCACGTGACTTTACCGCCACCGATGACAAGATGCTGGACAGCTTTGACATCGAGCAGTCGGAAGAGTTCAAGACCACGAAGTATTTCTGTAAGACCCACTTTGATATGAAGAAGATTAAGGCGGAGGAAGACCACTATGTGGCTCTCCCAAAAATCTATGAGTTCAAGAATGACCGTGAGAAGGAGATTATGCTGAACCGTAACTTCAAGCGTGTCAATCAGGAGGTGGAGGATATGGTCAAGGAACTGCTTGGAATGAGTTAAGTATGGAAAGACTTGTGAAGATACCCACCTTTAGCGGAAGCGCATTGAAGATTATCGCCATTATCTCAATGGTGATAGACCATTGTGCTTACTTTCTGATGGATGAACATACTATGATGTATGATGCTATGCGCTGTGCAGGTCGTATCGCTTTCCCGGTGTTCGCCTTCTTGATTGCGGAAGGCTTCGCTTATACGCATAACCGAAAGAGGTACTTTGCACAGCTCCTGTCATTTGCCATATTGAGTGAAGTTCCTTGGTATCTGTTGAACGGAGCGGATGGTACGCATAATGTGATATTCACGTTGGCTTTAGGTGTGGTAGCTTTGGCGGTACTGGATAAAATGAAAGGGAATAGCATCCTTTGTGGGGTTGCTATTCTCTCTATTGCTTGCTTCGCCACCTGGTTAGGAACGGATTATGAGTGGCGAGGGATATTGATGATTTTCGTTTTCAATTTGTTACGGAATCAAAACATGAATCTTCCTTTTCCCTATGGTCGGATGATGCAGCTTTTTTGTACTTTTCCATTGATGATGCACTATGGTAGCATCGGTGCTTTGCTGGCTTGCATGGTTATCTTCTTATATGATGGCACAAGGGGATTTATCAAGGGCAATGCAGCCAAGTATGGGTTTTATGCCTTCTATCCGGCACACTTGCTACTAATATGGTGTACTATAACATTTTCAGCACACTGATAACAGTCGGAACATAATCGGGTGCTTCCGCATATCCAATCTTTTCCAGCCAAAGCAGATAGTTCCCATCTTTTCGTTTGTACTTGTACTGCACCTTGGTATAGTAGGCTCGGACACTTTCCGACCAATGGTCAAACTCATAATACTTTCCGGTGTGTGGATTGGTCATCCCGAAGAGGTTGTGCCTATCCCCACACAGCGGAGACGTGAACCACCCAGTTTCCAATATAGCTTGTGCCAATACTACTTTGGGGTATAATATGCCATTCCGTTTAATTTCGGTATAAAGATTAGGTATCGTCAATTCAGGAAGATGACCGTTTGATTTAACTTGCTCAGATTTTTGGGACGTCTTACCGTCCACTTTTTGGGTATATGGACGCTTGCTTGTTCTAATATCCGGTTGAACTTTCAATGTATCTTTCGGTTCATTATTTGAGCCTATTGGTGTTGTATCTTTCTTATTATCAATACTCTTTTCCTTATCGCTAGCTTGAATCAATTTGATTTCTGTCTCTTTCGTTATCGTATAGAACTGTGCCGATGCCATCTTTGGCACCAGCATCAGGAGGATTGCAATCTGAATAGTGTTGCGCATTTCTTTTCCGGAGTTTGATGTGGATAATTTTGTGACATCTAAGCGGTAACGACACCGCAAAATTAACAGTTCAACATCATTCAAATGGAATTACACAACAGAAATTTATCCGAAATGCTGCCCTACGAGAAGTTGGCGGTATTGGGCATTGACCGTGAGAAAGCGGATTTGTTGCCTCAGGAAGTAAAGGAGAAACTGGCTTCCGGTGAGGTCACACCGCTGATGCAAGTCTCTATCAATGCCCGCAATGGTGGCATCATCACCTTGCCTGTTAAGTTACAACTTACCGCTGACAAGAATGGAAATCCGGCTCTTATCGCCTATCCGGTCAGAGCGGAGCTTGAAGTGGAGCGGAACAAGGTTCTTCGTTTAACTGAGCAGGAAGCCATCCGGCTACGGAATGGCGAGGTGCTTCAAAAAGCTGTAGAGGTAAACGGTGAGAAAACGAAACAGTATTTCCAATTAGACCCTGAGACCAAATCGGTCATCCATCGTAAGGTAACGGACATCCGACTGGAGCAGAAACTCAAAGACATGGAGAAAGTCAATGATGTTGAATTGGGCACCCAACAGAAACAACAAGTTCGTGAGGGCAAACCCATCGAACTCAATGTAGGCGGTGAGAAGGTCTCCGTAGGTGTGGACTTGAAAGAGCCGCAAGGCTTCAAGGTCATCCAAGGCGATATGAAGGAGTGGGAACGGCAGCAGAAACTCCGTTATGATGAGCAGCATCCCGAATACTTGGGTCTGGTAATGACGGACAAGAACCGGTGGGAATACCAAAAGATAGTGGATGCCCAGTCCAAAGAACGTGCCATCCATCTTAAACCATCCCGTGAAGAGAAAGCAAGCAATATCCTTAAACGCTGACGGTTATGGAAAAGAAATCTAATAAAGAACAGGAAACCGTCTTACCCAAAGAGTTCAGCAATCTGAAAGAAAAGCATCCCGATGCGCTACTTCTCTTTCGGGAAGGCGATTTCTACCGTCTTTACAAGGAGGATGCCGTAAAAGCCGCCTTGATTCTCGGCATAGCCACAGCAGACAAACTGACTTCGGGCATTAACAAGAAGATAAGGACAGTCGAGTTTCCAAGAATCGCATTGGACACCTACCTACCCAAACTTATCCGTGCCGGAGCACGTGTCGCCATCTGTGACAGGCTTGAAGTCGTGGAGAAAATAAGAAAGCACGAAGAACCAACCCAATCAAACAATACCGATATGGCAAAGAAGAAAAAAGAGAAGGCTGTGCAGGAAGAGCCTGCCAAGACTGTGATGAACGCAGCCGGGGAGAAACCTGCCAAGGAGAAGAAAGCGGAAACGCAAACGGAAGCCAAGAGTGGACAGAAAGCCGAGACGAAACAGGAACGCGTGCCGCACGAGCCTCAGATGGTAACAAGTAGTGGTGAGAAAGTGACCCACGCCCATGCCTACCAGAGCAAGGCCAACCCCGAAGAGTGGTACTTCACCGCCAGAATGGACGGCAAGCCGTTGAAGCCGCAACTTATGGATGCTGCCGACTTGGCCGCCTGCCAGAAGAAGGAAATGACCGTGCCCCAGTTGATGGAACGCTATTATCCCACCAAGCTGATGCCCAAGGTGTCTGAGGAAGCCTTCAAGATGCCGAAGTCCATTGCCGGACCGGAAGGCAATATCTCCGTGGAAAAGTTCAATGTCTATAAGGAGAAGGATGAGCAGCGTGCCGATTATGGCAAATATAAGTTCTATGCGCAGATTGGCGACTCCAAGATGTCGGCTGTCGCTTCCCGCCAGGACTTGAACGCTTACTTCGACCGGGTGATGACACCCGCTCAGTTAGTGGAGAAGAACTTTGGAGAACGCCTTCATCTGAAATCTGCATACGAGAAGTACCAACTTCCCGAAGGCATTGACCCGAAAGGTGTGCGTGTGGCGAAAGACCATGCCGATAACAAGTGGAAGGTGTCCGTGGATATGGGTGACAAGGGGCGTACCACCAGGCATGAAATCTCCTTTGATGACGGCTATTCTTTGTTCAAGACGAAGACCGCCACCCGGGAACAGATTGCGGCCAAGTACCTGAATACGGAAATCACAGGTATGCTCGCGGCAAAGAGTGTCAAGGCGGAAAAGTCCGCATCCATGAAAAGATAACGTAATCAAACAACAGTTTAACGATAAAAGAAAAACTAGATATGAGTGAGAAAATGAAGTATGAGGAGTTGGTGGAACTCCTTCAGGAGGGCAAAATCGGTTATCTCCGTTTTGTCCTGGAGGATGAGAACGGACAGGATTTTTTAGAGTGGTGTCGTACCCACGGTACGGACCCCTCGGATGAATCCGCTGAGTTTTATATCGAGCAGACGGACATCGGACAGATGGACCGTCAGGTAATGGACGATGAGGATTATGGCATCTGGAACTAGTTACAATCCGTCTGCTCCGGGCAATGCAGGCCAGGCCGCTTTGGACAAGTTCGCAGCGATGATGATCGGCCGCATGGAGCAGATGAAAGCCTCCGACTGGAAAAAAGGCTGGATTGGCGGCGCTTCGGGTTATGCCGGCCTGCCGCAGAATGTGGGCGGTAGGAACTATTCCGGCTCCAATTCGCTGTTCTTGCAACTGCATACGGCGGCGAATGGTTATGATCTTCCGGTCTATCTGACCTTTAAACAGGCGCATAACCTTAAAGCGCATGTACTGAAAGGCGAAAAGGCGTTCCCGGTGGTCTATTGGGATATGCTGGTAAAGGACAAGAACGGACAGAAAATCAGTTCGGATGAATACCGCGCCATGAGCCGGGAGGAACGGAAAGATTTGGAGGCTATTCCATTTATCAAGGCTTTCCCGGTTTATAATGTGGCGCAGACCAATTTGGCAGAGGTTCAGCCGGAGCGTATGCAAAAATTGCTGGAGAAGTTCAAAGTTCCTGAACTTAGAGATACCGAGGGTATGTATGCCCATGCCGCCCTTGACCGTATGGTGCAGACCCAAGGATGGCTCTGCCCGATACAGGCAGACAAGCGTGTGGACGGTGCCTTCTATTCTCCTTCCGCTGACCGGATTGTTGTTCCCTTGAAGGAGCAGTTCAATATCGGCAATACCCCGGAGGAAGTCTATCGTGGCGGTATGGAGTATTATTCGACCATGCTCCACGAAATGACTCACTCGACCATGACGGCTGACCGACTGAACCGTGAGATGGGTGGCAAGTTCGGAGACCCGAAATATGCGAAGGAGGAACTGGTAGCGGAACTGACGGCTGCCATGATCAGCCATTCGATGGGATTTGATTCCAAGATAACGGACAACTCCGCAGCCTATCTGGACTCGTGGATCGGTGTCTTGAAGAAGGAACCGAAGTTCATCGTTTCCATCATGGCGGACGTGAACAAGGCTTCCGACTTGATTCTTGACCATGTGGACAAGCAACGGTTGGCATTGGGCGAACAACCTTATCTTGCCAAGAACGACCCTTTTGCTCCTTTGGGTGTCGATGAGGAAGTTCCCTTCAAGAATGCCGCCATCATCAAGACCCGTTCCGGTGATTATGCCATCCGTGCTTCATACGATGGTGTGGAACTTGGATTGAAAAAAGTTACCAATAACACAGCAAAAACGTTCTTCCAACTTACCGACCAGAAGGATAAAACGGCATTTCTGAATATGACAGCACGTAAGACATACGAACCGGAGTTAACAGTTATGCGGAGAAGTCAGAAAGTGAGTTCCGGGATTAGTCTATAAGGAGAGTTACAGATGAGTGATTACAAAGTAAATTTCAAGGACATGAAATCCCGTGTGGGTGTGGATGACATCGCTTATGCGTTGGGCTACCGTTTGGATAGAAAAGCCGGTGTCGGCAAATATATCGAGCTGGTATTGGGCGAAGGCAACAACAGGCGTGATACCCTCATTGTAAGCCATCCACATAACAAGGCGGCTCAGACTTTCTTCCGCAGGGATGGCTCCAAAGGTGATGTGGTCTCTCTCATTCGTGAGAATCTGAAGTCATTCCTGGTATCGGGTAAGGACGATTGGCAGAAGATTGCCAAGGTTATGGCACGTTTTGCCAATATGCCCGAACCCGAATACCGGGAAGATAGGGAGTATATCAAATCCATCAAGCATGATGCAGTTTTTGATGAATCGCGCTATGAGGTAAAGCCGATTGACACCAACAAGATACCGGGGCTATTCTTTCAACGGGGTATTTCGGATGATACAGTGAAGGAACTATCTTCCTTTATTTCCCTTGTCAGGGACAAGCAAAATGGAAAGTTTGAAGGTTACAACATCGGTTTCCCTTACACTAACGAGTATAGCAACGAAGCCAATGGTTACGAGATTCGTGGCTATGGCGGATATAAATCTAAGGCGGCAGGTACGGACTCTTCCTCTTCCGCTTGGGTGGCTGACTTGACGGGCGGCAATCGGGAAGCTGTCCGAAGCGTGTTCTTCTGTGAGTCGGCTTTTGATGCGATGGCTTTCTATCAGATGAACAAGATTCAATTGGGCAATGATGTGGCTTTGATATCATTGGGCGGCACTTTCTCTGACAAGCAGATAACCGGGACGATGGCTCGTTTCCCTCATGCGAGGGCATTCGATTGTTTCGACAATGATTTAGCCGGACGTATCTACGGATTGCGCATGATGGCAATACTGGAGGATATTCCGATGAAAATCTATAAAAAGGATGGTGCTCTTTCTATTGAAGCCAAAGGCAAGTCTTTTGAGTTAAATATGGAACGCTCCTTGACGGCACAGGTCAGCGAGAAACTATCCATCCGTTACAAGATGGGTCAATGGCTTCCGCCCAAGGCTTTCAAAGATTGGAACGACTGTCTGATGAACAAACCGATGGCACCGATGCTCTCTCCACATAAGGAGGAACGTGAACATAACTTGACTAAACGCAGAAATGCGGGTCTTAAAATGTGAAGTATATGCAAAGAATAAAATCAAAAGTAGCGGCATTGGCCATTCTATCAGCTTTCCTGATGAACGGCTTGCCTACATTCGCCCAACAGACGGATCCGGCTTTGACGGGTGCGGTGATTGCCCAGACTGTGGAGTTGAAGAATATCCACAAGCAACGTAAAAAAAGACAGGAACAGATTATCGCTGCCGAGACAGCCGTGACCTTGGCCCTCGACCGTGTTCACTCTGTGGAGAACAAAATGCTGGAATACCTCTCCAATGCGCAGGGGGCGATGCAGAACCTCTATCAGATTAAACGTGCAGGGGAATTGGTCACGACTGAGATACCGAAGAACTGTAGCTTGTTGACTAAATCTGTTGGTCGTAATCTGAAAGGTACGGCGATTGCCGCCATCGTGTCGGATGAACTGACGGATGCGGCTACGCAAATGGCCGCACTCTATCCGTTCATGAAGCAGCTGGTGACTTCGGGTAGTTACAATGTGCCAAGTGCTGACGGGAAGAATGAGAAGCACAAGATAAACTTGCTAAACTCTTCCGAGCGGTATTATATAGCTAATGAGGTAGTGACCCGATTGGAAGCCATCAATACGGACTTGTTTATCCTGGCATGGCAGGTACGCACCCTTTCGTGGAACGACCTTTGGTTTTCCCTAGACCCGGAGGGCTGGGCGAATGTGATGTCAGGCAAGAATATCATTGACGGCATCGTATCGGAATGGAATCAAGGGTATCTGCTTAAATGGTAGTTAGATATAGAATTAGAGCAATAATCAAATGGCGTATAATCAACATTCAAATAATATGACGATGACAACAGAAAAGAAAATCATAGGCAGCTGCCCCCTTTGTGGCGGCAACGTAGTGAAGACCTGTAAGGGGTATCGCTGCGAGAATAATGTCGGGGACAACCCTTCGTGTGTGCTGAACATCAATGCTATTCTTGGTAATCGCAAGATGGCGGATAATGAAATCGCAGAGTTGCTGGAGAAGCGTGGTGTTTTGCTGGACGGCTTCGCCACTAAGGAAGGCAAGGCTTTCCCTACCGTGCTCGAACTGGCAGATGACGGGAACATCAATATGCAGGCGGTTATCGGCAGGTGCCCCCATTGTGGCGGTGAAATCCGTGTGGGAAGCCGGGCGTTCAACTGTTCCAACTATGGCAACCAGGAAGCCCCTTGTCCGTTTTCCATCTGGCGAAACATCGGCGGGCACCAACTGATTTTGGCGGAAGCCAAGGAACTTTGCGAGAAAGGCATTACTTCTACTGAACTGGAGATGTACCGTGAGGATGGTACGGTGTACCGCAAGCGTCTGGGCGTCTCTCCTGACAAACTCCAAATTGTGAAGATATGAGACCGGGAACAAGATTAGCAATCATATCGGCCTCGATTATCCTGTTTTGGAGTGCCGTTGGGTACTTTGTATTCCGTGGTGATAATCCGAAGAAGCGTGCCGTCGAGGTGGCGGAACTGGCATTGAAGGCATCGGTGGATAATCCGGAGTCTGTCAAGATTATCGGTATCAGCCGGCCGGATTCAGTGTTTGGCAGGGAGTATGTCACGATGGACGAGAAGATGTCTATTTCCATGGCGATGATGAAAATCAACGAGAAGGTGATGCAGCTCACAGACGGGTTGGAGAACTTCCATCCTGATGACAAGGAGATTGCCGGACTGATGGATTGTCAGATGGAGGTGATGGCGGTGCTTCGTTCTATTACCCCGCAGGCGAATAGCAATGTTACAAAACCATTTTCTGGCTGGAAAGTAAAGATAGAATATGAGGCGGAATCTGCAGATGGTTCTCCTTATCGTTCCGAATACTGGTTCATCCTTGACAAGGAGGCCGTGTGTGTCGTGAAGTCCTTTGAAATCCCTTTGATGTAATCTGCATTCTTCCTCTTTCATATGTGTCGCCCCGGCATCCGGGAACTGTAAGGTTCAAGGGTGTCGGGGATTTTTGTGCCTGTTGTCTTCATTCGGTCATCCGCGCTTCCGGTTCTATTTTCCGATACAAAGCGACGGAGGGCGGTACCGACAGCAAATGCCGTTTCTCTTGGCTGCACGGAAAGCGGACGGCAGCCTTCCGCAATTTGTGCCAAATTGGGTATTCCGTCTCTTTCCGCTTGCCACATTTGCCTTACGCCCCTTGTTCCCTCCGTATGGGTGGCATCGTAAAAAATACCCGGAAGCGAGAAGCCAAAAGGCTTCAGACAAAAGGGAAAAAATTAGAACGTATGGCTATCACACTTAAAGACAGAAAAGAGACGGTAAACCTCGGAGGGAATGTTTACGAACTGACCTTGTTGTGGAACAGGGAGGACATCCGCAGATGCGCTTTCGGCATGGCTCTCGATTATGCCCATATCCGTAAGGACGGCAAGAATTTCGCTTTTATTACCTGCTACTCCAATAACATAGGTTTTTCGGTGGAGAACTTCCATTGGGTATTGGTTAAGCCGGAATGGAAAATCTATTTCCGTAATGAGGACATCAATACCATTCCGTTGGAAAAACTTTTAAAGGGATTGCCGATATGGTGACAAGTACGGAACATCTTAAAAACGAACAGATATGAAAGGAACAGAGCAATTTAAGGAAATCATCAAGAACTATCTTGACAACAGGGCAAAGGAGGATGAACTCTTCCGGGTGAAGTATGAAGCTACAGCACGTAGCATAGACGATATTGTGACCTATATTTTCAATGAGGTTCAGCATTCGGGTTGCTGCGGATTTTCCGACATGGAAGTGTTTTCAATGGCGGTACACGCAGCGGAAGAGCCTACATTGATAATCGGTGAGCCGTTATCTTGTGATGTGGTTGTGAATAGGCATATCGAATTGACCGAGGAGGAAAAGGCGGAGCAACGTGATTTGGCTTTGAAACGCTATCAAGAAGAGGAACTTCGTAAGATACAAGTGCGGAACTCCCGACCCAAGCCGGGCAAACCCAAAGTACCCCAACAAGCAGAGTTGTCACTATTTGATTTTTAAGAGTATGAAGCCGAGAAACAAATTTGAGAGATTGGTGGCAGCTTCCAACGGGGAGCTGACTGCCATCGGCTCTAAAGCCGTGAAGTGGGCAATCAGAAACGTAGTAAAACACATTACGTTCCGAACATCTGGACATAAATGCACGTGTGGCGATTGCGGGGAGAAGTTTGACTATAAGGGAAAAGGCAAGTATGTCCGTTGCCCTCATTGCGGACACCGCTTGCAAGTGACTGATACGTTGAAACGCAAATGCCAAGAGAAAAGCTACTTTTCTATCCTTGAAGTGATTGGCGGCTTGCAAGTACAGAGGGTATTCCTTCTAACCGCCATTTACCGCAAAGGGAAACCTATGGATTTCTATTATGATGAAGTTTGCCGTCTGTGGCTCAATGCAAAAGGGCAGGTGGCGGTCACTTCAAGATTGAGAGCCATGGGCTATTACCGGGACAGCTTCTGTTTTGCCAGCCCGATAGAGTTGAGAAACATGTCGGATGTGCATTTGGTCATATCCGATACCTACACCTGTCCTTATTATTCAGTTCTTCCCGAATTGAGACGGAACGGAATGAAAGGCAAATTGCCCGATTGCCATCCGTTCGAGTTGATGAAGGCTCTTTTGGCTGACCACCGGATGGAGACGATGATGAAAGCGGGAGATTACAAGGCGGTTGAGTATTTTATCTATCACCTTTTAGACCTTCATACCTGTTGGCTGTCATACAAGGTAACTTCAAGGCATCATTACCAAATTGAGGACTTCGGTACTTGGTGCGACACCATCCGCTTGCTTGAAAGAAGTGGAAAGGACATTCATAATGCCAAGTATGTCTGGGAAACAAACTTGAAAGCCGAGCACGACCATTGGTTGAAGAAAGCCAATGCCATTGAGCGGAAACGCAGGGATATGGAACGGATGGAGAAAGCCAAAGCACACGAAGCCGAATTTTACAAGAACAAGTCCTGCTACTTCGGTATTGTCATCAGTGATGAAGATATAGAGATTTCCGTATTGGACTCGCTGGAGGCTTACGAGGAAGAGGGCAGCAAGATGAAGCATTGTGTCTTCCAATGTGAATACTATGCCAAGACCGATTCTGTTATCCTGTCGGCTCACGACCATTCGGGTAATCGCATTGAGACCGTTGAGTTCAGTTTGAGTCAAGGGAAAGTGGTTCAAAGCCGTGGGGTGTGCAATTCCAACACGGAATACCATGACAGGATTATCAGGCTGGTAAATGAGAATGCCTACCGCTTCATGGAGGCAAGGAGGGCATCCGCATAAGTCTTAGCCTTTATAATACAGAACAAATCTCTATTTCTTATGAAACAAAAAACTTAATACGGTTTATTTTTAGTAATTTTGCACGTATGAAAATGAAGAAAGATGATGGAACTGGTTACGCTCATGCTGACAAGCTATTGCTTCCCAACACCCTGTTATTGAGGGAGATTGAGGAAATGTTGGCTGACGGACGGGCAGTTATGCTGAAAGCGACGGGAAACAGTATGCTTCCCTTTATCATTGGAGGTCGGGACAGTGTACTTATTCGGCGACCGTCCGGAATAAAGTCATTGCAAACCGGGCGAATTGTTCTGGCACACCTGCCGGACAATCGGTATGTGCTGCACCGCATCGTCCGCATCTGTGGGACGGAAGTCATTCTGATGGGGGACGGAAACTTCCGTGAAACGGAAAGTTGCCGACTTTCCGATATAATGGGAATCGTCACAAAAATCATCCGCAAGGGCCGTTATGTGGACTGCGATGCAAGAGCCGAACGGTATAAGGCGGAGATATGGGGCAGACTGCTCCCCATCCGCCGATATTTATTATATATATACAGACGGAGTTGGAAACTGTGAGAACAAAAAGTATAAAGGATATTGCAAAATGGTTGTGGAATGCCTCACGGGGGCATCATCTTTGCATGTTGTGGAGTATTCTTGCCGGAATGTTCCGCATCGGCGTGTCTCTCACGTTCGTATGGCTCTGCAAGCGCCTGATAGACATTGTCACCCGCCAGGCCGATGGGGACATCGCCATGGGACTGGCTGTCATGGCAGGGTGCATCGTCCTGCAACTACTGCTGTCCTCACTTGTCAGCCGCCTCTATGCGCATACGGAAATCAGCCTGCGCAACAGGTTGCGGCAGAATCTGCTGGAACATATCTTGAAAAGCCGATGGAACGGCCGCGAAGCCTTCCATTCCGGAGATATGCTCAACCGCATGGAGGAGGATGTCCGCACGGTGACGGATCTGCTGGCGGGTTCCATCCCTTCGGTCGGAATCACGTTGTTCCAACTGGCAGGTGCCGCGTTGTTCCTGTTCCATCTCGATCGGCGGATGGCTGTTGTCATCCTGTTCATCATGCCGTTGGCATTGTTGTTCAGTAAGCTCTACATGAAACGGATGCGGTATCTGACACGTGAGATACGGGCTACGGACAGCCGGGTGCAAAGCCATCTGCAGGAAAACCTGCAACACCGCACCCTGATTTCCACCTTGGAATATACCTCGATGGCGGCGGATGCCATGTCTATCCTACAGTCGGGGCTGAAACGGCTGGTGATGCGGCGCAACTCGTTTTCCATCTTTTCAGGGTTCATGGTGCAGGCAGGGTTTGCCCTTGGATATCTGACTGCCTTTGCGTGGGGGGTCTATGGATTGGACGCCGGTACGGTGACATTCGGTACGCTGACCGCCTTCCTGCAACTGGTGGCGCAGGTACAACGCCCTGTCGTGGAGTTGGCCCGGCAAGTTCCGACGTTCATCGGGGCACTGACTTCCGTGGAAAGGATAGACGAACTCACCTCCCTGCCGTTGGAAGAGCAGGGTTCTCCTGTCATACTGAAAGGGAAGGCAGGAATCCGCCTGGAGAATGTCACCTTTGCCTATCCTGACGGGAAGCGCAACGTGATAGAACACTTCACACACGATTTCGAGCCGGGCAGCCTGACCGCCGTGCTTGGAGAGACCGGTAGCGGAAAGAGCACATTGGTGCGGCTTATCCTGGCATTGTTGCAACCTGACGAAGGAAGCATCGCATTGTACGATAAAAGCCGTACCATCCCCGCGTCCCCGCTTACACGGGGAAATTTCGTATATGTCCCGCAAGGGAATACGCTTGTCAGCGGCACATTGCGCAACAACTTGCTGTTAGGCAATTCCGAAGCTACCGACGCACAGATGTGGGAAGCGCTACATACGGCGGCAGCCGATTTTGCACAGGAACTTCCGCAAGGGCTGGACACCCCTTGTGGTGAAATGGGAATGGGATTTAGCGAAGGACAGGCACAACGTATAGCCATCGCACGCGGACTGCTCCGGCCCGGCAACATCATCCTGTTGGATGAACCTACCTCCTCACTGGACTCTGATACCGAACAAACATTGCTGGAACGGCTTCCGCACACCATCCAGGGAAAGACTCTCATCGTCATTACCCATCAGGAGCGGACTGCACAGCTCTGTAATGCCATCGTCAGGATGAAACATGAAGACCCGGGAATGTCACATTCCATGGTTGTGGTATGAATCCGCTATGCGGGTATATATCGTCTGGTCAGGCAGACGGTTCCTGCTTCCTGCGCCGTTCCACCAGTTCAGGGTAATGTCGTTTCAGGAAACCGCGCAGGGCGCAGTTGTTCAATCCGCAACGGCGGGCAATGGAGTTCAAGGGTTCCGACGTCGTTTTGTAGAGGTTCACAGCCTCCTTGTATTTCTCATGGCTATGGCAGGCCATCGACTTGCCACCTGCTGTTTTCACCATCCCCAATCGGGCGTGAAGCTCCGGTTCGTGCTCTTTTAAATAACTCCTGAATGTCTCCGGATGCAGCCCGAACTCGGCAGCCACAGCAGCCGTAGTCCCATTGCCCTCTTTCAGTTTCCGGATAGCAGCGGCATACTTGGCAGCCGTTGCAGGGTTGTATTTTCTTGTTTTCGACCAATCCACGGGCATACCTTCTTCGTAGGAAATACCTTTTCGCGCGCAAACCAAGTCTTTGTGCCAGGTTTGCAAATATTCGTAAAATCCCTTTCTCGACACCTTTGTTTCCGCAGCGATACGGGCGGCAGACATGGGAGTGGTGCGATATAGTTCCAAAGCAGCGGCATACTTCTCTTCTATGGCGGGCGAAGGGGCATGGACAGTTCCCCGGCCGGTTATCTTTCCCTTGCGTTGTTGCCTGAGGGCCTTCTCGCGTGTCCGGATACGCTTGCCCACCAGTCCCTTGTGATAGAACAGGAGATGTTGCTCCAGTCCGGTATAAGAGACATCGCAACATTTGGCGGCTTCCTGCACCGTAATGTACTGATCACCTTTCAGTAGTTCCACGGCAGCGGCATATTGTTCCTTGCAGGAACTTCGGCTGCCACGGGGCAGATTGTCATTGAGCCCCAACCGCATCCGTGCCCGTTCGCGAAACTCCAGGACTTCCGGGTAATGCGTACGTAACTGCCTTCCCAGGTTGGTGCCGTCCAGCCCGAACTTCCGGGCTATCTGCGACACGTTCATCTCGATGTAGTCCATGCTGTCGCACGCCTCAATGGCTTTCTTGTACTTGAGGCGGGTGGCGGGCTTCTGTCGGCGGAATGTGTTCAGTTTGATGCCGGCAGCCTCCTTGCTGTCGCACGTCACGCCGTTGCGTGCCAGCAGCAAGTGGCGGTGGTATTTGCCGATGTAGGCTTGCAATCCCGCCACGGTCACTCCACACGTGCGGCAAATCTCGATGCAGGGCATTGAAGTAGTGGCATACAATTCAATAGCCCGACAATATTTCTCCACTGTCTCAGGCTTCGCGCCTCTCGTGCGCTTGCACTTTTCCAAACCAGTATCGGAAGAAACAGGACTTAAAGTATTACACATTGATGGAATTTATAAATAGATAAAAACTTAGTTCTGATGCAATCCACTTCCTGCTATCAGGCATATCACGGACTTGCACCGGTTAGAGGATGGTTCGCACAGGACGAACCGAAAAAAATAAGGAGGACAGACTCTTCCGCCCTCCTTACAGCTCCCTGTGCTTTTCACAAAGGACAAGAAGCATCTTCTTCTAACATATTTCTGTCCATCTTGCCAGGTTCCTCCAGCAGATGAACAGGAATGCTTCACATGCTTTTTTTTATGTCCTATCAGAATTTGTAAGACACTCCCAACGTGAATGAGAGGTCTCCTTCGCCACGATTGCCCTTCTCGCCGTCCAGGCCGTCACTCAGCAGTACAGCACGCAGGTCTGCATTCACAGCCCAAGTCTTGTTGATGTTGTAAGAGCCGAGCAAGCCGAAGTTGCCGCTCACACTACTCTTCTTTGGTGAATCGTACACATGTGCCCATCCTATGCCAACGTAGGGACTGAGATCCCATTTGCAATCCAAGTTCTTGTCACCGAAGAGGTGAAGCACGTTGAACATCACGTCGGCATGGAGGTTGCCCATATTGAATTTGGAGTATCGCAGGTACTGTCCCCATCCGTCTTTTCCCGGAACAGGCTCGCCCGTGGAATGTGCCGGAGTGGAGATGACATCCTGCGTGGCGCCCTTTGATTTCAAGTAGCTGTACATCACGCGCACGCCAATGCCCGAGGCGAACCACTTACCCACAGCAATATCGAATGCCGGGGCAAGGCGGTCGCCGATGCCCACCTGCCTGTCATGGTCGCCGAAATAGATATTACCGCCAACGCCGAGACTGACAAATGTGTTGTCCCAGAAACTATTCTCCACTTGTTGTTTGTCCGTATTAGTCTCTGCCTGTTCTACCTTTGTGGAAGTCTCTGCGAAGGCCGGACAAAGGGCCAATGCACAGAGGGCGGTTAAAAAGATTTTCTTAGTCATCTTGTTGTTATTAAAAAGATTAATGTTGTCTTATTTCGTAAATTTACCCGAAGTGATGAGGTTGTTCATGCCGGCGAGGCGGGCCTGATAGACCGTCACGAAGTTGTCGATGACATCGCTGTAGGCAGCAATGTTTTCATCGCCGCTCCAGTCAGTGAAACCGCTTTTATGCTCATGAATGGCCTCCTTGGTAGTGGGCCACATGGCATTGTTCACTTCGTAAGAGCAGGCCATCTTTACGCCCAATTGACGGATATTGTTCACCACACCTTGCAAGTAGGGATACATCACCGTCCATCGCTCCTGTACGGCTTTTTGGAAAGTCGGGTCGGTTATCAGTTCCGGATACCAGATGCAGGAGGAACCATTGGTAAGGGTAGAAGCCGTCAGCCCCGCCTTGGGGTTGGCGCTCCAGCAAATCCATTGGTCGTATGGCTTCACACGGTCGCCCGAGCTGCCTTGCGCTTGTGCATTTTCCACGTTCTGGAAAGTAGCGCGGTCGAAGTCCCATACGGGACCTGCCGACAGTTTGCCATTGCCGTCCATGAAATAGTAAACGGAACGAGGCTCGATGTACTCATGGTTCATCGTCAGTTCCCATATAAGCCATTGGTCTATGACCGTATAGATGTCAAGGTCTTCGTAAGCGGAAGCGAAGTCACCTGCATAGATATTGTCCTCAATGCCCTGTATCTTCTGCTTCACGGCGTTGAGGATGCCATCGGACAGCACATCGTCCTTGAACATGAAAGGTACGGAATAGTGCGAAGTGATGAACTTGTAGTTCTCATCGTAATTGTTGTCCAGCTCCAGCAGGTAGCCGCAGTTCTCGAAGGTGGCAGGCACCTTACCATCGGCCAATACATCTTCGTATGCGTCTTGGATGTCGAGGCGGGTGCCGCCAATCTTTATCTGCTCGCAGAGGTAGTAGTTACCCACATGGCGGCCGTCCATCACCAGCTCCACGTTCTGCCCGTGCACGTTCCAAGGGATGCCCTGCTCCACGGTTCCCGTTTTCCAGCCGTTCTCCATGGCATGAGCCACCTCGAAAGCCACCGCGTTACGAATCATGGAGTGGTCCAGCCAGTTGGCCAAAAGCACCCAACGTTTGTGCGCAGGCATGTCGAGCACCGCTTTCTTGGACTTCAGTTTCACGGCAAAGGGTTTCTTGGGATAGGTTTGCGTAGTGTTACCGCGCAGACGGATACCGCAGGCAGCCGCATCGACATTCACCGTGCCATCAGCATTATATACGGTAAACGTGTCATCCTCCACCCAGTCGGTCTCCTTGCCGCGCACCATGAAGTCCACGAACTTGTTGACCAGCTTGCCGCCAATGTTCGTGCCACCGATGGTGACGCCGCCTTGGTAAACCTTACTGAAATCGCCCGTTGCCGATTGGTGAAGCACCACCACGGGAAGCCCGGTATTGGTAATGTTCACCGTATAGTGACGTGTTTCATCGTTGGCGGTGACGGTATAGGTCACAGGCTTGGAGAAATCCACTTCCGTCTCACCGCTTTTCTGCTCCACGCCGTCCACCGTCACCGTGGCATCGGCATTGGTGGTAAACTCGGGAATGAGCTTGAAGTGGTAGAGGTAAGGAATCATCAGGCTGATGTCATCGCCTTCGATAGTGGCCATCTGTTGGCTTACGGTGTTAAACTGAGGGTCGTTGGAGCTATTCCAAATCAACTGCTTGTCCAGAATCTTGCCGGGATTCCTTGACACGGAGAAGCCGAAACTCTTGATGACGGGACGCGTCTTGACCTCATAACCGAATTCCGGTTTCTCAGCATACCCGCTCAGCGTCAAAGGGATGTTATAGACATGCTCCGCCTGGAAATCCACCTTGCAAGTGGCTGTGAACGAAGCCTTGTGAGCTTCGGAGATGACCGTTACGGCAATCTTGTCGCCCGTTTTCACCACGGGCATCACGGTAATGAAGCCCAAGTAAGTTTCACCCTGCGAAAGGACAGGGCGTGTGGTCCACGGCATGCTCACGCTTCCCGAGGCATTCTCGACACCCCACCACGAACCGTCCACGGCGCTGAACTTGAAGTCACCGCAGATAGGGCGCGCATTGCCTTGCGAGTCGGTCACGGTGAGTTCAATGCTCTCCAACTTGTCACCCTCCAGCGGAGTGCCGGCAGCGTTGATGCTGACGCGCAGCAGGGTGAAGAGGTGACGGAAGTTGAACCGCTTGCTGCCACTCACCGGTGCGCCATACTTGTAGTCGCCCGTGAGGCGCCCGGTCTCGGGGTCGAAAGGCTGCACTACGGGCAGCGTGCCTTCCAGCGAAGTGGCAGCGGCACCGTCGTTCTGCTTGCCGTAGGGATAGTAAGCGCGATAAGGCTGGTCGCCCGTGTTCATCTCCCCGCCGAAGTCCGCCTGCTTGGCATTGCCCGCCGTCAGGCTGCGGAACAAGGCGTTGCGGGTTGTTCCGCTTTGGCTGTAAACGCCTATCGAGTCGTTCTGTTGCCACAGCAGACCCAGGTAGCCGTTGCCCGTATCGCTCATATCAACGCAGGTGCGGGTTTGCGCCGGGTCATCAGGCTCCGCGATGGTGGCGGTGATTACTTCCGGGTAGCCCCCATTCACTTCCGCCACTTCCATGTCGCTGCACGAGGCCATAGCCCCGAGCAGCGAAACGGTCAGCATTGCAAATCGAACTATTCCTCTCATTGCTTCGTGTAGGTATATTCAAACTTCACTACCACGGGGAAGTGGTCGGCCAGTCCTACGTTTTTCACATAACTTACGCTTTGGTTCTCCAAGATGTTGCCGTCGGCATCTTCGACGGTCACGCCGCTGTACGAGGCGTTTTCCGTGCTTGCCGTGAAGTTGGTCACATCGTTTTCGCAGCTCAACGCTTTCAGTTGCAGTTCTGCGCCGGGCACGTTGATGTACCATATCTTGTCCACCACCTCGCCGCGCTGGTCATCGGAACAGCAAATGTCGTTCTCGGTGTCGCCCGCAAACTTGGAGCGAATCATCAGCGACTTGGTGTTCCACGAAGGATAGGTGTTGCCTCGATGGAACTCCACCCACGGGTCGGCCACCGTATAGCCTTCGGCAGTCACAGGGTCGATGAAGTTCGACTGGATGTTGTGGCGGGTGTAGCGCATGTTGGTGTCGCCCATGATGATGGCGGGACGATTGTTGGCCTTGGCCTGCTCCAGCACGTAGTCACGCAGTTGGCGCAACTGGGCGAGCTGTGCCTTGACGTAGGCGTTGCTCTCGGTGTTGCCGCTGCCGCTGTAGGTGTTCATGTGGGTGACATAGACATCCACCGTAACGCCCTCGGCCACCGTCACCTCATAGTGGCGGAAGCCCTTCTTGATGCAGGTATTGGCGCCATTGGTTAGGCCGCCTTCTTCGGAGGTGAACTGTACCATGGTCTCGCCCGTGGCGGTGATGCCGTCTTTCTTCCAGAAAAAGCCGAGCCCGTCGGTATCGGCACGGGAGGTCAACTGTGCGGAGGTGATGGTGCCGCGCCATGTGCCGGCATCGTAGTTGGACAATGCGGCGGCAAGCTGCGAGTGGTATTCAAAGTCCTCGCTCACGGCCATGAAGTCCCAGCCAAGGCTGTTCACCGCATTGCCGATGGCTGTGGTGCCGCTTGCCCCGGGGCCGTCTCCGTTTATAGTAATAAGACTAATCTTCTGAGGCAGCCCGTCCACATTCAGCGTGGCACAGGTGAAGGTGCCTGTCACCGATTCGGGAGCCTTCGGGCCGTCCTGCACGAGGTTGCCCGCAGCGTCATACACCTTGATGGTCTGGTACTTGTTGAGCGACAAGGGGAAGTTATAAATCCGTTCGCGTGCAAAAGTCACCCGGCTTGTGGCAGTAAAGGTGGCACGGTGGTTCGCCGTAACGGCTTCTATGGTGAAGAGGTCGCCGGTGGCGATGTTCGGGAAGAGGCTGGCGTAGCAGGTGACCGTCTGGTCGAGAAGAGGACCATCCGTCCATTCCTGCACGACAACGTTCTGTCCGGCTCCGCTCTGCGACCAACTGCCATTTTGCGCGTTGAAGGTAAAGTTGCCGGCAATGGCCACTGACGCACCGTTGCGTGTGGCGGTTATGGAGAGGCTTTTCAGCTTTTCGCCCTGCAAAGGCGTGTCGGTGGCATCAATCATGACACGGGCCATGGAGAAGAGATGTGTAAACACAAACTCATGCCCTTCGCCGGAAGCGCCTTTGGCACGACCGTATTTATAGTCGCCATGCAGCGTACCGCTATCCATATTCTGGGTGGAAGGCAGGTTGCCGGTGAGCGACGAGATGTCGCGGCCGTCGTTGTCGGCACTGTACGGATAGTAAGCATATACGGGCTCGGCAAAGGCTTCGGTGCCCACTGCGGCGAAGGTGGCGATGCCCATGCTGCCTGCCTCTACCTTGGCATAGCGCTTCTGCGCGGTGCCTGAGGCGTCGAACACGCCTATCTCGTCGCCATCGGTCCAGAGGATGCCCACAGCGCCCGTCACAGAAGAGCCAATAGCCGTGCGGGTGTCGGCGGCCGGCTGCATGCTTGCCACGATGCTATGTCTCGGAGAAGTTTCACTGCTTAGTTCGTCTTGCGAACAAGAAGTATAGAGTAAGGCCGCCATCGTTGTGGCGGCCATTACAAGGAATTTACTCATATAATCTAAATTATAATATGTATATTAAAACTTTTTACCCCATCAGTTTGGACTGACAGCATTTTCATTGCTGTCAACCACGCCGGAGCTAAACCCCGGAGCCGATGACTGAACATCCGACTGGCCGGTCTCGCCGCCGGTGCTGCTATCACCGGCATGCTTCAGATAGAACTTGCTGTTCATCTCGATGATGGCCTTGATGATGGCAGGGCCACTATAGGTATCACTGGTACACTGATTGAACATCACGATGCCAAGCGGAGAAGCATCGGTTTTAGAAGTGATGGTCTCCAGTAGCCAATTGTTCATAGTGCTTGCAAAAGCGGTTGGCGACGGGCTACCACTGGTAGAACTTGTAGCTTGCGTACCACCTGCATTGAAGTAGAACCATATGTTATGGGTAGAGGCTTCATAAATCTGCTTCGATTTTGCCATCATGGTTGATAATGCTGTCTGGCGATTAGAATATGACGGAATTGTCGTATCACCATTAGTATCGGTTTGTGTACGGTTAGCACTGCTGAAGCACCAAACGAAATCACCTACTCCCGTTCCGTCTGTAGAATAACTCTTATAAGTATCGTTCCAATTCTTCCAATACAGGGTGGAATAGTACGACATATCATATCCACCAGTCACTTGTGACAGGAACGGATTGTAAGAAAGCAGGGCATTCATATTGTCGCCATAAGAACTCTTGGCGATATTATTATCCACGTTGATTTTGACAATCAGTTTGCCCAAAACATCGTTTATTGTGGTATTCGGGGTTATGGGATCTGCATAGATGTTGGTGACATTTGCTTGTGTTATCTCGTTTGCAATACCTTGAATGAAATAATTGTGATCAAGCTCTCGGTGACCTCCGGAACCACCATCGGCATAACTCAGCACAAGAACGCCATATTCATCTGCATTTATAGCACCGGCAATACTTGAAATGATGCTGCTAATATATGTTGCAGAACTAAACACTGGGTCCACATATGCGCCACTCTGATTTCGGCCTGAACCAGATAAACATACCCGAGTAGGCGCAGTTGTTCCCTGACCGAAAATCTTGGTTTCTGTCCAGCTACGGCATTCCACCGCAAACGCACGTACACCGGCATTCCAAAGCGTAGTCATATCCGTTGTGGCCTGATAACTTTCGGTTGAGCCCGCATACCACGCCCCCGGCAGCGACAACTCCGACAGGTAGATATTCTCATAGTCGGGCAGCGATGTAATCCAGTTGTTGGTATTATACACCCATTCTCCATTTGCATAGCTCAACGCAGGCAATTTGACTTTGTGCACCAATCCCGGTTTCAGTTCGCCGGTATTGCTCCCCAGGCCTTTTGAGAATGTTCCCACACTGGTGTTCACTGCTACTGTCCAGCCCTTCAAATCCGTCACTCCGCTAATAGGCATCAGACACATCTTCGCTTTCAACGTTTGTTTCGATGTGCTAAGCGTTGTCTTGTACTGGTTGTCCTCCAAGAAGTGCAACGTGATGGCATTGTTGCCTCCCGTAGCGGGAGAAACGGAAGGAGCATCCCCTTCGGTTGCCGGGAAATTGAACGTAAAGTTCCCGGCAATGCTTGTATTCGCCGGAGCCGTGAGCGTAAGAGTCTGAATGATAATACCATCATGCTCTCCGGCAGTTGCTGTAGCCGGTGCGTTAATCTCAAACTCGATGACCGTGGAGAACGGCGTGTATTGCAGGGCAACCGTTTCGGATGTCTTGCTTACACCTGCGTTCTTGGCATACATCACCACGTTGTTCATGTCCGCGGGCTGCGCGTAATAGGACGTTCCCTTGTCCGTGATGCTGGCGTATTGCGTGGCGTCCACAGACAATTCAGCCATGACCGTGTTTCCGGCAAATTTGAAAGTTGCGCCTTCGGATGGATAGATGGAATAGAAATCCGCCGTCTCGGATTCCCCCCACTGTATGCCGGCATCTCCCGTTTTCGTGAGGTTGTCGGCATAGTTCTGCGCTGCAGAGTTTACCGTAACCTGGTATTCCGCCTCCTTTATGTTGCATTGCGGCGAAGCCACCTTCACCTTGTCTTCGTTCACCCAATATACGGGGAAACCGGTCTCGGTCTCTTCACCATAGATGGTACGTGTGTCGGCACCGGGAAGCGCCACACCAAACTGCACCTCGTCGCCGGTGTTTGCCGGATGTCTGTCGGGTGCGATTTCGTCGTCATTACAGCCTACGGCCAGCAAAGCCAGGGCCAACGACATCATTTGATAACGTATTGTTTTCATCTTTTTGTTTAATTTATGTCCTAAATTAAGTTTGTTTGTAAATGCAGGGGTACTATGCTCCTTTTTATTGTCCAACAGGATTAGTATCCCACGTGTCCGAAGAGAAGTCACCGTTGAATTCGGAGTTGGTCTTGTGTTCATTGATGCCACCGTTCTGTTGCGGGTTCGTAATCGTCGCCGATCCGGCGCATACGCCCTCCTCCAGTTCCACCAGAGTCTTCCTCGTGGAAGGAGCCTCGTAGGGCTTCAAGCCCTTGTTTTCATTTTTGTCCATATAGTTTAAATATTTAAAAAGTTAATAATACTGTTATTTATTTTTCCGTTTGCCGTAGCCATAACCATAGCCGTAGCCATATCCATAACCCCTGCGGCTCGGGTCAACGCCGTTCAGGATGAGCGACATGTTGCAGAGCTTGTTGTCGCGGTAGAGCTCCTCCAAGTCGGGGAGCTGGCGGCGGTCGAGCTTGCCGGCACGCACCACGAAGATGGTGAGGTCGCTGATGCGGTTGCTGATGGTGGCGTCCGCCACGATGCCCACGGGCACGTTATCCACGATGACGTAGTCGTAACGCTTGCGCAGCTCTGCCATCATCGTGTCCAGGCGGCTGTCCATCAGCAGCTCGGCGGGATTGGGCGCCACGGTGCCCGAGGAGATGATGTCGAGGCCGCCGGACTTCTCGTCGGTGTGGATGATGTCATCCAAAGCGATGCTCTCGTCGGCCAGGTAGTTGGTCACGCCCACGGGATGCTTGCTGAAGTGGCGGCTCAGCGTACCCTTGCGGATGTCGAGGTCCACCAGCACCACGCGCTTCTTGGTGAGCACAAGGCTCATGGCAAGGTTGCGGGACACGAATGTCTTTCCCGCACCTTCATTGAACGAAGTAAAGGTGATGACTTGCATCGGTTTATCTTTTTTTGCCATGAATGCCATGTTGGTGCGCAGGATGCGGAAGCTCTCGGAGAGCATGCCATCATCCCGACCCACGGCAACGCCCGTCTTGGCCGCCTCCTTGTCCTGCGGGATTTCACCGAGGAAGGGAATGCTCACCGCTCCTTTCAGGTCCTTGCGGCTGCGCACGCGGGTGTCCATAAAGAGTATCATCAGGAACACCACGCCGGGCACGGCGAGACCGACCAGTACGCCCAGCAGCAGGATGCGGTTGCGCACGGGCGCAATGGGGCCGACGGGGCCGTCCACGCTGTCGATGGTGCGCGCGTTGTTGTCGGCCATCGCCTGCGAGAGGGCGTTCTCCTCACGGCGGTTCAGCAGGAACATATAGAGCGACTCCTTAATCTTCTGCTGCCGTTCGATGGAGAGCATCTGCCGCTCCTTGGTGGGCACGGTGGTGAAGCGAGCCTGCGCCTGCGCCTGGCGGCTGCGCGCATCGTTGCGCTTCATGTTGATGCTGACTATCATGTTGTCCACCGCCCGGATGATGCTCTGTCTCAAGGCATGGATGGCGTTGTTCAGCTCCTCCACCACAGGGTTGCTCTCGCTGCTGTCGGCGATGAGCTTGTCGCGCTTCAGCTTCAAGGCATTGTACTGGTTTATCTGCCCCTCTACGGAAGCGTCGCTGATGCCGGTTCCCGAGGGGATGAGGTCGCGGTTCTTGGTGGGGTCGGTCAGATACTCCTTGATGAACTGCGCCAGCTTCAACTGCGTCTCCTGCTCCAGCGCATCGGCGCTGTAGGTCTGAGCTTCGCCCATGTATTGCCCCGCCAACGAACCGATGTCCATCAGCTGGTTGCTCTGTTTGAAGGCTTCCAGCTCGGTCTCCACGCCGCCCAGCTCCCGCTCGATGATGAGCAGGCGTTCGTTGATGAACTCCGAGGTGTTCACCGCTACCTGGTTCTTGTCGTTGAGTGCCTCCTCGTTGTAAACGTTGACCAGCGTGTTGAGCACATCCTCGGCGCGCAGGGGCGAGTCGTCTTTCAGTGACAGGACGAGGATGGACGATTCGTCCTCCTCCTGCCGGATGCCCATGCTGCCTTGGAAGCGACCTGCCACGGCGTTCAGCGGATTCTTGCTGACACGGATATCACGCTCCGTCCACGCCTGTCCCCAGCGGTCGGTACCCGTAATGAGGATGCGCTCGCTGCCAATGGTGAGGGTGTCGTTCAGTCGCATGGTGTAGGTCTTATCGTTGGCTGCGGGTATTCCCGTGAAGTCGGAAAGCAGCACCTGCTTCGCGTTCTTGGGAGTCACGGTGAAGGAGATGTACCGCTCGGGCATCACGTTGATGAAGGAGACGTTGATGGGCGACTGGTTGTAAAGCTCGTTCATGCGCAAGCCCTCTTCCACCCGGTAGTCCACATCGGCGTGCAACCGCTGCACCACTTCGCGCATCAAGCGCTTGGAACGGAACTGTAGGATTTCATTCGCTACATTCACCTTGTTAATATAATTGTCATAACGGTCAAGCCCCGCCGTGGAGGTCTTGTTGGATGGATCCTTGATGATGACCGTGACGTTGCGGAAGAAGACCAACGGCAACGTGGCGTAGTGATACCACGCCAGTCCGCCGAAAAGCAACACGGAGAGCACGAACCACTTCCACTTGGAGAGCAGATAGACGAACAGGTCCACCAGGTTGATGCTCTGCTCGTTCTTGTTGGATAAGGTGTTGTTTTGCATAAAAATTCTGTTTTTATTTTATGGCCCAGATGACAGAGCAAGTTGCCGTCACGAACGAGAGGATGCCGGTGATGACCTTCCATCCCTTGTCCTCGCGGTCCTGCTTGCGGTAGCGCGGTTCCACATAAACGATGTCGTTCTGTTGCAGGTAGAAGCAAGGCGACTCGAACAAGTCCTTGCTGCGCAGGTCGTGCTGATAGAGCACCCGCTGCCCGTCTTCCTCGCGGATAACCGCCACACGGTTCACCCGCCCCCTTTGGGTGACGTCGCCCGCCTTGGCAATGGCTTCGAGCAGGGTGATGCGGTCGCCCTCCACCGAGAAGGTGCCGGTAGTGCCCACCGCACCCAATACCGAATACTTGAAGTTAAGGAACTCTAACGATACCAGCGGGTCCTTGATGTACTTGCCTTCAATAATACGATTGCGTATCAGGGCGGTCACTTCGCTCACTTTCAGCCCCTCCACATGGAGCTTGCCCAAAATGGGGAAATCTATTTCGCCATTCGTATCTACCCGGTAGCCTTTCTTGCCACCCCCCGATTCCGTTATCGCACCGTTGACCCCTACTTGGAAAGAACCTCCGTTGGCATTGAACGGAACAGCCAGTTCGGGACTTTTACTGCTCACGGTGATGTCCAGACGGTCGTTGGCATGAACCACCGCTTCATACTTGGTGTCATACGGGTAGCCTTGTCCCATCTCCATGTCTTGCAGATAGACGAACTTCTTCGACGACCCGCAAGACGAAAACAGAAGCGCCACAGCCCCTACAACTAAAAAATAAAGTTTTCTTTTCATACTCATTAATGAATGAATTATCAATTTTAAATTATCAATTATCAATTGAAAAAGCGCATTCCCTCGCCGCCGCCTGTTCGGGCAGACATTCCATCCATCCGACGGAGACTTGTTCGGAAATCCGGATCAAGGTGTGGTACAACGCCTCCTGCAAGTGCGCGTCCTGCCGGATGGCCGAACAGGAGGGCAGCAAGGCGGCAAAAGCATCCGGTCCCTCAAGCGGAGTGAACCGGTTCGTTCCGGCTTGTTGCAAGCGGGCGATACCGGCTACCGGATAGCACTCATTCTTATAACAGGGTGTCTTCCCGCTCCAGGGCGTACCGTATGCCATCACTCTGCCGTTTTCTATCCGCAATACGGGATTGTCGTCATTCAGCAGATGGCAATCCGGAAATGTTTCCAGCCATTGCCGGGCATGCGTGCTCTTGCCGGTTCCGCTCTTGCCCAAAAACAGGAAACTCCTGCCATCCTGGCTGACACAGGAAGCATGGACAGACACCCCGTCGTATTCAAGCACCGCCTGTGCATAAAGGATACGAATCATAGATGAAAGCACCGTTCCCATAGACGGATCTTCCGGACGGAGGTAGGCCATGGCATAGTCGAACATGGAGTCTGCGACCATTACATGCACCATGCCGTTCTCCACAGAGCCATTATCAATTTCCATCCGATAGCCGTCGATGTCACGCAACAGACGTACATGCCCCATATCATTGGACGATTCTCCTAACAGTTCCGTGCGTTTTCCGTCATCCGCAAAAGGTTGTGTGGTGACAATCAACCGGAAAATCCGCATGCCTTTCGCCCCGCACCGGAACGGACGGAAGGAAGGCAGCAACGTTTCCACCTCCCAACTGCCGGGAAGAGTGACAGAAAACAGCAGTCCTGCCACTCTGAAAAAATATTCGTTTCTCATTTGAGGTTTCCTATTATTAGTTTTATCGAAGTCCAGAACGCTTCCTTGCGTGCGTAGGCATTGGAGAAGCCACGATGCTTCCAGAAAGAGAGGAAGGTATGCAACTTCCGCTCCCATTTTGCCTGGGAAACCTTGCCCTTGGTATCGCCGTATTGCCCGAAATTTCCCCCTTCGAGCACGATATGCAGCAACTCGGGAGAAGTACACGCATCCATATCCATCAAAGGCAGTTCGGCGCGATGCAACCCGAGGTGCTCCGTCAGGAAAGTGTGAAGTTGCACGCTCCATTTCATCAGGCCCGTCCGCTTGTACACGGCTTCCAGCTCTTCAGGAGAATAGCAACCCTGCAGCCTATGGTAAGCCCTTGCCATGTCGCAAAACTGCCGAAGCCCGACACCATGCCCCATGATATGTTTCAGCAGATGGGCGTTCAGCAGCAGCAGGTTCAGCAAGGGCGATGGCACGGAAACCGTCACCGGAGATTCAGTCGAAGGATTTCCGGTTAGAGGTTGGTCTATAAACCCATATTTCGCAACCAATGTGGAGAGGCAACCTTTCAACCACGGATTGCTGAAATCTAACAATCGCACGTGGTGCTCTATTTCCACACCTTGCCAACGGTAACAATCACTTCCGTCAGGCAATCCCTCTAACCGGCATCCAGCTTGGCTCATTATTTCCGCGGCCTTCCGCATCTCCTCTTTCGTGGAGAAGTAAAGGTCGATGTCCCCGCACTCGCGCAGCAACGGATATTCATAAAAGGTTGCCACATCTTGTCCTTTCAGCAACACGGGATGCAGGCCGTGGTGGTCCATCTGTTGATACAACCGATTTATCACCGAATTCATCAACTTATTCTTCTGTTCGATGCGCTCTGCTTGCGCCACCCAACGTATCATCAGGTCATCGCCGGGCAGCAACACATCGGGCAGATGGTGCAACCCGCGATAAGCGATGCCCGCCACCGTCTGGCGCACCGCCATCTGATAGACATCCCGCCACTCGTCATCCGTCAACGGGAAAGGCGACAGGTCATCCGGTTCCCTCTCCCACAATCCGGCACGCAGCAGGCTGAACAGCGCCATATATTCAGAAGAAAGCGTCATAACAGTCCCATCTTTTCCCATTCCGCCAACTGGCTTTCCACATCGTGCAAGGCGCGTTCGTATTCCACTTCATACGTTTTGCATAACTCCTCCGCCAGTTCTTCGGGTGTGCGCCCGTCTTCCCGGCACAGCATCTCCCAAAGCAGGGCGGCAGTTTCGTTCAGGCTATATACGTTCGTCAGGTTCACACAACTGTCGGAAGTTTCCACAATCATATATTTGCTGCCTATCTTGCGGAGCTTCAGGGTCGGTTTCGGTACCATTTTATCTTTGTTTGCCATGATATGCAAGAGTTATCCGTTAGAATTTCTTCCCTGACAGAATGGAGAACGCTGTCAAGAAGATGATTTTCGTGTCAAGCCACAACGACCGGTTGTGGAGGTAATCCAAGTCCATCCGCAGCCTCTCCAGCATCTTCTCCATGGTGTCCGTATATCCGTTGTAAAGCGTAGCGATGGAGAACAAACCGGGACGCAACCGGTACAGCAATTCATAATCGGGATTGATGGCCTTGATTCTATCCACGAAGAACTTGCGCTCCGGACGTGGACCGACAAAACTCATCTCCCCCTTGCACACGTTCCATAACTGCGGCAATTCGTCCAAATGATGTTCGCGCAGGAAACGCCCCACGCGGGTCAGGCGTTTGTCATTCTTTCCGCTGCACAATGCCGGCTTTCCATCTGCCTCAGACGTGACAGCCATGGAACGGAACTTGTAGAGCGTGAATATTTTTCCACGATAGCCCACACGCTCCTGCTTGAAAATGGCATTTCCCCCGTCCTCACGCTTTATGGCGATATAAATGATCAGGAATAACGGTGAGAAAACAACCATGCCGATAATACTTGCCACAAAGTCCAGTACTCTCTTTGTCCTGCTTTCAGCCGGAGACGCAATCCCTTGACGGTAAGTCCCGACACTTAAGGAATCTATTGATTTCCTTGAAGCAACTCTTATTTCATCCATAACTTGTTATAAATATCTAATACATTATTAATCATTTTATCCTTCGTGAACATATCCCGATAACGCTTCTCCGCACCTGCGGAAAATTTCCTATATGCCAGTTCGTCACCGGCTATCGTCCTGATGGCATCAGCCAATGCCTTCGCATCACGCGGCATCACGTTCAGCCCCGACACCCCGTGCTCGTTCACCCACGCCACACCCGAATGGGAAATGCGCGTGGCTACCACAGGTTTCCCGCACGACATCGCCTCTATCTGCACGATGCCGAACGCCTCCGTCTTCTGTATGGAAGAGAGGCAGAAGAGCGTGCAGGCATTGTAATAGGCGGGCAGCTCCTCATCGGGAATCCGCCCTAACAGTTTCACTTTCTCTTCTGCTCCTAAGGTCACTATCTCGTTTTGAAGTTCCTCCTTCAGCACTCCTTCGCCGCCTATCAGCACCACGTAGTCATCCCTCAAGTAGCGGGTAGCCTCTATGAGATACCGATATCCTTTGTACTCCACCAACCTTCCCAAGGCGAAGATGATTTTTTTCTCCGGATACCTTCCCAGTAGCTCCCCTGTCCGTTCGGGGCAGGCGGGAACCGGTTCTATGCCTATGGGCAAACACTTCACTTTCGGTTGCACCCGGGTCAGGAAGGGAGATTCTGCCAAATAGACAGGTGTCGTACCCACAATCACGTCGGCACGCTTCAACAGCCACTCCTGCAAGGGGCGGTAAAGTTTCAGCAGCATCTTCTGCTTCTCGACGTCCGCGTGCCAGTGCAGCACCACCTTCCCCTTGTAGCCCGAAAGGAACAAGGAGAGGCAGGCCATCGGGTCGGGGTGGTGCACGTGGATGATGTCATACTCGCCGCACCTTCTCCTCAAAGAGAATATCATGGCGGGCGAAATCATCGTAGCCGCCACCTTCATCCAGGTGTGGCAACCTATCAATCGTGCATGTGCGTTTATGTCCACCACCTGCGACCCGCCACGGGACAGGGCGCAGAGCATGTCACAGTCCACACCACGGGTAGAAAGGCCTTGCATCAAGTCGTACATTACCTTCTCCACACCGCCACGGACGGGGTAGAATTTACCGAGTTGGAGGATTTTCATAAGACTCTATTTAATGGCATACAGCAAATTACATACTGCATTTGCACTATTTTCCCATGAAAATTGTTTCTGGCGAATATAACCTGCCATACGAAGTTTTTCTCTCAATTCTGTATCTGAAACCAATAGAGCTATTTTTTTTGCAATATCCTCCACATCTAATGGACTAACATATAATGATGCTTCTCCGCAAACCTCCTGCAAAGGGGGAATATCAGACACTATGGTCGGAGTACCACACGCCATAGCTTCCAATGGCGGAATACCAAATCCCTCATAAATGGATGGATAAATGAAGGCATGTGCATTAGCATAATATTCTTTCAATTCGCTGTCGGTTACACGTCCCAGCCATTTAATTCTATCAGTAGGGATATTATTACATAGCTCTTTAATGGAAGTTGAATAAATATTAGCCTGTCCTCCAACTATATACAATTTAAGCTCTTTATCTTTAATTTGAGTAAATGCCTTCAATAATGTGGAAAAGTTCTTTCGAGGGTCAATGGAAGACACTACCAATATATATTTTTCTCCGGTGATTTCCCTTGTATTTTTACATCTGTTGGTTGGAACATAGAACTGGGAAGAAACCGCATTGTAAATGACATTAATTTTTCTACCATCTATTGAAAGCCTGCGCATGATTTCCGATTTGGAAAACTCACTCACAGTCAATATTCTCATGGATGTAGCAGCACAAAGGGGAGTCATCAGCCTATACCATAATCTATACGGACGGGAATACCATTCCGGATTTGCCATAAATGCCAAATCGTGAATCGTTATAATTTTCTTTCGTGTCAGCAAAGGCCCTAAGCTTGTAAAACTGACCAGCACTTTTTCTCCCTTAACCTTACTGAACCATAAAGGTAGCGACAACTGTTCCCAGACATGAGATTTGCCCCAACCACACACCACAATGTTAAAACGGGAAACATCATAACACTCCTTGATGGAACCGGGGGGACAGCATAATGTAAAAGATACCCCCTTTTGCACCCATGCCTTGCAAAGTTCGTATGCAAAACGGTTAACACCTGTCAAATTTTGCAATAAGAACCTTCCGTTAACATAAATCATAAACTTATCTACTCATTTTTGATTTAAATAGATATAGAAAAAATCTCCAATAATGTCGGATTTTATCCAGCAGTGCCCGTTCATTCCAACTATTTTCACAATAATGAATGGCGTATGATGCAGGCGTGGCTTCACGTCTGTTCCCGGCAAAGATTTCAGAGCGATAAACCATCAGACCATCTGCCAATAGTTGGTCTATATCCTTATATCTGAAACCATAATTTTCTGCAATACGGGCATATATTTGTGGGGCTATCACATCCAGTCCCATGCTACCATCCGGTCTAATGAAGTGCTTGTCTTGATACCAATCCAGCACATTTTTAACAAATATACATCCTTTTTCCGCTCCCATTATGGCTGCCTGTAATTCAATACCGGATATATATTTGTCCGCAATCCTATACCCGTCAGCGTCTATGTCCGATAAAGAACTATCCCGCTCAATCATAAAGGGATGATATTCCATACTTGTGAAAAACTTGTGATGCAAAAATCCATCAAAAGATTTCAGTACTTTCACGTCTGAATCCAAATAGATGCCACCTTCTGTATAAAGTGCATATAGGCGAATATAATCCGCTACAAATGCCCATTTACGATTGGCAAAAGCTTCTTTTACGTATGGGGTGCTGTTCTCTATATCAAAATTGTGCGTGTTCCACAACTTCAGTTCATAATCGGGCATTACCTTTTTCCATGAATCAATACACATTTGTATCTTTTCGGGAAACGGGTCGTTGCTTAACCAACAATAATGAATAATTTTGGGTATCATATCAGAATCTTAATACAACGATTTAGTTTTATCATTACTTTCCACAATAACATTAACTTCATCCTGTTGAGTATCTGCCAACAATAACAAAGCATAAAAACAGAAAATATCTGTCGGGATTTTAACCCATACAATAAGCTGTATCACAAATAAGCACCAAAAAAACAGATTCATATTCTCATCGCGCTTACAGAGTACGTATGTGCAGCAAATAAAATAAAAGAAGAAAAAAGCCAATCCTATCATTCCACAATAGAATATAAACCGAATATATCCCATATCCGTTCCCATATAAAATGCACTCGGATCAAAAGGATCCGCAAAATATCCGTCACCTATCATCCATGTTTTTTTATTGTCTGGAAGTATATCCCCTATACTGTTGACCAGCAGGTCTGAAGAGTGGGTTGAAAACGAGCCCGTTTTATACCAATTTATAAAGCCCTCGAAACCATAATCAAAAGAACTTCTGAACCCTTGTGAATTCGCATATAAATAAGTCCCGGCATAAATGAGAGATACCAATAAAAGGCAAGCCCCCATAATCCATAAAATTTTGTTTAATGTAATCCCTACTTTTAACCAATAGCCGGATGAAAATAGCAGATAAACCACAGCAATAGCAAAACCAACTGTCGTAGTACGTGAAATCATATTTCCAATAATTCCTATAATCAGGAACAGTACTATATAAAAACTTCTTTCTGTATTTGTGACAGCTTTCTTTATCAGGTAAGCCGTACCCAACAAAACGCAGGAAAAACGTATTCCTGCCGTATCAAATCCGACTCCTATACTATACAGACGCGGATTAACCTCAAAATACTCTTTCTCCTTTTGGACAAATACAGAATCTATCATATCCGCTAACGCCGGAAAATTGTCTATGACAACAGCTAAAATACAGTGTCCGGCGCACATAACTGACATATAAAAGAATACAACATTTAGTGTAACTGTGCCATATACTTGCTTCAACATGTAAACCACAAAATATGCGCCACCTAACCATACACTCATGGAAATGAAATAAGTGGCAAAAATAAAATCGTCCGTACTGTTATAAACGACAGAAAAGTATGATGACAACGAAAACAAAAGCCCTAATAGCAGAATCGGGAGCATCTCATTTCTGATAATAGGCGCTCTGTTCTTGATATGTTCCCAAATAAAAAACAATAACCCCAATGCCGCTACAAACATTTTTGAGTTGACAGACGGGAATGCTTTTAAAGTAAGGGGAAAATAATAACAACTACAGATTATTGACAATATGATTATAGATAATATACGTTTCATTTATGTATTCAAATATTTTCTGAATCGGGTATATGCAAGAAGATAATAAGGATTTGTAGAACACATTTTGAACATCCACACATACTCCCTGAAGGACTTTTTCATCCAAGGTTTTGACTTGCCTATAAAATGAATCACATATACTGCTTTTCCCATCTTTCCTTTTAGCGAATATCCCAAATGACGAATGTAATATGTAAGATGATCGGCAAAGATATTATACCCTTCATCCAAATGTAATGAATCGCATTTTCCCCAGTCGGGCAAGAACCGTTTAATCACATCCTGATCGCCTACCATCAGATTTCTTTTCGTACAATCATTCACCACAATGCTAATGGTCTGCAACAGCTGTCTTTCCACCTCCTTATCCGGCACTATAACCATGAGACCGGAATTAAGCCCGCCCACCCAACTTTCATTTCCCGGATAGGACGAGTCCGCACTTACCGCAGAAAAAGCCTCATGTTCAAACAATCCATCAATATTCCTCACTATCAACATGTCGCAATCCAAAAATACGACTTTCTCAAATTGGGTCAATCCCCAAATCAACAACTTGTCAAAAGTGTAATTCCAATGCGAGAATCCTTTTCCTAAAGGGTTGACATTTCCGGTTACGGCAGAATGCAAGAGACGAACGCACCGAATGCCCTCTCTTTCCAAAATATGTTCTGTTTCTTTATCAATGGAAACAGATAAGGCACAATAAAGGGGGTATCGGGATTCTGAAGCCTTTAAGGAACGGTGCAAGACCAACACTCCCTGCAAATAATTTTTGTTGGAAAGTAACGTAATATATACCTTCATCTTTTATCTGTATATAATGCCATAGACAATCTTCTGCAATAAGAAATAATGCAAACGAACTACAACAAAGACTCCTTTCCATGCACACCATTGAATCAATGTGGCACGTTTGGATATTAACATATTCTTACCGATATATGCATCTGCCTCAGGATATAGCTTTTTCCATATACGATATTTATTAGAGTTATTGCTTATCAGAAGCGGAAATTTCACATCTAGTTTCAAGAATGCAATCTCCTTATCCAGTTCCGTACCATATTTGGCTTTCATATACGTCTCTATGCGATGGACATTGTATTTTAGGTCTATCAAATGGCGTTCTGAAAAAGTCTGCGTAAAAGCATCGGTATTCAATTTCACATAATGATAAAACGCACGAGGGAGATAATGCACCTTTTCCGCACAAGAAAACAGCAGCATCATGGTCATGTCCTCTCCCATACCATAGCCTGCCGGAAAATCTATATGATTATCCACATACAAACTACGCTTCACCAGTTTGTTCCACACAGTAAACTTCATTGCTCCACTCAACATGCCTTTTAATGCCTCCATCGGTGTTGCATAGCGAGGCTGTTTCATATACCTTTCGTTCTTTTCAAAAGAAAGATACCAGTCACACCATACGATATCGGCACTATGCTCTGTCGCCATCTGATAAAGCACCTCTAACATATTATTGTCTGCAAAGTCATCACTATCACAATGGAACACATATTCTCCGCTCGCTACAGCCAACCCGCTGTTCCTCGCCGCAGGAAGTCCCTTATTTTCGGAATGGTGGATTATTTGGACACAAGACTTCCGTTGAGGGTATTTTTCAATACAAGCCTGAAGCAGCTTCATGCTATTGTCAGGCGAAGCGTCATCCACAAAAATAAACTCCACTTCGTCCAATGTCTGTGCCAATAACGATTCCGCACATTTCACAATGAAACGTTCTACCTTGTAAACAGGTATAATTACAGAAACTTTCACTATTATATTATTTCAACAAATAAAAGAAACTAAAGAGAAGCCGGAACAGCCATTTCATCTGTTTTCTGTAAGGCTTGTCTTGATTTAAGTAACAATAGATAAGATTTGCTCATTAGTTTTATAATCAGCGGATTTACACTCTTATTTTTACGCCAATAATTAATGTATTCAAATCCCATAAATGAACTTATTTCTTTACTTCCTATATGCTCATATATCTCATCGCTCAGACTTTTTATCTGCTCATCAAAATCAGTTAACATCTTCTTAGTTTCATCCTCATAATGTGTAAGAAGAAACACATAGACATTCTTTACCAAAGGAATCATACGGCCATACATATATTCCAAGAGAGAAGCTTCTTTCATATCTTTTTTATGATATTCATATCCGGAAACCATATCTGCGGCACAACGGGAAATTTGAACGATTCCTTTCAATCTATCTTTTGAATTAACAGTTTGTCCCTCCCTTCCGATAAGATATTTGTAAACAAAACGATTAAAACAGGCCACTGATTTAACAGTCATCATGGGAAGGAAAATCCATTGCTGGTCTGTATATGAAATACCTTCAGTTTGCTGGTATTCGAAATTCAGCAAATTTTCACGTCGATAGGTAACAGCATGCATCTGCATGTTCTTAAATGTATGAGTATTGCATATGGATTTGAAATCATACAATTTTTCTTCTCCAAAGCAATAGTGAATTATTTTTTTCACTTCCCGATTCACATTCACCACCGCAAAGTCCGAAAGAATCAAATCGGCATCTATTTCTACAAGGAAGGAAACAAAAGCCTCAAAATGCTTGGTATGAAAACTGTCATCTGCATCCAATATCTTCACATATTTCCCCTTAGCTTCCTTCAATCCCCTATTGATACATGAACCATAATTTCCGTTTTCCTTGTCAATCACCCTAAAGACTTCAGGATATAATTGTTCATATTCATGCCCTATGGCAGAAGAACTGTCCTTACTCCCATCATTGATAATCAAGACTTCCAACTGCTTAAAATTCTCCTTAATCAAAAGAGAATCCAAACAATAACGAAGATAATCCTCCATATTATAGGTAGGAATAATCACTGTCAGAATCTTATCCATAAGAATCTCGCTATTTTATAAAGCCTTCGCGGTCTTTTTGACCTTCCCAAAATGCTTTCAGCTCAAAAACTATATTAGGTATATATCGTTTTACTTTACCTTTAAAATTCACATTCGTCGCTATCCGTTTATAAGGAGACGGTCTCTTCATTAGCTCCGTTTCATCAGTATCAATTTGCCTCATTATACCCTGCACCGCATCATAAACCTCTGCCTTTTCGTTATCCAAATGCCATTGCTTACCGACAATTTCACCATATTGTTCTAAAATACCTTGTTTGTCGAGTTTTTCACGCTGAGTGAAAAAAGCAAAATGAGCAGCTATCACATCACCGTTCCAAGCATTGGCTATACCTTGCATAGTAGGATAAATACAAGACATGAATTCCTCATCATCTCCGGGAACAACTCCTGTAAACTTCTTCATTTCATCGCCAAACCACAGAATGGCATTGATTGAAAAGCGAGTCATTCCCATCACTTTCTTACCTAAATGTAGTTCTCTCCATTTTCCAGTCCTTAAATATTTTGTAATAAACCATTCATGAAGTTCTCCTGCAAAGTTTCCACTTTTCCACAATACAGGATGACCGGATTCTGCATTATAATATCTGTCCAAATGCAACTTACCGGTTAACTGAAGCAGGTAAGTGGACAATGAATTATTGATTACCAACGGAGACACAAGAAAATATTCGGGATTATCAACCCTGAATTCTACCATTCTTTCAATAAGCCCCGGCTCCATCCATACTATATCATCATCCAGCTTGAAATAAATTGTCTCCGGTTCTATACAAGCCTTATAGAAAGCATTGATGCTGGCATTCCCATTGACCAAACTGTCCGGTTGCCAGACAAGATTAACTACGGAAAAATTTTCTGCTATCCGTTTGAAGAATTCAATATCAGCTCCATTATGAGTATTTATCCATATATCATACCGGTCAACATATGGACAATCCACGATATATGGAATTAAATACTGCATATACCGGCGACGACCGGCAGCGGTATTTACTACTACTTTATAATTGTTGTACATAGTATTATTATTTCCTGAAAAAAATCGACAAGACTACAAAGGTTTCTCTTTTCCAACATTTCCAAAAGAAACGTGCCGAATTAAATATAAAAATAAAAAGGATAAAGGCATTTAAGCAAATAAGGCTCATCTTTATAGACTGGTACTATAACCGAAATACATGGCTCTTTTTTCCATCTTTAAAAACGATATTTAAACCTGCCAATATTAAAAACACACTCTTTTTTCAAAATGTCTGATTCTTCCAAGTATTTGGCGAATAACTGCTCTATAATAAGAATGTAACATGACAGGACAGGATAAATTATTACGAATTGTTCCAACATATCCATTATTCGAAACTTCTGTGCCTAAATCCGCACAATCTACAAAATGTGGGAATAAGGCATATAATTTTATTCCAGTTTTCTTTATATTATACCAATCATCTGCCAAATATCTTTTCTGTAAAGATAACATTTTCTGAGCTGCACTTCTGTTTACAATATAAGCAATAGCCCCCATCGCTTCATGCACACTTGCCAGCTGAAAATCTTTATTTAAAACCCACTTTTTTCGAGTATACCAATAATCACCGGATAATAACAACACGACCGGTTTTTTAGTTTGTAATACATTTTGTACAGATATAATAATATTCTTCACATTTACATCTTGAAATGATATATCATCCTCCAATATTAAAGCCATGTCATCCTGTTGTTTCAAAATCTCTTCATAACATTTTCTATGAGACAGGGCGCAGCCAATCTCACCACTTTTCATATAACGACCGTAAGTCTTATATGTTGCTTTTTGGTTCCAGAGATCACTTTGTTGCTCTTTAGACATCTTTTTACCGTCTATAGCTTCTATGAAATGTACATCTAGAAAATCCTGGTATGATCTTAATAGCTCTTCCATATAAGACTTTCGTTTTAAAGATTTCTTTAAATTAATTATATACGTTTTCATCCCACTTCAATTTTTTTCATTCAAAAGTCACACATACTTCTTTTTTCAATATCAAAGAGTTGCGATTTTCATTTTTTCAAGAATAATATGAACGAAAATTTAACGTGACACCAGTGAATCTCAATATTTAATAAGTAATAAAATACATTTCAAGGAATCACCAAAGTTTTTATAAGAGTGTGTTAAAATAGATAGTATATTTAATATTCTCATGGCATTCATTTGCCAAGTTCCATAATTTTTTTTATAGAAATAAAACTTACTCTTGCTGTTAAGCCAAAAACGCTTTAAGTTCATTTCTTTATAGTTACTAAAAGATCCTCCTTCTAGGTGAACCATAATAGCATAAGGCAGTAAACATGATTTCAGCCCTTTTTTATACATTCGGAAATACAAATCGGTTTCTTCATAATACATAAATATATTTTTATCAAAACCGTCCATAGAATCAAAAATTTCTTTTCGAATAAAAATATCAGCTCCAGATATGTAATCTACATTTCGATAATCACCGCTGTATATGCATTGTCCTAACGCAAGTTTATTCCTATAGAATTTTCTATAAAATATAGAAAAACCAATATCTGAAAATTCTTGCAGTAATGAAGGAAATTTCCCATGCGAAACTGCATTCGTTCCATATCTATCCAAAAGATTACCTCCACATGAAGCATATTCCGGATGTTTCTCCATAAAATCAAAAAAACAATAAGCTATGTTCCGAATAACTATTGTATCGCTATTTAGGAAAAATAGATATTTACCTGTTGCATAACTATTTCCAAGATTATTCCCCCCCGAATCCTAAATTTTCATTACTTTCTATAACACGAACTTGGGGAAATTCTTGGTGAATATATTGCGGAGTAGCATCACCTGATGCATTATCTACTACTATTACTTCCATTTCAACGCCACTAGTATTTTGAAAAAGTGAACGCAAACACTGAAGAGTAATATCACGCGTTTTGTAATTAACAATAATTACTGATACGTCCATAATTGAAGGATTTATTATTTATTTAAATATCCTTATTGAATTTCTTAAACACTGACTCAATCGTTGGAGCCATATCGTAATATTTGTATTCTGCCAAACGTCCCCCAAAAATGACGCCATCCTCTTGTTCTGCAAGTGCCTTATATTGTAAATACAATTCTGAATTGCGACTATCATTCACCGGATAGTAGGGCTCCATATCCTCTTCCCATTCAGCCGAAAATTCTTTAGAGATTACCGTTTTGGCATTCCTATAAACATCCAGCCCGAAGCAATCGAAATGTTTATGTTCAATTATACGTGTATATGGAACCTCTGCATCAGTATAATTCACTACCGCATTCCCTTGATAGTTTGGAGTTTCAAGTATGTCTTCTTCAAACCGCACCGTCCTGTAATCCAACTTGCCGAACTGATAGCTGAAATACTCATCTATCTGACCCGTAAACACAATCTTTTCAGCAAAAGATTTCCAATAATCCCTGTTTGCAAAGAAATCACAGTCCGTTCTGCACTCTACTCCTTGCAACAATCCATCAATCAATTTGTTATAACCACCTATTGGAATGCCTTGATACAGGTCATTGAAATAATTGTTGTCAAACACCAGACGGACGGGCAACCGTTTGATGATGAAAGCAGGAAGTTCTGTACATTTACGCCCCCATTGTTTTTCGGTGTACCCTTTTATCAAGCGTTCATAAATGTCTTTTCCGACCAGTAGTAAGGCCTGTTCTTCCAAGTTCCGCGGTTCTGCAATTCCCCGCTTTTTCATCGCAGTTATTACTTCCTGCTTTTGTTCCTCAATCTTTCGTGAAGCTTGTTCCGGAGTAACTACGCCCCACATCTGATAGAAAGTATTCATATTGAAAGGCAAATTATAAAGCGTTCCTTTGTAATTTGCTATGGGGGAATTGGTATAGCGGTTGAACTCCACAATGGAGTTGACAAATTTCCAAACCTCTTTATTGGATGTATGGAAGATGTGTGCTCCATATTTATGCACGTTTATACCTTCGATGTTTTCTGTATAGACATTCCCGCCCAAATGAGGACGTTTGTCTATCACCATACACTTTTTACCTTGCCGATGAGCCAAATGGGCAAAGGTAGCTCCGAAAAGACCGGAACCGACAATCAGATAATCGTATTTCATAAGTACTGAGTTAACAAATGGTTATTTTCTCCAAAAGCTTACAATAGTTTTTTACAATACGGATCCCCGTCATATGAACCAATGCAAAAGAGGTACGCTGAAACAACGTGGTCGTCTTTGAATCCATCTTATCGAGAACTTCTTTATAATTCATATCAACGAATCGCCTCAAATGTACAAACCTTTCAGGATATTGGTCTTTTACCAGTTTCACTTTATGCCAGTTCCGATGTCTATTAGCATGCTGGTGAAACCATAAAGGAGTATCTGCAAACATTATTTTATTGGAATTATGAAAAGATTCCATAACCTCATTTGGAATTTTCTCATCATATCTCCGATAAAAATAGGTTCTCTCGGATACCTGAAAAATAAGATGGTCTGTCGCACCATTATATGGAGGATTCCTATTTATATGGTCAAACGGTACATACCATTCGTTATCCCAAAACAAATTAATTCCGGAAACCGTTATTGTAGCCTTATCATTTTGAAGTCTCCATTCGGCATATCTTTGATAATACGTCTTCAAATGCCCAACCATCCATAAAGGGAGCATCTTTAAACATGGTTTATCTAGCTTCAAGGAAACCTTACGATATGCAGAAATATACATCATAAGAAACCATCCGATGACGAAGCCAGGATTCCATTTAATCGGACTTTCTGCACGGCATATATCTCTCCAACGTTTTAACTCATCTGTAAAATATATTTGGTCTGGATCTATTATCATTGCATATTTATATGATACTTTAGAAAGGGCAAAATTGCATTGATTACAAAACAAACGAGGGGAATCTTCGGGCAAACTTATTGCAAGCTTAAAATCTTCATAAGAAAGGTTGAAGCCAAGCACATCATGATTATATGAATAAATCTTTAATTTGTCTGGATACTGCAAGCGTTTACGTTCTAATATCTTCGGAGTGTCATCTGTACAATCATTATAAACAACAATAAGCTCATCCAAAGCATCAATGCATGAATCTATGCACGCTCCTATAAATTGCGCTTCATTTTTAGCTCGCATGATACCAGATAAACCTCTTTCTCGATTCTGCCGTAATGTAAATGCTGTCATATTCTCAAACAATGTTTGAAAGGACAAACCGATAACAATAAATTCATGTCGATATTTATTGGAATCCAATATTTCCTATATTCTAATATATCTTCAATAGATATTTCCGAAGTTATTCTCACTGCTTCTGGTATTATGTCTCTAACAGAAGAATAATAATCTTGAAATTTAAAACGTTGCCATAAGGTCTTTTCTGAAAACTCCACCCAAGTATTTGGAATACCGTATGCATCTGCAACTATTAAACCATGTAAAGATGAAGATATGATATACTCACATTGATTTATTTCATCTATAATATTGTGCCAATGTTTATACTTATTCAGTTTGATAATTTTTACATCCTTATATTTCGATGCCAAATCAAATATCATAGGATTATCTAAATCGTCAACGTGTGGAATCATACCTAAAACAAATTTGCGTTTACGATTAACCGGAGTATAAACCAAAGGTAATAATAGAACCGGATCACCATAAATAGGTGGACAATCAACACCTAAAGATACTAAACGCTTTCGAGATAATTTTCCACGGACGGCACAAACCTTTAATGGCTTTTCCTTTATTGTTGTCTCATCTAAAATAAATCCAGCTCCCCATATTATGCTACGACTATTTGCCAATGAATCTAGAATAGACCCTATACAACAATAATGAATTGCTTTATGAATATAAATATCATTATAATTAATGATTTTCTTTCCTGTTAATTCTAACAACATGTAATAATTTAAGTCATCACCAAAGTTTCTGTGTTTTACATGTTTCCCATATAACACCATATATCCATTAATAAGCAATCTTTCATTTTGATTTAGAAGAAGGAAATAAATGGTATTTAATAACTTATTTATTACACGGAAAGATTTTTTAATTAAAAACTTTACTATATTCACGATACTATTTAAGATTAGTTTTATAGTGAAAATTGCTTATTTTAGCCAATAATATCCATCTAATAAATTGTCGTTCTGAAGCAGTACATCCAACAAAAAACACAGATAAAATAACACAGAACAGACTAATAGATGTAACGACTATAAACCGGACCCACCCATAAGGTAAACTATTGTGAACAAGAACTGGAACAACAATTGCAATTGCCAAAACTGACACCACATTAACACATACATTCCCCAAAAATCTTTTTATAGATAATCCCACCATCACTCGGAGAAAATAAAGGCGTAACAGAAGGCACACTAATGAAATAATTATGCAAACATAATAAGTTGATTCAGGAGGTGAACCACATTTAAAACATACATACGACAAGGGAAATATTAACATTTGGACACCGCCTACAGTTATTTGATAATTGCGAATATTAGCAGTAGCAAACTGCATAGTTATCAGTGTATTTGACAATACGTCACAAAGAGATGTCAATAAGACAAGGCGTATAAAAGTTACTGTATATTCAGGAATTTGATTTAACCACAACATCAAGACAAAATCTGTTTCAAGAAAAATAGGTAAAGCTAAAAGCAAAATTATATAGAATGAAAATCTTGCCCCTCGCTCTGCCAATGAAAACATATAAAATCTATTATTTACAGCATAAGATTTTGTTATTTGAGGATTAAGCGCAGTCACAAAATTTCCGACAAAAGCACATATCGCATTGTTGACAGTTACAGCAATACCTCGAGCCGTATTTATAGCGAGTCCATAAAAAAGGTTCAACAATATATTAATTCCATGATTATTAATTAAAGCAGATGATGCACCGATAAAATTCCACCCTGCAAATGCACTCATTTCCTTCCAGTATTCCTTGTCGAAACGCAACCGGAAGCGACATTCTTCGAAATTGCGATGGCAATAACGGAGATAGACTACCTGAAGTGACATACCGACTACTACCAGTAATAGTGCATACACAATCAATCGGTCAAACAGCCAGGGGGAATAGGCAATGAACAATACAATGAGCAAGCGCAGGATTACATCCAATATGCCAATGTAGGCAAATGCCTTCATGCGTTCGTGGGAGATGATGGAAGCATTGTAGGGTACGCTAAACAGTCCTAACATGAAAGAGAGGACTGATGCCTGAAATACCCAATTGGCGGCATAGAGGCGAGCGGTGGGTATTGTCAGACGGTGATTCAAAAACCACACTCCAACGGTTTCCATCAGTACCAACACGACGGCCATCAGCACCACATGGATGGAAACGGAGGTGGTGAAGACTCGTTTCAACCGATCCATGTTTCCTCTGCCCAACTCAAACGTCAGAAAACGGCTGACGGATGCAGACAGTGAACTGGAAACAAGGGAAAACATCGCCACAAAGCCCCCTACCACATTATATATACCATAATCTTCAACTCCCAATGCGTTCAATACTATACGCGAAGTATAAAGCGACACTAACATGCCGAACAGCATGCGAATATAGAGCATAAGCGTATTTTTAGCGATGCGCTTAGTATTTTCTGATTGCGTCAACATAGAGGCTTATATCGTATTACAGTCTGAAGATGCGTTTTCAAAGAAGGTGCCAAAACAATAAGGGAACAGTTCTTTTTATGAGAGAGTCGCAACCTTTCTCAGGGGCATCGTGGAGGGGGATGGCAATTTTTACTAAAAATCCCGAGAGCTTTTACTAAGGCCCCGTACATTAAGCTCCGCGTACTTACTTTTTTCCACCATGATGTCTTCCGAGAACGCTCAAAATCATGTGTCTCATTCAAATAGAGTTCATAGCTCCATCGGTTATGTATCATCTCATAGATAGCTCCCCAATCGGGTAGTTTCCCGACATTCAAGTCATCGATATACAAGTCTGCCTTCACCTTCCTGCAAGGGCTGGTCATATCCGGTTTTACCTGCTCATCCGGATGGTTGGCGTTGACAGCGTAAAACTCCACTCCCCGCTTGCGACAAAATTCCACTGCTTCTTCCAACAGTTTCCCTTCACGCACGCTCCATAAGATAAGCAGATGCCGTTCAGCCTGCAACTGTTTCAGAGTGGCGATGGCAAAAGGTATTTCCTTTCCTATCTGCGGGTATCTGTGCTCCACAATGGTTCCGTCAAAATCTACAGCAATAATCATATTGTTTATTCGATTCTACAAGAACTGTACATATTCAAGGTTGACCTCTACCGCAGCCACAAGCCAATTGGGCAATTCTACAAGAATGCGTTTGGTCTTAGAACCTCGTGTGGAGAGTAACACACCTTCATAACCATTCAAATTTCCACTTACAATGCGAATTTTACGTCCGTACATGGCCGATGTCAATTCGTCGGGCAGGTAATAAGACGGATTGGCGGTGCTTTCTACGGCATGGATAAACCGTTCCATATCATCGTCCGGAACGGTCATGGGGCTACGATAGCCTTTCCCTTTCTGATAACGGTATTGCAAAGTCGGAATTTTTTCCACAATGGGATCCAGGTGTTTTTGAGCGTCATGTACAAAAAGCAAATCCTGTATGAAAGGTCTTTTTTCACGTTCCCGTTTGCCCTTTTTGATCGACAGATGCCATCTCAAAGGAGTAAAGACCTTTATGTTTAATTCACCCAGTTGCTTATAAGCCGGTTCTTTGGCATTTGGACGCTTCAAGTCACGCATGACAAACCAGTGCATCGGTTCTTCGGATTGATTCATTGGCATAATTTTGGTATCAAGACATACCTTCTAGTCCTGCATAATTCCTATATCTGTTGATTATTACGCAGTTACCTTTATGTGCTGCAAAAGTTTGAACTTTTGCCCGGATTTGATTTATATTCATCAATCTTATAAATTCCACCTTATTATATAAGGCAATATCTGGAGGAAACACCCTCTTTTCCGTACTTCTCTTTGTAAGAGAGAGATTGAGGGATTAATAATTGAATAACCGACTGATATTCAATTATAACCTTTCGCAGATAACAGCTGTTTTGCAAAACAAATGTTCAAAAAAGGTCTCTAATGTAATTTAGAAAGACTTCTATATTGGGCAAAAAACAGCCATATTATACCTGTTTTTCAGTTAAAATCCGTACCTTTGTGGTACAAAATCTCTCTCTTACAAAGAGAATGAACCATTTGCAAAACAAATCACCAGTCCATTTTCAGCTATTACATTCATCATTGGATATCTATAATCCGTCCGATGCACTCTCAATCTTTACTTTTCAAAGAACAATTGCGGTGTTTATCAGTATGTATTTGGTGGTACCTTTTGACTTTACACCGGTATTTCTCTCATTAAGAGAAGTGGCAAAATAAAATCGAATTGATTATCAGCGGATAAACAATATTGCATTTGATTATTTGCAAAACATATTCATGTTTTTGTAAAACACCCCACATCCAAAAGCATAAGTTTTTAGCGTTTCTTTGGGTGATTCCGTCTTTTTTCTCTAATTTTGCACTCGGAATACTTCTCTTAATGAGAGAGTTGCCGTTTTGCAGAACAAAATGGCAACCTGTGATATAGACTGATTGGATAGTGTAAAATGCTTCTTTTTTGATTATTTGTCGGTAAACAGTTTCAATACAATCGAATTGGCTTTATCCACAGACGAGGTGTCTAACGATGTTAAATAGATTCTCGTGGTTGTTTCCGAATCATGTCCCAGGGCTTCACTGATGGTGGAAACCGGTATGTTTTTACTTTTGGCAATGCTCGCCCAAGTATGCCGGGCGACATAACTTGTCAAGGGAATCCCCAAGCCGAGTTGCTCCCCGATTTTCTTTAACTTGTTGTTTACCAAATGCGAAGCGTTTTTGTATTGTCTCCGTTTGTCTCGGTCCATGTCGCGGATGATGGGCAACAGATAAGGGCTGTCTGCCGTGTCATATTTGTCGATTATATCCTGCATGGGTTGTTCCCACTTGATTGAAAGCTGCTGGTTGGTTTTCTGCCGGCGGTAGGTCAGGATTCCATGCTGCAAGTCTTTCTTTTTCAAATATGACATATCCACAAAGGACATACCTCTTGTATAGAATGAGAACATGAAGAGGTCTCTGGCATAATCAAGCAGGGGTGACAAGGTAAGGTCAAGTTCCTTGATTTGGCGGATGGTTTTTATAGGGACTGCCCGTTTGACGGTCTTGTCAATCCCGGTATAGACGTGCTTGAACGGGAAGCGTTGTGCGGTCAGTTCCTTTTCCACCGCACGGTTGTAGATGGCCCGCAGGTTGCGCATATAGAAGGAAACCGTATTCTTGCAGATGCCGTTCTCTTTGAGCCACGTTTCGTATTCCATCACCAGAGCGGAATCCACATCGTCCAAAGGCAAGTCTTGTTCTTTCTGGAAACGCTTGAAACTGTTTAGGACGGTGGTATAAGTATCGGCTGTACGTTTCTTGCCGATTTGTTTCAATTGGCCGGTGAGCCTTTGGGCAAACGCAATGAAGCCATCATCGCTTTTCGGTGCATTGGAAAGTTCTACAATCTTTTCAACCGAATAGTTATCGCCCGTTTTATCGAGGCGGGCAATGATGCCCTTCAATTTGGATGATTCCGCAGCCAACGCCTCCTTTACCGACAATAGGTAGTCGCGTCTCAATGGTTCATTATCTGCCAGGATGATTTCCGAACCGGCGGCATCCCATTCACGTTCGAATATCTTATATCCGGTAGCTATTTGTCTTGTAACCCTGCCGTGGATTACTTGAAAGAACAGTGTTCCCTCCTTGCCTGGTTTGGAAGAAGCGCGGAATTTCACTTTTACTGTTGCCATAAAATTAATGTAATAAGTATGTATATAGGTAATATCCTTTTGCTATCATGGGAATCATTTTATAGTGTAAAGATACAGCCCGGACAATTAGCTGAGAACAGATTAAACATAGGAGTATCAGGAAATTCATAGGATTTTGTAAGACACATGATGTCACCCGGCTTACTCCGTGCCTTCAACACCAAGTAAGTCCGGCCGGTATGTCTATGCGGTTGCTGGTTAACTCCATGCCGATGTTAAAGAGAAACCCTTTGAGGCTACGCAAGCTCCACTTCAAAAGTTTTCATTTCAACATCGTTTTTTAAAGAAGGCTTGTTTGTCCTTGCAATGGAAAAATCTCTACTAAGTTGTTTGAGGGCTTTGGAACTTCCCGGCCAGAATTCCATTTTTCCGTGCAAAGGTACTGTGGACAGGAAGAACGTCAAGTGCCGCTGTCGCTTTCAATCGGAGGGTTTGCCGGCAGCCTTCCGCAAATTTTCCCGTTACTTCAAAATTTGGGCATTCCGTCCGCACTCTCAGACCTCACACTTGCCTTATCTTCCCTTTTGTCCGCAGTGGCAATCTTGCACGAAAAACGGTTCTCCCGGCCAAGAAGCTCAAAAGGCTTCAACAAAAGGGAAAAAAATCAAATTAACAAATGATTATGGCAAACATGGAAACAAATTCAGAAGAAAGAAAGGTAATAGACAATGTCTTACAGCGTGATGACGTGTTCAGGTACAAACTATTGGGACGTTTACAATCGGATTGCGAATATTACCTTAATTGCGGCAATCGGAATATCGGACGCTTGTGGGCTGGCAGTGTGAATCTGCAAATAAAGCTGATGGTTGAACTTTATAACAGTTTCGATGAGAAACCTGAATGGCTTACAATGGATGAAATCGTCGCATACGGCAAGGAAATGGCGGAATGCGATTAAAGGGAATGGCTAATTATCAAATAACTTTTTAAAATCAAAAATTATGGACTATCAAGAATTTCCAGGAGAGGTAATATCCGAACAAGACAAGGCTTTTGCCCAAGAGTTCGCCAACTTTGTGAACGGACGGATGTGTTCCGCCGACAAAACCGGCAAGGAACTGACCAGGGCGCACCGCTATCTCCAGCAGCAGATGTTCAGGGTGTTCATCGGCTTTATGCGCCAATTGGCATTCAATTACCAGAAAGGGAGCTATGACCAGCGCAACGAATGGGCTTCCCGTCTTGCGGCAACGGCATACGACCGGTTGACAGAGGAGAACCTCATTTACGACCCCGAATATATCAACATGAAAACTCAATGATTTATGATGGACGAAACAGATTTCCCGGAATACGGACGGCAATGCGAAATGCTCACGCCTTGGCGTGGCTACCGCAGAGGTACAATAGTTGCCAAGACTGCAAGGGGCTTTGTCGTGCAGTTCAGCAGTGGTGTGGAGATAGAAGTGTATGAGGATGAAATAGAATTTGATTGATATGTGCAGGTTAATGACACCCCAACTGGAGGAAGCCTTGAAAGGTTTCCCCCTTTATTCCCAAAACGGCAAGGGAAAAGAAGCGGTTTGCCGTGCGGTCTTTGCCCTTGGCTCTGTCCGATGGTTCATATTGGAAGGGGAAGCGGAGGAAAACGACATCATCCTTTTCGGCATCGTAATCGGACTGATGGAGGACGAGTACAGCTATATTTCACTGAATGAACTTTCAGAAATAGAACTGGACTTGACAGCGCAAGGTTTAGGAAAACTCCAAATAAGGCAACAGCCAAACTTCCAACCGACCGAGTTAAGGCTGTTGAATGACAAACGCCTTCAGCGGTTCTTAGCGAGATTCGAGTAGTGAGTAGTAATCGGTCAGTCGTGGCATCATACCCACGGCTGACATAAAAACAATGTAATTATGTGTGCGATGAATAATGTAATGGATTTGATAATTCGATGTGCCGAAGCCGATGGCTGGAGTGTAGATACGGAAATAAATCATGAGCGACAAGAAACGGAATTTACCTTTTCCAAATATACCCCTGCCGGACAGGATTTTTCTTTCCCGGTAACGATGCAAGACGATGACCTTAATAGCCTGATTGGGAGCATAAAGGAGTATTATGATAATTTTGATGTGGACGAGGAAGCCTACCTGTGGCTTGATGAAACCGGGCATGGCAAAAACGGTGCGCCTTACCGGATGAAAGACGTGGTGAAAGATATGGAGGAGGCAGAAAAGATGATTGATAGGCTTCTTGATGCAATCCTGAAGTTGGAACAATCTTTTTGACATTTCCGTTCATCCAAGTAACGAGTTACCTGCCACATGGCAGGTAACAATATATAATAATGTAAGGTACTACCGTATGCCATCTTTCCGCTTACGCCCTTTCTTTGGGAGACCGGCCGCCTTGTACATTGCCAAGTCGCTGCCTTGAAATACAATCCTCATATTGCCCGGTTGCCTGACAAACGGAAGCGGCCTCTCCGAATGCTTGATGTAGGCATAGATGGTGCAGCGGTGGACACCGAGATAACGGGCGGCTTCATTTACCGAGTATAGCCTTTCCGGGATAATTCCTGTAAAAATCGCATGTAAATCCATTCCTGAGATAATTTTGCTCGAAAGGTACGGCTATGCAAATGATTGGGCAATACGTTGAATACTGGAATATTATGGAATTGAAAGGATTTGGTGGAAGTATGCGGGAATGATGGCTACGTGGTATTAATCGGCATGGAAGATGATGGAAAAACGGGTGAAGCTTTTCGTGAAAATGAGAAGGGTATATGTTTGAGGGTTGACAGCGTTGACAAAGGAGCCAACGCTTGATTGTCGTAAAAATACTATTTGAAAGCCCTTGTAATACAATCTATTATCTTTTTTCTTCAATAGAAGTATAAAAAGTATAGATACATGGTTTTGTCAACGCTTGGCACCGGATTTTAGGGGGAATGGAAAAAGTGGCTACGTTTGTCAACGTTTGTCAACGCATCCATTTTATATGAAGTCATTGATAGGATGTCTCTTAGGCTTTGTCAACGCTGTCAACCGTGAAATGTGTGCATGTTATTTTTTGAAAATGCACAAAGAACGAGTCTGTAGTATGGGGATTCATTCGTTGAAATAATACAATGGGAGGAGTGTCTATAAGAGTATGTTTGGTAAACACTGGCATACAGACATTCTTGCCGCATGGCAACGGGTTGCTATTTGCCAAGAACGACAGTCTGCCCTGACCTGAACATGGCAAGACCGCCTGCTGAGATATGCAGGTTAATCGAGACTTCGCTACGGCACTTGCATATCTCCGCTTATGGCCATGCCATTGAAAGTTCGATCAAATCTTTTTACAACTATCGCACGATGACGTGTTTTCCACTGCTTCATGCGATTCAGTCCGGTCTGCCTTTGCGGATATTCTTTTGCAAAGGTTCTGTCGGCATTACCAAACGTCAAACCGGAAACGGCAAATCTTCCTCAAACGGGGTTGAGCGTATTTGCTGTTCCCTCATTTGCCTTATTGCCTGCCAACACGCTGGAAAAGCAAAAAATATCCCTTGGGCAAGCCGGAAAGCTTGAAACAAAAGGGAAAAAGATTCAGAGTGTATGGCACAGATTGACGAGAACATCAAAAAACAGTTGGACAAGCCTCAGATTTGGTTCTGCAAGTATTTCCCTAAACGTATTCGGAATGTGGTCGAAAAGGAAATCGCCGACAGAGAGCTTGTTTATGCCTTCAAGGATGGAAAAGCTTACGAGGAAGTTGCCCGGATAACCGCATCGAGCATGAAAGAGCGATATGGCGAGACGTGTACAGGCATCGTATTCTCCCCGGTTCCGGCATCTACGGGCAAGAAGAATGAAATTCGATACAAGGCTTTTTGCGAAAGAGTATGTGAACTGACCGGAGCGATAAACGGCTATGACCATGTGAAGGTATGCGGTGAACGGCTATCCATTCACGAACACCGAAAGGCTGAAAAGGAAATCCGAAAGGTCAGTATCTTGGAGTTTGACGAGAAGTGGTTTGACGGAAAGGCCGTCTTGGTATATGATGATGTAATCACCCGTGGAATGAGTTACGCCCTTTATGCCAACCAGCTTGAAAGTTTCGGAGCGAATGTACTTGGTGGTATTTTCTTGGCAAGAACCCATTATAGAGTAAGAAACTGATGGAAAAGTCATTGTATTCAGAGAGAGGAAAATCCATAGCCTTTACGGGGCATCGGATTATTCCATTAGTCCGGCAAGAGGAAGTAAAGGCGCGGTTGACTGCAGCCGTGGCTTTTGCTTGCGAAATGGGGATAACCCGTTTCTATTGTGGTATGGCATTGGGACTTGACATGATGGCGGCAGAGGTCGTGTTGTCGCTCAAAGACAAGTTCTCCAATATACGGTTGATTGCCGTTGTCCCGTTTTCGGGACAGAGCGACCGATGGGCTTTCTCTGAACAGGAGCGGTATCACCGAATACTTGCCAAAACAGACAAGGTTGTTGTATTGAGCGGAAACTATTTCCGTGGATGTTTGCTCAGACGTAACGATTATATGCTTTCGCATTCTTGCGGTGTGATTGCATATTATGACGGCAAGCTCCAAGGCGGTACGTTTTATACGGTCAGAAAAGCCGGGAGGATGAAAATGGATGTGGTCAATATTTACGGCAAAAGGGGCGATTAGCCCCTTTTGTATATAAGATGATGAGTTCCTATTTTCAATCATTCTTCTATAATTCTATTTTTATTAAAGAAGCATCATCTTCATATTTTCCATCTATGGGTAGTGCCTTGTCAAATACTTGACAAACTTCTATTTGCTTATAAAGGCCATCGGTGCAAAGGAGAAGGACACTTCTTGTATTGGCCTTCTCACATTGATATGGTACGTCAGGTCTTATACCTGCACCTTTGATACATCTTGTTAGTAGCTGCTTGCCATAGCCGACATCTAACGTATGGTCTAAGGTTAATTGTGCAACTTTACCATGGCCAAAAAGATAGATTCTAACATTTCCTTGCCAAGTATAGTGAATGTTGCTGCCATCTATAAATGCGATAGCAACAGCTGCTCCCATTTTGCTATGAGTCACCAAACTTTTTTGGGAAACCATTTCATCAGCATATTCCAACGCTTGATTTAATAAATCTTGAACAGCTAATTCGCCTTCGTGTTCACAGACAAAGTCTGTAATTGAATTCACAATCAAATCGGCAGCTACCTTGCCAAATGTTAAACCGCCCATACCATCTGCCAAAACTGCAATAGCCTTATTGTCCGCAATTTGAAGGACTGATAAACTATCTTCATTGGAATAGTGTATGCCTTTTATAGAAAAACCATCAATCTTCATTGTGTCCTCCTTTCTTTAATACTTCAACCATCCCGATAAGCGCATTTCTTACAATCATATGTGAGTCACTTGCAGAATATTTGTTGCTCATAGTTCTTATCAGTGGACTGTTTTCATCCAGTTCAATCTGTTCTTGTAGTTGATTAGTGTAGAATTGAAGGTGTTCATTGGTAAGAAATTCCCTCATTTCACAAGCAATCCATCGGGCACCACCATTCAAAAGGTCAAAACGTTCACTTGTTTCCTGGACTTCGTCAGGTACAGGTTGTTTGAATGAAACGTATGCCAAATAGAAGTTATCCATTATGTAAAGCATATCGGCTGCATCTTTGTCGGTAAGCAAGTGTCGGTCTATCCATGTATCAAACTTAATCAAGAATTGGCCGGACAAAGGAGCCATTTTTACAATAATAGTATCATCAATTACTACTGTGTCAGCGATATTCATTACGTCTTTAAAACATTTGACAGACATTTCAGGATTGCCTTCAGGTGGCCATGCAACTTTCTCATCGGTCTCTAATTCGCCGAAAGGAACGATGTCAATTTCATAATCGTTGTTACCATCTTCACCTTTGTAATAAAATCGTTGTTTAGGCTTTCCTTTAACGAAATTATTTTTCAGAAGCTGTTCCTTTAACAACTCAAACTGACTCCAATCTTTCAATGCTATAGCAACATCAAGATCGGCCGTTCTTCTTGGCGAAGGCGGCATCTTAAGTATTTCCATGGCAATGTCTCTTGCCAATGCACCTACAACATACACATCCAGTTGTAGGTCATACATCACTTTACTCAATGCTTTAAGGGTATCATAAAGCAGATTGTTTTGTAATGTGTCTCGTGTGATATTATATTCCATTTTCTTTTATTCTGAAAGCAGCTTCATGGCATCGGCTATCTCCGGTGCCCATCAAATCTGCATAAATGACTAAGATAGGGGCAATGCTTTCGGATTCATCCCCAATCCAGAATCTCTTGTAAATGTGTATTTCTCCGTCCGAGGCGGGCATTACCATACCAGTCCGAAGAAGTGACGAACTTACCACATCTGTGTAAATTTCAAATTCGCCAGGGATTAGATAGCCGTCAATCAAGTTGGCACCGCAATCACCTCCCCAATACATACCTTTGGGAAGTGTTATTTCTTTCCATTTTTTTCTCGCTTCGGGAGTACGAAAAGCCATCCGATTTACAAGTAATTTAGGCTTCAAAAACTCATTGTATTGTTGTTGCCACCATTCAATAATCTCTTCGCGCATGGCAAGTCGTCTTCCTTTGTCGGTTTGTACTAAGTAACGTTTAGCCTTCAATAGGTCGAATACTTTTGTGATAGTGCCCAGAGATAGTCCTACTTTTTCTTGAATCTCACGATAGGGCCAATTTACACTTTCTGGATTTTGCAAGAAAAATAAGATAAGTTTGATGTTAGCCTCGCTTATTTTTGAAACCGTACTTGCCTTGGTGGCCGTGTTATTCTTTTGTCCGACAATCTTAATGGTCAGGTTCTCATGTCTGATGTCGCAGTTACCTGCTTTGTCTATCCAATTGATTTGATTGTCTGCAAACGTATTTGCTAACTTAGGGTAGATTTTATTGGTAATTAAAATCATGGGCATACTTTTACTTTTGCTTTTAATTTCTTCTATGGCAGAAAATACATTGGCGTTACTTATTGTCTTTTTTATACTACAATAAAATCTTATGCCATTGATGCAAATTGTTTTATTCAATTCATCACAAATGGCAATACTATCATTCCCTGTCGTTTCCTTCAAATTGAAAATGGCTTCATTAAGTAATTCCAAATATTCAGTTCCCATATATATGCTTTGTTGTTCAGTCTTTATATACTGTTCATGAATTAATGAACAATACAAAATTAGTGAACATTCCTCACTTGAACAAATTTTGTGTTCATTATTTTGCAATGTTCATGAATTTGTAAACATGGATAATTATGTGGACAAAATCATTCATAATAATTTCCATTTCAAAAAATGCCTAATCTTCGGAATCCTGTACATCGGTTATTACTTCCGTTTCCAGTTCCAATCCAAACGCTTCCTTCAATTGCAGATAATCAAAGCACAACGCCTTCGGACGGTTGACTTTGACTTTCCTGACCTGTTCATTATTGACTATCTCAATCGAGTAGTCAGGCAGACCGCTGGGCAACAGAATTGTAAACCTATCTTGTTTCAAACCGAGGTATGACGAATGAGATTTCAGGTACGACATGATAGTGGACCAGTTGGAACGATTGGCGGTAGCATTCATATTCCGACTGTTGAATAAGGAAGCCACGGCTGCCATATTCAAATAGAGAATGGGGCGTGCCTCTTTAAACTCCATATCTTCCTTGACGGATATAGGGCGGAACGATTTCATATAGCGGATGCGGTAATGTGCCTTATCCACACATTTCCCTGAGGTCTGGAATCCTTGCAGCATACTCCAGAAGTCGGCGACTTCGGAACTTTCCTGTGCCAGTTCGTTCTGGCTGCGGATGCCATTGACAGCCGTCTCAAAGAGTTCGGCATAACTGAACGGCACATCCAACACCGTCTCTAAAGTCCGGTAAGCCGCCAACGGGATGATCCAGTTCCCGAAAATACGGTCATGGATGCTCTCGTTCTCAAACTTTGCCGCCAGTTCCCTCTTGGTGATGGAGTAGGTTTCCGGGAAGTTCTTTTCAAACAGTTCCCGATGACTCAATATCTCGATGGTCAAGTGGGTCAGTCCCATATTGCACAGCGCAACCAAGTCTTCATAGTTTCTTTTTTCCACTTGATTGAACGATGTCTTGGAGAATGCTAAGAATATGACACGGGTATAGAGTGCCATATCCTGTGTGGGTTTATCCTGCCCGCAAAGGGCGACTCCGGTGCTGACGATGGTCTGTGCTGCCATTCCGTCCGTATTGGTGTTCTTCTTTGTCTGACCACCACCGCCCCAAAGGCCTTTAAGATAGGCGATTTTGCGGATGTCGAGGTCGTTCTTGTATTCATCCAGTACCACCAAGGTATTGACCGCCTGTGATACTCGGTCGTTCATAGCAGGGACAGAGGTAACACCAAGGTTGGGCGGGTCAATCCCGTGCAGGAAGAAAGATTGCAGCGAAGTAGCAAGCGTAGTCTTACCGGTACCTTTCTCTCCAAAAAGATTCAAGATAGGGAAATGCCGGGTACGTCTGAATATGATGTCACGGAACAGGGTGGCAAGAAGATAACACAAGGCAATAGAGGCGTTCTCACCAAACACCCCAATCAGCCTTGATGCGAAATCATACAGTTTTACGCCGTTGCGGTTCTCATGGACCATCAACCGCTCAAACTGAAAGATTTCCTGGTTGTGGAGATAAATCTTGGAAGTTGCCGGAATATAAAATGCCTTGCCGTTGACACCACGAACAATTCCCAAATCATCGACATTCTTGAAAGTTCCGCCGTATAAAATGCCGTTACCGAAAGCAAAGAACTCTTCGGATGCGTTCCAACCCAGCTTGCGGATTCGCTCCGCTGTATCGGTTTTAGAATACAGGTATTCCTTGACCCGGTTGAGCTTGTCAATCTTCGCCAGCCATACATAGTTGCCCAATGAACCGACTTTCTGCTGGAAGTTGCTCAAAGAGCATAGTTCAGATTCTTTCAATTCGACGACCCTGCACACGTCATACATGTTCCGCATTCGGAAAATTCGGGTGGCATTATTTTCGTCCTCGATATGGAACAGTGGTTCCATAATGAAGTTGGAGATTCTTGTCGATTCCTCGTCCTCTTCATCGATGGCATAATAGCAGTTCTCACGGATGAACAGACCGAATTGGCGAAGCAGTTCCGCTTCACGCTGCATCTCATTCATGGATGAGCCATGTTCCTGTTTCTTCCGCGCCTCGCCACGTGCCTGGGTGACGGCATCACGCCACAACTTGACCTTGCCGTGCAGCTTGGCCAGTTGCTCGATGCACTGGTCAAACACCAACTGGTCCTTTACATAGCGTAGGAGGTCTGCGATTTCAGCCACATATTTCCGTTCTTCCATCAAAGAGCCGGCTATGCAGAAGCGTTTCTGTGCCAGCCATACGATAAAATGCTTTTCCTTCAGGGAAGAATAATCCTCCTTGCAATGGATGTAACTATCAGCATCGTTCTTTCCGTTTTGTTTTGCAAAGGGTAATTCTCTTACTGTTACATGGAATCCTTTCTTAATTGCAGAAGTTCCGTTTTTCATGACCGCTTCAAATCCAGCCCCATAAGGTTTGCCTTCGGCAGTGTCCGAGTCCGGTATGAAGCAAAGCGAGGCAGTGAACTTTTTCAGTTGCTCAAACTGGCTGTCCGTCCATGACGTGCCCAAAGCCGCCACAGTATTGTCATAACCGATGGACTGCATCCTTAACACATCCGGTGCACCTTCCACTACAATGAAATAATCGGCATCCCGTTGTCGGCTTGCCCGGTCGACACCGAACAGGGTTTCACCTTTGGAGTAAACGATGCTTGTGGAAGAGTTGATGTATTTCGGGGCTTTCTCATTGTTCCCTATATATCGGGCGGTATAGGCGATAATACGTCCCAATCTGTTGCGAATAGGAATCATGATGCGTTGCCGGAACATGGCATATACGCTTCCATCCTCGTTGCGCTTGAACATTCCAAGCTCGAAAAGGGATTCCTCGTTGACCCCCTTTGTCCGGCAATACTCCATGAATGTGTTGCCATCCTTGGGAGCATAACCGATTCCCGTAATGGAACAGAACTCTTCCTGCCATCTGCCGTAGGCGTATTCGCGGGCAGCCCGGCTCTCGTCTGTCATTGCCACCCTCAGGTTTTCCACAAAGAAGCGTTGAAGATAATCGAGAACGACAAGAAGGGATTCTTTGTGCCTAGCTTCCAAGAATTCTTCCTCGCTACGTTCTTCGTCTGAATATTCTACTGGTATGTTGTTGTTCTTGGCAATAAATGCCACAGTTTCCATGAAGGTCAGGTTCTCCTTCTCCATAATGAAAGCGATGCCGTCCCCTCCACGGTTACAACTGAAACAGTGGAACAGGTTCTTGCCGGGAGTGACCGCGAACGAGCCCGTCCGTTCCGGATGGAAAGGGCAAAGCCCCATCAGCGTTAGACCTTTTCGGGAAAGCCTGACGTATGGTTTGAGGACGTCCTCTATGGCGAGGTTCCTGACCTTGTTGATGGTGGATTCGCTTATCATACCGTTTTGAGAAGGTTCCAACATTCTATGATTGATTGCCCCGAGTATTTGGGGCGACTAAGGTTCTGGGGATTGAGCGGCCTGATGTAGCCGCTATCCCTGTATTTTCGGAGTGTCTTGTGGCTTACGCCCAGTTCCGCACATGTGCGTTTGACAGAATAGACACCATCGGGGTCGCATGTCGGCTTTAATTCCTTCATTTGTCGTTACGTTATTATTCCAATTTCAGATTAAAAGTAGCCATATTATTGTTTACCTTTTCTGTTTTTCCCGGTTGTTTCCACTCTCTTCTTGTGATGGAGGTTCTATGTAATCCTGTACGGTTCGCTGCAAAAGGCGAAGATCTGAAGTCCTGTATTCCACCTTTCCCGGCCTTTTGTAAGATTCCACTTTCCCTTGCCGTTTCCATCGTTCGACATTGCGTCGCCCGAACAATTCGTATGCCTTTCTTTGGCTAACAAATTCGGGGTCATTGCTGTCTGCCTTAATCATCCTGACAATCCTGGCCGCAAGGTCGTTTAGAAAGGCATCGTATGGAATCAGCCGGTCTAAAACTTGGAGTATTTTCATATCCATGCTATTAGACCGTCAATCAATACGTTTTACGGTGATACTCATGTTCTCCCTGTTGGTTTGGGTCTTGTACTGCCGGTTGTAAATGGCTCCCAACTCGGAGGCTTGGGTACGAACGCTTTTCAACTTGGAAATGGGGAAGGTGATTGACTCGCCGATTTTGAGGGCGGTAAGAGCGGGACGGATTTTTACCACATTTTCTGCCATAATACTTGCTTGTTTAATGTTTAATATTTAACTTTGCATACACTAATCAAGTGTGCAACGCTTGCAAAGTAACACAATAATGTTTATGTAGCCAAATAAATATTTGATATTTTTTAGTTTAATCTCTATTTAATGATTGAAACCTATGGAAATAAACATCAGACACGTGCATGTGGGTGCCGAAATTGAGAAACGGCGTGTCGAACTCGGACTCTCCAAATCGGAGTTGGGACGTAGGATTGGCGTACCGCAGCAGCACGTAAACCGTATCTTGGAGAGGGAAACCATGGAAACGAGCCGACTTGTCAAGGTGAGCGAGGCCTTGGATTGCAATTTCTTCTCTTTCTTCTGCTCCATTCCGCAGCAGATTTCCGCTTATTTGGCGGCGGTCTCCTTACATGGAAGTGCCCATAATATAATAGGTGAAGCGGAACTGGCATTGCAGCTATCTAAGGAGCGTGCGGAAGTAGAATCCCAAAAGGAAGCCATCAAGCTTTTGAAGGAACAGATAGCAAATCTGAATACGCAAATAACACGCCTTGAATCCCATTTGAATGACAAGGGCAGAATTATAAAACTTTTAGAAGAAAGGAGGTAATACTCAATATTATATAATATGTACGTGCGATGTTCGCATTGCAGGACGTACAATGGTTAGTCTTCAAAAAATGTTTTTATATATCAGAGAACATACCAAACACATACAAATAGTATGTAATTCTTTGATATTCAAAACTAAACTAAAGCGGCCCAAGCCGCAATAGAGGAATAAGAAGCTATTTTTCGTGCAAGTCTGCCCAGTTTACGAAAAACGCATACACATCACATACACCAAATATGGTTTATATTGATGATGAGATGCATATTAAAGGGGCGCAGGCTGCCATTGAAGGCTGATTTCAATAATACTGAATAATGACATTTATGGGCTGCATGCTTTACTTGGTAATGGCATGCGGCCTATTTTGTTGGAAAAAACTGTAGTTTCTATTAATTTATTTGTATTTTCTTTAGTATATTTGCTTCCCATAATTTTATAGTTTCCAATAAGCAAGCAAAAAACGATGATATTGACAATTACGGCAGCATACGATGTTTGGACGAATGACTTCTATCAGAATAATGAAGCATTGGTATATAGTTTTGGGATAATTGTCATTCTGCTTTTGGTCATCATGATAATCATTTCCATCAGCAAGAGCAAAAGGTTGAAGACGTTGCAGCGCATCAATGAGGTTGCCGAAGAATCCAACCAGCTGAAGAATGCTTTCATCGCTAATATGACTCACGAAATTCGTACTCCTTTGAATGCCATTGTAGGCTTTACAACTATGCTTGCCGAAATGGATGATCTGGACAGAGAAACCCGTATGGCTTTTCTGAAGGAGATTAATGATAACAAGGACTCGCTGCTGCAACTGGTCAATGACTTGCTGGACTACTCGAAGATTGAGGCAAATACTCTGGAATATAACGATGGAGAAGTGGATGTAAACGCGCTGATTGATGAAGTCTGTACGACGGAGAATATGCGCTCGCATCCCACGGGCATTCAGGTGGAGTTTGTAGAACGGTTGCCTCAATGCCGTTTGGTGGTGGACCGCGTGCGTTTTGCCCAAGTCATAGGTAACTTGGTGAGGAACGCCTTGAAGTTTACGGAGATGGGCAGTGTGAAAATCGGTTGCAGGAGATTGAGCAACCATAACTTCTATTTTTATGTGGCAGATACAGGCTGTGGTATCGATGAAGTGGGAAGACATGCCATCTTTGAACGGTTTGTGAAGATGAACTACAATATCAAAGGTACGGGGTTGGGGCTTTCCATCACCAAATCTATTGTGGAGCACTATGGGGGAGGTATCGGTGTGGAGTCTAAGAAAGGGGAAGGCTCCACCTTCTATTTCACGTTGCCTGCCGGTATTGAATACAAAGAGTACGGTAAATTTTGATTTGCCAGTCCAAGAAGGCTCAATCAGCCATTTTCTTCAACTTCTTGAAGTGGCGGATTACTTCCAGATAATCGCGGTCGGTGCAGGCATTGAATTTATTCCATAAGTCACCCATTACAACGGCACCACCGAATCCGTAATCCTTAATCTCCAGTATGTTGTCGGGAGTAATGCCTCCCAAAGCCATGACTCTACTGTCTATGACCTTACTTTTTCCTGCTTGCCGCAACTCTTCGGCTGTGAAGCCGGACGTGACTCCGGACTTTGTGATGCAATTATATATCGGGCTTAGGAACAGATAGTCATAGAAATGCTTCTTGTTCTGCACTTCGTCCAGTGAATGGCAGGTGCAACTGATGTGGCCCGAATAGTCGTGGGGCTCTTTGGGATTGCGGGTGTTTAGATGAATCCCCATCAGGCTGAACTCTTCCTGCAGGTAGAAGTGCTCATGGGTAATGATGCGCTTATGGTATTTTTCGGGTATCAGCGTTAAAAGCCGTTCTGAATACATGGCGGGAGTTTCCGGCTTCCTCAGATGTAGAATATCCAGCCCCTCTTCGAATAGTGCCGTGATAATCTTGTCTTCTTCCACAAAAAATGTGGGTGCTGTTACTACGATGAGTTTCATTTCTTTTGTTTAACTTTTAAGTTTAGCAAAGTTAATGAATACTTATGGTAGAAGCCAAAGAATTTCTTTAAAATATGTTAGATGGCTATTTTAAACAAGAAAACGCATTCTTGAACCTTAGTTGCTCAAGAATGCGTCATTAACATGTTTAGTGGAACCTTGTTGCTTATTTCAGTCTTTTACCTACTACATCCCAGTCGATGATGCTCCACAGTTCGTTCACATGGTCGGCACGGCGGTTCTGGTAATCAAGATAGTAGGCATGTTCCCACACGTCGAATCCGAGTAGCGGAACAAGACCGGCGCGTACCGGATTGCTACCGTTGGCTTCTTTGGTGATGTGGAGTTTGCCGTTCTTGTCGGCAGACAACCAAGCCCATCCGGAGCCGAACAAGCCGACAGCTGCCGCGTTGAATTCCTTCTTGAAATTCTCAAAGCTGCCGAAGTCGCGTTTGATGGCTTCTGCCAGCTTGCCGGTAGGCTCGCTGTGGGCAGGCTTCGGAGCAAACTGTAAGAAGTATAATGTGTGGTTCAACACTTGTCCTGCATTGTTGAAGATGGCACCGTCCGGTGCTGTGGCAACAATGGTTACCAGGTCTTTGCCTTCAAATTCCGTTCCCGGAACGAGGTTGTTGAGGTTGTTCACGTAGGTTTGCAGATGTTTACCGTAGTGGTAATCTATGGTTTGCTGACTGATTACAGGTTCCAGTGCATTGTTGGTGTAGGGAAGTTTTGGCATTTCGTAAGTCATAACTGTTATCATTAAAATCGTTAATATTGTATTCATAAGTTTCAATTATTTAATTTTGGAACTTTACTATATAAACACTATAACCTATAGAAATGTTCGTACGTCTCCGAAGCTTTTTTTATCTTTGCCTCCGTAAAAACAAAGGAAGAAAAAATATCATCATTTTAAGATTATACGGATATGCCCGATTATATAGAGGAACTGAACGAAGGACAACGGAACGCGGTGTTATACAATGACGGTCCGTCACTGGTGATAGCCGGTGCCGGTTCGGGAAAGACGCGCGTGCTGACCTACAAGATTGCTTATCTGCTGGAGAATGGCTACCAGCCTTGGAACATTCTGGCATTGACCTTTACCAACAAGGCGGCGCGCGAAATGAAGGAGCGTATAGCCCGTCAGGTGGGGCCGGAGAGGGCGCGCCATCTGTGGATGGGAACCTTTCACTCCATGTTCCTGCGCATTCTGCATGTCGAGGCCGGGTATATCGGCTTCACTTCGCAGTTTACCATTTACGATACGGCAGACAGTAAAAGCTTGATACGTTCCATTATCAAGGAAATGGGGCTGGATGAGAAAGTGTACAAGCCGGGGATGGTGCAGGCGCGTATCTCGAATGCCAAGAATCATCTGGTTTCTCCGGCAGGCTATGCCAACAACAAGGAGGCTTACGAAGGAGACCGTGCAGCCAAGGTTCCGGCGCTTCGCGACATCTACCAGAGATATTGGGAGCGTTGCCGGCAGGCAGATGCGATGGACTTCGACGATTTGCTGTTCTACACATTCCTGCTGTTCCGGGACCACCCCGAGGTGTTGGCGCGTTATCAGGACCAGTTCCGTTACATTCTGGTAGATGAGTATCAGGATACCAATTTTGCACAGCACAGCATCGTGCTGCAACTTGCCAAGAACCATCAGCATGTCTGTGTGGTGGGGGATGATGCACAGAGTATCTACTCCTTCCGTGGTGCCGATATTGACAATATTCTCTACTTTACGAAAGTATATCCCGATACGAAGGTCTTCAAGCTGGAGCAGAATTACCGTTCCACCCAGACCATTGTCCGCGCGGCCAACAGCCTGATAGAAAAGAACCAGTGGCAGATACGCAAGGAAGTGTTCTCGGAAAAGGAGAAGGGAGAGGCCATTGGTGTGTACCAGGCATACAGTGATGTGGAAGAAGGGGATATTGTGGTGAATAAGATAGCTGAACTGCGGCGTGAAAAGCGCTATGCCTACTCTGATTTTGCGATACTCTACCGTACCAATGCGCAGAGCCGTATCTTTGAGGAAGCCATGCGCAAACGCAGTATGCCTTACCGTATTTACGGAGGCTTGTCGTTCTATCAACGCAAGGAAATCAAAGATGTAATCGCTTACTTCCGTCTGATAGTGAATCCCAATGATGAAGAGGCTTTCAAGCGTATTATCAATTATCCTGCGCGTGGTATCGGAGATACGACAGTGGGAAAAATCATTGCTGCCGCCACCGGGCACAATGTAAGTTTGTGGACCGTGCTTTGTGAGCCGTTGGCGTATGGCTTGAACTTCAATAAAGGTACGGTGGGAAAGTTGCAGGCATTCCGCGAACTTATATCCGCCTTTATCACAGATGCTGCGGAGAAGAATGCCTACGAGATCGGTGCCGACATTATTCGCCAATCGGGCATCATCAATGATGTGTGTCAGGACAACTCTCCCGAGAATCTGAGCCGTAAGGAGAATATAGAGGAGCTGGTGAACGGTATGAGTGATTTTTGTGCCCAACGGCAGGAGGAAGGAAACCCGAACGTGTTGTTGGGTGACTTCCTTTCGGAAGTTTCCCTTCTTACCGACCAGGATTCGGATAAGGATGGGGACGATGAGGAGATAACCCTGATGACTGTACATTCGGCCAAGGGATTGGAGTTCAAGAATGTGTTTGTAGTGGGGATGGAGGAGAATCTTTTTCCCAGCGGCATGGTGGGTGACTCTCCCCGGGCATTGGAGGAAGAACGGCGGCTGTTCTATGTAGCCATCACACGTGCTGAAGAACACTGTTTCCTATCGTATGCAAAGACGCGTTTCCGATATGGCAAGATGGAGTTTGGCAGTCCCAGCCGTTTCCTGAAGGATATAGATATACGTTTCCTGCGTCTGCCTCAGGATGCGGGAATGTTCCGCAGGGTAGAGGAGGAAGCCGCCGCTTTCCGCAGGGAGAACGCCAGAGGTTTTGCGCCTGATAGGGAAGATGCTCCGTATGGAGGAAAAGAGCGTGTGTCTGTACGACCGAAACAGCAGATTATTGCGCCGACTGTTCCACGTAACCTGAAACGGGTGGCGCCTTCTGCAAATACGGCAAGTACATCGCCTTCTGCCGGCGGGTCTGCCAATCGTGTACAGCAGGGACAATTGATAGAGCACGAACGTTTCGGCCTGGGTGAAGTTTTGAAAGTGGAGGGCGAAGGAGACAATGCGAAAGCCACCATCCGCTTCAAGAATGCGGGAGACAAACAACTTTTGCTGCGCTTCGCGCGTTTCAAAGTTATATGGTGATGAATATTGTTTACAAAAGAATGACTTTGCAGAAGGGCGGCATCTGTTTTACTAAATATTCCCCGGAGAATTACTAAAATGAGGAGGACGATTTAGTAAATCTTCTCCGAAGTTTTACTAAATCGTTGGAGAGGGCTTGTCAACCCCTTGTGGCGTGTTTATTAGGATGGAATCATAAATGGTAAAAAAAATATATATAAAATGACAAATAAAGACTTTTCCCTTTTCCCTTCTCCCTGCTATATTATGGAAGAAGGATTGCTGAGAAAGAACCTCTCACTGATAAAAAGTGTGGCCGACCGCGCAGGTGTGGAGATAATCCTCGCTTTCAAATCATTTGCCATGTGGCGTTCCTTTCCCATTTTCAGGGAGTATATAGACCACTCTACGGCAAGTTCCGTCTACGAAGCCCGTCTGGCATTGGAGGAGTTCGGAAGTAAGGCACATACGTACTCGCCTGCCTATACCGAGGTCGATTTTCCGGAGATAATGCGGTGCAGCAGCCATATTACTTTCAATTCGCTTTCGCAGTTCCACCGCTTTTATCCGGTAGTGGTGGCGGAGGGAAGCGGCATTTCCTGCGGTATCCGTATCAATCCTGAATACTCTGAGGTGGAAACGGAGCTTTATAATCCCTGCGCACCCGGTACTCGCTTCGGTGTAATGGCCGACCAGCTTCCCGAAGAACTTCCGGCGGGTATTGAAGGTTTTCACTGTCATTGTCACTGCGAGTCTTCTTCCTACGAGCTGGAACACACATTGGAGCACTTGGAAGGAAAATTCTCCCGCTGGTTCTCACAGATTAAGTGGTTGAATTTAGGAGGCGGGCATCTGATGACGCGTAAGGATTATGATGTAGAGCATCTTGTCCGTCTGTTGCAGGGCTTGAAGGGGCGCTATCCACATCTTCAAATCATTCTTGAGCCCGGTTCCGCTTTTACTTGGCAGACCGGTGTGCTGAGCTCGGAGATAGTGGACATCGTGGAAAACCGCGGCATTCGTACCGCCATTCTCAACGTTAGCTTTACGTGCCACATGCCGGATTGTCTGGAGATGCCCTATCAGCCTGCAGTGCGTGGAGCGGAGATGGGCGATGCGGGCCCTTACGTCTATCGCCTTGGAGGAAACTCCTGCTTGAGCGGCGACTATATGGGACTGTGGAGTTTCGACCATGAGCTGCAGATAGGGGAGAGAATCGTCTTTGAGGACATGATACATTACACCACTGTAAAGACGAATATGTTCAATGGAATTCACCATCCGGCCATTGCAATGTGGACAAAAGAAGGAAAAGCTGAAGTTTTCAAGCAATTTTCTTATGAAGATTATCGTGGGCGAATGAGTTGATAATCAAAAGTCTGCTTGTATGCCTGGCGAAAATGTACACTTTTCTGTGTGAAAAAAGTCTGCGGAATGTTTGCAGGTTTAAGGAAAATATCTACCTTTGCATCCGCAATCGCGGAAATAGCTCAGTTGGTAGAGCATAACCTTGCCAAGGTTAGGGTCGCGAGTTCGAGTCTCGTTTTCCGCTCAAGAGAAAAGATCAGTGTAGAAGTACATTGATCTTTTTTATTTATCATGGTGTAAATGTTAGAAAACGGAAGAAGGTCAAATCAAAATATTGATATACCCTCCTCCCGCTGTTTTAGTCAAATTATCCGCAATGGAAATATTTATTGACCAATGCCAACATCCCTTCCGGATTATCTTTTAAGTCGCTACGTAAGGTCAGATCGTTATAACTGGTTAATTTGCTGATGATTCCATCAATCATAGTGGGGCTGAACACATTATGTTTTTGGAATATTTCGCGCTGTTGTTGCAAACAGGTTGCGGAAGCTGCACAGCTATCGGGAAGCTGGGCTAATGCCTTCAGTTTGTCTGCATTTTCTTTCTGATGGATATTGACGTTTACGTAAGTTTTTTCTGCAATGTCCAGTGCATTTTCTATTTCAAATCCATGGCGACAGGCTACAGCTAATCCTGCTATCAGTTGGTAGAGATCGGCCGAACCGTCCGGTGACCGCATTTCCACTGTCTGTTTTTGTGTGGTATCATAATGGCTTTCTGTTTCCAGTGGATTGGCAGTCATGCACATGTCTGTTTTAGCTGCCCATCCTAGAGGTACTCGTACCAATACTGAACGGTTGCGGTCACCCCAGCAAATATTAGTTGGCGCTTCCTGATGGGGAACCAGGCGGAAATAAGAAGTAGGATTGGTATTACCGAATGCGGTGATGGATGGAGCAAGTTCCATCATGCCAGCAATAGCTTTGCGTGCTGTTTCTGATAAAACACCTTCTTTCAACATCTGGTTTTGTCCATCTTTCATGATACGCATGTGGATATGCAATCCGGAACCAGCTTTTCCTGTAGTTATTTTAGGTGCGAAAGTAATGTTATAACCATGTTTATAGGCCAGATTACGTATAATCCATTTGGCGATCATCAATTGGTCTGCCGCATCTTCGGCATTGACAGGCAGGAATTCTATTTCATTCTGTTCATATATCATGCCATTCAAGGTAAAATTACCTACTTCGGAATGTCCATATTTTATTTGTCCGCCTGCTTGTGCAATGTAGGCCATGCACTGGGTACGGAAATCATTGAACTTGGCATATGGTGCTGATTCATGATAGCCTTTCTGATCTGTAGCCTCGAACATATTTGTATCCGGAGCAATTACATAGTACTCTAATTCCCCCATAGCCTGAAATTCCATGCCGGTTACTTCATTGAATGCCTTGCATGCTTTGTGTAAGGTATGTTCGGGGGAACTTTCCAATGGCTCTCCATCCTTGTTAAAGAAAGAGCAAAGCATGGAAAGTGTAGGTATCTCGGCAAACGGGTCCAAAAAAGCCGTCCGGAATCGAGGAATTACATACAGATCACTGCTGCCCGCCTCAATGAATGGAAACAGGCTGGAACCGTCCACACGTTCTCCACAAGTCAAGATAGCATCTAGATATGCTTGGTTGTTGATAACGAAATTCAATGTCTTCAGTCGTCCGTCTCCGGCGGGATACATAAAGTTGACCATACGGATGCCATTCTGTTGAATGTATCGTTTTATGTCTTCTTTGGTAAACTCTGCACAAGGTTTTTCTAGAAATGCCACCAATTGGTTGGGGTTCATTATTAATTCTTTATTCATAGCAAAATTGGTTGTTTTTTGTTTGTTATTTGGTTAACTTTCCAAAGATAACAAAAAGTTTTCTGAAAATCCTATGAAAAGTTCATAGATATTTTCTTTCATACTGAGTGATATTCTCTTTATCTTTTTCTGTTTGGGAGAACATCGTTTTATAATTTGTCCTACCTTTGCACCGCTGTTTTAAAATATAAATAAGAGAATCATTATGGAACCGATGCATAAAATTAATAAAGTAGAGGTCCGGAATTTACAGATCGAAGATTACATCCAATTATCACAATCATTCAAGCGGGTGTATGCGGATAAGGATGTGTTTTGGACACACGAGCAAATAGAAACGCTTATCCGGATTTTTCCGGAAGGGCAAGTAGTAACGGTGGTAGACGATAAGATAGTGGGATGTGCTCTTTCTATTATTGTAGACTATGATATGGTAAAGGGAGATCATACCTATGCCAAAGTAACTGGTAATGAAACTTTCTGTACGCATAATCCGGAAGGGAATATTTTGTATGGTATCGAGGTGTTTATCCATCCGGATTATCGCGGTTTGCGTTTGGCACGCCGTATGTATGAGTACCGGAAAGAATTATGCGAGAAACTGAATCTGAAAGCGATCATGTTCGGTGGTCGTATTCCTAATTATTATAAGTATGCGGATACGATGCGTCCTAAGGAATATTTGGATAAGGTGCGTTCCCGTGAGATTTATGATCCGGTATTGACATTTCAGCTTTCCAATGATTTTCATGTGCGTCGTGTCATGAAGAATTATCTTCCCAATGACGAAGAATCCAAGCATTGTGCCACTTTGTTGCAATGGGATAATATTTATTATCAGGAGCCTACGCAGGATTATGTGGATAAGAAAACCACTGTACGTGTAGGGTTAGTGCAATGGCAGATGCGCCCTTATAAAACATTGGATGATGTATTTGAGCAGGTTGAGTTTTTCGTAGATGCCGTTTCTGATTATAAGAGTGATTTTGTTCTTTTTCCAGAATATTTCAATGCGCCGTTGATGGCCAAGTTCAATCATTTGGGAGAAGCCCAGAGCATTCGTGGTTTGGCACAATATACCGAAGAGGTTCGCGACCGTTTTATCAATTTGGCTATCAGTTATAATATTAATATCATTACGGGTAGTATGCCATACGTAAAAGAGGACGGAGGGCTTTATAATGTTGGTTTTTTAGTACGGCGTGACGGCTCATACGAAATGTATGAAAAGGTACATGTCACTCCCGATGAGATAAAGAGTTGGGGCCTCTCGGGCGGTAAGATGGTGCAGACTTTTGATACGGATTGTGCTAAAATTGGTATCTTGATTTGTTATGATGTGGAATTTCCCGAGCTTTCTCGTATCATGGCCGATCAGGGAATGCAGATTCTGTTTGTTCCATTCCTCACCGATACTCAGAACGGCTATTCCCGTGTACGTGTTTGTGCTCAGGCACGGGCAATCGAGAATGAATGTTTTGTCGTTATAGCCGGTAGTGTGGGAAATTTGCCGCGTGTGCACAATATGGATATTCAGTATGCACAGTCTGGAGTGTTTACTCCGTGTGATTTCGCTTTCCCAACTGATGGCAAACGGGCCGAGGCGACTCCGAATACCGAAATGATTTTAGTTTCGGATGTTGATCTGAATCTGTTGAATGAATTGCATACGTATGGCAGTGTGCGCAATTTGCGTGACCGCAGGCATGACCTTTATGAACTGAAGATAAAGAAATAAAAAAATGTTTCATTACGGATTACTCAGGTTAACGCTGGTTTATAGATAAGTGGTTATTATTTTATATTTCCGCCTTACTTTTAAGAATAACCTGTGTTAATCAGAGTGATCCTGTAATGAACTTTGTTATTTCAAAATAAAAGAAGCTACGGGCCATTCTATAACAAATATAGTTTTTCCTTGTCTGCTTTCCTGTAAATAGAAATTGCCCCCATGTCTTTTTATAATCTGCCGGCACAGACTAAGCCCGATACCAGTTCCTTCTGTTTTTGTGGTAAAGAAAGGAACGAATATTTTTTCTTGCAATTCCATAGGGATTCCCCGTCCATTGTCAAGTAGTCTTATATAAAGTTTGTTTGTTACTTCCAGTGTTACTTCTATTTGTCCGTCTGTTTTTCCTTCCAATGATTGCATACTGTTTTTCAGCAGATTTAAAAAAACTTGAGAGAGTTGCTTCTCATCGCCCTCAATATATATATCAGAGGGGGTGCTACGCAGAATGAAATGGATATGAGCATTTTCAAAATCAGATTGTAGTAACAGACCTAGATTGTGCAATGAATTGGTCAGTGAGAATCGCTTCTTTTTCGGTTCCGGCATATACGATAAGCGTCGATATGATTCTGTGAATTCCATCAGTCTTTCGCTTTGTTCACGAATCACTCCAAGTCCTCGTATTACTTTCTCGTCCGTACCGGGGCGCAATGAAAGTGTTTGAGACAGAGAAACAATAGGAGCAATGGTATTCATAATTTCATGAGTAAGCACCCGGGTAAGTTTGTTCCATGACTCACTTTCTTTCTCATTCAGTTCATTACTGATATCTTTGATAGCCAACAGGGTAATCGTTTCTGAATTTAGTTTCATCCGGTTCATGGATAGTGACAGTTGTTTTTTTGAGTTAGATTGTAAAAGAAAGGAATTTTCCACATTTCCATGGGTTATGAAATCTTTCAAGATCGGATATTGCTCTTCCAATTGGCGGAGGAATATGATTGACTCAACTCCCAGCAAACGTAAGGCTGCACCATTTACAAACAGAACTCTTTTTTCGGAGTTCCACGCTAGCACTCCATTTGGTACTTCTTCCAGTAAAGAGTGATAAAAGTTCTCTTGTACCCGGCTTTGCGATTTCGTTGTGGCAAGCAATTCATTGATTCGGTTTAGTGAATGGCTAAGTGCATTCATTTCTTTATCTGCCGATTGCTCGTTGAACAGTATCATGCTCTCTTTATCTTCCATCGCATCCAAGAATATTCTTATTTTGGCATTGAATTTATTCAATTGTTTTACCAAAGCTCTGATAAAAAAAAGTGAAATAATCAAGAAAAGACAGCCTAGAATAAGGGCGGTATGTGTAATAATAAGTGCGATACCAGCTCCGGCTACAGCAATTATTAATAAGATGTAGCTTAGGATAACCATATATAGATGTTTGCTGAATACCATGATCATCAGAGCTTAAAGCGTTTTATTTTGTTGTAAAGTGTCTGGCGGCTGATGCCTAACTGTTCGGCTGTTGCTGTCAGATTTCCATCGTTTTGACGGATGGCTGTTTCTATGGCCTGGCGTTCTACTTCTTCCAGATTAGGAACGGTAGTGGAGAATTGTGGACTCCAGGTTTGTTTTACGAAAATGTCTTTGGAACGGATTACATCTCCTTCACATAAAATAACTGCTTTCTCGATGGTATGTTGCAATTCCCGGATATTTCCCGGCCAATGATAAGAACATAATTTCTCTAAAGCATGTTCATGCAGGAAGATTTCTTTTTTTTCGTATTTAGCAGCATAGCGCTGCATAAAATAATCAATGAACAAATGTATATCTTCCCTCCGTTCGCGTAAAGGCGGGATTTCCAGATGAATAGTATTCAGTCTGTACAATAAATCCTCACGGAAAGTCCCGGAATCCACCATACCCTGAATATTCTTGTTGGTAGCTGAAAGCAGCCGGATATCCACTGGGATTACTTTATTACTGCCGATGCGTGTAATTTTTCGGTTTTGTAATACGGTGAGCAACTTTGCCTGCATGGCTAAAGGGAGATTTCCTATTTCATCCATAAACAGGGAACTGCCGGATGCCGCTTCAAACTTTCCCGGCCGGCTCTCGTAGGCATCGGTAAAAGAACCGCGCTCATGCCCGAACAGTTCACTTTCGAATAAAGATTCACTGATTGCTCCCATATCTACCGTTACCATAGAATGTTCCTTTCGTGTGGAAAGCCGGTGTATTTCCTGTGCCAGCATTTCTTTTCCTGTTCCGTTTTCTCCGGTAATCAATATATTGGCATCTGTGCGTGCCACTTTCACTACTATCTTCATTAACTGCTGCATGGCAGGGGATGTTCCCACAATCATCGGTGATTTGTTTCTATCGGGGATTCTGTTTTTCCTTTTCTTACCGCTTCCAAAAGCATCTTTTATTTTGCGCACTAAGGTCCGGTTATCCCAAGGTTTCAACAAAAAATCAGTTGCATCATTCTTTAAAGCCTTTACTGCCAGTTCTACATCCCCGTATGCTGTAAGCATGACTACGGGTAGTGCAGGAGCTATCTCACGGATTCGTTTCAGCCAATATAACCCTTCGTTGCCGTTATTGATTCCTGCCGAGAAATTCATATCAAGAATAATCACATCTATCGGAGAGGTATTTATGATAGATATGATTTGATTCGGATGATGGGCTGTCTTTATTTCGCTGAACTCCGTTTCCAGTAATAATTCCAGTGAGGCCAATACTCCTTTATTATCATCTACTATTAAAATCGTTCCTTTTTCCATCTCATTTTTGCTTTCAGAGGCTAAAGGTATCTGCTTTTGATTGTTTCTGCAAATGAGGCGTCCAATTATTGGACGTTTTTTATTATTTTCTGTAATGCTTTTATTTATCATAACGGTGACTTGACATTGGAATGTGTCTTCAGTCCGTGTTGTCAGCGTTCCAATATCTTCCTTGGTTCGTTCTGGTTTTATAGTGTTTATAATTTGGACGTTATACCGTCTAAAATTTGGACAGCTAATTTATATTTTATTTTGTAACTGGTTGATTATTAATGTTCTGATCTTCTTGGCATATCGTTTGCTTCCTATTCTGTGTTTAAATTAAAATGCAATGAGAAATAACTTGATAATTGTGTGTTTGTTGTCCGGTCTGTCTTTGCCTGTATGTGGGCAAAGTACACTGGACGATTGCATACGTTATGCTTGGAAACATAATCCTGGTTTCAAGAATGTCCAAATAGACGTAAAGGAAGCACGAACAGACTATGTGGCTGCTATGGGTAAATTTCTTCCTTATGTTTCAGTACAGGCGGAAGTGGGCAGGCATATCGGACGTTCTGTCGATCCGGATACTAATGGATATACAGCCGATTCATATAATCAAGGAACTATAGGAATGGATATAACTCTTTCTTTATTCGAAGGATTTGCCCGGATCAATCGTTTGCGATATACGCATTGGACTAAAAAAGAGAAGGAGTGGGATCATCTGGCAAAGAAAAATGATTTGGCTTATCGGGTAGCTGAGGCTTATTATAAAGCGGTATTGGATAAAAAGCTTTCAGAACTGGCAGCTGAACAGCTTCGTTTGGGAGAACGTTATCTGAAACAGACGGAAGCTTTTGTAGAACTGGGGTTGAAATCGCTTTCGGACTTGCAGGAAGTAAAAGCGCGTCATCAAGGAGATGTGTTCAGAGAGCGTATGTATGAAAAAAATCGTCAGATGTCCTTTCTTTATTTAAAGGAAATACTGGGTATGAAAGAGGGCGATATTTTGTCTGTTTCTTTATCAGTCAGTGAGGATACGCTCTTGTTAATGCCTCAAGTAGAGGTAGAAGAAGTCTATTTACGGTCCGTACACGTACTGCCGGATTATAAACGGATGGAAATGTGGGAACGCGCTGCCCGTAAGGAGTATGCTGTGACCCTTGGACAGTTCAGCCCGACTATCTTCGCCCGTTTCTCATGGGGATCTGATTTTTATAATTCCTTGTTCTCGTTACATCAATTGCGTGACCATTGGAATAAATATATAGGAGTAGGTATTTCATTCCCTATTCTTAGCGGATTAGATCGGAATGCCGGAATAAGGAAGAAGAAATTAAACTTGCAACGGGTGCGGAACAGCATAGAGGAAGAGAAGTTACATTTACGTAATGAAACGGAACGAATTGTACTTTCATTACATTCGGGATGGGAAGAGCATCGACAGGCTTCCCTGCAGGTAAAAGCAGAAACGCAAGTGCTGAAAGAAACGGAACGGAAGTGGGAGGAAGGGCTTGTTTCCGTGTTTCAGTTGATGGAAGCACGAAATCGCCTGCTTGTCGCTAAAGCGGAAAAAATAAGAGTGCGTTTGCAGTACGAACTGACATCGCGACTAACTATGTATTATCGGACAGGAAGTTTTATTAACCATTAAAAAATATGGACACACTAATTGAACGTAAAAAGCGTTTCACTCCCAGGCGGATTTATGGAGGTGCGGGAGTATTATTCATATTGGTATTCGTTTTTTATTTTATTTTTCGTGATACCGGTTCCTCCATGACCATTGACAAGAGCCGTATCACTATCGCTACAGTTACAGAAAATGAGTTTAATGATTATGTCCGTGTAATTGGACAAGTACTTCCCAGCCGCATGATTTACCTCGATGCTATAGAAGGCGGAAGAGTGGAGGAACGCCTTCATGAAGAGGGAGCGATGGTAAAGAAAGGGGATGTGATTCTGCGCCTGAGTAATCCTCTGCTGAATATCGGTATCATGCAAAGTGAAGCAGATCTGGCCTATCAGGAAAACGAGTTGCGTAATACTCGTATAAGTATGGAGCAGGAACGGTTGAGTCTGAAGCAGGATCGTATCGGTATTCAGAAAGAATTCATTATAAAGAAACGTCGTTACGGACAATACAAGCGGCTGATGGAGGGGCAATTGATAGCGAGGGAGGACTATCTCCAAGCTACGGAGGAATATGAAGCGGTAAAAGAACAATTGTCGGTATTGGATGAGCGGATCCGTCAAGATAGTTTGTTTCGTTTGACTCAGATAAGCAGTTTGGACGAGAATATAATGAATATGAAACGAAGTTTGGCATTGGTACGAGAACGTCTTGAAAACCTGAAAGTGAAAGCTCCTATAGACGGGCAAGTGGGTAATCTTGAAGCACAAATCGGGCAATCCATTTCTGCCGGGGAACATATCGGTCAGATTATTACTGCTGATCTGAAGGTACAGGCATTAATTGACGAGCATTATGTGGAGCGTGTCGTCCAAGAGCTTCCCGCTGACTTTACCCGTGATGGAGAAAATTATAAGTTGGAAGTAACCAAAGTGTATCCTGAAGTGAAAGACGGGCAGTTTCGTACAGATTTCCGTTTCACGACAGGGCGTCCCGAAAACATTCGGGCGGGACAAACTTATCATATCAATCTTCAGTTGGGGGATCCTGTCAAAGCTGTTCTGATTCCTCGGGGAGGTTTTTTTCAAATTACCGGAGGACGATGGATATATGTTGTGGATGAAAGTGGTAAATTTGCCGTCAGACGTCCTATCAAGATTGGCAGGCAGAATCCTCAGTTTTATGAAGTGACTGACGGGCTGGCTTCCGGTGAGAAAGTTATTATTTCCGGTTACGAGCTGTTTGGAGATAATGAGAAACTGATTTTAAACGAATAAAAAACACGTAAGAATGATTAAAGTAGAAAACCTCTCTATGTTGTTCAGCACCGAGGAAGTGCAGACCAAAGCATTGAATGAAGTAACTTTCGAAATTGAAAAGGGAGAATTTGTCGCTATCATGGGGCCGTCCGGTTGTGGAAAATCTACCTTGTTGAATATACTTGGAACATTAGATACCCCTACTTCGGGCTCCTATCTCTTTGAAGGAAAGCGAGTGGATAAAATGAATGAAAACCAGCTGACCGCTCTCCGAAAAGGAAATATCGGTTTCATCTTCCAAAGCTTTAATTTGATTGATGAACTGACTGTATATGAGAATGTTGAACTCCCATTGGTGTATCTTAATATAAAGCCGACAGAACGTAACAGGCGGGTAAAAGAAGTGCTTGAAAAAGTGAATATGCTGCATCGCGCCAATCATCTGCCACAACAGTTATCAGGTGGACAGCAGCAACGTGTGGCCATAGCCCGTGCCGTAGTTACCAATGCCAGGCTTTTGCTGGCGGATGAGCCGACAGGTAATTTGGACTCTACCAATGGGGTGGAGGTTATGGAACTGCTTAGTACACTGAACAAACAGGGGACCACCATCATCATTGTTACCCATTCACAGCGTGATGCTGCTTATGCACATCGTATAATCCGTTTGCTGGATGGTAAAATTATTGCCGAGAATCGTAACCGCCCTATGGAATCTGACAGCAAAATTGAAATTTTATGATTATACAAAATTATTGGAATAGCGTTTGGCGTAATCTGATGAAGAGGAAAGGTTTCAGCTTCATCAATATCTTTGGCTTGGCTGTAGGCATGGCATCAGCTTTATTGATATTTACTTACGTTGCTTTTGAATTTAGTTTTGACAAAATGCATAGTAAGAGTGAACGGATTTATCGTGTGCAAAGTACTTTTCATGAGGGGGAAGTTCTGACGGATGATTGGGCGACCAGTTCATTCGGATATGGTTCGGCCATGCAGGAAAATCTGGCGGGAATTGAGGATTATACTCGTGTAGGATGTATTATCCAACCGGAGCAATTGGTAAAATATGGCGAATTATGTCTGCGCGAGAATGGGATAGCATACGCTGATCCTGGCTTTTTCCGTTTGTTTGATTTTGAATTGTTGAAAGGTGACCGCGCTTCTTGTCTTTCCATGCCATGTCAGGTAGTGATTACGGAACGGATTGCCCGCAAATATTTCAGAGATGAAGACCCTGTCGGGAAGATACTTATTTTTAACAGCAATATGGGGAAGGTGTCTTGTGAGGTAACTGGAGTCATGAAAGAAATGCCTTCTAATTCGCATATACATTATAATTTTCTTTTATCATATGCCACCTTACCTAAATGGGTACAGGAGTATTGGTACAAACATGAAGCCTATACATATGTATTGCTGGATTCGCCCGAGCGCAAAGAAGAGATAGAACGTGCTTTTCCTCAATTGGCCGAGAAGTATAAAACTGAAGAGGCATTGAAAAACAAGACTTGGGGGGTGCGGTTGGAGCCATTGGAGAAGATTCATCTCAATCCTCAATTAGGTTATGAGGCCGAGTTGAAAGGAAACCATTCGGCCATCATCGCGTTGATTTTCGGAGCTATTGCTATTTTGATTATTGCTTGGATCAATTATATAAATCTGACAGTTGCCCGTTCTATGGAGCGTGCCAAAGAGGTAGGAGTGCGCAGGGTAGTGGGAGCTTTCCCGAAACAGCTTGTTGGTCAGTTTCTATTTGAAGCATTTGTAATGAATTTGATCGCTTTTATCATTGCGTTAGGATTGATCGAACTATTACTTCCTTCCTTCAATCAGTTGGTAGGACGTACTATTACTTTCTCTGTATGGTTTACGGAATATTGGGGGGGCGGGGTTCTATTGCTTTTTATAGTCGGTATTTATATTTCCGGTTACTATCCTGCCCGCGCATTGTTGCGTAAGAAGCCGATTGTTTTACTGAAAGGTAAATTCCAAAATAGCCGTTCCGGAGAAAATACACGTAAAATATTGGTCATAGTACAATATACGGCATCCATGATATTGCTTTGTAGTACATTAATTGTGTTTGCACAACTCAGCTATATGCGTCGGCAGTCTTTGGGAGTAAAGACTGACCAGATTTTGGTAATCAAGTTTCCCGGGCCTACTGAGGGTATGAAAACAAAGATGGAGTCTATGCGGAGAGCTATCAAGAAATTGCCATTGGCGTCGAAAGTAACTTGTTCCGGGGCGGTACCGGGTGAAGAGGTGGCCATGTTCCTGTCCAATCATCGGGCACATGATGCGTTGAAGCAAAACCGGTTGTACGAGATGCTGAGTTGTGACCCTGATTATATAGATGCATACGGACTGGAGGTGGTAGCCGGACGGGGTTTTTCCGAGGAATATGGGGACGATGTGAATAAATTGGTTATCAACGAAACGGCTGCCCGTATGTTAGGATATGTGGATAATGATGATGCCATTGGTGAGGAAATAGCTGTTGAAACGCTAGGAGAGCCCATGCAGGTAATCGGGGTAGTGAAGGATTATCATCAGCAAGCGTTGAATAAAGGTTATACAGGGGTAATGCTTTTCCATAAAGATAAGATTGACTGGATTCCTCAGCGTTATATTTCGGTTGTGATGAAACCGGGTGATCCTTCGGAATTAGTATCACAGATAGGAGAAATATGGAATAATTATTTTGCGGATTCCAGTTTTGATTATTTCTTCCTCGACCAGTTCTATGACCGGCAGTACCGTCAGGATGAGGCTTTCGGCGTATTGATGGGAGGTTTTACCGGATTGGCTATTTTTATCTCCTGCTTAGGTTTATGGGTGTTGGTTATGTTCTCTTGTGCCGTCCGTACCAAGGAGATGGGTATCCGGAAAGTATTGGGGGCATCTCGTTGGAATCTGTTTTATCAGTTGGGTAAAGGTTTCTTTATTCCTATTATTATCGCTATTCTGATTGCGTTGCCTGTGGCATGGGGCAGCATGAATGCATGGTTGGCTCATTATCCGTTCCGAACAGAATTGAAAGTGTGGTTCTTTCTGCTTCCTGTGGTCTTGATGTTGTTGATTTCTTTTCTGACTGTAGCAGGACAAACCATAAAGGTTGTTTATAGTAAACCCGCTCGGTCATTGAAATATGAATAATGGAATATAAGATATCCGTGGTTAGTAATTCATTTACAAGGAATATCATTTAAAACCAATATAAATTATCGTACCAGTTCATTATGGCAGATCAATACTGATAAACTTTGAAAACCTTTTGAATTTTTCTACAAAACTAATTTTGCGTCTAAAATTATTTTATTAATTTTACAGCGTTTTTAAGGAGAGTCTAACTCTCTATAGTTACAAATGAGCGATGAGAAAGGGTGCCTTGGTGGCATCCTTTCTCTTTTGTAGTGTGTTTTTGTATAATTTATATTGTATTTTACTTATGTCACGATTATGTGAAATCACGATACATCTTTTGTATTTCCGTTTCTTTTACTTTTATCAGACTTAATCGTTTTTCTTGCATTAAAAAACAATTGGACCTCCCTTTGCTATATATTTAACACTCTTTTAATCTCATTTTGTTGAACAATCTACGCGATTCAAATGTTAATATAATGTGTTTTTCATAGTAATAGATTTAAGATTAATAGTTAGTATTTGCTTGTGAAAGTCAGTACACTTACGGATAAAAGCGTTTATCCGAAAAGAAAAGAGAGGCGACCGGAAACGGAAGCCTCTTTCTTTTTGAGCATTTTTAGTTCCCATAATTATTGTGAGAGGAAAATTGATTCTGATTGTATAAATAATATAATGTGTTGAAAATAAGATTTTTCCCTTTTTAAGCCTTTAATAAAAAATGGAGTTCTCTTAGTAAGAGAACCCCATTTTGCTGCAAAGATAGCTATAATTCCTTAATACAGAAAATTCCGCATTAAAAAAGTATTCCAAAGTATGCTTATAAATGACAATTGTTTGCAAAAATAATATGAAAGGTTATAACTATAGGACACTCTATCAGGCATTTAAGTAAACTTGGGGTTCTCTTACTAAGAGAACCCCAACAAAAAAACGAAAATTGATGGCTTATTCGAGCCTCATTTTTTAGAAGAATAATTTAATTATGATGTTTTGATGGAAATAAAAAGTCCTATGGAGCTTGCAACCGAAGCACTCTCTTATAATAATCAAAACATAGCGAGCGAAGCGCCTAAGTTACTGCTCTGCAGTTCAATCGCTTCCGTCTCAGACCAGGGGTCAAATAAGGGAGTCACGCCATTGGCGGGAATAGGGAAGGAACATCCTGAACTCAATTGGTATTATCTGTATCTGCCTAACAAAGAATTGAAGCGCTATATCGGCGTTTTTAGTGGCAGGAAGTCCGTAAAACTTCGTAAGCCGTCAGGTGAAGCAGAAGAAAGATACTTTTGTTTCAAGGTATTTTCCTATACTTCGACGGACCACAGGAAACGCTTCGAGCAATGCGCCTATACTAAGGAGGAATATACTGCCCGTCGTGATTCCGCCCGGGTAGTGAAAGAAGCCTTTGCCACCGGTTCCGCCCGGAAATTGAATGCTTTGACGGACGAGAAAGAAATCGAAGGCAACGGCTGGCTGTTTGTCTGCGCTCCTTTGGATCAGTTGGAACTTATTTTGTCTGCTATGTTTCCTCGCCAGTATTTGGTGACGGACTATAACACGCACCGTGCGGCGGTCATCCCTCAACGTCAGATGGAGGAATTTATCTATTTGTACGAATCCATGCCTTACAATATCGAGTTGATGAACCGTCCTTTGGAGGATTATCTTCAGAAGAAACAACGCATCCGGATTACCGGTGGTGTTTTCCGAGGGAAGGAGGGGTGCATTATGCGTTTGCACCGCAATACCCGGTTGGTATTTGCTTTTGGGAATATGACGGTGGCTGTGAGTTATCTTCACGCTTTTCCGTTTGAGAAAGTGGACTAGGATACATATTATATTCCCTATTTAACTGAATGACAATAATATGTCCAATTCCTTAAAACAAGTAGCGACCAAGGGGATTCTCTGGAGTTCGATAGAACGCTTTTCTGTGCAAGGTATTCAGTTTGTGATCATGATTATCATGGCCAGACTGCTAACTCCGGAGGATTACGGCCTTGTCGGAATGCTGACCATATTCTTGGCTGTTTCCCAATCATTGATAGACAGTGGATTTTCCCAGGCCTTGATACGTAAACAAAACCGGACAGAAGTAGATAATTCTACTGTGTTTTATTTCAATATAGCTGTCGGTCTTGCGCTTTATCTGTTATTCTATATTTCCGCGCCTTGGGTGGCGGATTTTTATGGACTTCCCGAACTTTCTTTAGTGATGAGAGTGGTATGCCTGGGTATAATCTTTAACTCACTGGCTGTAGTCCAGCGTGCACTACTGACAGTCAGGATAGATTTCAAGACCCAGGCAAAGGCATCATTGATTGCTGCTGTTATCTCCGGTATGGCAGGTATCATATTGGCTTATACAGGATTTGGCGTATGGGCATTGGTATGCCAGCAACTGGTCAATCTGGGGATAAACACCTTGTTATTATGGATCTTTTCAAAATGGAAGCCCATGAGAACCTATTCCTGGAAATCTTTCAGGGAATTGTTCTCCTTTGGCTCCAAACTGTTGGCGTCCGGTCTGCTGGATACCACTTACAACAATATTTATCCCATTGTCATAGGCAAGGTCTTTTCCGCCGGTGATTTGGGACATTATACACGGGCCCAACAATTCTCTGTTTTCCCCTCTTCCAATATTACAGGGATACTGCAACGTGTGACTTATCCCGTGCTTTGCAGCATACAAAATGATATTGACAGATTACGGGGAGTGTATCGTAAATTTCTCAAGTTGTCCGCTTATGTGGTCTTTCCTCTTATGACAGGACTTGCAGCGGTTTCCTTTCCGTTTATCCGAATTGTGTTGGGTGAGAAATGGATATTCTGTGCGGTTCTGCTTCAAATCATCTGTTTCTCGATGATGTGGTATCCCATTCATGCCATCAATCTGAACCTGTTACAGGTACAGGGGCGTTCCGATCTTTTCCTCCGGTTGGAAATTATCAAGAAGGCGATAGGAGTCAGCATCCTTTGCCTGACCATTCCTCTAGGTCTGAAAACCATGTGCTTTGGGGGAGTGGTAAGCTCCCTTCTTTGCCTGGTAATCAATACCTTTTATACAGGAAAGCTGATACAAGTCGGTTTTATCATGCAGATGCGCGATTTGTTTCCCACTCTAGTGGTTTCCTTGCTGATGTTTGTCCTTGTGCTTTCCCTTCAGTGGATGACTGAGAATCTGTATGCCCAGTTGCTGGGTGGTATCATTTTGGGCAGTGGGTTTTATCTGGCTGTAACAAGGATTCTTCGTTTTCAGGAACTACAGGAACTGTCCTCATTGTTCTCAAAAAGATAAATTAAAAAAAATTGATATGGATAAAAGTTTGATAACAGTAACGTCTCCGTTACTGCCGGACCTTGACGATTTTCACGCAATGCTCAAGGAAATTTGGGCGAGCAAGTGGATAACAAACAACGGTTCTTTTCATAAGCAACTGGAAAAGGAACTGGCTGCTTATCTGAAAGTACCTTTTATCAGTCTTTTCACCAATGGAACACTGCCATTGATAACAGCTTTGCAGGCTTTGAGAATAACGGGAGAGGTGATAACCACCCCTTATAGTTTTGTGGCTACCACCCATGCCCTTTGGTGGAATGGTATTACTCCGGTCTTCGTGGATATCGACCCGTCTACAGGTAATATGGATCCGGATAAGATAGAGGCTGCCATTACACCCAGAACGACGGCCATTATGCCGGTTCATGTATATGGAAAGCCCTGTGATACCGTGCGTATTCAGGAGATAGCCGATAAGTATGGCTTGAAAGTCATTTATGACGCGGCCCATGCGTTTGGTGTGGAAGTAAACGGTGAAAGCATTCTGAATGCGGGGGATATGTCCACGCTCAGTTTCCATGCCACCAAGGTTTATAATACGATAGAGGGTGGTGCTTTGGTCATGCACGATGAACAGACCAAGAAACGTATAGACTATTTGAAGAATTTTGGCTTTGCCGATGAGGTGACCGTGGTTGCTCCGGGTATAAACAGCAAAATGGATGAAGTGCGTGCCGCATACGGATTGCTGAATTTGAAACAGGTGGATGCTGCCATTGCTGCACGTCATCAGGTTGCCATAAAGTACCGTGAAGTGTTGCGTGGGGTGGATGGTGTCACATTCTTTGACGATATGCCGGACGTGAAGCACAACTATTCATACTTCCCCATTTTTATAGATGCAGAGAAATATGGTATGACTCGTGATGAACTTTATTGCAGGATGAAAAAACAGAATGTGTTGGGACGCAGGTATTTCTATCCGTTGATAAGTACTTTCTCTACCTATAAAGGATTACAGAGTGCCGGACCGGAAAATCTTCCTAACGCACATAAGATGGCTGACTGTGTGATTTGCCTGCCGATGCATCATGCGCTGGGAGAAGAGGAGATTCAACGTACATTGGATTTAATTGTAAAATAGGATATGAGGCAGAAAAAATTAATGCTCCTTGGAGGTATCCGTTATCTCCTTCCTGTGATAGAGGCGGCTCACGAGCAAGGTTATTATGTGATTACGGCTGATTATCTGCCTGACAATATTGCTCATAGATATAGTGATGAGTATGTCAATGTCAGCATTATAGACAAAGAAGCAGTATTGAAGGTGGCCCGTGAGAAGGAAATAGACGGTATTCTTTCTTTTGGAGTGGATCCTGGTGTTGTATCGGCATCGTATGTTCAAACCCAGATGGGTATTCCTTCATTTGGACCTTTCGAATCGGTTGAAATATTACAGAATAAGGATAAATTTAGGACTTTTTTGTCAGAGAACGGTTTTAATGTGCCTTGGGCTTTTGGTTTTTCTTCGCTGGAAGATGCTTTGGCTGATACAGACAAGTTTTCTTACCCTTTGATTGTAAAACCTACAGATTCTGCCGGTAGCAAAGGAGTGACCCGGGTGGACAAGGAGGAGGATTTAAAGGAGGCTTTGGAATATGCTTTCAAGCACTCTATCAAAGGAAATATTATAGTGGAGGAGTTTATCGAAAAACAAGGCTGTTCGTCAGACAGTGACAGCTTTTCTGTGAACGGGGTGCTTCAGTTTGTTTCATTCTCTGCCCAGCGTTTCGATGAAAATGCAGCAGGGACTTTCGTCCCTGCTGCATATTCATGGCCTTCGACCATGAATATGCAGCAAGAGTCCGAACTCCGTTCTGAACTCCAGCGTCTTCTTACCCTTCTTCACATGAAGACTGCCGTTTATAATATTGAGACCCGTGTAGGTGTCAATGGCAAGACTTATATTATGGAAGTGTCCCCTCGTGGAGGAGGTAATCGCCTGTCTGAGATGGTTCGTTATTCTACCGGAGTGGATATGATTACGGCTGGTGTGCGCGCTGCTGTTGGAGATTCTGTCGATGGTATAGAGCAGAAGCCATACATGGGGCATTGGGCGGAGATTATTCTTCATTCAGATAAGGACGGTTTGTTTGAAAGCTTGTATATCAGTAAATCTATGCGCTCTTATGTGATAGAAGAGGATTTATGGGTAATGAAAGGAGATGCAGTTCATTTTTTTGAAGGTGCTAATAATGCAATAGGAACATTGATTATGAAATTTAATTCACAGGAGCAATTAAAAGAAGCATTGGAGAAACAGGGGGAATGGTTGCATATTTCTGTAGATTAATTATAAAATGAAGAATATGTATGAAATTAGTATATAGTATTTTATTATCGAAAGAAATAAACAAGGACGAGTTTGTTAGTTTTGTAAAAGATACAGAACTATTGTTCGTTCCCCGATTAAGTACACGCGTTTCATTGATAGAGTATGCAGAGAAAATGTATCAGTACGCAACTTTGTTTATTGTGCGGGATATGGATGATGCAGGTAAATTAATAGCCTGTAATGCTGTTTATGTAAATGTAGCTCCGTTAGATTCTTTTGCAACATTTTTAGTTGTAAAGGAAAAATATGCTAATTATGGGATAGGAGCTAAGTTGATAATAAAAGCTGTCAGATACAGCAAAGAGTTGGGTAGTTCCGGATATTCACTAAAAATGAGAGCTTCTAATAAAGTAATGTATGATTTTTACCTTCGTCTTGGATTTATAAAGGTTTCGGAAGGAAAATATCCAAACTCAGAGGAATATGAATATGGTTTAAGAATATCATTTTAAAGCAAACAAAATTATGAAAGAAAAGGTATTAGAAATAATTAATCAAATTCGTGCAAGTAAAGACTTGACGACAGTTCTTACATTAAAAGCATCGGATGATCTGCGTAATGATTTGGACTTGACCTCATTTGATCTTGCAGAACTGACAGTCCGCATTGAGGATGAGTTTGATATTGACATTTTTGAGGATGGTCTTGTGAACACTATTGGAGAAGTTCTTGCAAAGTTGGAAAAATAAAAACGGTATGACTATGTTTTTATACAATGGAGAGCAGTCATATAGCTATGCGGACCTTTTAAAGGCTGTATGTATGGACGACTATGTTCCTTTATTAAAGACGCATGATCTTTTCAAGTATTTTTCCAACTTGATAAAAGCATTGGTCAATAATAAGCCTTTGGTATTGCTTGATTCCGACCTGAGTCTGTCCGAACTGGGTGGGATAAATGAAGAAAAGATTAATGTCATAGAGAAACTCCGGACACAAAAATTCTCATCAATGGATGAGGTGGTTAAGGCTTTACAGCAATCCGCTTCTGAAATTACGATATTTACTTCGGGAACAACCGGACAGCCCAAAAAGGTCATTCATAGTGTGCAGGGACTTACCCGTTCGGTACGTTGTGCCGAAAGGTATCAATGGCAGGTTTGGGCCTATGCCTATAATCCTACACACATGGCAGGACTGCAAGTGTTCTTTCAAGCCTTTGAAAACCAGAATACTTTGGTAAATGTGTTTGGTCTTGCCCGAAATGAGGTCTATAGCCTGATAGAGAAGTATTCTGTGACTCACATTTCAGCTACTCCTACTTTCTACAGACTGTTATTACCCTTTGAAAAAGAATATTCTTCTGTACAGCGGATTACTTTTGGGGGGGGAGAAAAGTGACCGGCATCTTTTTGATGTTATACATGACATATTTCCTCTAGCTAAGATAAATAATATATACGCTTCTACAGAGGCGGGGTCTTTGTTTGCGGCAAAGGGTGATTGTTTCCAGATACCTGTTTCTATACGGGATAAATTTATGGTTGTGGATGATGAATTGCTTATTCACCGTTCATTGCTGGGACGGTCGGAAAGTTTTAGTTTTGATGGAGATTATTACCATTCAAATGATTTGATAGAATGGGTGGACCAGCAGGAGGGTATCTTTAGGTTTAAAAGCCGCAAGAATGAACTGATAAATGTAGGGGGGTATAAAGTCAATCCCGGAGAAGTGGAGGTTGTCATTAATGCCATTGACGGTATCCGTCAGTCATTGGTCTATGGGAAGTCCAACTCTGTTTTGGGTAATGTGCTTTGTGCTGATATCCAGTTGGAGGAAGGTGTTCTGTTGAAAGAGTTGGATATCCGTTGTCAACTCAAGAATAAATTGCAGGATTTCAAGATTCCCCGTAGGATAAAGTTTGTAGAGTCTTTTGCTTTAACAAGAACCGGAAAATTAAAAAGATTATGAACTATTTAGTGACAGGATGTTCGCGTGGAGTAGGCCTTGAAATATGTAGGGTACTATTGGAGCAAGGACATACCGTATATGGTGTAGCCCGTTCTTATACGGATGAGTTTAAAAAGCTGGAGTCAGAGTTTGACAATAAACTTTTCTTTAAAAGTATAGACTTGGGTGATAGTGAGAATGTGCACAGAAATGTGTTCAAGGACTTTGTAAATAATAGGATTCAGCTTCATGGTTATGTCAACAATGCCGCAATGGCTTATGATGATATTGTTACGAACTTGAAACTGGACAGATTGCAATCCATGTATTCGGTCAATGTTTTTACTCCGATGATGATAACCAAATACGTTTTACGTAATATGCTGCTTCATCATACCAAAGGAAGTATTGTTCATATTTCCTCTATCTCAGCACATACCGGCTATAAAGGGCTGGCCATGTATGCATCCAGTAAAGGTGCACTTGAAGCTTTCTCCAAGGATACGGCGAGAGAGTGGGGGGAGTTGGGAATACGCAGTAATGTGGTGGTTCCCGGTTTTATGGAAACGGCTATGAGTGCAACACTTACCGAAGAGCAGAAGAATCGTATTTATAAACGCACTTCGATGAAGGCTGCGACTTCGGTCCGTTCAGTGGCAGAAACTGTAGCATTTCTACTGTCTGATGGTGCTTGTAGTATTACAGGAGTTGAGGTCAGGGTGGATAATGGAACAATTTAGTTTGTTACTTGGTTTAGTTAATATTTTATGTTAGAAAATAATATATATAGTATGTAATTATTTGATAATGAATGTATTGTTGCCAACTTTCACGTCTACCTGTTCCGAATCTTCATCGGTTGCAGAATCAACATCGTTTCACAAGGAACGAAACTCTAATCTGGAACTTCATCGGAACTTTTTTCAAAAATATCTTTAACGGGTGCAGGGATTATGTTAACATGGTTCCTGACAAAATCACTTTGGCTGCCAGCCAATGTTAAATTCAAAACTAATTAATTAACAAAACTCGGTTTAGGGCACTGAAAAGTGCCCTTTCGAAGGGGGATTCCCTAAATTGAGTGCTTACAGTGTTTACAATATTAATAATTAATGAAAGAGAATATAATAGTGAACAATCTTGCTCCTGTAATTATACCTACATTATGTAGATATGATCATTTTAAAAGATTAATGGAATCTCTTAATAAATGCACATGGGCGGATAAAACAGATGTGTATATTGGACTTGATTATCCCGCAAAAGAAGAACATAGGGATGGTTGGATGAAAATAAAGAGATTTTTGTGTGAAGAAAGATTTTGTTTTAAAAAAATTGTAGTCTTTGAGAGAGAGTATAACTATGGAGTTAAGGGTGAAAATAATAATATATCAGCATTGATAAAGTATGTGAGTACGTATTATGATCGTTGGATTTTCTCAGAAGATGATAATGTATTCAGCCCCAATTTTTTGGTATACATAAATAAAGGACTAGAAAAATTTAAGAATGATAAATCTGTATTTGCCATTAATGGATATCGCCATTTTTACAATGTAAAATTCAAAGAGAATACATTCTTTAGGCAAAATATCGACTTTTCTGCTTGGGGATATGGAATATGGAAGGATAGATATGAGCAGATGACTCATAATATGACAAGAGAGTATTTGAGAAAATGTCTGTATAGTTTCCAGAAATGGAAAAAAGTGTGGGAATGTGGTTGGTTTAAAAGATCTGTATTCATTTCTAATGGAAGTAGTCATAAACCAATTTGTTTTCCAGATTGGATGATAGGATTATATTTGACACTAGAAAATCTTGATGTCATAATGCCTCGTATTTCTACAGTTAGAAATGAGGGATGGGATAATAGTGGGTTGAGTTGTAAAATATCAAAATGGGGAGATATTGCTCAAAAGCATACTTTGCAAGTAATAGACGAAAGTTTTGATTTTCAATATGTTGGTACTGGGCTTGAATATTATAATGAAAATAAACATATGTATATACTTGAGGGCATTGAAAAATCATCAAGTTTTGATTTTTTTATTCGCACAAACAAAGCTTTTGTAAAACTTATTCTAAAAAAGTAGTATTGTGTTATAAAACTAGAATTATAAATTGTGATGAAAAAAAAAATATTAATAAAAGCATCTGGTATAACTGCTCCCTCATGGAGAGGATATAATGCAGGAGTTGGTAGATCAACATTGATGTTGCTAAAATCTTTAGCTAAAATATCAAATTTACCTTTTGATATAGAAATATATGCAAGTGGGTTAAGTAGTGTAGGCTTTGATTTTCATAATTTGCCATTTAAGCATTTCTCCTTTCCTATTCCTGAGAAAATAGGGTGCGAATTGACAAGAATAGAACCATTTATTAGGTCTAAATTTGTGAATTATGATTTGCTTCATATTCCACATAATTTAGATGAAGTGCATTCTAAGGAAAGTTATATAGTAACACTACATGATGTTATAGCTTATGACAGAGCAATAGCTAATAACGATATAAAGACAGCTAAAAAATGGCAGAAAATGGCTTCTAGAGCAAAAGCCATAATGACTTGCTCACAATATTCAAAGTCAGAAATAGTTAGCAAGTTAAATATATGTCCTGAGGTGGTTTCGGTTGTTTATTGGGGAGCATCAACAGATAAATTTTATATTGAAGATAAAAATATAACAAAGAGGAATCTTCATTTATTAGGAATAGATGGGCCTTATTTTGTTTCTATATCATGTGCGCACCCAAGAAAAAATATTCGAATATTATTGAAGGCTTTTCAACTATTTTTACAAACAAATCCTAAGCATAAATTGGTTTTAGTGTGGAGTAATCCCCCTCAAGACATATTGCAGACGTATGCGAAGGAAATATCTGATCTTAAAATTGTTTTCCTTAAATATGTATCAGATGAATATCTACGTTCTTTATATAATGGTGCAACTTTAACAATGTATCCTTCTCGTTCTGAAGGATTTGGTTTCCCTATTTTAGAATCTTTTGCTTGCGGGACCCCTGTTATGACTTGCCGTAATAGTTGTTTGCAAGAAATTGGTAGAGATGTTGCACTTTATGTGGGCGAAGACAATGTTGATGAGATGGTAGATGTCATGAAATATTTTGAAAAGAATTTGTTTAATATGGAACTTTTTAAAAAAATGTCTAACAATTTACTGCCGTCTTTTTCTTGGGACGAAACAGCCTCTAAATATGTGGATTTCTATACAAAGTCTTTACTTTTATAGTTGAGTCCTAACATATATGGATATTTTTAATATTATCATTTTGATATTTTTAGTAGAGGTAATATCTTTTTTCATTAATAAAGGATATTCATTATCTGCTGTGATAGTTATAATGCTTCTTATACCGGGTATTCTGAAGTTTGATGTCGGTGTGAATTTAAATGTGTTTAACTTGGCTATATTCATTTTCTGTGGTCTTTTATTTCTTACTCGCAGACATCAAAGAGTACAGTTTAGAGGAATTCGAAAGGTGGTAAAGGGATATTGGATTTATATCCTTATTAGTGCGTTGGTAGCATCATCTGGTGATATTTCTATTGGAGAGTATTTGAAGAATATGCTGTTGTTTTCTATAGAATATACAATGATTGCTTATGCTTTATGTTATATAAGGTTGAATGATAAAACCATAAAAGTAATAGATATAACATTAATTGTTTGTGCTTTTATCATTATAATTTATGGATTATTCAATTATTTCACGTCTTTCAACCCGTATATTGCTTACATTAGCTTATTGACGGATAATGTTGATATGTCAAATGTCTTTCAAGAAGAAAGCCGTGGCTTGATTTCAGGAAGAATATCCAGCACCTTTATTCATCCATTACAATTGGGACAGGTTTCATTATTGCTCTTGTCTTATGCTATTTATCAGTTTAAATCTCGTTGTCTGCTATTTATATATTGGTTGATGATTATTGGCTTGATATGGATGTGTGTGTGTTGTGGGGCTCGGTCAGCATTGGTTCCGGTACTTTTGGTATTGGCTATATATATAGTTCATTATAAAAAAAAATCTTATATTGTGTCAGCTATTTTAGGAGGTGTGGCTTTACTGTTTTTTTGTTATCCAATGCTTCCTAAAGAGGTTAGAACGACAGTGGAAGGTATTGTGTTGTTTTGGGATGACAAGGCGGCTGTTAAGGCTGATATACATGGCAGTTCGGTAGATGGACGTACAGAACAACTAGCCTATGCGTTTCAAGCAATTGACAATAGACTGCTGATGGGCTATGGTGAGGGACATGTTCGCAATTATGGAAGCACTCATCCTGGGCTATTGGGGTATGAAAGTATCGTTTTGGAAGAACTTGTAGATAGTGGAATTCTTGGTGTTGTGATCTTTTTTACTTTCTATATTTTTTTGTATAAAGGGCTGTTAATGAAATGTATTAGTAAAAGAGAGAAAGGGCGCGTTCATAGTTTATGTCTTCCTTTTCTTTTAAGTATCTGTTTGACAGGAGTGTCTTATTCGTTTTTTACTTTGTATGTGATTCTTTATTTTCTTACTTTATATAATATAATAAATGGTAGAAAACAAAGATTTTATATTGAAAGGAATTGTATTTGTCATTCATAAATTTACTGATCTTTATTTTCTATTTTTTATAATAAATGAAATTACTTTTTGATGTTTCCGCTACACAACCTAACAGTTCTGGTAAACGGCATGGTGGTGGGCGTTATGGCGAGATTATTTTGTTTCGCATGATAGAACGTAAATTAAAATTTGCTTGTTTCTATGATAGTTCCAAATGGCTCAATCCGAAGGTGAAAACAGCTTGTCAAAAAGGGAAAATTCCTTTACACGATGTATGTGGATCGTCCGTGAAACAGATTGTCAGTGAATATGGTTATACTAGGCTTTATTCTTGCTTGCCGCAAGAATTGGCAGAGCTTACTTGTTGTGAAGTATATGGTACTGTACATGGGTTACGTGAATTTGAAACGCCATACGATACTATTTTTTACCATTATCATCATTCTCTGAAAGAGTGGGGGAAATTTACGATAAAAAAACTTTTGAATTCATGGTTTCGTCATCGCAAACATGGGGAATATTTACGGCGTTATATTCAATCATCGTTCCGGCTTATTACTGTTAGTGAACATTCACGCTATAGTATCCTTTCTTTTTTTCCGGAGATGAAAGATGAAAAGATACGTGTATTTTATAGCCCTAATACATCATGTGGAGAAAAAAAAGAACGAAATCCTGCTATTTTTCGTTATTTCTTGGCAGTGAGTGGTAATCGTTGGGAAAAGAATAATTTACGAGCTGTTATGGCGTTTGATCGTTTGGTAACTGATGGGCGTTTGCCACAGGATGTAAAAATGATAGTCACGGGTATAAGAGATAATATTTTTAAATATAGAGTGAAAAATCCAGACCGTTTTGTGTTTCTTGGTTACGTGGATGATGATGTCTTGGAGCAGCTTTATACGGATGCTTATCTTTTTGTCTATCCATCTTTGAATGAAGGATTTGGTTATCCTCCTATCGAAGCGATGAGATATGGTGTGCCTGTTATTGCTTCTCCATTGTCCTCCATGGCGGAAATTTGTGGAGCGGGTGCCCTTTATTTTGACCCTTTTTCTGTGGAGGAAATCATGAATAGAATGTTAATGATGATGCAACCTGAAATATATCAAGAATATTCGTGTAAAGGTCAAGAACAATATAAACGAGTGTTAGAAAAGCAACAAAAGGATTTGGATGAACTGATTGATTATATTACTAACTTTAACGATTATGAATAGAAACAATAACTAGAATAGATTTTGCGCCTTTTATGTCATTGAAATAGCTTTGATATACATCTTTTTAATATTTCTCCAATGTATCATCTTGGCTTTCAAAAAAAACTTTAATGATTACAAGGATTATCTGAGTTTAATCCTTAATAAAATTTTGTTAGTCAATGGCTAATGTTAAAATAAAAATTGTTTTTTAATAAAACTTGGTTGGGGACACTATTTGGTGCTTTAATTAAGGGGGGGATGCCCTAAATTGAGTGCTTACATAAGCAAGTAGGAAATTAGAACAAAAGGCTAAGACAGAACGCCACTTGTCCGCCTTAGCCTTTCAATAAAAATAAATTTACTTTTCCAGAAATCCATATTCACTTTCCACATCAAAACAAGGGCACGCCTTCGGAATGCTTCCCGGCATGTTCCGGTGTCCTCGGATCTTCGCGTCCGGAAAGAGTTTCCTGAGCTTCATCAGCAACAACAGCAGCTGCTCACATTGTTCCTGCGTGCGCGTGTCAGCCGGGTGGCCTTCCGCATCCAGACCACCCTCATAGCAAATGCCGATGGAGCAACGGTTCCAGGGGCGGCAGTGCGCGCCCACTTCCTTCAGCTTGCGGTGCTGGGTGATGATGCCCGAGCGGCGGATGTAGAAATGATACCCGATGGTGCGGAACTTGCGCTGGCGGTGGCAGCGCAACAGGTCCTCTACGGTGAAGTCCCGGTTCTCGCGGGTGGCGGAGCAGTGGATGATGATATATTTCACCTCCTGCATGTACGGTCCGTCCTCGACGCTTTTCAGCAGTTCTCGTTCGCTCGCCACTTCCTCATCGGCGGTGAACAGGGGGAAGGATTCCTCTATCATAGGCTGAAAGGAAAGGTTGTGCAGCTGGTGATGCCCAGTGCGGTGAGGGCGGCGATTGCCGCCTGGATGATGGCCTGAAGAACCTTCTGCCATGTGATTTTATTATTTTCGCTCATTATTCTTTAAATTTTAGTTCTCCATAAGAGTTCGGGAAATTACCGGGACGGACATGCAGTCCGTCCCGGCCGGGTCACACCTGTCCTTCGGTGGGCTGGTTGGCTTCGTTGCCTCCTCCTTCTCCTCCCGTCAGGTCCACGGTGGTCTCGCCCGCCTTGATGCTCTTCAGCAGGATTCTGGCGGCACGGCGCGAGGGCACGAGGTTGAACACGGCGTCCTCCAGTAAGTTTCGGAACCGGTCGCCGGGAGTCCAGTTCACGTTGAGTTGTTCGATGTGTATGGCGGGGTTGAAGGTTTCCAGGTTTTCCGCCCCCCGGCTTTGGATGCTGATGCTGAACACGCCCAGATCGCCCATCTCGATGCGCTTTCCCTCCAGCAGCATCTCACGCATGCAGTCCACGGTTTGCATCAGCACGGCATAGATGTCGGCGCGGTTGTACTTGGATCCGTGGCTGGCGATGTGCCCGGCAAACTTGTCCAGTGTCAGGATGTTGGTGTACTGTGACTTGGCATAGGCCTTTTTGGGCGCATCCTCATCGATGGGGTTGCCAAGCATGGCAATACTGTAATTGATCGACATAATCGGTTTGTTTTTAATGGTTAAACACTCAGTCACTGCGCGGCTGTAGCGGACTGTCCGGAATATCCACCGGGCCGGCAGGTCTTGGAGAATGTGCTGAACAGACTTGGCTTGTCCGTTGAACAGACCTAACCTGTTCGTTGAACAGACTTAGCTTGTCCGCTGAACAGACTTAGTCTGTCCGTCGCATCTCTTTGACGTGTGCAAAGGTATCACCCCTCAAAATCGCAGTGTCCATCTATGTCTGTTTATGTCCGTCTACGGAAAAATTTCTTTCGGAATGGGGTCAGGGTGTGGCGGATGGCTCGCCCAGGTACTGGCGGATCAGGGTCACCTGCTTCCAGGTGAAGGTGCGGTTCCGGCTTTGGTAGCCGGTTCCGGTGAGGGCTTCGACCAAGGGGTGGCAACGGGCTATCCAGCGTGTGAGGTGGCGCACGGCGGTGGCGGAAGTGGCATCGGGAAAATATTGCAGGGCGAGTTCTTGTTTGTTCATGGCTCTTGAATTGTTTTTTTGTAAATGCTTGAATATCAATTTTAGTGGAGGATATGGAGGGATATTATATAATTTATATAAATGATATACTTATTATTTTTTCCTTTAAAGGAAGATACTTCTTACTTTCATATAATGGAAAGTTTGAAAAATATCCTCCATATTCTCCACTAAGGGTGTCAGAAGGGGAGTTCGGTATTCTCCTCGGAAGGCTTTTCGCCGGGGGGATCCGCCTGTTCCGCTTCAGCCGGCAGCAAGTGCTGTACCTCCTCGGTAGTGCGCTCCACCACCACCCAATAGTTTGCGTTGGAGGCCTTTACCTGCCGGAAGCCCAGCTCGCGCATGGCACGGCCCACCTTCTGGAGACTCAGCCGCAGCGAGGTGTTGCCGAAACGACCGATGATCTGGCTGCTGGTGGTATAGACTCCCCGTTCCAGCCCCACGGGCTTGCGGTAGTAGGTCAGGATCAGTTCGTACTCCGGACGGGGCACCTCAAACTGCTGCACATGGCCGCGCAGCTGCTGGATCTCTTTATCGGTAAACCAGTAACGGAAATTTACATCCTGGTAGAGCGCGTACGTCTGGCTGTAGATGCCCTCGTAGGGGATGTCCGCCTCCCACGGGCTGTCTATGTCCTCCACCTCGAAGGGCAGCCATCGCCGATTCCCCGTGTCGTCGGTGAGGAACTGGAGGTTGTTCCCGGTGGCTACGAACGAGGCTACATGGGGCAGGTGCACCTTGTTGCGTCCGTAGGCTCGGCGCTCGTCCACGTAGCGTTGCGTCACCATCGCCTTCAGCTGGTTCAGCTCCGAGGGGGGCATGGTGTCGATCTCCTCCAGATTGATCACCAGGTTCTCGGTCATGGTGAACAGGTCGTCCTTGGTCATGCGGCTAGAGTTGCTCTTTGTGGTGTAATATTCGGATAATACGGGCGGCAGGATATGCTGCATGAACGAGGTCTTGTAACTGCCCTGCCGCCCTATCAGGGTGAGGATCACCTGGTTCACCACGGTCTCGTCCAGGGCGGCGGCAATCATGGACACCATCCACCGTTTCAGGATGTCGGCAAAGCGGACGGGAGTTTCGGAGAGGTCGTTCCGTTCCCGGCTTTTGTCCTGCTGCAACGGACTGTGCGGACTTTCCTTGACATGCACCATGGCGGCCAGCCGGTCGATGTAGTCGGTCTCTCCGTCCCAGGGCGGCAGACCGTCCAGATACTCTTTCAACGGATGATATTCCTTGACGAAATCACTGCCGAGCAGCGTATGCAGCTCGTTCAGGTTGACCGCCATGCCATGGTGTTGCATAGCGCACCACAGGGAGTTCTCGATGTGGTCGGTGAGCCGTTGCCAGTGGCAGGCGGAAGCTTCGGGACGGTCGGTGTACGCATCAGCAATCAGTTGTGTCTCAATCTGGTGGGTAAGCATGTTCATCCGGAACTTCATATAGCCGTTGATAAACTCCTCCATCTCCTCCACGGTGGCCTTCTTATGAGAGGAATCATTCTCTTTCTCCTTTTTTCGGACGGAACGGGGCAGGGGAACGGTGTTGAACTCCATCGTGAGCGAGTAACAACTTTTTACGATGGGCAGCAGCTGCTCGCGCGGATAATCGGGAAAAGTCCGGAGGGCCCATGCCTCGGCGTCCGCCTGCGGAACACCGTAGCGGTTGGTATGATAGAAACAACGGCTTACGTAGTCGTTGTAGCTGCCCGGTGCGTATGCTATTCCTTCCTCTTCCAACTGTGCACGGATAATCTTGTAGGCACGTTCTGCCGTCACGGTCACGGCAGTGCCGCGCTTCGGCTTCTCGCGGGGCTTCATTCCGCTGGTGTGGAAGGAGGAGGCTTCGGGGCGGAGCAGGGCTTCGGGGTCGTGGCAGAGGACCGACATGCGCGTGGCGTTCTTGCATTGTCCGTCAATCTCCACTTCGCACAGGCGAGCGTAATGGTCGTTCACCCACTCCCATACCATGCGGTAGTTGGCCTTGGTCACTCCGCCCTCCACGTGGCTGATGACCCGGATGCCGCATCCCGAGATGGTGATGTACACCAAAAAGGAATGAATATCCTCCTTTACCAAAGTCAGGATGGCGGCGAATCGCTCGGGGGGGATGCCGTCTATGTCCACCATGATAAATCCCGTGAATCCCTTGACATGGGCGTAGGTTCTCCCTCCCTCCAGCAGGACGGAGGGGATGAATGCCGGCTGTGCGTTCTTCAGGTTGCTTTTGGTGAGCTTCCACTGCTCCAGCTGCTGCGCGTCGCCTGTCGCCTCGATGTCAGACAGCGTGGCCAGATGGGCGCGGTAATGACGGGTGGCGGCGGTGTGGGTGCTGTTGGTTATCTCCTTGAAAAGAACCTGCCAGGTGGTGGGTTCAGGCCGGGTGTCGCGCAGGGAGTGGAAGCGCGATGGGTTGCTTGATTTAAAAAAATCTTTATTCATAATGTGTAGCGTAGAATTTTGTGTCTGCAAAGTACAGAGTAAATTTTCAGGAGGACAATAGCGATTTAAAATAATCACTCTATGATTTAAAATAATCGGGAATAATTAGAAATCAAGATAAAACGATAATGAAAAACGAGACTAAAGAATCTCAAAATACTGCGAGGGCAAGTGTTGTTATCAACATTCATGGCGGTAACAATCAAATACTGCCCAACGCTACAGAGGTAGTGCAAAATTTTTATGGTGCTGAGTTCGCCCATGTGAGAACACAGAACAATGGTATGGAAGAGAAAGAGGAGGATGAGGCAGTGCGTATTGCCCGTGGCACGTTGTGCATTTACTACTCTGATGACTGGGAACTGAATGATATCATCCGCCGCATAGCTGATTGCCGCAGTGCATCGGACTTGGCGAACCTTGTGGTGAATGATATGCATAAGCATACCATCCTTACTGCCGAACGTATGGTAAGCAAGGATTTCATAGAGGCGCTCCAGCAGTTCCTGACGTTCAAGTCGGGGACGTCCACGGGTAATATTCGTACGCAGATAAATAATGTGAGGAGAGAATGACCAGAAAGATAATTTAAAATTGATAAAATAAAAGTTACAATGAAGAGTCAAAACAAACAATCTGTATGGACGTGCATGAGTGAAAAATCATTTTCTGCCGATGTGCATTGGATGACGATTTTCACTCCCGCTTATCAACGTGAAGCTACCATGGAGTGTTTCTATCGTACACTCATCACTGACGTGTATTCGTTTATCGGCAAATGCCTTGTGCTGGCGTTTATGCCTGCCGGCTATTTGCTTTCAAGAAAATAGGTCTATATATTCTTCTTTGCCATGTTAAAACTAAATCAAAAAAAACTGTCTTACACATTTGACCGGTGCCAGCAGTGCGGCATGTGTTATGCGGTGTGTCCTGAAAATGCCATTTCATTATCTTTGCGGCATGACGGGTTGCACGATATAAAGATAAATGCTGCGCTTTGTATCGCTTGCGGCAAATGTGTGAGAAGTTGTCCGGCTAACAAAGAGTATGGTTACGAAGGCTATTTTGATGGCTTTGCACAAAAGAAATACTACTTGGGATATCATGCGGACAACCGTATCCGTAGGGAATCTTCTTCGGGTGGTGTATGTAAAACATTGATCATCGATTCCTTAAAGAATGGCATGGTAGACGGGGCTTATTCGTTGAAGTGTACAGATTCTTTCCCTTTTGCCCAAGGTGAGTTTTATACCCGTGAGCATATTCCTTCATTCGGAGATATGCCAAATTCCGTGTATCACTCCGTGATGGCTTGCACGGAAATTGACCGGATTCAACCTTGCAAGCGATTGATGTTAGTGGGGACGGCCTGCCAGTTGAGAGCCTTGAACTCCATCATAAAGGATAAATGCGATGAGGTTGTCCGGGTGTGTATCTTTTGTAAGCAACAGAAAACACTGGACTCCACACGTTTCCTGGCTAAGATGATGGGTACGTCCGTTCCTCCAAATTTAAAATTCCGACCCCGCTATCGCGGAGATGGTTGGCCGGGAATCGTGAGAGTGGACGGATTTGAGCTGCCCTATTCCAGGGCAGCTCAAATCCCGTTCGGTAAACGATTGTGGACGGTGCCTGGATGCGGCATCTGTGGGGATTCTTTTGGTATGGAAGCAGGAGCGGACATCACGCTGATGGATCCTTGGACTATCTGCTCGCACAATGAGTTGGGAGAGACTTTGGTAACGGTTCATACTCAGAAGGGGGATGAATTGCTTCAACAATGTGTTTCCCTGAATCTGGAACCCCGGTCATTTTCCGAAGTGGAGCCTGCACTTTCGCTCAAGGATGTGTGGCGCAAACAAGTGACCGAGCCGGCCTACAGGGGAAGACCTTGTAAGAAACGTTATGTCCGTGCAGTCCGTGCGGAACGGAGGCAGCAAAGATTGTTGCGCATGGTGGTGGAAATGCTGCCTCGCTTACCCATTATCTGCTATCGGACTCTTGCTAAACTGCCCGATTTAAGAAACAGAATACTAAAATAACCCTTCATTCTTTTTAACGATGCAAATTAAAGTGATTACCAGACATACGCCCAATAATTACGGTTCGTTGTTGCAGTCCATTGCAACCCTCCGGGTGATTGAATCTTTGGGACATCAGTGTGAGATTATTGATTATTGGAAACGCGATGAGGTGGGACTGCAAGGAATTCTCACATCGCTGCAAGGAAAATCATTATGGAAAAACAGTTTGTTTAAACGTATGGCATACGTGGCTTTGCGGTATCCGGGTGAGAAAATAGCGGCGTTACGTTTCGATAAAATGCGTAGGCGGTATCTAAAGCTGACTCCCCGTTGCTATTCAATGGAGGAGTTGGAGTCGCTTCAAGCGGATGTGTTTATGACGGGTAGTGACCAGGTATGGGGACCGTTGCTGGATGGAGGATATGATGAAGCCTATTTTCTTTCTTTTGTAAAGGAAGGTATACGTAAGGTATCGTATGCAGGCAGCTTTGGTCGCACTGAGTTTTCGGACATTATTATTGCATCTTATAAGCGGTTACTGTCAAAATATGATGCGCTTACCGTACGTGAAAGCAGTGCCGTGAAGCTTTTAGAGGAGTGGGGGATTGACTGTGGAGGACAAGTACTGGATCCTACTTTATTGCTTGACTCCAGTCAGTGGAGTGAGTATATTGAAGAAGATGTGAAAAAAGAGTATGTATTGATTTATGAAATACATAACAATCCCCGGTTGGACGATTATGCCAAGCGTTTTGCCGCTCATGTCGGTCTGCCGTTAGTACGTGTGTCTCCTACGTTTCACCAGTTAGCCCGAGGGGGCAGATTTGTGTTTTGTCCGGAAATAGGTACATTCCTTTCGTATATCAAGAATGCACGTTACATGCTTACCGATAGTTTCCATGGAACAGCTTTTGCCATTAACTTCCATACTCCATTTCTGGAAGTGCTGCCTAACAACAAGACCGGAGCACGAAATCAAAGTATACTTCAACTGACAGGACTGGAAGACCGAATTGTCACAGATTTTAATGATTTCTCTTTAGCAGACCGGCAGATTGACTATGCTAAAGTGAATGAGATAATGCATAGAGAGCGGGAGAGATCGATGGAAAAACTGGCGGAGTTGTGCGAATGTCAGATGTGAGAATTAGTTGATATTCTTTACTCTTGAAGTGTATAACAAAATAACTTAATCAGGCTTTGCAGCCTTGAAAATCTTGCAGGTCATATAATTAATGTTTATATATGAAAATCTTACTGGCTAATAAATTCTATTACCGCCGGGGTGGTGACTGTGTCCATACACTCAACTTGGAGCAACTGCTCAAAGCGCACGGTCACGAAGTGGCAGTGTTTGCTATGGACTACCCTGAAAATCTGAAAACTCAATGGAGCAAGTATTTTCCTTCTGAGGTGAAATTCAAACTCGGAACGGGCATGATTGAGGCATTGATGAGACCGTTTGGCACGCGGGAGGTACAGCGGAAGTTCAATGCGCTGCTCAATGATTTCCATCCGGATGTGGTACATCTCAACAACATCCATTCGCAACTTTCGCCGGTCATTGCAGAGATGGCGCACGAAAGGGGTATAAAGGTGGTGTGGACCCTACACGACTATAAATTGCTGTGCCCTCGATACGATTGTTTGCGGAATGGGGAAACGGTATGTGAATCCTGCTTTGCAGACAAGCACAAGGTGTTGGAATATAAATGCATGAAAAACTCGAAAGTAGCAAGTTTCCTCTCTTATGGCGAGGCAATGAAATGGCACCGGGAGCGCTTGGAGAACTGCACGGACGCTTTCGTCTGTCCTTCACAATTTATGCGCGACAAGATGAAGCAGGGTGGATTTGCTGCTGCAAAGTTGCACACATTGTGCAATTTTATCGATGTAGCCCCATGTGTGGCCGATGATTACAGTCAACGTGATGATTATTATTGCTTTATCGGCCGCCTTTCGCACGAGAAAGGTGCCAAGACTCTGATTGAAGCGGCCAATGCGTTGCCGCAACATAAACTGGTGATTATTGGGGGAGGTCCTTTGGAAGACGAGTTGAAGTCTATGGCAGGCAAGCACATTGAGCTGGCAGGCTTTAAACAGTGGAGCGAAATCAAGCGCTTGGTGGGCAAAGCCCGTTTCTCGGTCATCCCATCGGAATGGTACGAGAACAATCCGCTTTCGGTGATAGAAGCTCAGTGCTTGGGTACTCCGGTGCTGGGTGCCCGGATTGGAGGTATCCCTGAATTGATATCAGAGGAAACGGGCATGACTTTCGAAAGTCGCAATACGGCCGACTTAAAGAAAAAAATTGAAGCGATGTACGGTCGGACTTTCAACAATACTAAGATTGCTGTCGCTTCACATAAGCGTTATAATGCGGAAAGGTATTATAATGAAATAATCACAGTGTATAAAATGTAAAAATATTATAATATTTATGGCTTATCAAAAAACTGTTCCTACTCCTACGGATGCAAGTATTATCCTGACTTATCGTTGTCCCATGAAGTGCAAGATGTGCAACATCTGGTTTAATCCCACCAACAAAAGCGAAGAGATAAAAGCGAGTGATTTGAGAACACTGCCTAAGTTGAAGTTTATCAACCTGACGGGTGGCGAACCTTTCGTCCGCGAGGATTTGGCAGAGATTGTGGAGGAATGCTACCGGCATACCGACCGTATTGTCATTTCGACGAGTGGATGGTTTGAGGATCGTGTGGTGGCGCTGGCAAAGAAGTTTCCAAATATCGGCATCCGCATCTCTATCGAGGGATTGAGTTGTAAGAACGATGAACTGCGCGGACATGCGGGTGGCTTCGACAAGGGACTTCGCACACTGCTGACATTGAAGGAAATGGGGCTGAAGGATATCGGTTTCGGCTGCACGGTGTCTAACAATAACTCTAAAGACATGCTTTCGCTCTATCAACTGAGCAAGAGCTTGGGGATGGAGTTCGCCACAGCGGCTTTTCATAATTCGTACTACTTCCACAAAGAAGACAATGTAATCACTAATAAAAATGAGGTGTGTGGTGACTTCAAGCAACTCATTGAATGGCAGCTGAAGGAGCGTCATCCGAAGAGCTGGTTCCGTGCCTGGTTCAATATGGGGTTGATAAATTATATTGAAGGCGGTCGCCGTATGTTGCCTTGTGAGGCCGGTTCGGCTAACTTCTTCATTGATCCGTTTGGCGATGTGTTTCCCTGCAACGGGCTGGAAGAGAAATACTGGAAAAAGTCGATGGGGAATATTCACGAAACTCCCGACTTTATGACCATATGGGAGAGTGAGCAGGCACAGGAGGTTCGCGCCATGGTGCGCCGTTGTCCCAAAAACTGCTGGATGGTGGGTACGGCTTCGCCGGTAATGCACAAATATATTAAGTATCCGCTGAAATGGGCGTTAATCAATAAACTGAAATCACTGCAAGGGAAAGATATTTGTCTGGAACCGAAATGGTGCGATGTAGGGCAAGACTCTTGTCAAGGTGATTTAAGGGAGAAATTCTGATGAAACTAGTAGTTACCGGCACCCGTGGTATCCCAGATATCATGGCTGGCGTAGAGACGCATTGCGAGGAACTGTTGCATGTTATTAGACATAAAATAATATAATTCACTTGATAGTTATCCTTATATGAAAAATAAAAGCTATATTTGTGATAAAATCTCGAATGAAGCAATTAAAGTATGATTATTCAATTTACAATAGGAAATTTTCTATCTTTCAAAGAACAGTCTACATTGTCATTAGCGGCATCGGCTTTGAAAGAAATACAGGTTCCGGCTGAAGATATAATCTTTAGTGTAGGGACTGCCGGATTATTGTTAATGAAGAGTGCGGTTGTTTACGGTGCCAATGCATCCGGTAAATCCAATTTCATTAAAGCATTTGAGTTCTTCAAGTGGTATGTGATAAATTCATCGAAGGATATTCAGGCAGGGGAACGTGTCAATATAGAAAGTTTCCGGTTAAATTCGCTTACAGCAGGTGAACCAAGTTATTTTGAAGCCATATTCTGTGATGAGGATAATCAATATCGTTATGGTTTTGAAGCTGACAATTCATCGGTACATTCGGAATGGCTCTATCAAAAAGCTAATAAGAAAAGGGCTAAGGAGGTGGAATTATTCTACCGGGAAAAAGACAGTTTTGATATTCATACCAAGTTTGCCGTTGGTAAAGAGCTTGCAGGTAAACGAATGGTGAGAGCAAATGCACTATTACTTTCTGTTGCGGCACAATTCAATGATCCGACGGCAGTGGAGATCATGAAATGGTTGAACGATACCACTATTATTTCAGGTTCTAATGATGAGAAGATATGGAATACCGCCACCATCCAACTGGATGACATCAGAATGAAACAGCGAATTGTGGAGTTTTCCCGTTATGCTGATTTAGGTATTGAAAATATTGAAAAAATAGATAATACTATTGTCAGTACGCATACACAATACGATGATGAAGGTAATGAAGTCAAAGCTGTTACCTTCCCATTCAGGAAAAATGAATCGGAAGGTACGATAAAGTATTTTTCTTTAGCATATCCCATTATTGATGCTTTGGATAATGGGAAGCGTCTGATTATAGATGAATTTGATTCCAAAATGCATCCACTTCTTACGTGTAGAATTATTACCTTGTTTAATTCAAAAGAAACAAATCCGAAAAATGCCCAATTGATTTTCACTACCCACGATACAAACTTGTTGAGTGCTAATATATTCCGACGAGATCAGATTTGGTTTACACAAAAAGACCGTTATGGAGTAACCGAACTTTATTCATTGGCAGAGTATAAAGTTCGTAATGATGCTTCGTTTGAAAAAGATTACCTGTCCGGAAAGTATGGAGCTATTCCAATTGTCGGAGATTTAACCCGTTTGTTTAATACGCGAGAAAAATAAACTATGGCGGCTACAAAAAGGAAAAATATGAATCCGCGTATCGAAAGAAAGATAACCCGTATCAGTGGTGTGCGTGAAGTGAAACAAACATTTCTGATTATTTGCGAGGGGGTTAATACTGAACCAGACTACTTTAATGCCTTCCGCTTGACTTCTGCCACTGTGAAAGCTATCGGCCAAGGCATGGGGACATTAGCATTAGTACAGAAAGCTATCAATATAAAAGAGCAGGAAAGGCAAAGAGGAAGGACATACAATCAGAATTGGGTGGTCTTTGACAAAGATGATTTTCCAGAAAATGACTTTAACTCCGCAATCCTGTCAGCTCGCCAGAATGGTTTTGAAGTGGCTTATAGCAACCAGGCTTTTGAATTTTGGTTCTTGCTTCACTTCAATCTGTATCAGGGGGCTTTGCATCGTTCCAGATATGAAAAAATGTTGAGTACTTTGCTCGGATTTGCTTATACAAAGAAGTCGGGCGTAAGCTCTAAAATGTTTAATGCTTTATTTCTTAAACAAGAACAAGCCATTAATCACGCTAAAACTATCATGAAACAATTTGATGGGAATAATCCGGCACAACAAGAGTCTTCTACTACTGTTTATAGGCTTGTAGAAGAATTGAATAATTTTTTATAGAAAGCCAAATAATTGGGGCGAAGTTGCCTTTGTCTGGTTGTTGAGGGATTTGGCGTGGATTCTTAATAACTAATATTTACCGATAAAACTTATCTCCTCATTTCCTGTATCAGGAAATGAGGCTGAATGCATTGTGGCTGTCCTATTCGGATTGTAGCCTTCATTAATAATAATCTAAAATTTTGATGAAACTAGTAGTTACCGGCACCCGTGGTATCCCCGATATCATGGGTGGCGTAGAGACGCATTGCGAGGAACTGTTTCCCCGCATTGCGGATAGGGATGTGGATACGACCGTAATCCGCCGCAGGAGTTACGTGAGAGATTCACTCACGGAATGGAAGGGGGTGCAACTGGTGGACATTGATGCGCCTAAAAAGAAATCTTACGAAGCGATTGTCCATACATTCCGTGCCATCAACCTGGCGAAAAAGTGGAAGGCGGATGTGGTGCATATCCATGCCATCGGGCCTGCGCTGTTAGTGCCATACGCCAAGATGCTCGGCATGAAGGTGGTGTTCACGCATCACGGGCCCGACTATGACCGTGACAAGTGGGGCTTTACCGCCAAAAGTGTGCTGAAACTGGGGGAGCGGTTGGGGTGCAGGTTTGCAGATGATGTAATCGTCATATCTGAAGTAATTCAGGATCTGATTGCCCGGAAGTACCATCGGCGTGAGAGGGTACATCTGATTTACAATGGTGTGCCGAAGCCTGAAATTTGCGACTATCCCGAATACTTTGAAGAACTGGGTATTGAGGAAGGAAAGTACATCCTTGGCATGTGTCGTTTTGTGCCGGAGAAAAACCTGCATCACCTGATAGAAGCTTTCAAGAAGTTGGAAGCTGGAGATTGTAAGTTAGTGCTGGCGGGCGATACGGATTTTGAAGATGAATATTCACTGGGATTGAAAAAGATGGCGCAAGAGGCAGGCGTGGTGCTGACAGGATTCGTGAAGGGACATAAGTTGCACTCGTTGCTGACAAATGCTCGCTGTTATTGCCTGCCTTCATCGCACGAAGGGTTGCCTATTGCATTATTGGAGGCCATGAGTTATCACTTGCCGGTGGTGGTGAGTAATATTCCTGCCAATCTGGAGGTAGGTCTTTCTTCTGACTGCTATTTTCATTGTGGAGATGTGGATGCTCTTGCCGCTCGATTGCAGAAGGTGATAGACGAGGATTATCATAGTGTGCAGTATGACATGGCTCCGTATGATTGGGACAAGATTGCAAAGCAGGTGATGGGAGTTTATGAGGGTTTGTTGAAATAAGAATAAAACTGATGATGATAAAGAAGTTGATTTGTGCGGCGGCATTATTGATGGTAGCAGGTTTGCAGCATACGCGGGCACAATATGTATATGGCACCACGGGGCTTCTTCACGCCCCCAGCGCGGATATGCAGCGCGACAAGACTTTTCTGTGCGGGTTTTCCTATCTGCAAGTGGCGGCTACCCCGAAGCATTGGAATTATGACACGTGGAATTACTACATAAACATCACCCTTTTTCCGTGGCTGGAAGTGGGCTATACCTGTACGCTGCACAAAATAGGATTGCCCCAGTATGGTTATTCATATAAGTTCCGCAATCAGGACCGCCAGTTTTCCGCCCGGCTGCGTGTATGGAAGGAAGGATGGTGGAAGGAGTGGACACCGCAGATTGTGGTGGGGGCGAACGATCCTTCCACCAACGATGTGCTGGGCGACCCCAATAAGGACGATTATGGTTTTACGGGTACGTCTTCGGTGGGTAACGGACACTGGAACCGCTATTACATAGTTGCCACCAAGCATTTCGGGGTGAAGAATGTGGGGGAGTTGGGGATGCACTTCGGTTATGTCTATAACAAGCGGCTGGATTATCACCGGAACGGACCTGTGGCGGGGGTGAATTTTCAGTTTGCCCTGCCGGCTACCTCTTTTTGGATGAAGGCTGTGAATGGGCTGAATGTGATAGCGGAATACGATAGTTATTCGGTGAATTGTGGTATCGGGTATAACTTTTGGAAGGATTATATTAGTGGTGTGGTGGAACTGACCCAATGTAAGTATCCCAGTGCAGGGATGGTATTCAGGATACATCTGAAATAAGGGATGATGTATGGCAAGAAACGACGGTCTCCGTGACTACCAGCAGGAGATGAAGCTCCGCCTCTTTGAAGAGTGGGAGCTTCACCGGAGTGTGATGGTACAAATGCCTACAGGCACGGGAAAGACACATCTGCTGGCTGCGGTGGTGAAAGAGTTTCTCTGTGGTGGCGGTGTCGGTATGCGGGTGTGGATAGTGGCACACCGCAGGGAGCTGGTGGAGCAGATAGAGGAAACCGTAGCCCGGTATGGAATGGGAAAAGAACCGGACAAGTCGGCAAAGAACGGAAGGACGGGGAAAGACAGTATGCCGGAAGAATCCGGGAGGGTGAGGGTATTTTCCATCCAGTGGTTGTCACGAAACCGGAAGATTATGGACGGACAGCCGGATTTGATCGTCATTGACGAGGCGCATCATGCCCTGGCGGAAACCTACCGGGAGCTTTGGAAGAGATATCCGGAGGCGAGGAAACTGGGCATGACTGCTACTCCCTGCCGGCTGAACCGCAAGGGATTCACGGATTTGTTTGATACCCTGATTACCTCATGGAGTATTGCGGAATTTATCGGGAGGGGCTGGTTGTCGTCCTTTGACTATGTGTCCATCCGTGCGAACAGCAGGGAACAGCGGCTGGTTGACTCGTTGAAGAAGCGGGGTGCGGACGGGGATTACCAGGTGAAGGAAATGAATGCGGTGCTGAACCGGGAGACCGGTATCCGCCAATTGTATGAGAGCGTCCGTCGATATGCCGCCGGGAAGAAAGGGATAGTCTATGCCGTGAGCATCGCACACGCCCGACAGATTGCGGCTTATTACAGCCTGCATGGCGTGGAGTCTGTTGCTATCGACAGCAGGACCCCCGCTCTGGAACGCAAGGAACTGGTGGAGGATTTCAGGCGGGGAAAGATCAGCGTGTTGGTCAATGTGGATATTTTTTCCGAAGGGTTTGACTGTCCCGATGTGGAGTTCGTGCAGCTGGCACGTCCCACGCTTTCGTTGGCGAAATACCTGCAACAGGTGGGCCGGGGGCTGCGGAAGTCGGATAATAAGGAATCATGTGTGCTGATAGATAATGTGGGATTGCACCGGATATTCGGTCTGCCTGTCCGTGACCGTGACTGGGAGGCGATGTTCGAAGGACGGATGGCGGGAAATGCTCAGCCCCGGACACGGATGGAGAACAACGGGCTGTCTGTGTCTTGTTCGCTATCGGAAGATAGCAAACGGAATGAAGGACTGGAAATTGTGATGACACACAACTGTCTGCTGGATACTATTCGGAACGGGGATTTGATTTGTTTGGGAGGAGGTGGTCCGGCCGGTGAGGAACAATGGACTGTTTTGAAAGCCTGTCGTGACCGGCAGAGTGGTTTGTGGGGCTTGAGGTGCGGGAACAAAATCACAGTGATTCCTCAATACCGGGAAGTATTTGATATTTGTGCAAACCGGGCTGCTGTCCGTTTTAAAGATGGCCGGACAGGGGTAGTGGATAAGTCCGGAGTCCTCATGGTGGTGACAGGCTGTTGCCGGAGATTGAGATTCCTGAAGGGAGAACTTCTTTCTGTCACCAAAGAGGATGGGAGTGACTGTTATACCGATTTGAAGACAAACAGAACTTATCAGGAGAGGCCGGTGGTTTTTTCATACGGCGGCATAGAGTTGCTGCGGGTGGGGGAGACTTTCCATAGCCGCACGCGGAAGGCGTATACCTCTATGCATGGTTTGCACAAAGACAGTCTTTGTTTTTATGGTTTCTACTTGAAGATACCGGATTACCGTGTTCCGAAGTCTTTCCGGCTAGTTGATCCTGTGTGGTCTGCTATATTTGATGTCTTCGCCTGCGTGCTGGAAGGGGATGATGAAGAGGTGTACTGGTGTTGTGGTTGTTTGGCGGATCGGAGCATCGTGGTGATGGACGGGGAAGGAAACTATTATCATGTGGAGAAAGGAAAGGGGAAGCGGTATATAGCTTGTAATGCTCCTAAGGCGGGCGAGGCGGATTTTGCCTCCGTGGTGGAAGGTCTGAGGAAGGAAGCCGGGCGGCGTGCGGAGAGCGTACAGCGGGAACGGCAACAGAATGAGGAAGAGAAAAGGCGGAAGAGGCTGGAGGAAATAAAAGATGTCCTTCCTTTCCGGATGGGGATGAAGTGGGGGCTGAAATGGGGAGATCGTATCGTAGTGCCTCCTTGTTACCGGAATATCTGTATTCCCGTAGGCGGTTATTGTGCTTTTGAAGGGAATGCCTGCCAGTGGGGGGTGATGGCGCTGGATGGAAAAGTGGTGGTGGAGGCCAGATATCAGAAGGTGGAGATAGAAAAGGATGGAACGGTGCATCTGACCATCATTCCGGGTAAGGTAAAGACCATCAACCTTTGAAGGGCCTTGAAGAGAACAGAAAATGAAACGGAACAATGATCCGGAAGTAAGATAATATATTGAAAAAAAGAGAAGCTGTCTCAAACTTGAATTACAAGATGAGACAGCTTCTTTTTTATTGTTTCATTTCACGCAACGCTTTACATAATTGATCCGGGCAGGAGGTGGAGCGGTTTCCGCATTTTACACCTTCCAGTTTCTGTAAGACCTCTTCCACTTTCATTCCTTTCACCAATCGGCTGATACCTTGTAAGTTTCCATTGCATCCGCCCCAAAAGAAAACTTGTTGAATAACGTCATCTTCTACTTCCACTTCGATGTGGCTGCTGCAAGTGCCTTGCGTCTTATAGGTTATTTTCATTTTATTCTTCCTCTTCAGATGCAGGTTTCATGTTTGTATAAACGGTCTGAACATCATCAAATTCTTCCAGACGCTCTACCATCTTGTCTAGAGTTTCACGTTGTTCAGGAGTCACATCTTTTAAGTCATTGGGAATATATGTGAAATCACCACCCACTTCTTCGAAACCACATTCTTCCAAGTGTTTCTGAATTGCTGCGTAGCTCTTCGGATCACCATAGATGGTGATAGTTCCTTCTTCTTCATCTTCGTCGAACTCATCCTCTACATTATAGTCAATCAAATCCAGGATCAGTTCTTCCATATCCATTCCTTCTTTCTTCTTGAAAGTAAATACACATTTATGGTCGAACAAGAAAGCTAAGGAACCGGTAGTACCCAAGTTTCCACCGAATTTGTTGAATACTGAACGCACATCTGCTACGGTACGGGTAGTGTTGTCTGTCAATGTATCAACAAATACAGCTACTCCGTGAGGACCATATCCTTCGTAAGTCATACCTTTGTAGTCACTGGTATCTTTACCCATTGCATTCTTAATGGCGCGTTCAATGTTATCCTTCGGCATGTTTTCACGCTTACAAGTAGCGATCACACCACGTAGGGTCGGGTTATTTTCGGGTTCCGGACCACCTGCTTTTACAGCTATAGCGATTTGTTTACCCAGTCTTGTAAATGTTTTGGCCATGTGGCCCCATCTTTTCAGCTTTGTAGCTTTTCTATATTCAAATGCTCTTCCCATTGGATTGTAGTTTTATAATGGTTATTTTTATTATTATCTTAGTTTTGCACCTAGTTTGTTTTCCAGGTTAGCAATCAGTTTGGACATGATCTTGTCAATCTGTTTGTCGTTCAGTGTTGCGCTTTCATCCTGTAACAAGAAGCTCACTGCATAACTTTTTTTACCCGGTTCCAGATTCTTGCCTTCATAAACATCAAACAATTCTACTTCTTTCAGCAGTTTCTTTTCAGTCTCATAGGCTATTTTTTCGATTTCTGCAAACTGTATGTTCTTGTCAATCAACAAAGCCAAGTCACGTTTCACAGCCGGGAACTTGGAAAGTTCTTTAAAGTTGACTTTAGCCGACTTGATGGCTTTCATCAGTTCTTTCCAGTTGATTTCTGCATAATATACCTCATTGTCTATATCGAATGCTTTTTGAATCTTCTTGCTGATGATGCCGAAGGTGGCCAATAACTTGCCGCCACGTGTGTGTACGCTGATGGCTGTTGAATAGATATCGTTGGTCAGGTTGCCGAATACCACGTTGCCGAAATTCAATCCCAAACGGGTAAAGATGTTCAGCACGTATGCTTTTAATTCGTAAACACTGCTGTTTTCATCGGGATGGGCCCATGAATTGCTGACGCGTTTGCCGGTTACCCACAATCCTAAATGATATTCTTCAGCATAAGCCGCAAGCACTTTTTCCGGGTTTTTCTTTTCTGCATTATAAAAATAGCAGTTACCGAATTCAAAGAATTTCAAATCGGCGTTCTTACGATTGGCATTGTGCTGGATACTTTCCAAACCACCGAATAACAAAGTTTGACGCATCACGTTCAAATCGTTACTCAATGGGTTCATCAAGTAAACCAAATTTTCGTTCTTGTATGTTTCCGACCCTTCGTAATAGGAAGCGGCGGTCAGTGAATTGTTCAGTATTTCATTGAAACCACAACCTACCAGTTGCTCTGAAATCAGATTTTGTAATTTCTGGGAGTAATCCACTTCACCTTTGGTGGTCAGGCTGGATTTCAAGGTAGTAGGAATCTCCACATTATTATATCCGTAGATACGGAGAATGTCTTCTACTACATCGCAATCACGTTGCACATCCACACGATAGGGGGGAACTTGTAAAGTCAAGCCTTCGGGTGTTTCGTTTACAATCTTCATTTCAAGACTGGTGACAATGCTCTTTATGGTTTCCACCGGTATGGTTTTTCCTATCAGTGAGTGGACTTTCTCATAATTCAGCTCTACTGTAAAATCGGCTATCGGGGCAGGGTAGTTGTCTTTAATTTCAGAAGAAATAGTACCTCCTGCCAGTTCTTGAACCAGTAAAGCCGCTTCTTTCAATGCATAAATAGTTCCGTTGGGGTCAATACCACGTTCGAAACGGAAAGAAGAGTCTGTGCTCAATCCATGGCGACGGGCTGTTTTACGTACCCAAGTCGGGTTGAAATAAGCGCTTTCCAAAAATACGTCTACTGTCTGCTCGGTTGTTCCCGAATCCAGACCACCGAATACGCCGGCAATGCACATCGGTTCTTCTGTGTTGCATATCATCAGGTCCTTGTCGGATAACTTGCGTTCCACTTCGTCCAAAGTAACGAATGTAGTACCTTCGGCAACAGTCTTCACTACAATCTTACCACCTTTAATCTTATCTGCATCAAAACAGTGCAGGGGCTGGCCGTATGCGTGAAGGATGTAGTTGGTGATATCCACGATATTATTGATAGGACGTACTCCGATCAGGCGTAATTTGTTTTGCAGCCATTCGGGACTCTCTTTTACAGTTACCCCTTTTATGGAAACTCCGGCATAACGCGGACATGCTTCCGTATTCTCTACTTCAATGGCGATGTCCATATCATGGTTATCCACTTTAAACGCTTCTACAGACGGACGTTTTAAAGTGGCTTGTTTGCCGTTTTGAATCAGGTAGGCATACAGATCTCGGGCCACGCCGTAATGTGAGCAGGCGTCCGCACGGTTCGGGGTGATATCCACTTCCAGTACGTATTCGCTTTTGATATTGAAATAATCTTTAGCGGGAGTACCCGGAACAGCATCCGCCGGCAATACGATGATACCTTCGTGGCTGTTTCCGATACCGATTTCGTCTTCGGCACAGATCATACCCATAGATTCAATTCCGCGGAGCTTTGATTTCTTGATGGTAAAACATTCTTCGCCATCGTATAGCTTGGTGCCCAATGTGGCAACCACCACTTTCTGTCCGGCAGCTACGTTAGCGGCTCCACAGACAATCTGTACCGGTTCGCCTTGTCCCAAATTCACAGTAGTAACATGCATGTGGTCTGAATTGGGATGAGGTTCGCAAGTCAGCACTTCGCCGATGACAATACCTTCCAGACCACCTTTAATTGTTTGGACTTCTTCTACGCCTCCGGTTTCCAAACCGATGGAAGTCAGCGCCTCGGCCACTTCATCCGGTGTCAAATCGAAGTTGACGTATTCTTTCAGCCAATTATAAGAGATATTCATATATGATATTTTTTATGTATTTCCAAATGACCTGCAAATTTAGTAATTATTTTCTTTTATCCTGTTATTTATCCATCACAGATTACTCAGATTAACACAGATTTTTCTTTGAGGGAAATAATCCGTGTTAATTCTGTGAGGGATAAATAAATGTCAGAACGGTAAAGGTCCTTCGGGAATAGGGGCTCCGAACGGATTATTGTCGGCAGGTGCGGCATCAGGAGATGGGGGAGGTACACTGTTGCCGCCACCGTTCATTTTGGAACGGATAATACCCGGTGCCTCACCCGGCATAGGCACGATGACATCATCGTCCGGATTCTGGAAGCGGGCGAATTCGCCACGGAAACGCAGCAGTACATCACCTACGGCACCGTTACGGTGCTTGGCGATAATGATTTCTGCCATACCGTGCAAGTCGTTCCCTTTTTCATCCGAGTAGATTTTATAGTATTCCGGGCGGTGGATAAAGCATACCATATCGGCATCCTGCTCAATAGCTCCGGATTCACGGAGGTCACTGAGCTGGGGACGTTTTCCGTCAATACCCTCACGACTTTCCACACCACGGTTCAGCTGGCTCAGTGCGATGATGGGGATGTTCAGTTCTTTGGCTAACCCCTTCAGTGAACGTGAAATGGTACTGACCTCTTCCTGACGGCTACCGAATGACATTCCGCTGGCATTCATTAACTGAAGGTAGTCAATGATAATGATTTTTACTCCATGCTCGCGTACAAGCCGTCGTGCTTTGGTGCGTAATTCAAAGACGGACAAGGATGGTGTGTCATCCACATACATCGGAGCATCGTATAATTCTTTTATTTTATAATCCAGTTGTCCCCATTCATACGGAGCCAACTGACCACTCTTGATTTTCTCACCCGGAATTTCGCACACGTTGACAATCATACGGTTGACCAACTGTACGTTGGACATTTCAAGAGAGAACAAAGCCACAGGGATTTTCGCATTTACCGCCATGTTCTTTGCCATGGAAAGCACAAAAGCCGTTTTACCCATAGCGGGGCGGGCGGCAATAATCACCAGGTCGGAATTTTGCCAGCCCGAGGTCATTTTGTCCAATGCATGGAAACCGCTTTCCAGACCACTCAGCCCGTCCGTTCGTGCCGCCGCTTTTTGAAGCATCTCATACGCTTCCTGAATGACAGGGTTGATTTGCGTATAATCCTTCTTCATGTTCTGTTGCGAGATTTCGAACAGTTTTCCTTCCGCTTCCTGCATCAGGTCGTCCACGTCTTGGGTTTCGTCGAAAGCCTTTGTCTGGATGTTGCTGGTAAAGGTAATCAGTTCGCGTGCAAGAAACTTCTGCGCGATGATACGTGCGTGATATTCTATGTGTGCGGAAGAGGCTACCTTGCCGCTTAGCTGTGTTATGTAAAAAGGACCGCCTGCATCTTCCAGTTCACCGGTGCTGCGTAATTGTTCGGCCACAGTCAAGATATCGACTGGTTGCTGGCGTAAAGCCAAAGAGGTAATAGCCGAATAAATAAGTTGGTGACGGCGTTCATAAAAAGATTCGGGACGAAGAATCTCACTTACTAATGAGTAAGCATCTTTTTCTATCATTAAGGCTCCCAATACAGCTTCCTCCAGCTCAGGTGCCTGGGGCTGTAAATGTCCGTATTCGTCAACAGGCTTTGCTTTCGAAGTTTTGGGAGTACGTGTCATTTTTCTCGTTTCTGCCATTGTCGTCTGTTTAAAGTAGGGCAAAGATAGAACTTTTTGCTGAGTTGGACACTCGTCCATTCCCAAAAATAATAAAAGAAATATGAACCTGAATCTACGGAGAAATGAACAATCTGGACAGTAAATGGTTTTTTTATATGGTAAAATGAAAAGTTTGTTCTATATTTGGCGCTCTGTCCGGATAAAAGATGGCGTGCATCTTTGTAGAACGGGCAACAATCTAACGAAACACACTAAAAATAACTATTTAAAGAACAGAATATGATTACATTTCCTAATGCAAAGATTAATTTGGGACTTAATATTGTAGAAAAGCGCCCGGATGGATACCACAATCTGGAAACCATATTTTATCCGATAAACCTGCAAGACGCTCTGGAAGTGACGCGGCGGGAAAACAATGACAAAGAATACACTTTACACATAAGCGGATCTCCTTTGGAGGGTGAACCCGAAGATAATCTGGTAGTAAAAGCCTATAAGTTATTAAAAAAAGACTATCCCGGACTGTTGCCGGTAGATATACACATGTACAAGCATATACCGGCGGGTGCCGGACTAGGTGGCGGATCATCAGATGCCGCTTGTATGATAAAGCTTCTGAATGATAAATTTTCATTGGGACTCAGTACGGAACGGATGGAGGAATATGCGGTAAAACTAGGGGCAGACTGTGCTTTTTTCATTCGGAACAAACCTGTTTTCGCTACCGGAATAGGGAATCTGTTCGAGCCTGTGGAATTGTCATTAAAGGGATACCATATAATTTTGATTAAACCTGATATCTTTGTGTCCACCCGGGATGCGTTTGCCGAAATAAAGCCTGTGCGTCCGGCTGTTTCTTTGAAAGAAATTGTAAGGCAACCTATGGAAACATGGAAAAACAGTATGAAGAATGATTTTGAAGATAGTGTCTTCAAAAAGTTCCCTGAGATTGCTGCTATCAAAGATGAATTGTATGATTTGGGGGCAGTGTATGCCGCCATGAGTGGCTCGGGGTCTTCCGTCTATGGTATTTTCAAAGCACCGATAGAGAATGTGGAAGATAAATTCTGTGGATGCTTTTGCAGACAGAGAGCGTTGGAATAGTGTGGCAGATCAGTGGTTAGTGATTAGTGGACTGCGCTGTCATGCCGCAGGTATTAACCACTAACCACTATAGTCTATCTTTTACATAGTGCCTTGAAATCACAATAGGTACATTTTTCTATGATTTCTGTTTGGGTAAATGATTTTTCCGGATTAAATATCTCTTCTAATAATCCTTGAAGTCGTTCACGGTATTCTTTTTCATATTTACTGAAATCTTCCACAGCCTCTTTGGGCTTTCGTGGCTCGCCCATTTGTATAACGGGAGAATAGGTTTCTGTAGCGGCCCGATGAATATAGAGAAGGGCCGGAGCTATCTTCATCGTTGGTTGCTTGCGGCACATGATGGCGGCATACAGGAACGTCTGGAATACATAGTTGGAACGTTTCTTGTCCGGAATAAACAGAGATTCCACATGGGGTGGGGTGTCTGCATCACCGCCTGTCTTGTAGTCCACAATACGGAGTGTGCCATCCTTGCTGTCCATACGGTCAATAATTCCCCCGATACGTGATTTTATGACTCCTTTGGGTGTTTGTATGTCGATGGGTTCATCCACTTCCATTTCCGATGCAATAAAAGTGAAGGGAGCGTAACGTAAATCATTTTGTAAAAGTTGTTTTAAATATCTTGCAATAACGGCAGAGTTGATAAGTTGTATGCCGTTATATTCCGGTTTCTCGTTTTGCGGAACATTAAAGAATAATTTCTTGAATGCTGTATCCACATAATCTTGCAGCTTCACTTCATTGCGTAGCAACGTTTCCAATGCTTCCTTATTAATGACTTTGCCATGAGTGGTCAGGTCTTTATAAATATGTTCGGCTGCATAATGGAAAATACTTCCGAATGTGGCAGAATCTATTTCCGCACTCACTTCATCGGGGGCGGAGAGGCCGGCTACATACCTATAATAAAATTTTAAAGGACAATCCAGGTAATAATTCAAGGCTGATGGAGAAAATTTTGCTTTGGGATTGGCACGGACATCAAACAGGCTTTGCATCCGGCGCATGACATCCGGGGTCTTTTCTACAGTGATAGGCGAGGTGCCTTGGGGGGACTGTCCGGCCTCCAGAAACTGGCGTGTGATGGGGTGAGGCCATTCAATAAGGAATTGCAGCATGAAACGGCTCCATTCGCCGCGGTTCAGTCCGTCCGAACTGGTATTGTACATCAAGGTAATCCTTTCTGCCCGTTGCAGCAGACGATAGAAATAGTATGCATATACGGCAATCTTATGCTCTATAGTAGTCATTCCGAAAGCTTTGCGCAGGTTGTAAGGAATAAAGGAAGAGTCTCCTCCCGATTTGGGAAGCTGCCCTTCGTTGACCGATAGTAATACCAAGTGGCGGAAATCCAGGTTACGTGTTTCCAATACCCCCATGACCTGCATACCAATGGCCGGTTCGCCATGGAATGGAATATTGGTCGCTGACAAGACCTTGACCAGCAATCGCCGGAATGTTTCGCTCTGTACGGTTAATTCATCTTCTTCTATCAGTGTGCGGAACCGGTTGATGGTGGTATAGGCTTTGAAAAGCGACTCCCGGTAAAGTTGGTTGAATGCATCTGTGTCCTCGGTACCGGAAGTGTTTGCCTGGTAAATGCCTGCCACTTGCTGCAAAGTTTCGGACAGGCGTATGCACAGATTCAGGTTTCCGGAAAGCGGAGTGAAAAGCCGGGTAAGGAATTCATCTTTACCCAATTCGCCGGGTAACGGATAGAAACGGTTGTTCCGGGTCAGTTCTTTTTCCAACAATTCGGCTTGACCGGTGAGTTGCCGGGTATAGGGGTGTTTTAACAGTGTAACAACCGATTGAAACGTGTAGCGGCCGCTTTTGAAATTAAATCCGTGGGTATGCAATTCCAGTAAGGCGATGAGGAAACTATATACAGGAGTTTGCGATAACGGAAATCCCATGGTGATATTGACATGTTTTACTTCTGCCGGCAATGAATGGAGGACCGGCTGAAGCAATGCTTCGTTACACAATACGACTGCGGTTTCCTTTTCCGGTGTAGTCAGATTGTTTCGTATCCATTGAGGCAGGTAACGGGCTTGTGCATTTTCAGTAGAAGATGCGATGTAGTGTACCTCTTTAGGTTTCGAGAGATTTTTGAATAACTCACCGGACAAAGGAGAAGGAAAGTCGCGTAAGTTCCGGCGGATAAACTCTCCGGCTTCATGGGTGACGGCTTGTCTGTTTTCCTTCATATAAAATTCGTCGTAATCCCAATAAAAAACAGCTTTCCCGGCATCTTTCAATTGGGTGAACAACGTATGTTCTACTTTGTTCAGTACATTAAATCCTACAAAAACATATTTCTCGTATGGAAGTTTGTCCACATCCAGATGCTCTATGACGTGGCGGTACATCATTCCTTCGTAGGCAATGTTTTGAGAAGCTAAGGATTCACGGAACCCTTTGTAGATGTTTCCCAATACGTCCCATAAAGAGATAAACCGTTCTTTCAGCGCTGTTCTCCGTTCGATGGAGAAGTTCTGGAAGAACTGCCGGATAGCTTCTTCCTGCTCATCGTCAATGAAGGTGTAGTCGTCCATTATGTTGCGCAGATCCTGTAAATTGGAAAACAGTTTGTCGGTATCCACTTTATTTTTGTCGGCATCGTCAAAATCACTGATCAGCATTTCTCCCCAAAAATAAAAATCATCCAGTGTTTCCGTACTTTGAGTTTCCCGTCGGAATATCTTATAAAGTTCGCATACCAGTTTTACCGGATCACCCACTTCCCACGGAGAAAGGCTACGGAACAATTCGCTGATGCTGACGTATGCGGGCGACCAAATAGGTGAATCCGACTCTTGGGCGAGATACTCATTAAAGAAAAGTCCGGCACGTTTGTTAGGAAAAACCACGGCTGTATGTGCCAGGTTTCCTTTCGTATGTTTATATAAATCGGCTGCTACCAGTTTCAAAAAGCTTTCCATTATTCTATTTCCTCCAGTTCGTTGTTAAATACATACCATAAATAGCCACGGATATGCTCATATCCCATATCTGATAATAAATCCATATATTCTTTCACCTGCTTGTTGTAAGCTTTCCGCTTTTTACCGAATTTAAAGTCCACCACAATCACCTCTCCGTCTTTCATCATCACGCGGTCTGGACGGCGGGTTTGCAGCACTCCTTTTTCCCGATAAATAATGGCACACTCATTGTATAGTTCCCAGCGGCCCGAATACCATTCTTTGACCAGCGGATGCTTCAAAGCCCATTCGGTGAGTTTTCGTATCTGTTCTTCCTGTTGTGCCGACTCTATGATTCCTTCGAAACGCAGGCGTTCTATGGCGGGAGGCACATCGTCCGTGGTACGGATTACGGAGAACAGATTATGCAACAACTGTCCTTGCCGGATGTATTTGTCTTCCGTTTCCTCTTCTCCCCGGATAAATTCGGCAGAACGGTTGGACTGTTTGAATTCGATGTTGGTTTCCAGCGTTTCCAGATGGATAGGCAAACGTTGGGCTACAGTCAGCAGCTTGTTGCCGGATACTTGTTTTTCCTCTTCGTGAGATGAGAGATAGAGCGTTCCCAGTTCGTATATTTCTTCTCCGGTGGCATAGCTCTTTCCGGTCATGTCGGATAAGGCACTTCCCAACAATTCGGATACCGTTCCTTTCTGTTCCGCCTTTCCATATATAATCAAGTTCTTTTTGGCACGGGTAAATGCCACATAAAGCAGGTTCAGATTATCCACCCATAATTGCAAGCGTTCATTCAGGAACTCTTCCCGATAAATGGATTGCTGCATGGCTGTGGAATAGTTGATGGGAACAATGTCAAGATCGCTAAACGGAGCTTGCCGGGGAGCACACCATACCAGATGATTGTAAGTCTCATTCTCCATTTTCCAGTCGCAGAAGGGTAGCAGTACGGTATGGTATTCCAATCCTTTGGACTTGTGGATGGAGAGAATGCGAATTCCTTCCACCTCGCCGGAAGGGATGGTCTTGCTGCCTAGTTTTTCTTCCCAGTAGGTGATAAAAGCGGATAATTCGGAAGAATTGCTTTGCAGATATTCCGTCACGGCATCAAAGAAGGCGCACAGATAGGCATCCTGTTGTTCGATGCAGGACATCTGGAACAGATTGAAAAGTTTTTCCATCAGCTCATACAGTGGCATGAGGCGAAGTTGCTCCGCTTCTTTTATGAAATCGAATGGCAGATAATCATCTATTCCGTTCAGCAATAGAGTGTTGAGGTCTATTCCTTTATGTAATACTTCATTCTGATAGGCAGCAGCCAGTTGCGCCTTGGCAATCCGGTTTTCGGGTTGTGACAAGTAGCGCAGGCCATCCATTATCATACATACCGCCAGTGAGGCATCCAGTCGGAATGCCTCATCGGATACGATTTTGTAAGAGGTGTTCTTGTCGAAGTAATCGGCTATTAAAGGAATGCTTCTGTTCTTGCGCACCAGGATGGCAATATCTTTCAGTTGCACGCCCTGCGCCACAAGCAGCTCCACTTCTTCTCCTAGGTGGTGCAGGGTGTTTTCCATATAGGTCATGTCTTCCGTATCCGATAGAAATTCCACTTTGACATACCCTTTTCCGGGATCTTTGTATGTTTCCTGACACACGTCGTTGTAGGCTTCCTTCAGTTCCTTGCATTCCTTTTTTTGTTCTTCCTTGTAAATGTTGTTCAACACCTCGCAGGCGGCTGTAAACACTTCGTTGTTGAAGTGAATGATGTTTGCGGCGCTCCGGCGGTTGGTGGTCAGTGTCTTTACTTTGACGGGAAAGGCTTCGATGTTTGTTTTCAATCCGTTCAGTATGCCCCAGTCACCGTTTCTCCAGCGGTAGATGGATTGTTTCACGTCTCCTACAATCAAGCTGTCTGCTCCCTGAGACAAACCTTCGAGCAGCAACAGACGGAAATTATCCCATTGCATACGCGAAGTATCCTGAAATTCATCGATCATTACGTTGCGTATGGTTGTTCCTATCTTTTCGAATACAAACGAGGAATCTCCTTCTTTTACCAGGTTATGAAGCAACGCGTTGGTATCCGACAGCAGGAAGCGGTTGTTTTCATGGTTCAATTCGCGTACCTCTTCGTCTATATTGGCCAGCAGACGGATATTGTTTACGTGGCGCAGGGAGAGTTGGCAGGAATTGGCCAGCATATTGTTCCGGCTTCTGTATTTTTCCGATTCATTCAGCAGAGGAATCAGTTCTTTTTCTGCCAGACCTAGGATAGCGTTGCGTATGGGGGAGGTTTTTTTCACCCATTCGTCGGGGCAGTCCAGACATTTTTCCACTGTTACATTGCGGACACTGTCATCCAGTTTACCCGATTGTAATTTATTAAAATAGCTGGCTATACCTCGGAAGCCGTTTTTCAAATCTTCTACTTTCACCCCGTTTGTATCCAATATTCCGAAGAATTGGTCGGCAAATCCTTTCATTTGTTCCTGCACCTCTTCCAAAATGGCTTGCAGCGTTTCGCGGTAATTCTTGATACAGTCTTTGTCCCGTAATTTTTCCCGTAGTCCGTTTCCTTTTTCTATATATCCTTCATCGAAGATATTTCGTCCGAAATTCTTTATCTCACCGGAAACATTCCACCTCTTGTCATCGGCTATTCTTTCTTCTATGTATTCCAACAGCCAATAGAGTACGGGAGATTGTCGGTCCAGCTTTTCTATCATGGAGTCCACGGCATCACTCAGAACTTCCATATTGTTCAGTTCGATATTCAGATTGGCACCCAATTCCAGCTCCCGTGCCAAATTGCGCATCACCGACTGGAAGAATGAGTCAATGGTTTCCACCCGGAAGCGGCTGTAATCGTGTATCATGTAGTGCAGTGCCGTACCGGCGGCTGTCCTTATGTCTTCTTGGGGTATTTCCAGTTCTTCTGTGATTTTCTGTAAATAGGGATCAGAATCCTTATCCTTTATCCATATTCCGTATAGCTGACTCAGAATCCGCTCTTTCATTTCGGTAGTGGCCTTGTTGGTAAAAGTCACAGCCAGTATATTACGGTATGCCCGTGGGTTCTGTATCAGCAGCTTTATATATTCCACGGCCAGTGTGAATGTTTTTCCCGAACCGGCAGAGGCTTTATAAACTAATAATTCAGGAGAATGTTTCATTTTAAATAATTTGCTAATTTGCTAATGGCTGCGCTGTGTACCGGATGGTAATTGGCTGACACATTAGTACATTTTTATTTTTAATTAAAAACCAGCACAAAAACAGTGGCCTGTCCCTTTTCCTTGTAAGGCAGCAGGGTCAGTGTGCCACCGCTCAGTCTCATGATTTGTTTGCTCAGGCTCAGTCCGATGCCGCTTCCTTCCTCTTTGGTCGTGAAGAAAGGTACAAAAATTTGTCCGGCTGCATCGGGAGGAATGGCGGGACCGTTGTTGGCTATCTCTATACGGATACTTTCTTGCGGATCACAATAAGCTTTCAAGGTGATCTTTCCGTCGGGAGCATTACCTATGGCTTGAATCGCATTTTTCAGCAGATTCGTAACCACTTGGGCTATCAGGTTCTCGTCGGCAAAGACTATCAGGTCTTCCCGGGCTTCGAGGATGGAAAGGGTGATGTTGGGGCATGGATGCTGGTGCTGTGCCAGTCGGATCATCCGTTCCAGGAAAGGACGGACATAGAACAGCGATGGCTCAGGTGATGGCAGTCGTGTCAGTTTGCGATAAGACATGACAAAATTTATCAATCCTTTACCTGTAGAGTGAATCGTTTCCAGCCCTTGTTTCATTTCTTCATTTTCAGCTCCGGGAAGAGCCAGCAGCGTTTCGCTGAGGGAAGTCACCGGGGTCAGGGAGTTCATAATTTCGTGTGTCAGCACGCGGGTAAGGCGTATCCATGAATCTATTTCCCGTTCATCCAATTCCCGATTGATATCACTCAAGGCAATAATGCGGAGTTCCTCGTCTTTGATACGGATGCCGGACACCCGTAAGGCAAGATGCACCGTTCCCCGTTCCGTATTGAACTGAATTTGCAGCTTGTCACCCGGAACTGCTTTTTCCAAAGCAGTCATCAGTTCATCCGAGATGCGGGAGAGTTGTTTGACATGAGTCAGAACATCCAGCCCCAACAGATTCATGGCCTCTTTGTTCTTTTGATAAACGGAGCCTTTGCTGTTCAGTACCACTATGCCGGTTTCTACAAAGTCCATGATGAGCTCATAATACTTCTCGCGTTGTGCCGTTTCCTGTTTTACATTGTACAAAATACGTGCGATACGGTTCAGCATGACATTGACCATGGAAGAATCGCCAGGGGAGGCATGTTCGTAAAAACGAACAGCGGGGTCGTCGTTTTCGATGGCGTCGAGCAGAAAGGCTATCTTCCGGGTATTAAAAGTGTACAGGCGGTAAAACCAGCCTATGGAAACGAGGAATGAAGGTACGATTACGCATAGCCACAACCAGTTGCGCTGCTGAATCAGCAGGGTGCAGGCAATGGCTAGAACCAGTACGGTAAATAGGCGGAAGAAGAATAGTTTCACAGCTTAATTATTTATTATTTCGTTTGAATGTTCCTTTAGTTCCTGTTTAAAAATAGATTATTGTTATTTGTTTTGTCATCCTGACCCATCGTGAAGAATGAGATGAGATAATAGGTCATAATCCGAATTTTTTCATCTTATTATAAAGCGTCTGCCGGGTAATTCCCAACTGTGCCGCTACAGCCGAGAGGTTTCCGTTGCATTTCTCTATCGCTTTCTGAATCATTTGCAATTCCATCTCTTCCAGTGTAGAGACACTTGTTTCTGTCGCAGGAGCCGCTATTTTTCGGGGAAAATGAAAATGTTCCTCACTCAATATACCATCTTCATTGATAATGACCGCTTTCTCTACGGCATGTTCCAGTTCGCGTATGTTTCCATACCACGGATATGTCCGTAACTTTTCTTGCGCACCGGTAGAAAGAAGGATATTTCCTTTGTCATATTGTTTGCAGAACCGGTCTATAAAGCGTTCGGCCAAAGGGATAATATCTTCTTTGCGTTCCCGCAGAGGGGGAATCTCGATGTGGATGGTATTGATGCGGTAAAGCAAATCTTCGCGGAATTTGCCTTTGGCCACCATCTCTTCCAAATCACAATTGGTGGCGCAAATCAAACGTATGTTGACAGGTATCGGTTCGTTGCTTCCTACTCGCACCACGCTCCGGCTCTGAATGGCGGTGAGTAGTTTGGATTGCAGGTGATAGGGCAGGTTGCCTATTTCGTCCAGAAACAAAGTCCCTTCATGGGCGGCTTCAAATTTACCTGCACGGTCGGTATGGGCATCGGTAAACGAGCCTTTTTTATGACCGAACAGTTCGCTTTCGAACAGGGATTCGGTGATGGCACCCATGTCCACTGTTATCATATCCCGCCGGTATCGGTTGGACAAGGCGTGTATTTCCCGCGCCAGCATTTCTTTTCCTGTGCCGTTCTCTCCTGTAATCAGAATATTGGCATCCGTTTGCGCCACTTTCTCTATCAGCGTCCGCAGTTGCTTCATGGCATTGCTTTCTCCCCAATACATAGAAGATACGGTTTTAGGGATTTCCGCTCTCTTCTTGTTCTTGGAGGAATTGCGGCAGGCAGACAGCAAGGTTTCTATCAGCCGGGCATTGTCCCAAGGCTTGACGATGAAGTCTGTCGCTCCTTCCTTGATGCCGCGCACTGCCAGGTCTATGTCAGCATAGGCTGTGAAAAGTACTACGGGCAGGGAGGGGTGTATTTTCTTTATCTCGTGTAACCAGTACAGACCTTCATTCCCGGTATTCAGTCCGCTGCTGAAATTCATATCCAGCAGCACCACTTGCGCGTTTTCTTCACGTAACGCAGCGGGCAGTGTGATGGGTGAGGGCAGTGTGACGATATGTTCGAAATGATTTTTCAGCAATAGCTTTACTGCCGACAGCACTCCTTTGTTATCATCTACCACAATGATGGTTCCTTGTTTGCTCATAAGTCGTTGTAGCTTCTTTTTTCTTTAAAGATATCTTTAGTTGTACGTTTCATGCAAAGGTACTATCTCTTCACACACTCTCATTTCCATTCCTTTATAGACCACTACTATTTTGTGTAGCTGTGTGGTGCCCACAGCATTCTTCACCCGGTCGGAATCAGCATAACGATTTGCCTGAGCGATCCCTTCCAGCCTCAGTTCTTCCACACGACTTTCAGAATCTTTGTATTTGGCATATTTCAACTCTATGATATAACTGTGCTTCATGTCCGGATAGATTTCCAGCAAAGGACACAGGAAAAGATCAGCGTATCCTTCTTGTGTATCCGCTTCAGAAATAGGGCGGTAGAAGCGGTTTTGCGCTGTCATGGCCAGTGTGAATCCATGTACGAAAAACTCTCCTTTCTGTTTGTCACGTTGTGAAGCGTAACGTTTCAGACAGTCGGCTATGTAACCGAAGTAGGCCTGCCAGTTACCATCGTATGCCAAAGCCGAGGCCAGTTCGTCTTTCTCATAACTGCTGAAACTAAGGTCGGCCTCATTGTATGTATTCAGCAAATAGGTGTATAGTTGCTCTTCCACTACCTGATTGGGAATGGTGAGTTTGTTTTTTCCTTTATGCATTCCGCTGATGGTAAGCATACCGAAATAATAGAGCAGACTTATGAAATTGTCCGGATCGACAATATTCGCAGCCGGAAAGCTATCCTTCAGTTCTCCGGTGATATATCCTTGACTTACCAGGGTTTGTATGATGGATGCATCATGAGCAAACTCCTTGTCCTTGCGAATCAGCATCCGGAGTTTTTCGTAGTCTATGCGTATGTTGCTTTCTATCATTTTCTGTGGCGCTTTGCCTCGCAGAATATAGTTCTTGACAAAATAGAGAACCATGTTGGAATTGTACAGGGTTGTTTCTCCGTAGCATTCCGGTGCGAAGCAGTAGTTGTCATACCACGGCTTCATGATATCTATCAGTTGACCGACGGTATGGTTGAACGGACTGTTTGTGGAATAATACGTCAGCATCTCACGCACTTCCTTTTCCGTGAACCCTGTCATTTCGTTGAACTCCGGTGAGAGGGAGTAATTGGTACCTATATTGAATCCGCTGGTGAGATCATCCATGGTTACGGGGCTTACTCCGGTAATGAAGCAACGCTTGATGCAGGAATCAGTTCCGGCTTTCACTTTGTTGAAGAATGCGCGCAGGTAACCCTCTTTGTGTGTTTCTTCAGTGTATCGGTGCAGGCTTTCGGCATCGGAGAGAATGGCATTGGTAAAGTGGTCATACTCATCGATAAAAAGATAAATTTTCTGCTCAGTCTTGTTGCACTCCGTAAACAGATATTCCAATTGTTCTACCGCTCCTGATTTTTCATCCAGCTTCTCCTTGATACCTTGTGGGAGATAGTCGGCATAGATATCGCAGAAATAGTCGAACATGGTCTGGCAATGTGCGTCCAGCCCTTGACGGTAGTTGTGCAATTCCCCGCTGATACCGGAAAAATTGAGTTTCAGCACCAGATAGGTGTTGCGGTCCGGCGTGGGGTGCTTTCCTATGTAGAGGTCTCCGAACAGGGCGTCAAACTTATCGCGGGTGCGTACATCATAATAATGTTGCAGCATGCTCAAGGTCAGACTTTTGCCAAATCGCCGGGGACGGATGAAGAAGAAAAACCGGTCCGACTGTTCTATCAGTGGGATGAAGGCGGTTTTGTCCACATAATAATAATTGTCGAAACGGATGTCTGCAAAGTTCATCATACCGTATGGCAATCGTTTCCTGTTTGAAGGTGCATATTCCATTAGTTATATTATTTTTTTTATGAATAAACTCTGGTAAAAGAGATATGTATAGCATACAAAGATACTTTCTTTTCCCTGCTTCTCCAAAAAACAAAGGTTCTTTCTTTTTGGTAACATGGAGGAAGCTGTCCGATAGGTATCCGCCAATCTTTTCTTTCAGAGAAAACTTTTCAATTTCATGAATTGTTCTATTATAAAATAGCATTTCAAATGAAAACATTTATATTAAGCATAATTGTAACCATGATTACATCGGTAGCTGGTGCACAGCAAAAAAGTTTTTATGACTTTACGGTCAAGACTATTGACGGGAAGGACTTGCCACTTTCCACGTTCAAGGGTAAGAAAGTATTGGTAGTCAATGTGGCATCTAAATGCGGTTTCACTCCCCAGTACGCCAAGTTGGAGGAGTTGTATGAAAAATATGGAAAAGATGATTTTGTCGTTATCGGATTCCCTGCCAATAATTTCCTGCATCAGGAACCCGGAACGAATGAAGAAATCAAGGAGTTTTGTACGTTGAATTATGGAGTGACTTTTCCTATGATGGCTAAAATATCTGTAAAAGGGAAAGATATAGCTCCCCTCTATCAATGGCTTACGCATAAAAGTGAAAACGGGGTTTCGGATGCTAAGATAGGGTGGAACTTTCATAAGTTTCTGATTGATGAAAATGGTAGATGGGTTGCCTCAATCGGCTCTACTACCAGTCCGCTTTCACAGGAAATTGTAGAATGGATTGAAGAATAAAATGACCAGAAGATAAATAATGCCCTATTGTTATTGCACCAGCTTTCCGTTTTTCAGTTCCGACATCAGCAGGTCATAGACGTATGCCGGGCTTTCGATATACAGGCCGGTGGAGAAGTCTTCCAGTTTGACGAATGTCTCCGAATTGTGGAATGTGGAGATGGCTTCCTGCAAATCCATATCATTACGTTCCACCAAGTAACGGACTACATCGGCGGATATTCCTTCAAAGAGGAATTTTGCGGTATTCGTGTTCATAGTCGTTTCAGCATTTTAATCGCTGCCTCTGAGTGAAAGAAATATTGTGAAGTCACTTTCGAAAATGTCAGTTCGTGCAATAGTTGTTCTTCGTTAATAAAATTCTCGGTGTATAAACGTAGCAAGCGCGCAATGGTATCATCGGCAACAGGGCCAATTACGATATCGTAATCGTGGCAAGGCTGAGTAGTGTTTATATCGCGGTTCGACATGACAAAACGTGCCCATTCCCAGTCTGGCTCCTTGAAAACCTTGACTTTCAATTCGCTCGACTGCGCTTCTTCAAGGTCAAACTCAAACATAGTCAGAGTGGGGTTTCCGCTGAACATCCGCGCTGTTCTTGCGGCCATCCTTTGGGCCTGTTCCCTAATGTCGGTCAGGTAAAATCCTCTGCCGAAATCCTTATAGGGGCGGCATCTGTTGAGGTCGATGCCGTCGATTGCCGTATTTGAACCGTGGTAAAGTATCATCGCAATGTTCCTCCATTGTTTTGGCAGACGATGGTCAGGTCATCCACACAGTCGTTAAAAGAAAGCGTGTGTTCCACATCGTAAAATTCGGTGAGAAAATCAATGCCTTTGAAACGTCTGATATAATTGCTTGCCTCCCGGATTGTCAAATCGTGACGGCGCGCAAATTCGACAATGACCGTCATCACATAATCGATTAGGTTCTTGTCCGCTTTCTTTTTGGACTTGAGCGCCACTATCGGTTCGACACCCAACGCCTCCGCTATGCGGTTGACAGTGCCAAAATTAACACACAGACCGTTTTCCACTTTGGAAACCATTGCTTTTTGGACGCCAATCATCACCCCGACTTCTTCTTGTGTCAATCCTTTGTTTTTTCGGCATTGGGCCAAAAGTTCTCCTATTTTTTGCAAATTCGTATTCATACCACAAAAATAGATAAAGTTTCTTGTGTAGGAAACTTTTTAACTACAAATATATTCTTTAGATAATTATTATCTTTCCAATTAAATGGCAGCTCTGCTCTGACACGCAAGAACCCGTGTGCCGGATGATGATTGTTAGGAAAACAGGAGGGAAATCAGTTCCTTTGTACATCATAGGTTATGGAACGGTGGTTCGAAAAGAGTTGTCGCTATTTTTTTGCTTATTTATTTGTGGGGATAAATATTTATCCCTATATTGTATTAGTAAAATTAAAAATATCATGGAGAATGATTATTAAAACTGAAAGTTATGGATACAATAAAAGACATTTGGTTTGATGCTAACCGCATTTATATGAAAACGGATGGTGGAGAAACTTTCAGCCGTCCCTTAGAGGCATTCCCTTTGCTGAAGGATGCAAGTGACAGAGAGCGCCTTGATTTCAAGATAGGAAAGTTTGGTGACGATGTTCGTTGGGAATCATTGGATGAGGATATTCATATATCCAGTTTTTTCGATACAGCGGAGCCGGATTATGAAAATGAGATAGCAATGATATTTAAACGTTTCCCTCAACTAAATGTGTCAGAGGTTGCACGTAGTATGGGAATAAACAAGAGTCTTCTTTCCAAGTATATCTATGGTATTAAAAAGCCGAGTGATATAAGGAAGATGCAGATTAAAGAGGCTCTCCATCTTTTGGGAAAAGAATTACTTGCCGTTTGATTAATCTCTTAATAATAGTTTAGGTGTGATTCCATTTGGTTTCACGCCTTTTTTATGTTAATTTTTCCACAATCATAGTTTCAACAGAAAGATAATTAAATATAAGGAAGATATGGCTAGAATAAACAAATACGGCTATGTTGCTGCGTGACGTTTTTGCATCCGTCAGGGAGATGCGGTGAACAAGCCAAGTTCATACCAAGAACCGGGCAAGCATGTGATGCAGACAGGGTAGGCGTGTACCGAGTACCAGGTAGCCTTGTTTGCTGTATCTTATATCTTACCATCTGGGCGATGATGCGTCCGGAAGAATTTGCATCAAGGTAAGTATACCGATAATCTGTTTCTTGTTTGTTTTTTGAGTAATAAAGAAACATCACTAAAAATAGCGGAATATATTTTCGTCCTATTTATTAAATTGCTATCTTTGCCACGTTTTCCACGCCGGTACTTCCGCAAGGAAGTTAGGGAGGTGGGAAATATACATATATAGAAAAGACGTTTACTTGACGTTTTGTTCTTGGCTCTACAGAACTTCGCAAATTCTAAAATCCAGCCAAAACAAAGCAACAGTAGGTGTCTGCGGGGTATGTTTATATCCTTGGTGCGCCTTTGCCGGTCAAAGGTGCATTCAAGTGTCATTATACATATCGGCGTGGGCTTCTGCGTTGCTCGTTCAGACTGGATTGGGCAATGCGAAGGCCTTGTAGGGCGGGACGAGTAACAGGTACAGATTCCCGCGCTTTTTTTATATATAGGTATTATAAATTCTGATTTAACACATAAGAACCGTCCGGTTCGGGAATCTGCGGAAGGTCATCGGTTGACCCGACAGGCTGCATCTACATCGTGCGGATTCCCATCCTCCATTTGTTGAAATAGCTTTTCTCCGGTCAGCTTAATCACAAGAGGCCGATTCCTCTTGTACTTTACGAAACTTCTCGTAATTGATTGAAATGCAGATATATATCTGTACTTCAAAGCTCCATAACTATGCTTTCAAGTGAAAAAATGCAATGGTTTGCCATGCGTGCCACTTATCGCCGGGGGATGCAGATCAAGGCTTTGTTGGATAAAGAAGGAATCAACAATTTCATTCCCATGCGTTACGAAGTTCGTATAAGGAACGGGCGCAAGAGGCGTGAGCTGGTTCCCGTTATCAGTGATCTGATATTTGTTCATTCCGTCCAGTCCGAACTTCAGAAGGTGAAGTTCAAACTTCCGTATTTTCAATATATGATTGATATCCGCAACGGGCAGAAAATCATTGTGCCCGATGATCAGATGAGGCAGTTTATCGCTGTGGCTGGAACGTATGACGAGCATCTTATCTTCTTCAGTCCCGATGAGGTGAACCTGCGTAAAGGTACGAAAGTCCGTATTACGGGTGGTGACTTCGAGGGCTACGAGGGGGTGTTTGTAAAGGTGAAAGGTGCGAGAGACCGTCGTGTGGTTATCAGTCTGCAAGGGGTGATAGCCATGGCCATGGCGACGCTTTCGCCGGACTTGATAGAAGTGATAGAAGAGCCGAAGAAGAGATGACTTCATTTGCTACGTTAAATATTGTTATCCCTTGATTAATGGGGAAGTAAATGATCTGATAATATAAATCTTATGTATAATAATGTGTAGAACCACATTCATGCCGTCAGGCATCCGGCTCCAGCAGCTGATTCAGAATCAGTATAAGGAAATTTTAGCCAGGGAAAAGAATAATGATAAATTCATTCATCTGTATGACATTGGCGCGTATTGGGTGGCTTTCGAGCGTTCCGCCTGTAGGTTGAGCGGTTTGTTTTCTAAAAGTGAGCTGACTTTGTTTCGTGTCCCGGATTGTGTGGAATATGTGGTGATGGTTTCTGTTCCTGCCGATGAGGCGGAGGGCTGTTTGGGTGAGTACATCATTTTGCACGATGGAATTTACCGGAAAGTGTGGTCGGAGCATGTTTTGCCGATGGGGGATTATCGTCATTGGCATGAGATGGCTGTGAGGTCTGTTTTGTTGTAAAGAAAAGTATGCGGACTTCGTGGACCAAGTAAGTGGTGTTACTTTGCTTACGAAGATATCTTACTTTTTTCAATGGAATATGGTCATCCGTCATGCTCTATAGGGAATACCCTGAAAAATCCTTCAAAAGCTTCAGCCTGCTCGCAAACGCCCTACCCGTGGGCATTCCGGCTGAAGGATTGGGTTCAGGAATCCTTCAGCTGGGGGTGGAATGTTTCAGCCGAACTGATCTTCCTCCGATTCTTAGGGAATCGTTTTTCCTGAAGGATATTTTCCGGCTGAAACATTTCACAATGCATATCCTTCAGCCGGAATGCCGACGGGCAGGGCGTTTGCGGAATGGCTGAAAGATCTGAAGGAAAAATAAGGCGTTTCGGCATGTAGATGCCGTTATGGAAAAAACAACAGGTCAAATTTTAAAAAGCTCTTGTTCTTTCAATGAAAACGTCCTGTTCTTTTTTTTAAAGACCTTGTTCTTTTCGGAAAAGAACAGGATCTTTTAAGGGTTAGTAACGTGTATGCCGGAAGGTTGGTAACGTGTCACCCCACACGTTACTAATGTGTGGGGTGTAAGATTAGTAATGTTGCAGGCGGAAGATTGCATATCTTGCTAGTGATACAATCATAAACGTATGAAGTTTCAGTATATAAAAGATAAAGTTAGTGCTTATTTCACTAAGGGGAATGAGCGTAGTGTTGCGGTGAAGAAAAATATCGCCGTTTCATTAGTGTTGAAATGTATAAGTATTTTAGTTTCCTTGCAGGTCGTTCCATTGACCATCGGTTATGTTAATCCTACGAAGTATGGCATTTGGCTGACGTTGAGTTCCATTATTGCCTGGCTGTCTTATTTTGATTTGGGGTTTGCCCACGGATTTCGTAATCGTTTTGCTGAGGCAAAAGCAAAAGGGGATATGAAGTTGGCAAAAGAATATGTCAGTACTACATATGCAGTGCTCTTCTTGCTCTTTTCCGTAATTTTATTGATAACCTTGGTGGTGAATAATTATTTGGATTGGAGTCGTATTTTAAATATTGATCCTGTTTATAAGGATGAGCTGAGTCTGGTTTTCGGTTTGTTGGCATGCTTCTTTTGCCTGAACATTGTGGCAAGTGTCTTTACTACCATGCTGACGGCAGATCAAAAGCCTGCTTTAGCTTCGCTTATAAGTACAAGTGGTCAGGTACTGGCTTTTGCTTGTGTCTATGTATTGACTAAAACCACAAAGGGAAGTCTGAGTGCTTTGGCTGTTTCTTTTTCAGCTATACCGTGCCTGTTTCTTTTAATTGTTTCTATTATTGTGTATCAAACTAAAAAATACAAGATTGTAGCCCCTTCGTTGCGTGACGTTCGCTTTTCGTTGGTGCGGAGTGTTGTTGGTTTGGGTGGACAGTTTTTTGTTGTTATGTTTTCTATGCTTTTTATTTTTCAACTTACTAATATCATTTTGTCAAGAGTGCAAGGCCCAGAAGCAGTTACGCAATATAATATTGCTTATAAGTATTTTAATGTACTTAACATGGCTGCAAATATTATTTTGACTCCGTTTTGGTCAGCATTTACTGATGCTTATATTAAGAGAGATTATAATTGGATGCGTGGTACGCTAGAAAAACTGGAGAAATTATGGTTGTTATGTATTCCTATTTTAGTTTTAATGGTACTGAGTTCTGATCTCTTATATAAATTTTGGATTGGTGATTCTGTAGCTGTATCTTTTTCATTATCATTTTGTATGGCAATATATGTATTATGTCAGACGGGAGGAAATATGTATATGTTTCTTATTAATGGAACGAGCAAAATACGTTTGCAACTAATCATTTATTTGTCATTTGCTTTGGTTTCTATTCCGTTGATGAAGTATTGTTGTAAGTATTATGGTATAGAAGGTATACTGATAGTTCCTACTACGGTATTTATTTTGCAGGCCTTTATTGGAAGAGTGCAGATATTGAAGATGATAAATGGTACGGCTAAAGGAATTTGGCTGAAGTGAAATGAAAAACAATATGAATTATCCCCTAATTTCTGTCATAACTGTTTCTTATAATGCAGTTTTAACAATTGAACAAACCATTCTTTCCGTCATTAACCAAACTTATCTGAATATTGAGTATATCATCATTGACGGTGGAAGTACGGATGGAACGGTTAATGTAATAAAAAAGTATGCGGATAAAATCGCTTATTGGGTGAGTGAGTCGGATAAGGGAATTTATGATGCGATGAATAAAGGAATTGCTTATTCGCATGGAGAATATTGTAATTTTATCAATGCAGGTGATAAATTTTGTTCCTCATCTATATTGAAACAGGTCATGGACTTTAATCATGTGGCAGATATAATAGTTGGTCAGGATTTACATGTTAATGAACATAATAAAATAGTATCACGCAGTGTATTACCTCGAAGATATAATCTTCTGCATTTTTATATAACTACCATACCTCATCAAAGTTGCTTTATAAGGGCCTCTTTATTAAAAAAGTATTATTATGATACATCTTTAAAAATAGTATCAGACTGGAAATTCTATTTACAATCAATCGTTTTAGGTGGGCATAGTGTGGCTGCGTATAACAATGTTATTGTGATATGTAATCCCAGAGGAGCCAACAGTGATAACAACCGGATAAAAGAAGAACGCGAAAAAGTGCTTAAAGATCTACTCCCAGCTTATATTGTCAATGATTATCAGTGTTTATCCTGTTTGGGAGAAGAATTTATTGAAAACGCTCTTTTTTTATTTAATAATCATTGGATAAGATTTTTAGTAAAAAAGGGGCTTGCAATAATGGTTAAAATAGTAAGAATATTTAAATAGTTTATTTATGAAAATAGTAGTGTTCAAAGGAGGACTGGGTAATCAACTCTTTCAGTATGCATTTTATAAATACCTTTCAAGAAAGGATGAAACCTTTTATTTCTACAATGATGCTTGGTATAATGTGAGCCATAATGGATTTGAATTAGATAAATATTTTAAAACTGATGATTTGAAAAAATGTAGTAGGTTTTGGATAATTCTGTTTAAAACCATTTTATCAAAATTATACCATTGGAAAATATATGTAGTAGGTTCTGTAGAGTATCAATATCCTAATCATTTGTTTCAAGCTGGATATTTTTTAGACAAAAAGTATTATGACGAAAATACTATTGATTTTAAACATCTTCTTTTGTCGGAAAAGAACCAATCATTGCTGAAGGATATTCAAAACTCAAATAGTGTTGGCGTGCATATAAGAAGAGGTGACTACATGACCAAACAAAATTTGGTTATATTTGGAAATATTTGTACGCAGAAATATTATCATGATGCCATAAGAATAATAACAGAGAAAGTAAATGATGCTGTCTTCTATGTTTTTTCTGATGATATTAGCTGGGTACAAACTCATTTGGATATACCCAATGCTGTTTATGTGAATTGGAATACAGGAGAATCCAGCATCTATGACATGTATTTGATGTCTTCCTGCAAATACAACATTATAGCCAATAGTACTTTTAGTTATTGGGCGGCACGATTAAATAAAAAAACTAATATGGTGATTTATCCCTCAAAGTGGTATAATACATTTACTCCTGATATTTTTCCTGAATCATGGTGTGGAATCTAAAAAATGGATAGATGATAATTACTCAGCTTATTTTTCTGCTCTTTATTATTTTTTTTATAAGATATAAAAAGAAGGCTGTTCTTTATATAATACCATTGTCTTTGTTTTTTACAATGCTTCCTGTTGTAAGAATAGGGGGTACGTATATTGGTCTTTGTGATGCGATAAATTTTGTTATATACGGGTATATTCTTGGTCGGAAAGATGCAAGGAAAGCTATATTCTGCAATCCATTGTTTTTACCTTTGTTTGGTAATTTTATATTGTTGTTATTAATTGCTTTGTATGGAACGGAACGGACTTCATTGTATGTGTTGTGGAAAACAATATCAAATGAAATACTTTTGCCACTTGCATTTATCTATTTTTTGCGAACAAAGAACGATATTAAATTAATTGTAAATCTTTATTTGAAAGTGTTTTGGGTGTTATGTATATATGGAATTATAGAGTTTCTATTAAATTATAATATAATTCTATATTGGCTGCAATCTCAGACTGATTTATCTTTTTGGGTAGATCATACCAATGATATCCGATATGGATATGGGCGATATAATTCATTTTTTCATTTTCCCATAACATTTGGAGATGCGTGCGTTGTATTCTTTTATTTTCTTACCTTCTTCTATAGTAAATATGAAGGAGTATTTATATCAAGGAAATCTTATATTAAGACTTTGTGTTTGCTTCTTATCGGTGTTTTTCTTGCTAATTCACGTGCTACTATTCTTGCATTAGTATTTGGATTGTTGCAATTTGACTATATAAGAAAGCCTAAAACTCTATTAATCGCTTTTTCTATCTTTTTAATCATGGTCTTGCCGTTTTCTGATTATATATTAAATGTATATCATTCCATATTTGATTTTACGGGTAATTATGATGTTGGTGGAAGCTCTATGGATATGAGAATGAGACAATTAGATATTTCTCTTTTTCTGTTTTTACAAAACCCTATATTTGGTGGTGGCTTGAGTATGATTTATTATTTAATGACAGATATATCAATCCCGGAACTTGCAGGTGCGGAGTCTCAATTATTTTATTTGTTGATTGAACGTGGTTTGTTAGGTATATTGGGATATCTATGGCTGATAATTTCAATGTGCAAATTATTGCCTTCATATAGAAAGTTCAACATGGTTTTTGTTGGTATCTGGGTATTGGCTTCTTTCGTATCATTAACAGTGGGATTATATATAAATTTTCCGATTATATTTTTGCTCATTATATATAAGAGTCAGAAACTTAATTTATTAAAAAGATAATGTTCTCTATTATTATTCCTCTATATAACAAGGCTGATTATATTGCAGAAACACTGAAGTCAGTTCTGAATCAAACATATTGTGATTATGAAGTAATCGTGGTGAATGATTCATCGACAGATAATAGTTTGGAAGTGGCTTCTAGTTTTCAGGATGAACGAATTCATATTTATACAAAAGAAAACGAAGGTGTATCAGCAGCACGTAACTATGGTATTATGCATGCTAAATATGATTATATTGCTTTTCTGGATGCAGATGATATTTGGGAATCTGATTATTTGGAATGCCAAAAGAAGTTGATAGAAATCTATCCTGATGCTGGGATTTATTCTACTGCTTTCTACTCTTTGGAAAAGGGGAAACGGAAACTTCGTAATGTATTGATTAACGAACACACACACTTCCTTGTTCATGATTATTTTAAAGAATCCGTAATGAATGGATTATCCATTTGCTGGACTAGCTCCTTGTGCTTAAAAAAAGAAATGATAAAGGAGATACCAATGTTTCGAGTAGGTATTAAGCGTGGTGAGGATTTGGACCTTTGGCTTAGAATAGCGTTGAATTATGATGTAGCCTATTTGAACCTTCCGAAAGTCTTTTATAGAACAGGGTTATCTGATAGTCTTACATCAGATTATTCTAAAAATGGAGAATTTCCTTATTACGAGTGGTTTAACTTTACATCGGAAAGTTCTTATTATAGAAAGTATGTGATTTTAGTTGTGTATATACATGCAAAAAATGCATTTATACATCATGATTACGATACATGTTTGGCCGAGTTGTGGAGTGTTAAAACTATTGCTTGGAGATTCAAATGGGCAGAGCGATTATTATTACTAGTAATTTCATGGATAAAAAGTAAATAATGAATATCATTTATTTTGTTCCCAATATTACCATTGCAGGAGGTATATTCCGTATAGTGTCAGACAAGATGAATTATTTGGCGGAAAATATGGAAGGACGGCTTTTTTTGGCATATTATGGTAATGGACAGGAAAAACCTATATATCCTTTGCACCCGAACATTCAACTGTTACCTATTGATATAGAGTGGAAGGTAGGCTTTGGAAAGAAAATTAATAGAGTATGGAAAAATATAAGTATTATACGTCACATATTTAAAAAATATAAGATAGATATTGCTGTCAATGCCAATGCTCCTTTATTGATATGGATATTACCATTTATTTGTCGGCGGATAAAGAAGATCCATGAGTTTCATTTTTCTTATAAAGGACAACAGATATTAGATGAGGAAATTTTTAAATCGCGAGGAAAGAAATTTTTAGTTCAATATTTAAGAAAGTGTTGTTTGACAAAATTCGATAAGGTAATTGCATTAACAGAGTCTGACAAGAAAATGTGGAATTTACCGAATATATTTGTAATACCTAATTTTAGCAATATACAACTACATGAAAGAAATGGTAGAAAAAGCAAAGTTGCTATATCAGCAGGTAGATTAGAATCTGTAAAAGGTTATAATCGATTGATTGCAGCTTGGGTGATAGTTGCACAAAAGTGTCCGGACTGGCAATTGGAAATTTGGGGTGAAGGAAGTCTGCGAGAAAGTCTTCAACGACAAATTGATGCTTTGCATCTTTCATCAGTTGTTCATCTGAAAGGTGTTTCACCTAGTATAGGTGAAGTATATTCTCATTCTTCTTTTTTTGTCATGTCATCTTTGTATGAAGGTTTCCCGTTGGTATTGGTGGAGGCGATGAATTGTGGCTTGCCTTGTGTTAGTTTTGACATTACTGGAGCAAATAGTATCATAGACAATGGTAAGAATGGATTTTTAGTGCCGGATAATGATGTAAATGCCTTGGCGGAAGCTTGTATAAAATTGATAGAAAATAAAGTATTACTAGAAGATATGGGTAAGCAGGCTTATATGTCGGGAAAATGCTTTTCAAAACCAAAGGTAATGCAAAAATGGTTAGACCTGTTTAGGGAACTGATGAGAGAATAAACCGCATGATTGGAAAGAAATATAACTACATACAAATTAGTTTACTATTAATATGTTAGAAAAGAAAATTGCATTGTTGACTTCTGTTACATTTAATAATATTGGTAACGGATTTATAGATTTGGGTGCTGAAGCTGCTTTGATGAAAGCATTACCGCTTAATGCTGAATTATTTAAAGTTAGCTCAAATGCTAATTTTGCAGCTACAATGGGACAAATGTTCATGCTGAAAGAAAACCCAATAATAAATTGGTTATGGGTACATACCATGCAAAGGGCTGCTAAAAAGCTTCATGACCGTTCATACAAAACGGTAAAAACGCAAAATATCTTTAGTATGGCCAGTATGGTTAAATGTGATTATTTTATAATTCCGGGATGTGTATTAACTGTTCCATTTTTTACGATTTATGGAGATTTAATAAAGAGAAAAGCAGAACAAGGAAGTAAGATTATTTTTTTAGGTGCAAGCGGAAACTTCTATACAGAATATGAAGTCAAATTTGTTTCTGAATATTTAAGAAAATTGCGGCCTTACGCTATAATGACCCGTGATATCCTTGCCTATAAGTACTATGCAAATTTTACAAAAAATAGTTATAATGGAATAGATAATGTGTTCTTTGTGAATTTACTTAATTTACCCCAAATAGATACTGATTTAACACCGTATGTAGTATTGAATATTGAAGAACCTAAGCATTATAGGATAAAAGAAGAACTGAAAAATATTTTTAAAGAAAAGAATATTGTTTATTCTTATCATAAGCCTTTTCCTTATACAAAAGTTAGTAAGTTAGTAAAAAATGGAGTGATAGTATCTGATAATCCAATGGATTATTTACTCCTTTACCGGAATGCTTCAGAAGTTTATTCTGATAGAGTACATGCTTGTATCCCTACTTTGGCATTTGGAAATAAAGCAAGATTGTTTAGCAATAGTCCTAGGATAGCCTTGTTTGAAAATGCGAAAATTCCTGATGTAAGGGAAAGACTTGTCAGCATAGAAGGATTAAAAGAAATGCAGGACAAACAAATTGCATTTCTAGCTTCATTATTACAGTAATAAAGAGAATGGTAATATGAATATATTGTTTTTTTATCGTGTTTATCCTAATTATGGTGGTGTTGAGGTAGTGACAACTGTACTTGCCAATCGTTTTATAAAGGATGGACATGGTGTTATCATAGCTTCAATAGAACAACCGCATATTGAACTAGCTTGTCAATTACTACCAGATGTAAAGCTTGTCAAATTAGACTATCCTGTTTGTTCTATAAAAAATATGAGGAAGTTACATCGATTAATTATAAATGAAAAAATTGATATTATAATTAATCAGTGGGGACTTCCTTTTATGTCAACATTACTGTGTAGAGTGGCTATAAAAAGAACATCATGTAAATTGATTTCGGTATTACATGGTGCTCCAAATACGTCTAAATTAATTATTAAGGCACGTGATAAATGTGAAACAGTTTATAACCCTTTTTTGAAATACATATATCATGCTATAATGTATCTAAAAGAAGAGTTGGTAAAAGCTAGCATTCGTTATAATTGTAGCCATTGTGAAAAATATGTTCTTCTTTCATCTCATTTTATCAAGCCGTTAAGTGATTATGCACATATAAAGAGAACTGAGAATATTATAGCAATAGGCAATCCTGTTACTATTCCTGTGTATTTTGAAGAATGGGAGTTAAAACAGAAGAAGAAGCAGCTGTTATATGTAGGAAGAATGGATTATGAAAATAAACGAGTAAATAGAATAGTGGAAGCTTGGAAAGTTCTTTATGAAAAATATGTTGATTGGGAACTTGTTTTGGTGGGAGAAGGCCCTTATAAAAGTACATTGGAAGAATATATTAGAAGATATGATATTCAACGTGTTTGTTTCAAAGGCTTTCAAGTATCTCCTCCCATACAACATTATAAGGAAGCTTCTATATTTTTATTGACTTCTGATTTAGAAGGGTTTGGATTAGTAGTTATTGAAAGTATGAGTTATGGAGTGGTCCCAGTTGTGTATGGAAGTTATGAAGCTATATATGACATCATAGACAATGGAAAGTCTGGCTTAATAACTCCGATACCTTATAATAGTCAAAAAACAATTGACTGCATCAGCTTGCTAATCGAGAATGAAAAATTAAGAAAAGAAATGGCAAAGGAAGCCATGTGTAAGGCGAAATGTTTTACAATTGATTCTGTTATTACAAGGTGGTATAATCTGTTTGAAGAAGTATTATAAACTTCCATAAAAATAAATTATCATTTAATTTATGCTCCCTCTATTGCTTAATAAAATCATACAAACAGATAAATTGCTGTTTTTACATTTGGTTACTCAGAAAAACAGAATTTACACCTTTCTCAACCCCGTATCTTACCTCATAGCTTTAGAA